>Ga0334722_10005013_pt1 | contig 13540 bp, 10 predicted proteins | sample C3_bottom_MG_FD_207210 | JGI IMG/M metagenome (GOLD analysis project Ga0334722, IMG submission 207210) | Sediment microbial communities from Yellowstone Lake, YNP, Wyoming, USA - C3_bottom | ecosystem: Environmental > Aquatic > Freshwater > Lake > Sediment | place: USA: Wyoming | collected...
CGGAACGCGGAACCGGCGTCGCGCACACCGTGCGCGCGCCTGCGATCCTCGGCCTCCGCGCTTCGTATGCTCGGCCTCCGGACGCTTCCGCTTATCCGGTTCCCCTGCCACCCGCTCCAATTTATCCGCCGGCAGAACTCACGTGACCCTCTCGTGATATTGTTTAAGGTCGCGGCCAGTCTGATGGCTACTTCTTTTCCAGGACCAGGGTTCTGTAGGGGGGCAGGCGTAAGTTCTTTCCGCCGGGCAGGATCGCTTCCAGCCGGCGCTTTTCCTCGAATAAAGGCCGCCAGTCCTTCAAAACCTTGGCGCTCACCGGTATCTCCCCGGCCGACGGATTCAAGATCATCATACAGAGCCCGCCGCCTTTGGAAATAACCCTTACGGCCAGACGCGGATCAAGTCCGGCCGGCGTCTCGGCCGCCTTTCCCTTTTCCAGATAAGGCCTGAGCGAGTTTATTTCGGAGGCAAGCTGTTTGAAAAGGAGCCAGCGCTCCGGTGTTGCGTCCAGCGTTTTGCCGTCTTGACCAAAAGTGAAATAGAACAAGCCCTCCGCGCCCCGCACAAGGGACAGATAGGTCATAAAGCGTAGTTCCGTGAATGTCGGGAATCTGCCGATGCGTTTCGGCTCGTGCCGTTGGGGGTATATTCTCCAATCAAAAGCCTGCAGAACGGCCCATACCGGTTTCCCCGGGTTCTTCTTGTCCAGCATCTGCGCGGCGGACTTCAGCAGGGAAACGTGATAGCCCACGGATTCCGTCTTCAAATGCGGCACAGGGTACCAATCCACCATAAGCGCGTCGGCAATAGCCCCGTAGGTCATGGCGGCGGCCCCATCGCCCATTACAAAAGCGGTTCTCTGTCCCGGCGACCAGGTCTTTGTTTTAAGGTTCAGTTTCTCAAGTTCCGCGGCGGGCAGGCCGCGGACTTCGGGTTCATCGTACAGATACCAGGCCAAAATGGGCCAGTCTTTGGCCTGTTCGCTGTAAGTGGAAGATATTACCCGGTCCGGATAGGCCGACATCTTAAGCTTGAGCTTTTTTGCCTCCGCGGCCAGTCCGGCCAGGGTTTCCGGGGCTTGGTCATAGGTCTGAAAACAGTTGAATCCGGCTTCCTTTATGACCGCCAAGTCCCGTTTAGCGCCGATCCCGTACATGCAGAGGGGGAAGCTGTCTTCCATAGCGCCGGCCGGGGCGCAGCAAGCCGCCAGGAGCCCCGCCGCCAAAGCAAAATGTCTAACAGAGGCGAATTTTGTTCTCATAATCTAATTGTATCAAAATCTTATGTGAGCGGTCCGGCGGCGTTCCGGGCGATGTTTTTTTGTTAAACGGTGAACAGACTTGACAAACCGCAAACAGAGTGGTTAAATATATCAATCGCAGTGGTTTACCCCTTAAATTAAAGGAGAGTATAATGAAATATATCAAGTTGATGGCCTTTGCCGCTTTAGTTTTCAGCACGGGTCTTGCATTTGCCGCCGATAAGACGGTCAAGATCACGAAGATTTCCGGCACGGTCCAGATAATGAAGGACGGGGTCGTCGTTATGACCATAAAACCGGGCGACGCCATTCCCACCAACCTGGGCGCCAACGTATCTTTCAACGTCGTGAGCGGCAGCATAGAAGTGGAAGCCGGCGGAATGAAGATCAACGGCGTTACCGGCTCCCAGTTCAAGCCCACCTTCACCAACGGCAGCATGGTCGTGGCCTCGCAGGGCACCGGCTCGGTAGAAGTTAAAAGCGCCTCCGGCAACTCCGTGGTCCTGCCCACCGGCAGCGTAGTAAAAATGACCGACAACGGCAAGACCGTGGACATTGAAGTCCAGAAAGGCAGCGCCGTGGTCAGCGACGCCTCGGGCGGAGCTACGCAGGTGGTAAAGGAAGGCGATAAAGCCTCCATCCCCTCGGCTCCGGTGGCAGTCGCCCCGGCCCAGACCCAGGCCCCCAAGGAAGAGCCCAAAGAAGAGGCTGTCACGGAAGAGGCTTCTAACCCCGCCGACACCACCGTATATATTCCCGAAACCTCCGTTAGTGTGACCCAGGAAGCCACCCAAGCGGCCGAAGTGAGCGGTTCGACGCCCTGAGCCGACGGAGCTAAGCAAGGTACGATTTAAACCGAAATAATATTATTAGGGAGATATAATGAAAAAATTAGCGATCGCGATGTGTCTGATGGTGCCGGCCGCCTCCGCGTCGGCCGTGCAGAACCTTAAATTGGGCGGCGTGGAAGTGAAACCCGTCGTCATAGTGACGGAAAAATACGATTCAAATATTTATCTCACTAAGGACCTCGTCAGGGCGTCTTACTTTAACCGCTCCTCCGTGGGCCTGGGTTTCATGAACAATGAAGCCGGCCGCCTTAACGTAACGGGCGCTTATACGCTCGAAGTGCTGAACTACGCGAGGGATTACCGCTCCAACAACGCCGTGCACCAGACCGGCGAACTGGGGCTGAAAGAGAAGTTGGCCGGAGACAGGACCATAGCCTTGAACGATAAGTATATGACCACCACGGACCAGGCCACCTCCGAACTCACCCAGCGCGCAAGACGCATATCGAACGTCGCGGGGCTCGAATTCCTCTCTCCCCTGAAAGGCAAATTCGGCTTCGGCATAGACGCTACGCATACCATAAACGATTACCTGTCGTCCAACAATAAGACCCTGGACCGCGACGAGATCCTGGCCGGAGTCAGCGTCGATTATAAACTTCAGCCCAAGACCAAAGTGTTCGCCGCTTACCACTTCGGCTCCCTCAAGTATGAGGAGCGCACCCTGGCCGGCTCCAATGACGCGGTTTACAGCAACGTAGACCTCGGCATGACCGGCAATATCGCCCCCAAGCTCACCGGCACCGTGGCCGGCGGCGCCCAGTTCCGGCTGTACAGGAAAGACCTTAACGACTCTTCCAACAGCAGGACCACCGGCGGCTACAGCGCGCAGCTTAAATGGCTGCCCATGGCCAAGAGCGAAGTGATCTGGTACGGAAAGCGCGCCAACATCGAATCAACCTTCGGCGACAGCAGGTTCTACACCTCCACGATAAACGACCTGAGCTGCACCCATGAGATCAATAAATTCAAAGCCGGCGTCGGCGTAGGCTATGAAGACGTCAGATACCCCGAGGAGACCATCGGCACCAATGCCAAGCGTCACGACGGCAACAGCAGCGTCAGGGCCTCCCTGGACTACAACATACAGAAATGGCTCAAAGCCGGCGTCAGCCACACCTACAAGACCCGCATGTCCAACGAGCACGGCAACAACTACGTGGACAATGTAAGTGCCATAGAGATCAAAGGTCTGTTCTAAAAGTTCACAACAAAAAAAGGCCGCCCTGACACGGCGGCCTTTTTTTATTATTTTCTGCCAGTGGGCCTGAACTTAATAATTCTTCTTCACCAACTGTTCTATCGCGTTCCGTATCTCTTCTAAAACCTCATCAAAAACCAGGTCGCTCTTCCCCATCGGGTCCCGCAGTTCCTTACCCGCCTTCCCCTCGCAATACTCCAAAAACAAATGCATCTTCCGCTGACTTTGCGGGAACTTTTCCGCCAGCTCCTCAAAGTGATGATTCTCCATTACCAGGATAAGGTCGGCCCAGTTAATATCCTCTTCAGCCGCCAAAGCCGGTGTATGGGCTATATCCGAGATCCCGATCCGGTTCAGAAAAGCCCCGATCTGCCGCGGCATCGTGCAATAGGCCTGTGCCGCCGTCCCGCGCGACCGCGCCTCAAAACCGGCGCCGCCCGCATGCAGCAGCATCTTTTCCGCCGCCGGACTGCGGCACATATTCCCCGTACAGACAAAAAGCACTTTCATGCCTAAAGTTTATCATTTTTAGCAATTCTTTCTGTTGCCCATAGCCGCCCAGCCGTCCCTACCCTCCCGCCTGAATTGTAAAATGCAAGTTCAACTTGCAAAATACATAAAAAAACGTTAGAATTCCCGTATGCTGCCCAGGCAAATCAAGTCTTCTCTCCTACGGCTCGCGGCGCAATACCCGGTGGTCACCGTTACCGGACCGCGCCAAAGCGGAAAAACTACCCTGTGCCGCGCCGCCTTCCCCAAAAAACCTTATGTGAACCTGGAGCCCGCGGATGTGCGCAAATACGCCAACGAAGATCCCCGGGCGTTCCTGAAACAATACCCGGCAGGCGCGGTGTTGGATGAAATACAGCGCGCGCCCGGTTTGCTGTCCTACATCCAGCCGCTGGTTGATGACGCAAAAAAAGAGGGTATGTTCATCCTGACGGGTAGCCGCCAGTTCGAAGTGATGGAGGCCGTCACCCAGACACTGTCCGGCAGGACGGCCTTGCTCAAACTGCTGCCGTTCAGCATCCCGGAACTGGGCAAAAAGCGCGCTTCAATGAGCGCTGACGAACTTATCTATACCGGGTTTTATCCCAGGATCTACGACCGCAAACTGAACCCCACGCAGATGCTGGCCGACTACTTCGCCACTTACGTGGAGCGTGACCTGAAAAGGGTGGTTAATGTCCACGATCTGAATTCTTTTGAAAAATTCGTCCGCTTATGCGCCGGCAGAACGGGGCAATTGCTGAACCTGCAAAACCTTGCCTCCGATACCGGCGTTTCCCACACCACTGCCCGCGCCTGGCTGAGTGCCCTGGAGGCCAGCTATATAGTGTTCCTGCTTCAGCCCCTGCACGAGAATATCAGTAAGCGGCTGATAAAAAGTTCAAAACTGTACTTTTACGACGTCGGCCTTGCGGCTTATCTCATCGGGATAGAGAATGCGCGCCAGGTGGCTACGCACCCGCTGCGCGGCAGCCTGTTCGAGAACCTGGTGGTCATGGAGGCGGCAAAACACCGCCTTAACAGCGGCGCCATGGTGAATTTTAATTTTTTCAGGGATTCTGCGGGCAATGAGGTGGACCTTGTAGTCGGCCGCGGCCCGAACATGTTGCCGCTTGAAATTAAAGCCGGTGAAACCGTGAACGACGACTATTTTGACGGCCTGAACAAGTTTTCAAAACTATTCCCAAAAACGGCGCATCCCGGCGCCGTTATATACGGGGGGGACAGGCTGGAAAAAAGAAGCCGGTTCCCTGTCTATCCCATGGCGCAAACATCAAGCCTGTTGGCGAAAAGCGGTTTCTGACGTCTATCTCCCGCCGTCCGGCTATCCAGCCGCCTAGCCGATTTATGGAATTTCTCCTCATACTCTCCCTGATCTTCGCGCCCCTCGCCTTCGCCAGCGTAGAGCCCTGGGCGCTTGGTCTCCTGCAGATCGCCGTCTTTTCGTCAGTTATATATCTGCTTGCACGCCCCCGGCCGTTCTATAACGCCATAACAAATAAAACCATTTTGCCGGCCGTACTTGCCGTAGCTTTTATCGGCCTCTGCCAGGCCATCAGCGAGAACCCCGTCAACGCCCCGTCCATGCTCCTGTTCACCGCCTGGAGGCCAGCCACGCTCAACGCCGTGCTTTTATGGCTGTTCTACGCCGCCGTCCTGTTTTCAGTTCCTCAGATCATAAAGACCCCGGGCCAGTTCAAGCGGCTTATGTGGACTATTTTCGGGATGGGTGTAGTGATATCCTTGTTTGGAATGCTCCAAAAAACCAGCGGCAACACCATGGTTTATGGCTTACGCCTGGTGCACGGCGAACCCTTCGGCCCCTATGTAAACAGGGACCACGCGGCGCTATTTCTTATCATGTGCGTAATGGCCGGCGCGGGAATATTTATTTCCGGATTCAGAGACTTGGCCGCACACCAGAGTCATAAACGTTTTTTCGATCTTGCCGCCATCCAGTTCCTTAAAGCCGTCATGCTGTGCACAGTGGTGTTCGGAGTCGTGAAAACGGGATCAAGGGGGGGGTTGCATTCGCTTGTCGTCGCGGTTTCAGTTGTGGCTTTTGTTTCCGCTTCATTCATTAAAACCAAAAATTTCAGGTACGCAACCCGCGGTTTTGTAGTTCTTTTTATTGCCGCCTATGGCATACTGCTCTACAATAATCGCATCCTTTTAGGCTTCGATAACGGCGCTCTCGATGGTTCTGTGACTGTACGTCTTTCGATGTATAGAAGCAGCTTAATGATGTTTAAAGATTTCCCGCTTTTCGGCATCGGCCTTGGCGCGGTAGAACACGGTTTCCCATATTACCAAGAGGTAAATTGGGGGCTGGTGCGCCATGTTCACAGCGACTGGATCGAGCTGTTTTTACAAGCCGGTCTGGCCGGAGGGCTGATATGTCTGGCGGGACTTGTCGCCGCTCTGCGCAAATTTTTCCGCGTATGGGTCAAATGTCCGTCTTTTACCGTCAAGTCATTGTACGGGGGGGGCTTGGGCGCGCTTATAGCCGCCTCCCTGCACAACTTTGTGGAGTTCGGTTCCCAGATGCCCGCTAACGCGCTATTCTTTTTTGTTTTGATAGGCGCGCTAGCTTCAAAGCCGGCGACCGAAAGCCGCAAATTCCGCTATGACGCCGAAGAAGAGGACGAGGATGCCCCGATCGGAAGGCCTATCGCCTTGCCTGCCGCGGCCACCGCCTGCCTGCTGATGTTCTTTACTATCCCGTCGGCGATCGGCTGGTGGAATGATTTCCGCGCGGAAGATGCCTCTTTCGATAAACAAGTAATTTATCAAACAGCCGCCCTCGATTGGGACCCGTCCCCGCGCTACGCCTTCCGCCTGGGCGCAGCCTATTACAATCAAGCGCTCAAAAATAACTCCGGCGCTTATGAGCTGTTCGCCAGATCGCTGCAAAACATAGAGCCTTACAGTCTCCGCGTACCCGTAAACTCCGACTTGAGCCTCCTGAAAAACAAACTCCTATACCAGCTCGCTGCCCGGTCTCCCTATCGTTCATATACGAAACCAGCCGATCATCCAGGGGTTCGGTTATTCAATCGGTCGAACCCTTGACCGCTCAGCGGCCCGACCTCTCCTGTTTTTGCTATAATACCCCTATGCGTTCATCAGTAGTATTCTTGCTAATTATCACGCTTTTCGGTTGCGCCGCTCCCCGTCAGGCGGGTCAGTTCCGCCCTGAGTTGCCTGCCGTGATCGCCCCGCAAGCCGCTGTCCCAACAGCGCCGGCGTTCGCTGCCGGTTCTCCTGAAGAACAGCAGATAATCGAGCAGCGTATCCTCCAAAGCGCGCTGGACCAGAAGAATAAAAGCCAGGCCAATTATAAGATCCAGCCCGGTGACCTGATAGAGATCACCGTTTTCAAAGAACCCGACATGTCCCGCACCCTGCGCATCAGCGGCAACGGTACCGTGACTTTTCCCTTGGCCGGCAATCTGAAATTATCGGAACTGTCCGTTCCCGAGGCGGAGAGTTTTCTCGCCCTCAAGCTTTCGGACTATATCAAATCTCCCCAAGTCACCGTATTCATAAAGGAGTACAGTAATAAGCAGGTCTACGTGCTGGGTGAAGTGAAAAAGCCCGGCGCCATCCAGCTGCCCACCGAGCGCAAACTGACGGTGCTTGAAGCCATAACTTTAGCCGGCGGTTTCACCGACATCGCCGCCCCCGACAGGACCAAAGTCCTGCGCAACGCCGGCGGCCAGAACCAGAGCATAGAAGTCAAAATTTCCCGCATAACCAAAGAAGGCGACAAAAGCGCCGACATTTTCCTTGAACCCAACGACACCGTTTTCGTCCCCCAAAGCTTCTTTTAGGATATTAAATGGCTGAAAATACCGAAGAAAAGGAACTTGAATTCGACCTGGCCGGGTATGTGGACCTGTTCCTGCGCAGGATATGGGTGGTCCTTTCCGTCTGGGCCGGCGTCGTCATCGTCGCGGCCCTCGTAACCTTCAACATCCGCCCGGTTTTCCAGTCTTCCTCCCTTATCGTCATAGAGAAAGAGCGCGGCGGCGCCTCCGATATCTACCAAGGGGGGCCAACTGTCGAACGCAGCAATGAGGATTATTATCAGACCCAGTATAAACTGCTGAAAAGCGAAACCCTGCTGAAGGCCGTTTACCAGAAGCTCAACCTTGAAAAGGTCGACGACTTCGCCGCCGGCTACGGTGCGCTGAACCAAGCCGTCATCGTCGCCCCGGTTCCCCGCAGCCGCTTGGTCTATATCCGGGCCAACTCGCATTACCCCCAGATTTCAGCCGACATCGCAAACACCGTGGCCTCCACTTACATCGACCAGAACCTGAGCAACCAGCTTTTCATCTCCAAGGACGTGCTTAACGCCCTTCAGAACAATCAGTCAATGGCGGAATCCAGGAAACTTTTTGAATCACTGCCGGCGGTTGTCAATAATACGCTAATACAGCAGATCAAAAAGGACGCCGCAAGCCTGCGGGCCCAATCAGCGGAACTTTCCAGCCGGTACACCGCCCGCCACCCACAGGTGCTGTCGATCAACGCCAATCTTGAAGTTGTCGAAAACCAGATCCGCAATGAAACCGATAAAGTTATCCAGAGTCTAAAAATAGACCTGTCCGGCCAACTCATGGGCAATAATATACGCCTTATAGACCCCGCCTTGCCGGAAAAAAACCCTATAAAGCCGCGCAAATTGTTCAATATGTTGATGGCGCTTATAGGTGGCCTTGTTCTGGGTTTTTTCGCGGCCGTGCTGGTGGATGTGATAGACCAGACCGTGCGCACGCAGGAAGACGTGGAGCATAAACTTAAGCTGCCGTTCCTGGGCATTATTCCGCTGACCCAGCAGAACAAATCAAAAACCGTTTACGGCCATATAATGCTGGCTGAACACTCGCTCACCAGCGAAGCTATAAGGAATCTGCGTACCATGGTGGATTTTGCCGAAGTGTCGCAGAAAAGCAAATCCTTCATGGTCACCAGCTCCGTCCAGGGCGAAGGCAAAAGCTATGTGGGCGCCAACCTGTCCGTGGCCATTGCCTCGGCGGGGGAAAAGGTCCTTATCGTGGACGGCGACCTGCGCCGCTCCAACCTTCACAGGGTGTTCCGGGTGTCCAACACCGCCGGCCTCAGCGGCTTCCTGGCCTCGGGCCGTAACATCGACGACCTGCGCCCGCTTATACAGCAAACCGAGATAGGGAACCTCTCACTTTTGACCTGCGGTCCCCGGCCGCCCAATCCGGCCGAGTTGCTGAACACCCCCCGGCTTTCCGCCTTCCTGGCCTGGGCCGGCGCCGAATATGACCGCGTTATCATAGATTGCCCGCCCATCTTCCCTATAAGCGACGCCCTGCTCTGGGGCAAGTATATCAACAACTGTGTTTTCGTAACCAAATTCGGCAAAACACGCGTGCCGCTCATAAAAACGGCGGTCAAACAAATTACAAGTTCCGGCATCAAAGTGTTGGGCGCTGTTGTAAATATGTCCAAATTCGGCGGCCTCGCCTATTCCTACTACGGCTCCCACTACTACAAATATAATTACCACTACGGCCAGGAAGAATCCGAAAACAAAGAGCCTGCCGCCCATAAGCCCCCTGCCGTAAAAGCCTAAACTTGCCCCGCACTTTCGTGCTTCTCGTATGGCTTCTATAGAAGGTGTGGGGTATCCAAAATCACTCCCGCCTGTGCCCCGGCAATTAATATAATATATAAATCCATATAACCGGAGCGGCTTCCCGCCCGGGATTTTAAGTGTGATGGTGCCGGATGCCAAAGATTTTTTTGTTCCTATTGAGCCGGGATACTACCTTGCGCGCGTTTCAGCAATAAAAGACTGTATGAATTTTACCTGGATAGTTGTGGTATGTGATATTAATGGATAATTTATTAGATGCTGATGCTGGAAGTGTATCCGGTCTTGCCGAGCTTAAACGGAAATCTTTCAGCGGCATAGGAGCCCTTCTTAAGAGACAGGCAGCTATTAAGCTGGTGTCATTCCTGGCCAATATAGCGCTGGCCAGGCTTTTGGTGCCGCAGGTTTTCGGGGTCTACGCTATTGTGCTTTTTGTTGTGCAGTTCTTTTCCACTTTCGGGGATGTCGGCATCGGTGCGGCCCTGATCCAGAAAAAGGGGGAACTGACCCGCGAAGAGCTCTCCTCAACCTTCTGGCTGCAGCAGATGCTGGTCTGGTGCGTTGTCTGCGTTGCGTTCGCTGCGGCGCCTTTTATATTGCGTTTTTATCCGGCCCTGCCTTCCTATGGTGTCTGGCTCATAAGGGCCATGGCCGTTAGTTTCGCGCTGACTTCCCTTAAAACCATTCCGGCGATCTTAATGGAAAGGAAGTTGGATTTTCAGCGTATTGCTCTTGTGGATATCACCGAAACGGTGGTCTTTTACACCGCCGCCATAGTGCTGGCAGTTGCCGGGTTTGAAGTCTGGAGCTTTATAATTGCCGCGTTGTTAAGGTCCCTGGCGGGTACGGCGCTTATTTATGCGCTTTCCGGTTGGGTCCCCTCTTTTAAATTCGTTCCCGCTTCTGTGAGGGAATTAGTGCGCTTCGGTCTGCCTTACCAAGGCAACAGTATACTCGGTTTTGTCAAAGACGCCGTTACCCCGCTGTTCGTAGGTATGTATTGCGGGGCTGCGGCTGTCGGTTTTGTGAATTGGGCCAGGACCTTTGCTTTCACCCCGCTGGTGCTTTCAGAAGTGTTCGGGCGGGTGGCGTTTCCCGCTTTTTCACGGATACAGGGGGACCGGAAGCTTCTGACAAGGGCGATAGAACGCTCGATTCATTCAATTACACTTGTAATGTTTCCAGTAACTTGTTTAATGATCGCCCTCGGCCCGGAGATAATCCACGTGTTGTTTACCGATAAATGGCTCCCGGGTTTACGGGCGTATTATTTTTACTGTACCTCGCCCCTGGTAATCGGCGTGCTTGTGCCCATGTATAGCGCCATACTTTCGCTTGGTAAGTCAGGAATCATACTTAAAATGATGGTGGCGTTGCTTGTCCTTGAATGGGGCCTCGGGGTACCGTTCGTTTTATTGTTCGGTTTTAACGGAATAGCTTTCAGCCAGCCTATTATCGCTGTCCCATTTTACTTTGTGTATCGCCGGGTGCTTAGCGGTGAAAATGTGCACATTTTCCTAATAAGAAATGTGAAATGGCAATTCATCTCCGCTGCTGTGACCGGCCTTTTATGTAAATTGGTCACTCTGCATATTTATACCACTTTAATTACGCTTCCGGCCGTATTCTGCGTCGGGTTGCTTGTCTACGCGGGGATGATGTCTGTACTGGATAAAAAAGTTTTTGGAGAATTTATCGGACAGTTGCGCAAGCTCGCGAACGGGGTTGGGGCGAGTTGATGAAAAGGTCTTTACCGTTTCGCGTGAAAAATATTTTAACGAGAGCCCGGTATGTAATTATGAGGCCTATTGCCACAGTGCTTTACCCACTGACAGTAAATCTGCCTGTCATCGTAAGCATTGAAACGACCTCAGTTTGCAACGCCAAATGCGTGATGTGCCCCCACTCTGTGATGCCGCGCCGGAATACGCGGATGGAGGAAAAGGTTTTTGACGCCGTGGTCGGACAACTTGGGGAGATGAAAGTCAGACTTGTTATTCTTAGCCTTATCGGAGAGCCCTTGCTTGATGATAAACTGGTGGAACGTGTCAGGTTGCTTTCTAATCTTGGCTATAAAGTAAGAATAGTGACTAACGCCTCCCTATTGACAAGGGAAGTATCGCAACGTTTGGTCGCAGCCGGGCTTTCAGAGCTTTACGCAAGTTTGAATGGATATGATGAAAAGTCGCACCAGAACATGATGTGTTTCGGTACCCCTCAATTTACTAATTGCGTTGAAAACCTGGCTTATTTTTCAGAAATCAGTGGTGGCCGAATAAAAATGCACCTCAATTGCTTGGTTCGTCAGCCGATGCTGTCGGAAGTGAAAAAAAAGCTTACCCAGTCTTGGAAGGAGAGGGGCGTTGAGTTTAATATCATGGCTCCGGTGAAATGGCACAAGGCCGCTGTTGGAAAAGCTGGGGAGCTTTATCCCTGCCGAGTTGTTTTCTCAGATATTGTAGTGGATTGTTATGGTAACGTGCTCGCCTGCTGCAGGGATTATGTGTCCAAGTTGGTTATGGGAAATGTACTTAAAGAGTCGTTAAAGGAAATATGGTATGGCCGTGCTTTTAACGAATTTCGCCTTAAACACCTGCGTGGGGCAGTGGCCAATATTTCACTCTGCTCGGCCTGCGACATGAACAGGAGTTTTAATCCAGTCGCCCTGTTAAAATCACTCGCCATAAGAAGAGGAGTAAGGTAATGGGGCTAAAGATGCATTTTGTGGCGGACATGACGGCGGAAGACTACGCTTTTCAACCACATATGGGGATAAGCTACCTTTCCGCCTTCCTCAAGGAAAACCTTGGGGATATTCAGGTAACCCTAAGCTGCATATCTGACAATATTGCTGCGGATATAGAAAGGATTCGGCCGGATATTATCGGATTCAGTTGCACTTCAAGGTACTTCGCACAATTCGAACATCTGGCTAGCAGTCTAAAGTTAAAGTTTCACGTCCCCTTGCTGTTTGGCGGGGTGCACATATCAATAGCTCCAGGAGAACTTCCGGAGGCTGCAGACATCGGGGTTATTGGTGAGGGGGAGGAAACCCTACTGGAACTGATAAAAAATTATACCGGTTCAGGCTTTTCCAACATCGAAAGGATTAAAGGGATAACTTACAGAAAGGACGGTTCCTTGATAATAAATCCACGGCGCGAGTATATTGCGTCGTTGGACAAGGTGCCTTCACGCGACCTAAGCCTGCGCATGGCATCATGGGACAAAGACCACCGGGCAGTTATGATCACCTCACGGGGCTGCCCCTACAAATGTCACTTTTGTGCTTCTTCAATGTTCTGGGACCGCGTACGACTGCATTCCGCTCGGTATGTGATAAATGAGATGAAAAAATTGGAGGCGCGCTTCAAAATACGGGAAATATTGATATTCGATGATTTCTTCTCTATAGACAAAAAACGTGTGGCTGAAATAGTGGAGCTAAAAAAGAAGGAACCGACACTTGCCGGTATACGCTTTGAAAGTACCTCCAGAGTAGACAGTTTCGATGATGAGATGGCTGTATTGCTAAAGGAAATGGGGGTTTACCGTGTTTCTTTCGGCATGGAATCCGGCTGCCAAAAGACGTTGGATTATTTGAAAAATAAAAAGGTTAGACTGGAGCAAATATCGGCTGCTGTCAGTACGGCTCAAAAATACGGTTTTGAGTGTGTGGGTTCTTTTATAATCGGTTCCCCTTATGAAAGTGCAGAAGATATTCGGGAGACGTTCAAATTTATAAAAGGCCTAGGGTTAAAATCGGTACAAATAACCATAGCCACTCCGTTCCCCGGTACGGGGCTTTGGGCGGACGGCCAAGCCGTGGGGAAAATAACCGGGAATAAGTGGTCGGAGGATTACTACGCCCTGTTCGGCATAGATCCGAATACCGATATCCGCAAACTTTTAAACGGGAAACGCCTGCTGACGCAGATAGATCTGGACTTGTTTGTCAGTCTTGCTCAGGATGCCGTAATGCTACAGAATATGATCAATTATAGTTTCTATGGCCGGTTGCGGGTGCGCCTACGCGGCCTGATTGTTTCGGCGGGGCTGGGATTTTTGATTCGCTGGCGCCGGCG
>Ga0334722_10005014_pt1 | contig 13539 bp, 11 predicted proteins | sample C3_bottom_MG_FD_207210 | JGI IMG/M metagenome (GOLD analysis project Ga0334722, IMG submission 207210) | Sediment microbial communities from Yellowstone Lake, YNP, Wyoming, USA - C3_bottom | ecosystem: Environmental > Aquatic > Freshwater > Lake > Sediment | place: USA: Wyoming | collected...
TGTTTTTATTTTTATCAAAACGCGAAATGCTGTCCTGTCCCACTACATTCTGATAATCAGGTTCTTTTATTTTCGGAACTGACATCTGTATCGGCTTAAGTTCTTCGGGCTTCTTTCCCTCCTTGTTCATGGCAATGACTTCTTTCACGCGGTCAACTGAGAGTTCAATGAAAACTCCGCGCTCGTTCTCATAAGCATACCACATCTTGCGCCTGAAAATATCCGTCTTCATGTGGAAGGCAACGCCTTGTGTTGTTTCCAGTCGTAGTTCCGGGTTCGGAAAATCTTTCACTGCATCAATGTAAGAATCCAGTTCGTAGTTGAGGCAGCATTTTAATTTCCCGCACTGTCCTGCGAGTTTCACAGGGTTGATGGAAAGCTGCTGATAACGGGCAGCCGTAGTGTTTACTGATCGGAAATCCGTGAGCCAGGTGGAACAGCAAAGTTCTCTTCCGCAATCGGCAATACCGCCTACACGGCTTGCTTCATGGCGAAGTGTGACCTGCTTCATTTCAATTCTCACTTTGAAAGAAGAAGCAAAATCTTTTATAAGCTGCCGGAAATCCACACGACCTTCAGCCGTGTAATAAAATATCGCCTTGCTTTTGTCGCCCTGATATTCTACATCCGAAATCTTCATCTCCAGCCGGAGAAATCGCGCCATAGTTCTCGCTTTCATCATTGTATCCTGTTCAAGCGACTGAGATTCTTTCCATTTGTCAATATCCGCCTGCTTGGCAATGCGATACACTTTTTTTATTTCGGGAGATTCAGAATTAACATTTTTCTTTTTCATCTGCGTGCGCACGAGTTCGCCTGTGAGAGAAACAATGCCGATATCATGACCGGGAGATGCTTCAGTTGCAATCACATCTCCGACTTTAAGAATGAGATTATTTACGTTGCGGTAAAATTCTTTGCGGGAGTTTTTGAATCGCACTTCCACGCAATCAAAAGTTTTTTGTGCTGCCGGAAGTTCCATATCCGCGAGCCAGTCAAACACGTTGAGTTTGTTGCAGCCGCCCGCTCCGCAGTCGCCATTATTACGGCATCCGCCCGGCAACTGCACGCTGGCAGTACCGCATCCTCTTCCTGTTAAGCAACCGCTGCAACTCATAAGTCAAAAGTAAAAATTCTGAAGTTGAAGTACAAACTTAAGAAAAAATCAACCATAAGTCCCAAGTCCCAAACATCAAATTCCAAATATCAAGAGAGAATTATTGGCTGTTTCTTGGAGCTTGGGTTTTGAAACTTGAGATTTTGGATTTTTACTCTTTGATAAATCTATTAGAGAAAATTAAATCTCCATCCAAAATTTTTAACAAGTACAAGCCCTGTGGAAGTTTGGAAATATTTATTTGTCGCTGGTATGTGCTTAAGATTTTTCTTCCTGTTATATCGATGATTTCTATTTGGACTTCTGCCTTCTCCACTTCGTAATCAATATTTATAAAATCAGAAGAAGGATTAGGAAAAACATGAAATTCTTTTTCCTTTATCATTTCGTTCTCTGAGGTTGGAATAAAATCCAGATAAGTACTCACCACATTGTTGGTTACGATTGGTTCGTTGTAGTCAAAATATATATATGCCCTATTATAAATTTTAGTGTCAATCAACACATTCGCTTTTGGTTTTACCCTGTATTGAACAAATCCCATAGAAGCAGCTGCATTCGTTGCGCTGTCTGACAAATTGATGTTTGGAAAATTGACAGTGAGTACATTCCCGCTCAACAAAGCTGTATTATTATGACTGTAATTTATTTCCTGAAAGGTGGACATGTCTAAATTGGCATCAAGTGTATCTGTTATCCGAATATTCATTGCAGGCGCATTTCCTGTGTTCTGGAAGTGTATGGTGTATGTAAACCAATCCATATATCCGTTCGAAACATTTATCGGATATACTTCTTTCGTGTTGGGGTCGTGCGAGTTTACTACGTAATAACAATACGAAAAAGTATTATTAAGTGTATCATTATCTCCTGATGTTGGGGTTACAGATACAGTTGCACATATCATATCTCCAGCTTGTGCGGTTGTTATTGTCTGAAATATTAAATTAAAATCCGTTTCGTTATTAACCAATGCAAAATCAGCTATATTAAAAGTGTAAACATTCCCTGAAACAGAAGGAATTAATGCGCCCGGTGCCGGTCCTACATAATTTACATTGCCGGTTACAGTTATTTCTACTTGACCACTTATTCCGGCAGCGCAATTAAGATTATACCAGTGTGTCATATCTCCGGCTATAGTATTCAGCTCATGATTCATTCCTGGAAAAATTAATGCTCCAAAGGTTGAAACGGATTGAATGCCAATGTCAAAACCCGGCTTGCAGGCAAGGGAAAAATTTATATTCGTATCCAATAAGGTTGTCGTAACAACTGAATCTAATCCAGGGTATGTACATGTAGACATGAACGGCACAGCCAAAGTATCAATAGTCACTGTATAGGTTCCTGCCGGCTCAGGAAAATTATAAACCCCATTCAATGCGGTGAAGGTTTTTGCAATGAAATTATTGGAGTTGTCATATAATTCAATTGGAATATTTTTTAGTTTTCCATCTCCGGCATCTTTTGTGCAACTACTATTATTGTCCTTGTAAGTGAAGCCAACTATTCCTTGTGCGGGTACGCATCCATTTGAATTTACAGACGAACAGAGCGGAAAAGCGAGCGTGACCGAATCCATATATTGTAAGTAGTTGGGCAGACAGTTGAACGGATTGTTATATAAGTTCAATACCATAATAGAGCTTGGAAAGACCAGAAAACAAGAAATATTATTATTAGAACAGTTTAACCAGACCAGAGAATTAGGAAGAGTTGGCAATCCTGACAGCTGATTGCTGTAACAATACAAATCCTGAAGAGAACCCGGAAGCGCTGGAAGGGTGGTCAACAAATTATTGCTGCAGTGCAAATAGCCGAGAAAGTTAGGCAAGGAAGGCAGGTTTGTCAGCAGATTGTTATCACAATACAAAAATTGAAGTGATCCTGGCAGCGAAGAAAGAACACTCAATTGATTCTGACCACAACTTAACCAGTATAACGAAGGAGGTAATGCAGGAAGATTAGTTAAGGAATTATAGCTGCAATTCAAATAGCCGAGAGAATTTGGTAACAATAGAAGAGTTGTCAGTTGATTTGCTTCACAATTTAACCAGCCAAGAGAATTGGGAAGTGCAGGAAGGTTCTGCAAAAAATTCCTTCCACAATCAAGAAACGAAAGAGTAGAGGGAAGCGAGGGAAGAAGTGTCAGAGAATCCATGTTGCAATATAAAGTTTGAAGAGATAAAGGAAGAACCGGAAGACTGTCCAAAGAGTTGAAACCGCAATTCAGAAAGTAAAGGGAGGCCGACAGTGCAGGAAGATTTGTTAATGAATCAGAATAACATTCTAAATATGTAAGAGTACTGGGCAAAGCAGGAAGCTGATGAAGAGGATTCTCGTAACATTTTAAAACCCTGAGATGGGTAGGTAAAGCTGGTAAACTGTCCAAAAGATTTCTTCCGCATATTAGGGTGTCAAGCGTAGCCGGTAATGCCGGAATACTCTTTAGCCGATTTGGTGTTATTGCATAGATTCCGTTCCCGCAGTCAAGAGTGACAAGAGAAGAAAAATATTGAATCCCTGTTAAATCATAAATGGAATCATTTTCAACGTTTATCGAAGTCCGCGAGGTAACTGATGAATGGGTTGTATCCATTTGAGAGCCGCTCATTGCAGCAGGGATATTTGCATAAAGCCAATTAACAAATTTGGCATCAGGGATGGTCACATATTGCGCAATACATTTGTTAGTGTAACACATCAACAGTATTACGGAGGCGAATAAAGTCATTAATTTTTTCATAGTAATTATTTTTAATTATTTATACCATAATTTTTTCTTTTATTCTGATTGATAATTCTAACATTCAACTTCTTTTGACCAAATATACGTTGCTCGTTTGGGGTTTTTTGCAACAATTGAGTAAGTGGTCGGATTTTTTTAGTAAGTGGTAAAAATGTAACATGCTTTCAGGAAAAATTTGATATATTTGCTCTGAAAATAACAACAAAAATTTATGATAACAGTTTCAGAAACAGCAAAAACAAAACTTGCATCGCTCATGCAGGAAAACAAATCCCCTGAGGGAAGTTTTCTTCGTGTAGGCGTGGAGAGTGGCGGATGCTCGGGACTGTCCTACAAAATGGATTTTGACAATCAGATCAAAGAAGGCGACCAGGTATTTGAAGACAAAGGCGTAAAGATTGTGGTTGACAAAAAAAGTTTTCTCTATCTCGCAGGAACAGAACTTGATTTTTCTGGCGGTTTGAACGGAAAAGGATTTGAATTCAAAAATCCTAACGCTCAGCGCACCTGCGGATGCGGAGAAAGTTTTGCAGTTTAAAGAAAAAAAAATTTGCCTCGAAAAAAGTTTGGAATGAATCTAAATAAGAGGTTGTCATTCTGAGCGAAGCGAAGAATCTAGATGCTTCACTTTGTTCAGCATGACAAAAGCGTAATATGGCTGAAAAAAACGACATACTTGAAAAGCAAATTTCTTCCGAATACAAATACGGATGGTCGAGCGATATTGAGATGGACTCAGCACCAAAAGGATTGAGCGAGGACATCGTCCGTTTTATTTCGAAAAAGAAAAATGAACCCGAATGGATGCTGGAGTGGCGTTTGAAAGCGTATCGCCACTGGCTCACGATGGAAGAGCCGCATCATTGGGCGCATATCGAATATCCTAAAATAAATTATCAGGATATAATTTTTTACGCAGCTCCAAAACCAAAAAAAGAACTGGCTTCGCTCGATGAAGTGGACCCTGAACTTCTAAAAACTTTTGAGAAGCTCGGCATTTCTCTGGAAGAACAAAAACGTTTGAGCGGAGTGCAGAGTACTATCGCAGTTGATGCCGTAATAGATTCCGTTTCGGTAAAAACAACCTTCAAGGAAACGCTGGCGGAGAAAGGAATTATTTTCTGCTCCTTCAGCGAAGCAGTGCAGGAGCATCCAGAGCTCGTGAAAAAATACATGGGTTCGGTAGTGCCGTACACTGATAATTTTTTTGCTTCACTAAATTCAGCTGTGTTCACCGATGGTTCATTCTGTTACATTCCGAAAGGCGTTCGTTGCCCGATGGAACTCTCTACGTATTTCAGAATCAACACTGCCGGCACCGGTCAGTTCGAGAGAACGCTCATTATTGCCGATGAAGGCGCATATGTTTCTTATCTCGAGGGCTGCACCGCTCCCCAGCGCGATGAGAATCAATTGCACGCAGCCGTGGTGGAAATTGTAGCGCATAAAAACGGAGAAGTAAAATATTCCACCGTGCAGAACTGGTATCCGGGTGACAAGAACGGGCAAGGAGGTATTTACAATTTTGTAACGAAGCGGGGAATTTGTCTCGAAGCAAACTCAAAAATTTCATGGACGCAGGTGGAAACGGGTTCTGCCATTACATGGAAATATCCGAGCGTGATTCTTAAAGGCGATAATTCCACAGGAGAATTTTATTCCGTTGCCGTTACGAACAATCACCAGCAAGCCGATACAGGAACTAAAATGACACACATTGGAAAAAATACGCGGAGCACTATAGTGAGTAAAGGAATTGCTGCGGGCAAAAGCAATAACTCGTATCGCGGTCTTGTGCGCGTGGGCAAGGGCGCAAAAAATGCGCGCAACTTTTCGCAGTGCGATTCGCTTTTGATTGGCGACAAATGCGGAGCGCATACTTTTCCCTATATAGAAATAAAAGATAAATCGGCAATTGTTGAACACGAAGCAACCACTTCAAAAATTGGCGAAGACCAGATTTTTTATTGCAAACAGCGTGGCATTGACAATGAAAAAGCAGTTGCACTAATTGTGAACGGATATTGTAAAGAAGTATTGAATCAATTGCCGATGGAATTTGCTGTGGAAGCGCAAAAATTATTAGCAGTAAGTTTAGAGGGTTCTGTTGGATAAAAATAAACACATGAAAGATTGGATTCAAACAGCATTGAAAATATTAAAGGATACCTTGATTCCTGTTCCTCAAGAAATAAATGAACTTGATTGGAAATCCGACATTTCAGATAACAATAATAGATTAAGCAACCATTTATCAGCGTTTGCAAATCATCCGGGAGGAGGATATCTTGTATTTGGCGTTGATAATAAAACCGGAATAGTAACCGGAATTGACAAATCAAAAATCGACAACATTGTGGAAAGACTTGCAAATATCTCAAGAGAAAATTTAAATCCACAAGCAAAACTAGATCATTCAGTGTGTGAGTATCACGAAAAACCTATTCTAATTGTGTATGTAAAAGAAGCTTCTGTTAAACCCGTTCATTTGAAATCGGGAACTATGGAAGATGCATATATACGTACCGGTGGGACCACTCGGAAAGCAACGCGGCAAGAAGTTGGCGGATTGATGTTAAACAGTAAATTTCCCAGATGGGAAGAGCTCTATGCATCAAAACTTGTTACAGAACAGGATGTATTAAACTTACTCGATTACCGAGCAATACTTTCTCTTTTAGGAAAACCTGTCCCTTCAAGCTCCAATGAAATAATGGATTGGCTCATTAAGGAAAAGATGGTAGAAAAGATAGATGGTTCAGGTTTTTACATCACAAATTTTGGTGCGATCACTTCTGCTGTTGATATTCGCAGATTTGATGATCTTTCAAGAAAATCTATTCGAGTAATAAAATATAGGGGAATAACTAAACTTGAAACAGAGCATGATTTCCCCGGGAATAAAGGTTATGCAATTGCATTTTCCGGGTTAATTACTTTTCTTAAAGCTATGTTACCTCATAGTGAAATAATTAAAAATGCTTTGCGTAAAGAAACATCGGTCTATCCTGAAATTGCATTACGCGAATTAATTGCCAATGCTCTTGTTCATCAGGATTTTAGTATAAGAGGAAGCAGCGTAATGATTGAAATATATCAAGATAGGATTGAAATTAGTAATCCAGGAAGATTGCTTCCTTCAAAAAAAATCGACAGATTAATCGGTACCAATCCTGAATCACGAAATGAAATCCTTGCTTCTGCAATGAGAAGATTCCATATTTGTGAAGAACGAGGATCAGGATTTATTAAAGCGGTTACACAAATTGAACTTTATGGACTTCCTCCCTTAGTTTTTGAAGAGGGTGAAAACTATTTTAAAGTTGTTATGCACTACCCGAAGCCATTTTCAAAAATGACTCCCTCAGAGCGAATTGAAGCTTGTTATCAGCATACTGTATTGAAATATTTTTCTGGAACATGTATGACAAATACTACCTTGAGAGAACGACTTAAGATGAGCGAAAGGGGCAGAACTATGGTTTCAAAAGTTATTCGTGAAGCAATCGAATTGGGGAAAATAAAATCAAAGGATAATAACGAAAATAAAATCGTGAAAAAATTTGCTGAATATGTTCCGTTTTGGGCGTAATTTTTATTTAACTAGAAAACCGACACAAAATGTAAAACATTGAAAATCAACTACTAACTATTTAATTTAAAAAACGACATCCCAATGTTATCAATAAAAAATTTACACGCAGGAATTTCTGAAAAAGAAATCTTAAAAGGATTTTCACTTGAAGTGAAAAAAGGAGAAGTGCACGCCATCATGGGACCAAATGGCTCTGGAAAATCCACCCTCGCAAATGTTTTGGCGGGAAGAGAAGATTATGAAGTAACTGAAGGCAAAGTGATTTTTACTCCCCCCTTTGGGGGGCGGGGGGGCTTGAATTTGCTGGCTATGTCGCCCGAAGACCGTGCGCGCGAAGGATTATTTCTCGCGTTTCAGTATCCGGTAGAAATTCCGGGCGTGAGTAATATTAATTTTCTTAAAACAGCTTTGAACGAAATTCGGGCATACAAAAAAATGCCCCCTATTGACGCCAAAGATTTTTTGAAACTCATAAAAGAAAAACAAGCGTTGGTGGAATTGCAGGGCACACTTGCTAACCGCTCAGTGAACGAAGGATTTTCAGGAGGAGAAAAAAAACGCAATGAGATTTTTCAAATGGCGGTGCTCGAACCTGCGCTTTGCATATTGGATGAAACAGATTCGGGTTTGGATATTGACGCGCTTCGCATTGTAGCGAACGGAGTGAACAAATTACGTTCTAAAGAACGGGCGTTTGTGGTGATTACGCACTATCAACGCCTGCTCGATTACATTATTCCCGATTTTGTGCATGTGATGTACGATGGAAGAATTGTGAAATCAGGTCCGAAAGAACTCGCGCTTGAACTGGAAAAGAAAGGGTATGACTGGGTAAAAGAAAAGTTGGCAGTTGGCAGTTGACAACAGGAAAAAAACTTTGCGTGCTTTGCACCTTTGCGAGAAACAATGATAGCATCAATAGAAAATAAAAAAACAATCCCCATACAACTCGAAGGAGAATTTCAAACTCTTCTTTCAACAACATTTTCTTCCGAGCCCGAATGGCTGAAAGAAAAAAGGAAAGAAGCATTTGAAAAATTTTCTGATGCGGGAATTCCAACCAGAAAAAACGAGGAGTATAAATATACCGATGTAAGAAAAGTTTTTTCAGGGAAGTTTACTGCGATTCATAATGAAGCACACAAAATAAAATTCCCTTCTCCCATGGGAGAGGGGTTGTGGGTGAGGTTGATTTTTATTAACGGCTGGTTGTATAAAGATTCCACTCTCAGTGCAAAACTTCCGAAAGGAGTGATTATTGGAAATCTTGCGACTGACGGTTTGCTGAATCATTCTGACTTGCTGAAAAAATACTTAAGTAGTGATGGTGATTCTCTTGCTCAGCTAAATTCTGCTTTGTGGACGGATGGCGCTTTTGTTTATATCCCTGAAAACATTCAACTGGAAACTCCGATTGAAATTATTCATATTTCTACAGGAGAAAAAGAAATTCTGGCAAGTCCGAGACATTTGATTATTGCAGAAAACAATTCTTTCGTTAACATTATTGAAAATAATATTTCTCTTGATTTGAATTCGCGTGGAATTGTAAATTCCCATGCGGATATTTTTGTCGGAGAAAATTCCAAAGCGCAATACTATCGCTTGCAGAATGATTGCAAAAATGTTTCGCTCATTTCTTCCACGAATGTAGTACAAGAAAAAAATTCTCACTTTGACACCATCACAATAACACTCGGAAGCGAATGGATAAGAAACAATCTCAGCATTGCTCTCAACGGAGAAAGCTGTGAGACGCATCTGAATGGATTGTTCATCACAAATGGAACCGATCATATTGATAATCATACTTCCATTCATCATAACAAACCGAATTGCCAGAGCAATCAGTTGTATAAAGGAATTCTTGATGGAAAATCAACAGGTGTTTTCAATGGAAAAATATTTGTGGAGCGTGATGCGCAGAAAACAAATGCTTACCAGAGTTCAAAAAATATTCTGCTGAGTGATGATTCCGCCATCAACACCAAACCTCAACTTGAAATTTATGCCGATGATGTGAAGTGTTCGCACGGCTCTACGACCGGACAATTGAACGAAGAAGCTCTCTTTTATCTGCGTTCACGCGGACTGAGCGTTGACAGTGCAAGAAATCTTTTGTTATATGCTTTTGCAAATGATGTATTGAGTACTATAAAAATTGAATCATTGAAAAATTATCTGGAAGAGTTGGTGAATAGCCGCCTCTCCCCGACCCTTTCCAAAGGATAGAACCTCGGAAAATGATTGACTCTAAAAAAAATATAAACACATTCTCCTCCCCTTCGGGAAGGTCGGGAGGGACTTTTGATGTTTCAAAAATCCGAATGGACTTTCCCATCCTTTCCCGCAAGGTGAACGGCAAGCCCTTAATTTATTTCGACAATGCCGCTACCGCTCAAAAACCAAAACAAGTTATTGATGCTATTGTAAAATATTATTCTGAGCAGAATGCGAATATTCACAGAGGAGTTCACGCATTGAGCCAGGAAGTCACTTCTGTTTACGAAAATGCCAGAGCAACCATTCAAAAACATATAAACGCAAAACACCCTCATGAAATAATTTTCACCAGCGGAACCACCGAGAGCATCAATCTTGTTGCAAGCGGATTTGAAAAACTGTTTGTGAATGCGGGAGATGAAATTATTCTTTCAGAGATGGAGCACCACAGCAATATTCTCCCGTGGCAAATGCTCTGTGAAGAAAAAAACGTAAAGCTGAAAGTGATTCCGATAAATGAGAAAGGAGAATTACAAATTGAAGAATTCAAAAAGCTTCTTTCATCCAAAACAAAACTGGTTGCTATCACGCATGTTTCTAATACTCTCGGAACCATCAATCCGATAAAAGAAATTATTTCCATTGTGCGTAACTCCCCTCTCCTTCGGAGAGGGGAAGGGGGTGAGGCGGCTGTTCTTATAGATGGCGCACAGGCAATTCCTCATCTGAATGTGGATGTGCAAAAATTAGATGCTGATTTTTATTGCTTCAGCGGACATAAAGTTTATGGTCCGACAGGAGTTGGAATTCTCTATGGAAAAGAAGAATGGTTGAGAAAACTTCCGAACTACCGGGTAGGTGGCGGAACAATAAAAACCGTTTCATTCAAAAAAACCGAATACGCTGACCTTCCTCTTCGCTTTGAAGCAGGCACTCCGCACATTGAAGGCGGAATCGGTCTTGCGAACGCGATTGATTACATAAATGAAATTGGTCTGGAGAATATTTCCACTTACGAACACGAACTGATGGAATACGCTGCCGAACAACTTTCTGCAATTGATGGATTGAGAATTATCGGCACAGCAAAAGAAAAAGCGAGCGTGATTTCATTTGTGATTGACGGAATTCATCCTCTCGACATGGGAGTGTTGCTCGATGCGCAGGGAATCGCGGTAAGAACCGGTCATCATTGCACTCAGCCCCTGGTTGCACATTACAAGATTCCGGGAACAATCCGAGCGAGTTTTTCTTTTTATAATACGAAAGAAGAGATAGACATTTTTTTAAGCGCAATTACAAAATCAATTCAGCGGCTCAGGAAATGACAGAAGAGAAAACCATAGAAAATACCGAGCAGGAACTTGTGGAAGAATTCGCGGTGTTTGAAGATACGTTCGATAAATTCGGATACCTGATTGATCTGGGAAAAAATTTAAAACCGATGGAAGAATCCCTCAAAATAGAAAATCGTTTGATCAAAGGATGCCAGGCGCAAGTGTGGTTATACAGTGAATTGAAAGACGGAAAAGTTTTTTTTAAAGCGGATGCCGATGCCGATTACGCCAAAGGTTTGGCAGCGATGATGATTCATGTTTTGTCAGGTCACACCCCCGATGAAATCATAAACGCACCGCTTGGCTTTATTGAAAAAATTGGATTTCAGCAGATGCTTTCAATGAAAAGAGCGGGAGGTTTAGCGAGCATAATAAAACAAATGAAACTGGACGCATTGGTTTACAAAACAAAAATATGAGCGCAATAATTGTAGCACAAAATACAGAACTGGCACAGCGGGTGATTGACGTAATCAAAACCTGTTACGATCCGGAAATTCCGGTTGATATCTGGGAACTTGGGTTGATCTACGAGATAAAACTGGATGAGCAAAATAATCTTGAAGTGAAAATGACACTCACTTCTCCATCGTGTCCTGTTGCGGAATCATTGCCGCCTGAAGTAGAACAAAAACTGAAAAGCATCAGAGAAATCGCATCCGTAAAAGTGACTCTTACTTTCGAACCTCCATGGACAAAAGAAATGATGAGCGAAGTGGCGCAGGTAGAATTAGGATTTATGTAAAACCCATCCCCCACCCTTCCCTTCGGGAAGGGAGAAAAAAGAAAAAATGGAAGAGGAAATAATAAACAGAGTTGCCGAAAGTGGCTTGATTGAAATCAATCTCGAAGATTATTATCCGAAAGGAGAACGTGTGCTGATTGATGTGAAAAAAAATTTATTTCACGGATTAATTTTGAAAGAAAAAGATTTTCGGGAATTTATTAAGAACGAAGATTGGAAAAAATATCAGGATACGTTTGTTGCCGTCACATGCTCTGCCGATGCAATCGTTCCTACATGGGCGTATATGCTCATAGCCGCTTCGCTTCAGCCGTTTGCAAAAGCGATTGTCTTCGGAGATTTAAAAACACTGGAAACAATTTTATTTAATGATGCGCTTTCAAAAATAAATCCGGAAGATTTCAGAGATAAAAAACTCATCGTAAAAGGATGCGGCAATCTTCCCGTTCCTGAATCCGCATACGTTGAAATCACGCGCATACTTACTTCGGTTGCAAAAAGCATCATGTTTGGCGAACCGTGCTCAACAGTTCCTGTGATGAAAAGATAGTAATTTTATTTTCCGGAATAAACTTTCACAAATTCCTGAATTCCCGGGGAAGCAACAACAAGAGAAGCAAATAAGAACGAACCCCATAGTTTCCATTTATCTTTTGAAGTCAGCGCCTGTACAGATTCTTCCACCCAATAAGCAAGACGAATCGGTGGAAGTGCGAGCAATGTCATTAAAAAATAAATAAAGACCAACAGGCATCCGGTTACCAAAGCTGAATTACCGCTGGAAAATGATTCTTGTACATATTGTATATTGGCGTTGTTGATCGGATTCCAAAAAGCTGTAAACAACATAAAAGCATATAAATGCAAAACTACATCGGATAAAATTTCTTTCTTTTTGTATTCTTCCGTATTTAGCTTAGGCATATTTTTCTTTAACCATTTCTGCTTTGCTTTTTTTTCTTTGTCTTTATCCCACTCGTCATCCTGTGCAGTGCTTCCGAAAACACCGGATTCTGCATACGTGTAAGCAAGGACTCCGCATTCAAACAAAACTGCAGAAACCAATATCGCGATGAAGAAAGGGGAAGGATCTTCTTGTTCGGGTTCGTATCCAAACCCGGACATTGCAAGCATTATAAATCCAATGCGGAACAACATTCTTGAAACAACTCCATAGCTGATCACACACCCCGGCTGTGGAATTTCATATTCTTTTCCTGTCTCTTTTTTCATGCGCAAACGCGTTTCGTTTGCGCGGAGACGGATAATTTTTGTTTTGAAGTTAAAAGAAAATAATTCCGCAACATAAATTATCAAGCCGAAAATCGCTACTAAAAAATTTCGTTTCCCGAAAAAAACATAATCGCTAACGAACGGTGCAAGAAGAAAATAATAACAGGCAAAAAGTATATTGAAATAAAATCCGTTAGGTCTACTATCTTTTTCTAAAAGTTTGTCAGGTAGCGTTTTCATGAAATTTGCTCTTTGAAATAAAAAACAACCGCCTGTTTGATCAATCGCTCCTGCTCCATGGATTTTAGTGAAGGAAGTTTCTCTGTTGATTTCCAATGAGGCCAGCCATCTTCATCTTTTCCTGCATACTCATAGTAGCCGTACTTTTCCAGCAGCTTGCAAACTGCTATATGTATCAGTCCGAGCTTTTCATCTTTGCTGAAAATTTTGTGTCCTTTTCCTAATTCCTGAACTCCAATCAGAAATAAAATTCCTTTCAAATCAAGTTCTTCTCTAAATTGAGACGAGAGATGTTTG
>Ga0334722_10005015_pt1 | contig 13539 bp, 3 predicted proteins | sample C3_bottom_MG_FD_207210 | JGI IMG/M metagenome (GOLD analysis project Ga0334722, IMG submission 207210) | Sediment microbial communities from Yellowstone Lake, YNP, Wyoming, USA - C3_bottom | ecosystem: Environmental > Aquatic > Freshwater > Lake > Sediment | place: USA: Wyoming | collected...
ATGCCCAAAGGCTGCCGTCGGTCTTCAACGCTAGTGTGTGAGACGCCCCCGCCGTCACGGTGCTGTAGCCGGTGCCAATCAGCACGGGGCTGCTGCGTTGCGTGGTGGTGCCGTCGCCCAACTGACCACGGGAATTGTTCCCCCACGCCCACAGGCTACCGTTGTTCTTCACCGCCAGTGTGTAATCTAGCCCCGCCGCCACGGCGCTGTAGCCACTGCCAATCTGCACCGGGGTGTCGCGTTGCGTGGTAGTCCCGTCGCCCAGCTGACCATTGCGATTGTCCCCCCATGCCCACAGGCTGCCGTCGGTCTTCAGCGCCAGCGTGTGAAAACCGCCCGCGGCAACGGCTGCTTTCACCGGGACCGCGCCGGCCGAAGCCGGAAGCAGCAGAGACAGCATCAGGAGAGCGGCTGCCCACCGGGCGGCGCCGACCGTGGAGAGATCAGCCAATCGCACTGCCAAAGCTGATCCGCTTGATAAGCAAGCGGCGAGGAGCGGAACACCGAAAGGATCCAGACTTTTATTATTCTGCATTGTGATTCCCCATCCTTCTGTAGTGCTTATCTAGAATCGAGCTATCAAATTCACCCCCAGCAAATTCGAAACATCGCGTTTGATCAGGTTCGCCGCATAGCCTTCGACGCTCCAGCGCTTGTTCTCCGATTCCCAGTGCAGCTTGAGCGTCATGTCCCAGCCCGAAGCCAAAGGCGTGAGATTGGCTTCGTCGGCGTAGCGCTGCGAGCGCCACACGGCTTGCGCGCTCAGGATCAGGCGCTGCTCGCCGGCCCAGGTGAGGCCCACGGTCGCGCGGTGTTTCGGCAGGTAGGGGATGGCGTTGCGGTCAAACACGCCGCCGGTGTTTTTCGAGCCGGTGCTGGTGTAGCCGAAATAGCCCGCGAGGCTGCGCGACAGGACGTGGTTGGCGGTGAAGCCGGCGCTCGACGCCGTGCCGCGCGAGAAAATCGGCGTCGCTTCGAGCTGGTCGGGCGCGGCGAGATTGGCGACGGTCTTCTGCCGCAGGCGATCGAGGTTGGCGACATCGGCGCGCGTGTTGAGCACGCCGTCGAGCGGCGAACTCAGATTGTCCACCTCCCTGCGGTCGGCGAACGCGTTCACGAACCAGGCCGGCGACAGCTCCCAGTCGAGCTGCGCGCGAAGGCGCGAAATCTTTCCGCCGGCATAGACCAGCGAGTCGTCGATCGGGATGCCGGCGGTGGCCACCGGCGCGAGCGAGTTGTAGGACGCGGGCCGCAGCCATTTCTGGAACGCGCCGCGCAGCGTCGCGCCGCCGCCGAGGGACCAGGCCGCGCCCAGCCGCGGCGACACGACGCTGCGGTCGTAGTTTTCGGGGAAAGTCTGGGTCGCGGGCGGCACGGTGTCGCGAAAGATGTTGATGTCGCGCGTTTTCGTATACCGCTGCCAGGCGAGATCACCCTGCAGGTTCAGGCGCTGATTCGCGCGATAGCGGTCCGACAGCCAGAAGTCGCGCGATCGATCCTGGTCGTGCTGATCGAGCCGGTCGGAAGGCACGACGCCGGCGCCGATGTGGAAGAAATTCTCCCGCACCAAAGTGTTGGTCTTTTCCGCCCGCCCGAGCTCCGCGCCCCAGCTGAGTTCGTGGCGCTCGTTCGCGGCGAAAGTGTGGCGGAACTGGATGTCGTGCTGCTCGGGCTTGGTGCGGAAATCCGAAGCGTTGGTGGCGAGCCCGAAAGGCGTATCCACCGAGGTCACCTGATCGACGCGGGAGGTTTCATTGCTCTTGCCGAATTTCAGCCAGGCCTGCGATTGCGGGCCGAAGCGGTAATGCGCCCCGAGATCGAGCCGCTCGTTGCGCCCGTTGACGCGCTGCTCGATGGCGCTCACCGGGTTCAGCTTGATGTCGGCATCGAAAGCGTTGGCGTAGGCGAACAGCCCCAGCTCGTAGGTCGGCCGCGCGCCGAGCGCAACCGTGTAGGTCCTGGCCGAAGCGTCGAAAGCGACGCGATCGGGCCGGGTATCGGTTTGTATGGCCTCGAGGAAGTAGGCGAAAGGCATGCCGGCATTGGCATAGCCGTTGGCGGTGAGCGTCGGTTCGGCCAGGCGGAAATCGCGGCTGTTGTTGTAGCGCGCGCCGATGTTCCAGTAAGCACCCGGGCGCTGTATCAGCGTCGAGAACCGGTTCGAGGCGCCGAACACGGTGGGATCGGCGAGGAAACCCTGGAACAGTTCAGACTTCTTGTTGAAATCCCCGCTATAGCGGTCGGCGAGGAACAGGTGACTGCCGGCCCAGAACGGATAATAGGAATCCTGCGCGTAGCTGCGCGCCCAATCTTCGAGGCCGAAGGCGGCGAGCGCGCTGCCGAGGTTGGCGCCGCCCTTCTGATCGTTCGCCACCTGGTTCAGCGACTTGAGGTAAGGCAGCAGGGACAGGGCCCGGCGCGCGCTCGCGAGCGCATCGCCCGGCTGCAGGTGATCATTGCGGATCACGCTCTCGAACAGATCGGGCAGCGGGTCCTTCGGATCGAGTTCGCGCGCGCGGCCGAGTGCAAACAGCGCGTCGCGCGTGCGCCCGAGCTGGTAATACGCCACGCCGAGATAGGTCTGCGCGCGCGCATAGCGCGGCTCGATCAGGGTCGCGGCCAAGAGGCGGTTCACGGCTTCGTCGGTGTTGCCCGATTTGAGCTCGACCAGGCCGAGGCCGGTCAGCGCGACATAATCGTCGGGCCGCTCTGCGATCGCCTGCGCGAACGCGGCGCGCGCCGCGGGAAGATTGTCGGCGAAGGCTTCGAGCGTGCCGAGTTCGCCGCGGAAACCCGGTCCTTGCGGATCGAGCGCGAGCGCACGCTCGAGGCTGGCGCGCGCGGGGGCCACGTCTTCGCGCTCGGTCTGCACCGCGCCCAGGCCGTGCCAGGCGCGCGCCACGGTGGACGGAACGGTAGCCAGAACGTCGGCCGGCGCCGCGGTCAGCGCCGCGCTATAGGCATCGGTGGCGGCGCGCGCATTACCTTCGAAGCGCTCGAGTTCGCCCTCGGCGATCATCGCTTCGGCCGAGTGCGGATTGGTCGCGCGCGCGGCGGCGAGCGCGCTGCGCGCCTCGGGGACCTCGTCGCGGACCAGATGCAGCCTGGCTCTCCAGACATCGAAGCGTTCGTCCTTGGGGTAGCGCTTGGCGCCGTCGCGCAGGGTCGCGATCGCCTTGTCGAACTCGCCTTCGAGTACCTGGAAGTCGGAGAGCAGCAATTGTGCCGTGCCGGTGTCGGGGCGTTTGGCGACGAGTTGTTCGACCGCGCGCCGCGCGGCGGCAAGCTCGCCCGAGCGCAGCGCATCGCCGATCGCGCGCAGTTCCGTGGCTTCGGCGCCCGGCGCGGCGTCGAGCTCGGGGTAGCGCCGCGGATCGACCGTGAAGCTCGACACCCATTGCACGCGTTCGCGCGGATTGGCGAGCACGCGCTTCACCGGCGCCACGCCTTTTTGCGCGCGGCCTTGTTCGCCCGCGGCGATGCTGACGCTGCCTTGATCGTTGGTGAGCAGCACTTCGCCCGAGAGCACGGTCAGCGTAGCCGTGCCGTCTTCGTCCACCACCAGTTCCCAATCGGTGCCGCGTATCGCTGCCAGCGCCGAGGGGGTCTCGACGGTGAGCCGGTTGGGCACGTTCTTCGATTGCGTCCAGGAGCGGCCCGCGCTCTGGTTGAGCACGGTGCTGCGATCGCGGTTGTCGCCCACCTGCTTGATCTGGATCATGCTGTTCGCAGCGAGCCGCACCTGGGTCTGGTCAGTGAGCAGCACGGCCATGCGGCTGGAATCACCAGTGCGCACGAAGTGCCCTTCGGCGAGCCGCTGGCGGAGTTTCGCGTCGTGCCATCGCGGCTGGGCCGCTTCGCGGTATTCGCCCTTGCCCTGCAAGCTGACAATTTCGGCGGCCGCCTCCGGCGGCGCCGCAATGCTGACACTCGCCTGCGCGACCAGCATTACCGATACGAGCCAGCGCCAGCCGCCGCTCATGCAATCGTTCTTACGCATATCGCCCCCCTTATGGCGCATCGCGCGCTGCCGTGCAGCGCTGCGCCAAACTATGCTACCCGCCTTCGCCACGTAGATCTCGGACCTGGCCAAGCATAACCCTTGGCTGGTCCATCGCAATTGCCGCTACGGCCTGTTCACCCAGATCCCCGTTCCCTGGTCCAGGGTCTTGCCGCCGAAATCGAGATAACCCTTGCCGGAGATGTAACTTGCGAGCATCCCCAATGCTTGCAGACTCGGCGCATAGAAATACCACTGCGAGCTAGCATTGTTCCAGGTCCACAGCGTAGTCAGCGGTGTTGCACCCAGAGACTGGTTGAACGCGGCAGGCGTGACCGCGTTGCCGGTCGCAACCAGATTCCAACCGGGCACCAGGTTTGCCGCAGTCAGATTGAAGGACGCGCCCGACTGTGTGGCCAATGCCGGCTGCGCAATCGCATTGACCCAATAGCCCTCGCCCGGTTTGATTTCGGCGAGCACGCCGTAGCCCTTGCCGAATGCATAGGTCTGCAGCGCGGCAGCGTCCATCTGCGGCGTGTAGAACTGCCAGCCCGACGTGCCGGTATCCCACTTCCACACCGTGGTCACCGTGTTCGGATCACCGTACAGCGCCGGCACGGAAAGCGTCTGGTTCAGGCTGTTGCCCAGCAGGTTCCAGCCCGGGGACAGCGTCAGGCTATAGCTCGAGAGCCCTACGATGCAGCTTTCGGCGGCCGCGCCGGGGATGGTAACGATCGTTTTCATTCTCCCCGCGGCGGCCATCTCGTTCGCGCTAGAGCCGTAGCCGACGCAGAACTGCGCGCCCTTGAGGTCGCTGGTGTCCCGGCTGTCGAGGATGGTCTGCGCGGCGAGCTGGTCGCCGAGCACACCGCTTGCATAGGGGAGCAGCTGCCCGTTCGCCACCGTCTGCCAACCGGTGGAAGTCAGCTGGATCAGCACGAAGGGCGCAGCCGAGCTCATCGCGCTCGATGCCGCGCCGTAGGTGCCGCCTGCGCTGACGCTGGACGCGACCAGTCCGCTCAAAGGACTGGCCGCCGCCAGGGAAGATCCTGAAGGCACCTTGGCCGTGATGAATATCTCGCCGTACTTGCCGATGTCTGCTGCGTTGAATCGGGTGGTATTGGTGATGACCGGCGTGGATTCGATAATCGATGTGCTCGACGCTGCCAGCGAGAAAAACGGCGGCTCCGCGCCCGCGTTCGGGCTATTCGCCACCTCGGGCAGAAGATCCAGCATGCCGTCCAGCGTATCGTTGACCGCCGCTACCGGCGCCAGCCGCTGCGCCAGCGTGCCGTCGCCCAGCTCGCCGTTGAAATTGTCGCCCCAAGCGAGCACGGTGCCGTCGGTTTTCATCGCCACCGTGTGATACACCGCCGCCGCCACGGCGCTGTAGCCGCTGCCGATCTGCACCGGCGCGTGCCGGCTCGCTGTGGTGCCATCGCCGAGCTGGCCATACCCGTTCCACCCCCACGCCCACAGACTGCCGTCGGTCTTCAGCGCCACCGTATGGATCAGCCCGGCCGCTACCGCGCTATAGCCGCTGCCGACCTGAACCGGCGTGTTGCGCTGCGTGGCGCTGCCATCGCCCAGCTCGCCCGAGCCGTTGTCCCCCCAGGCCCACAGGCTGCCGTCGGTCTTCACCGCCACCGAATGCACGAAGCCCGCCGCCACGGCGCTGAAACCGTCGCCGATTTTCACCGGCGCATTGCGCTGCGTGGTCGTGCCGTCGCCGAGCTGGCCGCGGTAATTGAATCCCCAGGCCCACAGGCTGCCGTCGGTCTTGATCGCCAGGGTGTGGAATCTCCCCGCGCTGATCGCCGCGTAGCCGCCGCCTATGTACGTCGGAATGGAGTGGTTCGCGTTGCTGCCGTCGCCGAGTTGACCATAGTAGTTGTCCCCCCAGGCCCACAGGCCGCCGTCGGGCTTCAGGGCCACGGTATGCGATTGGCCCGCCGCCACGGCGGTATAGCCGCTGCCTATGCGCACCGGCGTGTGGCGGTCCGTGGTGGTGGCGTCACCCAGTTGGCCATAGGCGTTCCATCCCCAGGCCCACAGGCTGCCGTCCGATTTCAACGCCACCGTGTGCCCGCCTTCCACCTCCACCAGGAATTGCCCGCCGCCGGCCGCCACGGCAGCGTAGCCGCTGCCTATCAACGCCGGGATGGTGCGATCCGTGACTGTGCCATCGCCCAGTTGGCCGCGATAGTTGCTGCCCCATGCGCGCAGGCTGCCGTCGGACGCGAGGGCCAGGGTGTGATCGGCCCCCGCGGCAATCGCCGCGCCCGGCAGCGAAACGATGCCGCCGAGCGCGACACTGTGCGGGCTGCCGCTGGCATTACTGCTGATGCTTAACACCCCCGTGCGCGCGCCGCCTGAGGTGGCGCCAAGAGTGACAGAGATCGTGCAGCTGGCGCCGGCGGCTAGGGATGCGCCGCAGTTCGTGCTCTGGGCGAAGTCGCCGCTGACGGCGATGCCGCTGATGACCAGTGTCGCCCCGCCGGTATTTTTCAGGCTTACGCTCTGCGCTGCACCGGAAGCGCCCGGACCGACGAAGGTGAGGCTGCCGGGCGACAATCCCGCCATCGGGCCCAGGGTTGTGGTCGTGGTGCCTGCGACGGTGGTAGTAGTCGGGGCGGCGGTCGTGGTGGTGGTAAGCGGTGGCGTAGTATTCTGACCCGACACCAGCAAGGTGAGCAACGTACCGCTATTGCTCGCGCCAGCGCGGACGTGCTCGTCGGCCACGCCGTCGGTGACGCCGTCCGCAAGCGACGCTGGCTGCGTCACCGCCGCAAATTCCTTGACGTTCACGGCTAGTCTGGCGGAAAACCTTTGACCAGCCAGGAGTGTCTTCAGGCCTGTCAGTTGCGCTTGTTTGCCCGCGGGAGAAAACACGATCACCGGCGCATTGACGCGCTCTGTCCCTTGCGGAACGGTAAAGCTCGCATAGAGCGTGTTGCCCTCGGCGTTGATCCCGATGAAGGTCGCGCTCTGCGCCAGGCCGAACCCGGTGCTGTCGCGCAATTGCACCATGCCGGGCACCAGCGGCGTCGCCGTATCCCATTTCGTGACGCCATTGGATATCGGTACCGGTTTTCCGTCCAATGAGAGGGTGCTGGGGTCTGTCAACTGGAACTGCACTTGAAAAGTCTGCGCCTGCACGGACGCATCGATGGCGCCCTGAAACAGATAGGTGATCAAAGGGGCAGGGAGAAGTTGCGCATCCGAAGTAACCGTTGCAGCATCTATCGTGGTCGAAGACGGCTGGATGTTGCCGGCATAGGCAATACCGGCGGTGAGCGCGATCAGCAGGCTGGTCGTCCAAATGCGGAGTCGGCTACGCACCGATGAATCCTCCGTCATCCGCAGTTACGCGTCCCGCCCGGAATCGGGGGCAAGTGGCCGCGGGGCGGACAAATGAATTCAGCGGTTTCATTTACCTTCTGCTCTAGGCCTGCGTCATCAGGCGCCGCGATGCTCGCGCTTTGACCCACCCGGAATTCGCCGGATTTATCCATACGGCGCAAATACTTACCCACTACTATTACACCATAAACCATTATGCCCATAGGGGCAATCAGACAATCGGTCTAGGCGCGCATTACTGCACGCTTGGCTACGACGCCCGGAACGCGGCCGAGCCCGGCGCAAGTGCAGAAATTCGCCGCATTGCGGGCAACGCTGGACACGAAGATGCTGCTTGGAACGGCTGCTCCGACGAGCGCGCCGGGCAAGATCATCGCGGCGGAGCGCCACGGTTCGGTAGCTGTATGAGCGAGCTTGCTCGCGAACTTGACAATTCGCGAGCAAGCGCGCTCCTGCAAGACCGTCGCCGCTAGGGTCTGTTCACCCAGAAGCCCGTTCCCTGGCCCAGGGTCTTGCTGCCGAAGTCGACATAGCCTTTGCCCGCGATATAGCTCGCGAGCGTTCCCAATGCATCCAGGCTGGGCGCATAGAAATACCACTGCGACGAGGCATTGTTCCAAGCCCACAGGGTGCTCAGCCCCGTCGTCGGCGCGACTGCGTTCAGGCTCGTCGCGAATGCCGAAGGCGTCACGTCCTTGCCCGTGGCCACCAGATTCCAGCCCCTCACCAGGTTTGCCGCAGTGAGGTTGAGCGCCGCCCCCGCCTGCGTCGCGAGCGTCGGCGGCGCTTTGGCATTGACCCAGTAGCCTTCGCCCGGTTTGATTTCACTCAGCACGCCGTAGCCCTTGCCGCCGGCATAGGCCTGGAGATCGGCCGCGCTCAGCGCCGGCGCATAGAACTGCCAATTCGCTTTCGCGGCATCCCATTTCCAGACCGTCGTCACCGTGCCCGAATCGCCGAACAGCGCGGCTACCGATAGCACTTGGTTCAGGCTGTTGCCCAGAAGATTCCAGCCCGCCGACACCGGCAAGCTGAAGCTGAGCGAGCTCGTCACGACGCAGCTCGTCGCGCCCGTACTCGTCGCGTTTGGATCCGGTATGGTCGCAACCGCTCGCATCGTCCCCGCAGACGTCATGTCGGCTGCGCTGCTGCCGTAGCCCAGGCAGAATTGCGCTCCCTTGAGGTTCGTCGTGTCCGTGCCGTTGAGGATGGTCTGCGCCGCGAGCTGATCCCCGAGCACGCCGCTCGCATAGGGAAGCAGTTCCCCGTTCACCACCGGCTGCCAGCCCGATGAGGTCAACTGAATCAGCACGAACGAACTTGCGCTGGTGGCGGCAGATGCGCTGATACCGGATGCGCCAGCCGCATTCATCCCGCTGGTCGCCGGTACCAAGGACCCTGAAGGAACCATCGCGGTAATGAACACCGAGCCTTGCTTGTTCAAATCGGTGTCTTTGAATTTGGTGGTGGTGCTGACCAGCGCGCTGGTCCCGGTGATCTTGCCTTTGGAGACGACGAAGAACGGGACGCCCAGCGCCGGCGGGACGTCGAACACGGTTCCCGGGATCAAATTGAGGAAGCCATTGGCGCCGGAATTCACCACGAGCTGAAACGGTTTCTGGGCGAAGGTCCCGTTGCCCTGCTGGCCGGCATTGTTGCTGCCCGCCATCGAAATCAGGCCGTCCTGGCGTAGGAAGCCGCTGCTCGAGTTGCCCGCGGACAGCTGCGCAATGCCGTCGATGCCGCTGATCGCCGCGGGAGCGACGCGCACGCTGCCCCGGTCCAGGCCCAGTTCGCCGGAGACATCGATGCCCCATCCCCATACCGTACCATCGGTTCTTCGCGCCAGCGCGTGCGTGCCGCCGCCGGCGATTTCCGCGACGCCGCCGAGCCCCGTGGCCGCGACCGGCGTGAGACGGCTGGTTCGCGTCCCGTCGCCAAGCTGGCCGGCCCAGTTGTCGCCCCAGGCCATGACCGTGCCGTCGGTTTTCAGGGCATAACTATTGCTGAATGTTGCAGCGACCGTCTTCACGCCGGCGAGGCCGGGAATTTGCGTCGGCTGATAATTGGAACTCGATGCGGGCGTGCCAAATGGCGTCGTCGTTCCCAGCCCCAGCTGGCCGGCATCGTTCGCGCCCCAGGCCCACACCGTCCCGTCGTTCCCGACGGCGAGACCGTGGCCGCTGGCCGCGATGGAGGCCACGTTGCTGAGTCCGGGCACTTGAACGGGCGAGGCTTGCAGATAGGCCGTCGCTGAGCCGAGCCTTCCGTTGTAATTTGTCCCCCAGGCCCACACCGTTCCATCCTGCTTGAGCGCGAGCGAGTAACTATTTCCGGCCGCTACGGCCAGGACGTTCGACAGCCCAGACAGCTTGACCGGAATCGACCTGCCGGTCTGGGTGCCGTCGCCGAGCTGGCCGACGCCATTGCCGCCCCAGGCCCATACGTTGCCGCCGGCGTCGAGCGCGAGGCTGTGGTCTGCGCCTGCGGAAACCTGGGCAATATTGGCCAGTCCTGCAATATCTATCGGAATAGAACTGCCCGAATTTCCGCCCTGCCCGAGTTGCCCGCTGGCATTCGAACCCCAGACCCAGACGTTCCCGCCCGCGTCGAGCGCAAGCGTGTGCGCGTCGCCCGCGGCGAGCGCAATCACAGCGGTGAGTCCGGAAACCGCCACCGGCGCATCGCTGTCCGTTGTCGTGCCATCGCCCAATTGCCCGCTCTCATTGGAGCCGTAGGCGAGCACGCTTCGGTCTGACATGAGCAGCAGATTGTGACTGGTCCCTGAAACGAACCCCGAGAGTTTTGCGCCCAAGTCCGGCATCAGGTCGGGCGCTTGTCCGGTTATCCAGGACCACCAGGTCAAGCCATCAGACGCAATGGCCGCCATGGTGTAATGGCCAACGCCGATCATCGCCGCGCCGGCGACGCCCGCCGACTTCACCGGGGTCAGATGCACGGTCGTGCCCACGCCGATCTGGCCCCACTCCCAAACCGTGCCGTCCGTTTTCAAGGCAGCGCTTCTGCTGGTCCCGGCGCCGATCGCCTTCACATTTGCCAGACTCGCAATCTGTACCGGTTGCGCGCGATCGCTCGCGTCGCCGACGCCGAGCGCACCGGCGCTGTTCCCTCCCCAAGCCCACACTGCGCCGTTCTGGTCCAGCGCGAGACTGTGCGACAGGCCGCATGCGATCGACGCAATGCCGGTCAATGCCGTGATACGGACCGGAACTGCGGAGCCCGTTCCGGTCCCGTTTCCCAGCTGGCCCGCATAGTTGCCGCCCCAGGACCACACCGTGCCGTCCTTCAGGACGGCGATCGAATGTTCGAAACCACCGCAGGCCATCAGGGCGTTTGCCAGCCCGACGACTTGCACCGGGCTTGAGCGGTCGGCGGTGGTTCCGTCGCCGAGCTGGCCCCTGGAATTGTTTCCCCAGGCCCACACCGTTCCATCGTGCAGCACGGCAAGCGCATGCGCACTGCCGCTGCCAATCGCCAGCACATTCGCCAGTCCCGGCACTTTGATCGGCGTTGCCGCGTGGAGCGAGCGTCCTGAACCGAGTTTTCCATCCTGGTCCGAGCCCCACGCGGCCACGCTGCCGTCGCTGCGCAAGGCAAGCGCGTGCTCGTCTCCCAGAGAGATCATGGGGGTTGCGGCGATTGCAGCGCCGCCGCATGCGAAAACGAATGCCGACGTCAGCGCGAACGCGATGCGCCGTCTGAAATTAGTCTGCATGAAACTCCATCTTCCCTATGTTGCGACCATCGCTCCTTGCCGGCATCAGCGATTCACCCAGAATCCGATTCCGAGGGAGAGGGTCTTGTTGTAGGTAGCGAAGTCGAGATAGCCCTTGCTGTCGGTGTACTCCTTGACCTTGGTCGTGCTTATCGCGTCTAGGCTCGGCGCGTAGAAGTACCAGCTCGAAGCCGGGTTGTCCCAGGCCCACAGCGAGACGAAGTTCGTCGACGCCGTGGACAGACTTCGGTTCAGCGCCGGCGGCGTGGTCTCGATGCCGCTCGATTTGAGGTTCCACCCAGTGGCCAGGTCGGTCGCCGCCAGGCTCACCGGCTCCCCCGCGCGCGCCGAAAGCGCGAACGCGCTTCCCGCATTGATCCAGAAACCCTCGCGCGGCGCAACGCTCGTCAGCAGTTCATAGCCCTTGCTCTGCACATAAGTGGCGAGCGCCGTCGCATCCAGCTTCGGACTGTAGAAGCGCCAGGTCGTGTTCGCCCCATCCCAGGCCCACACCGAGATCACGTTCGCCGCGGTTGTGGTCGCGCCAAAGGTGGCCGCCACATCGAGCGCATTCGCCAGCCCGTTCCCCGCCAGCGTCCAGCCCGGACTGAAGCTCGCCGTGTAATTCACCGTCTGCGACTGCGCACCGGTGCTGAAGCTCACGACGCTGCTTTGCGTCGGACCGTTGCCGCTCGGGTCCACCGAGCCCACCTGGAACTGGTAGCTCGTGTTCGCCTGCAGCTTGGTGAGCACCAGCACATGCTCCTTGCGATAGTCGATGTCCCCGATCACCTGGCTGAGCGCAGCATTCGCGTTGCCGTAGGCCACCCGCGAATCAGCCAGTTCATCGGTGACCCAGCGCACCACCGCCTGGGTGTCCGATACGCTCACCACGCTCGGGCCCTCGGTGATCTGCGGCGCCGTACTATCGGGCGTGGCCGCGGTGTTGAAGCTCCCCAGGCTCTGGCTCGTGCTGTTGCCCGAGAGGTCGGTGGAGACCACCGTGACGCTATAGCTCTGGTTCGCGTTCAGCCCGGTCACCGCCACTTCGTGCGCGTCGCTCTGCGTGCCCACGTTCTTCAACTGCATGATCTGCCCGTTTTGCGCTACCTGCAGCTGCGCATCGGTCAGCTTATTGGTCTTCCACTTGATCACCACCCGGTCGGTGGAGAAATACCCCACCTGCGGCGGGCTGTCGAACACCGGCGGGCTGGTGTCCGGGCTCGCCGCAGTGGTAAAGCTGATCGCCTGGCTGTAGGCCGAGAAGTTGCCCGAGGCATCCTTCGAGCGCACCTGCACGCTGTAGGCGGTTGAAGCGCTCAAGCCCACCAGCGGCAGGCTGTGGTTCTTGGTCAGCGCAGCGCGGCTATCGGACTTGTCCAGGTTGGCAGCGCTGCCATAGATCACCTCGGTATCGGCAGGCTCATCGGTGTCCCACTGGATCACCGCCGACTGGTTGGTGATGCTGATTACCGTCGGGCCGTCGAGGATCACCGGCGGCGTGATGTCGGCCGCCGCCTGGGTGGTGAAGTCCACCGTCTTGCTCAAGGTCGGGCCGTTGCCCAGAGCGTCCTTGGAGGAAACGGTCAGGTGATAGCTCTTGCCCGCCGCGAGGCCCGTGATGCGCGCGCTGTGCTCGGTCCCCAGCTTCTCGTCCGTGAGCACCCCATAGGCCACCCCGTCGTTCCAGGACACCCCGCCCGTGGAGGGCTCATCGGTGTTCCACATCACCGTGGCTGCGCTCTCGGTGATGTTCGCGACCAGCGGACCGTTCACGATCACCGGCGGCGCGGTGTCGACGGCGGACAGCGTGCGCCCCGTCATGATGCGAGAGGGCGTCGGGCCGTTGCCTGCGGCATCGGTTGCGCTCACTTGCACGCTGTAGGTCGTGCCCGCCACGAGCCCGGTGAGTTCGATGCGGTGCGCGACGCTTAAGACCGTCTCGGGGACCGCACTGCCGAGCACGCCGTTCACGCCGTAGACGAGCGCCCCCTTCGCAGGCTCGCTCGTCGTCCACTCCACCACCATGCCGTTCGCCGTACTTGCAGTCACCGTCGGGCCCTCGAGAATCGAAGGCGGGATGGTGTCGGCCGTGGCCGCGGTCGTAAAGTTCGCGTTCTTTACCGTCGGGCCGTTGCCCGTGGCGTCGGTCACACTGACTTCGGCTATATAGGCGCTCGAAGCACTCAAACCCGTGATCTGCACGCTGTGCGTCGTCGCCAGATCATCAACCTGCACCGTCACCCCGCCCGCCTTCACCGTGCCCTTCGACGGTTCGTCCGTCTGCCATTCCACCACCACAGACGAAGACGTCAAGGAACGCAAGCTCGGGCCAGAAACGATCTTCGGAGCAACCGTGTCGGTGTAGGGGAGAATGATGGTTTGAAGAAAATCCGCTCGAACGCTTGAATTGAACGTAGTAACGGAAAAGCCACTGCCC
>Ga0334722_10005016_pt1 | contig 13535 bp, 9 predicted proteins | sample C3_bottom_MG_FD_207210 | JGI IMG/M metagenome (GOLD analysis project Ga0334722, IMG submission 207210) | Sediment microbial communities from Yellowstone Lake, YNP, Wyoming, USA - C3_bottom | ecosystem: Environmental > Aquatic > Freshwater > Lake > Sediment | place: USA: Wyoming | collected...
AAACTTGACGTCCATATAGGGCGCCATGTCGTTTCTTACCCGCTCAGGCAGGCCGCTGAATCCCAGCAGTGTGCCAACAATTCCGCCCGCATTGGCGGGATTGCAGTCGGAGTCCTGGCCGGCGCGCGTCGAGATTTCGATGGTCTTGTCGAAATCCCCCCGCCCGTAGAGCAGGCCCAGCGCGATATAGGCGCCATTCAGCCGCGCCTGGATATTGAATTTGCCTTTTGCGCCCCAAGGGCAGAGATCCTTGTTCCACTTGGCTTCGATCTCGCGCCAGGCGGCCTTCCAGTCGTCCGGGTACTGGTCGTGCCAGCGGAGCACATCGCGGATAATCCTGGCATAGCCGCTCTCAGGCGGCAAAGCTGCCAAGCCGGAGTCCACGACGCGGCGGGTGTCCTTCTCGACGAAGGCTGCGGCGTACATCGTGGAGACGAAGATGCCGCCGTACACGCCGTCGCCGTAGTTCATTAGATGGCCAGCGCGGTCGCACATCTTCTGCGCGGACTGGGGAAGCCCCGGTGAAACCAGCCCGATGAAATCCGCCTCGATTTGAAAATCGATGTCGTCGGCGTGCGGGTTGTAGAGGGGGTGGCCGGATTTTTCGGGTGGAATGCCGGCCAACAGATTCTGCCGGCCTTGCCCGTTGGCGTGCCAGAGGAGGAAGCCGCCCTCGGCGAATTCTTTCGCGAAATCCGCCGCCGTGGCCTCCAGCCCGTGGACGGCGAGAGCTTTGAGGAGAGCCATGTTGACGTAGAGGTCGTCCTGGCCCGGCAGCTTCTTCAGGCCTTCCGGCTCCAGCGCCAGAGGTCCTGCGATCATCTCGCCCTGGTAGCGGAATTCCGTGGGCCCGCCAAACGACACACCGTAGGCTTTACCGACCCATCCGCCGCGGATCTTGTCGAGGAGCGAATCGCGGCTGACCAGCGCGACCCCCGCCTCCTGCGCTGCTGCCAGGGGTGCCACAATTAAGACGACGGCAAGTGCACACGCTCTAGGCACGGTCCCTCCTGGACACAAGGATTGCGAAAAGGCCGAGGGGCTTGACGTCTGGACTGATTGATCATGAGCCGGGCCCAAGCGTTCCGCCCCGCCCCGGTCGTTCCCGCAACCTAGAACACGAATTTCAAGGCGAACTGGATATGCCGGCCATTGCGCCCTCCGGTGATCCAGCCGAACCTGCTGTCAGGATTCGTGCCCGTGTCATTGGTGGTGTTCACGCTGGACCACTGCGCGTGGTTGAACGCGTTGAACATCTCCCAGCGGAAATCCAGACTCTTGTCTTCCGCGATCCTGAACTTCTTGACCAGGGAGACGTCCCAGTTGTTGATGCCCGGCAGGCGGACGATATTTCGTCCGGCCGTGCCCCGGTAGGCAGCAATTTCTACTTCCTGCCCATTGATCTCCCTCAAGACGGTGGGCGGATTCTGGAAGCAGCTCGTGTCAAAGTAGCGCTCAAAAGTCTTGCTTCCGGAGAGGCTGCCGTCGCACGTCCGCACGGGCACGTCGCCCATGTAGTCATAGGAGGTGCTGTCCCCATTCCAGACGCTGGTGGGGCTGCCGGATTCGAAGGTCAGAACGTAGTTGGACTGCCACCCTGCCAGCAATGCCTTCGTCAAGCCGCGCCAGCTCTTGCCAAAAGGCAGCTCGTAGGTCACGGCCGCCACCAGGCGGTGCGGGTGGTCGGCGTCGGAGAGGCCGTGGGACCAATCGCGGTGCCACTGCCCGCCCAGCACAAAGTTGTTGTCGTACCCTTGGTTCTGGAAGGTCACGTCGGTTTGTTTCGACCAGGTGTGATGGACGAGCGCGCTCAGGCCGTGGGACCATTGCTTCTCGAACTTGGTCACCAAAGCGTGATAGTCGTTCATTCCCCCGTGGTGCACGGCAATCACACTGTCGAAGATATCCGCGTACGCGCCCCCGTCGCGCAGCGAATTGGGGCGCGCGTAATGGTAATCGTCGTAAGTCAGGTAGATGCCCTGGGGAGGGAGATTCATGTCGTCCCCGATGGTCAGCTTGGTTCCCCGCGAGCCGGTGTAACCCATGGAAATCATCATGTCCTTGCCCAGCTTGCGCTGGAAGTCCAGGCTCCATCGCTGATAGTAGGGCGTGACGGGTGTGTTGGAATCGATGGTCTGGAGCCACTGCCAGGGATAAAGGTATCCCGCCTTGTCGCCCAGCGGGAATGGCCAGTCGCCTTTGGGGACTTCTTTGGCGGGAGGGAAGCTGTTATCGAAGGTGAAGTAGACAAGATTCGGGTCCCCGAGATTGATGGAAGCGTAGGCGTCGTTGTTGTACTCTTCGCCGCCGTAAGCGGGGCTGTTCCAGAACATCTGGTCCAGGTACTTGTACCCGCCGGTGTCGTAGAAGATTCCGTAGCCGCCGCGCACCACCCAGTTCTCGGTGGCGCGATAGGCGAAGCCGAAACGCGGCAGGAAATTGTTCTTGTCGGCGGGGTAGGGGTGCGGCTTGGTCCCGGGGGTGGTTCCGGGCATGACCATCCGCCATCCGGGATAGCTGAAGTCCATGACACCCCAATAGCTGTTGGCGGAGTAAGCGGGGATGGGGAGTTCGTAGCGGACTCCCATGTTCAAGGTTAACTTGCGGTTGACCTGCCAGGTATCGTTGAAGTACCAGGCCCACTCCGGAATCCGGAACCAGAGGCTGTTGTCGCCGCCGATGTTGTGAGTGCGCTGGCGCTGCCAGCCGACCGCGCCGGTCATGAACTCCGCCAGGAAGTTCCAGCCCGAACCATCGCTCACGTTGGGGCCCCGGCCGGTGAAGCCGTTCCAGAATCCCGCGTTGCGAATGATGTCGTTGTCCCGCTCGTCTTTGCGGTAGTAATAGAAACCGGTCTTCAAGGTGTGGGATTTGTAGACCTTGACGGCGCTATCCGAAAACTGCCAGATGGGAATTGCCTGATACCAGTACTCCCAAGGCCCGAGGCTGAGACTTTCAAACGGCCAGCCCAGCGCCACGCTGAAGATCCCGTCGTCTTCGACTTCCAACTGCTTTTTGTCGAAATCGGTCAAGCCTCCGGCGGGAAGCGACACGTTTTGGAGAAGGTCCCGATACCACGAGACCTTCATGAAGTTCTTGATGACCTTGGGATCCTCGCTCATGTTCTTCCCGTGGAAGTATGAAAAGACGAACTCATTGGTGAAGGTAGGAGCAAAGGTGCGCAGCCAGTGGGCATTCAGAGTGTGGGTCCTGTGAACCGGCCCGCTGCCGAGCGTTAACTCCGGGATCAGCCCGTTCTCCGTCAGCCTCTGCCCCCAGTCGCGCGAGTACTTGAAGAAGAAACGGTCCTTCTCCCCCAGGTTGTAATCCAGCCGGACGCCAAAGTTGTCGTTGTTAATGCCCGTGGTGTATTTGCCCGAGTAGTTGACGTAGCTGCCGTCGGGCAGGACGGTGAAGGGGTAGTTGGGCATGGGGAAGTGCGACAGGTATTCGGCTGCCTTGGGGCTGAAATTGGTGATGACATTGTCCGCGTAGGGCTGGCGCTCTTGGGTGGCGACGTCGAAGCTGTAGGGGTCGTAGATGACCATCGAGGGCTCGCCGGGGTAGGCTTCCAGCCACTCACCGAAGTCGCCGCCTCGCTCGCGCTGAGTGGGCACATAGGCGAGAAATGTCTCCCCGCCGCGCCGCCGCAGGCGCTCAAAGCTGGTGAAGAAGAACGCCTTGTTCCTGCCGTCAACGACCTTGGGGATGTAAACCGGCCCGCCCACGGTGAAGCCCCACTGATCTTGGTGCCAGCCGTCTCTTCCACGCAGCGGATCAATAATCTTGGTGTAGGGATCGCGCGCGTTCATCCCGTTGACCTGTCGAAAATCGTAAACGCTGCCGTGGAGAGCGTTGGTGCCGGACTTGGTGGTCAGGCTCAACTGGCCCACGTCACGGCCATACTCCGCCGAGTAGTTGACGATCTCCGTCTTCACCTCCTGAATGGCATCGGCGTTGACGTTGGTCAACGGTCCCAGGACCCAGTTATCGTTGTTCATGAACCCGTCAACATAATATCCCACGCTATACTCGGAGCCGCCCAGGTTCAGAACCTTGCCGCCGGGCATGGTGGGACTGGCCAATCCCCAGTCCTGCCGAACTGTGTTCCCGCTTCCGCTGTTGAACATCGGAGATAGCACCGCGTAGTTCAGGAACGACCGCCCTTCGATGGGCATGTCCCTGACGATTCGGTTCTCCAAGATCTGGTTCAGGCTGGCGTCGTCGGTCTGGATCAGCGGAGCTGCCGCGCTGACTGTGATCTCTTCCGTAAGCGATCCGACCTGCAGGGTGATGTTGATGCGGAGCGTCGTGCCGTTCTCGAGGGGAGTCACGTCCGAGATCGTTTTCTTGAACCCCTGGCGGGTAACTTCGACTTGGTAATCCCCGGCGCTGAGGTTGGGGAAGACATAATCACCCGTGGGATTGGTTTGTGTCTTCCAGGTGATGCCGGTGCCGACGTTCCGAAGCAGCACCTCGGCGTCCGGCACGACGGCACTCTGGGCGTCGATCACGGTTCCCACAATGGTGCTGGAAATGGTGGTTTGGGCCATCAAGCCACCCGGCCCCATCGTCGCAAAAAGGAAGAAGACCAGGATCCTGCTCACAGACCGCCACATAGCAATTCTCCTTTGCTCTTAAACGTTCGTCCCACCGGTCGACGCCAGCCTTCAGTGCAGCACCGCGGGCCCCAGAATCCCTCGGGAACGGCTCGTGTCGCGAAGGGAGAGGCGATGCCCGCGCGGGGCCGTTCAGGGAGGGCGAGAATAGTATTGAAACGTTTCAACATTGGGGGTAAATTAGACGCACCCGGAGGGTTTGTCAAGCGGAAAGTTGCCGCCGGGTGAGGTTCGCAGCTTGTCCGGCACCGCCGATTCCGGGACCGGGTCTTCCATCCATGGACTTGATGGCTGTGCGCAGCAGTACAATCAGATTAAACGCCTTGCCGGTGCAAGTCCAACGGTGGGGGAAGAGTGATCACATGTCTTCCGGGATGAATCTGGAGGGGCGGCTTTCATCTCGCCCCGCAATCCTGCCTCTCGCGCTGGCCGTCGTGCTGCGCCTGCTCCAGACCCCGAGTCTGACAATGTGCCAACCTCCTGGCCAGGCGGCGGCAAATTCTGGGCCGTCGGCTGTCACCACGGAGGCGGCGAAGGACATTGGCGAAGATGAACAGACGATCGAGTCTTACCGGCGGGCGCTGGCGGAGAATCCGGGATGGGCGAGGGGCTGGCAAAGGCTGGGAATCCTGCTTGCGGACCGCAAGGCCTACGCTCAGGCGCGGGAAGCTTTCCAAAACCTCGCGAAGCTCCAGCCGGAGAGCGGAGATGCCTGGGCCTTGCTGGGCGTGTGCGAGTTTCGCATGGGGGAATATGACCTCGCCGTCGGGCATATGGAAAAGGCCCGAACCTTTGAGTTCGCCGACGACTCACTGCTTCGCCTCGTTTATTACTACACAGCCGCGGTCATGACTCTGCGCGGGGATTTCGACACGGCGTTGGTCCGACTCTTGCTGCTCTCGCGGGAGGGCGTGGCCAGCAACGAATTGACGGAGGCTTATGGCCTGGCCTCCTTGCGGATCCGAGCCCTTCCAGGGGAGGAGGCGCCGGCGCTTCGCTCGGTGGTGATGAAAGTTGGTTCACTCGCTGCGCGCAGCCGGCACATGGCGGTAGCCGATGTGAGGGAGGCCTTTGGAAAGTTGTTTGCCGCGCATCCGAGACTTTCCGGCCTGGCTTATGCCTACGGCAAGTACCTTGCCGCCCATGGCTTGTATGCTGAAGCCTGCGAGGCGTTCAAGGCCGAGATGCGGAACTCGCCCCACGACCCCATGGCTCGATTGCAGATCGCGGCCATTCGAGCCCAATACCTGAACGACCCTTCCGGCGGGCTGGAGCTGGCCCAGGAGTCTGTCCAATCGGCGCCAGAGCTTTTTGCGGGCCACTTGGTCCTCGGAAGAATTCTTCTCAAGCTGGGAGATATAGACCGGGCCGTGGAGGAGCTTGAAACCGCCGCCCAGCAGGCTCCGGAGAGCATCATGGTTCACACAACACTCCTGAACGCGTACAACAAGGCCAACCGCAAGGATGACGCGGCCCGAGAACAGGAAATCCTGAAGCGGCTGCAGCGATTCGAAGCTTCACTCAAGGGCCAAGGCAGTGATGCCGTGTCCGAGACCGGCCGAACGGCCAGCCCAGGCGCTCGCAAGCCGGATGTGAAGTGACTTCTGGGCAGCAGAGGTGAGTGGGGAAATCAGAATTCCTGCTCTCCAGACTCGAAGAGGTGCGGTAGAATCTCGGAGGATCTGAATCGTTTCAGGATGCAGTGAGCCCTGCGCGGAAAGTCTTCAGTTTCTTTCGGGAGGCAAAGCTCAGCCCAGACTTATGGCCACGATCAAAGAAGTCGCACGGGAAGCACGCGTATCCATCGGGACCGTCTCCAACGTCATCACCGGGAGCGTGCCGGTCAGCCCCCAGCGGCGAGAACGTGTTCTGACCGCGATTGAGAAGCTGCGTTACCACCCAGATCACGTTGCGCGGAGCCTGAAACTCCAGCGCACGAAGATGCTGGGAATGGTGATCTCCGACATCACCAATCCCTTTTTCTCCCAGATGGTCCGAGGTGCGGAGGATGCCGCACTCGAGAGCAACTACTTGATTCTGACCTTCAATACCGATGACCGGATCGACCGGGAGAAACAAGTCTTGTCCGTGCTGCGGTCCCGGCGGGTGGATGGCATTCTGCTGGTCGTGGCCCCGGATGTCGAGCCCCGCTCCCATATCGCCGAGACACTCAAGAGAGGAGTTCCGGTTGTCTGCCTGGATCGCGTGCCTCCGGGTGTCAGCGTGGATTCTGTGTCGGTGGACAACGAAAAAGGGGCGCGCGACGGCGTTCGGCACCTGCTGGCGCTGGGCCACAAGCGAATCGGCATCATCACCGGATCGTTGGCGCTGCAGACAGCCCAACAGCGGCTCCAAGGATACAAGGAAGCGCTCGCCGAAGCCGGCGTGAGGGTCAGGCCGGAATGGATCCGGGAAGGCGACTTCCATACCGAGAGCGGCTATCGCAAAGGGCGTGAGCTTCTGATGGCCAGAGAACGGCCCACGGCGCTGTTCATTTCCAACGGGCTGATGGCCATCGGAGTTTTGAAAGCCCTCGCGGAACTGGGCCTGAGCTGCCCTCGCGACATTGCTCTCACTGCCTTTGACGACCTGCCGCTCACAGAAGTCTTCAAGCCCCACTTGACCGCCGTTGCCCAGCCCGCTTATTCCATCGGCTATAAGGGAGCCCACCTCCTCATCCAAAGAATCGAGGGGGGAGATACCCGTCATTCCCCGGTTGCGATTCGCTTTCCCACCGAGCTCAAAGTCCGGGAATCCACCATCGGGTTCAAGTTCCGCCACAAACGCTAGCGGTATTTCGGCATCAGGCGGTCGATGGCGGCGAGGATTCTGGCTATGGTGTTTGAGCTTCCCTCTGCCGCCCTTCACTCTCGAAGACGGCACAGGGCTTGATTCACCACGGGTTTGGTCCGGGCTGCGCCCCGGCGAGGAAAAGATTCCGGCCGTCCACCAGGGCCTTCAGCTTCCGGTCGGCGACGCTGCGATGCAGCATCCACAGCCCGCAGTCGGGATGAACATATCGCAGCCTTCCTTCGCCCACGGTCCGGACAATGCGCTCGATTCTTCGCGCGATCAGATCGGGGGTCTCCACCTCGTTGTCCTTAATGTCCACGACTCCGATGCCCAGCCCGATCCGGGGGTCAACGTCGCGCAAGACGGCCAACTCCTCGTACCCGCGCCGCGCGAATTCCAGCACCACGTGATCCACACGCAGGGAATTCAGAAAGGGGACAAGGTCGCGCCAGAGCCCCTTCTGAACCGTTTGCCCGCCGTAATTCCCAAAGCAGACGTGGACGGCTTTTTCGGCTCGCAACCCATCCAGTACGTGGTTGATGGCTGGTGCGGCCCAGTCGCTCTCTTCTGCGTGGCCGCTGATGTTCGCTTCATCGAGCTGAACCACGGTGGCGTCGATTGGCTCCAATTGCCGCCTCAGCACTTCGGCGATATCCATGGCCAGTTCGGCGGAACTCGGGTAGCGAACGCTGGTCAGGACCTTGGCCAGCATGTGAGGACCGGTGCAGGTGAATTTGAGCGGCTTGGCGGTGAGCGCGCGGGCGAAGTGGTAATCCGCTGCAAGGTTGAGTGTTCCCTCGCCGACTTTTCCCTCCACGATTCCTGCCGCCGAGGATCGGTAGTCCAGGCCATGGTCTGACCGGAACCTCTCCAGATCGGCTCGCGAGAAGCGAGTTCGAATTCCCTCCATGCGCGAGACGAAGTAGTCAATCATGCCGTTGGTTTCCGGGTGGCTGGGGTCGAATCGTTGCAGTTCGCCGTCCGAGATCACATCCAGCCCGGCGAGTTCCTGAGTCTTGAGCACTGTCATCACGGCGTCCCGAAGGACGACCCGGGATGAGTTGCCTACCAGCCAGGTGGGGACGGGGTAACTTCCGACTACGGTCGTCAGAATCTGTTTGGTCATCGTTGCTCCCGCGCGAAGGTGAGCTGCGCGCTCACTTGCAGTAACTAAGCGGACGTCGGCTCCAGGCTGGTCATCAGAATCGTTCCGGCCAGAGTAATGACTCCGCCGGCGATCATGACCGGCGTGATTCTCTCATGGAGCGTGAGCGCGGAGATGAGCACCCCCAGAAACGGCAACAGATAGATCGAGACGGACGCTTGGCTCACGTCCAGGCGCTTGAGTACGAACATCCACAAGACCATCGCCAAACCCCAACTGAAGATGCTCAGTACGCCGAGAGCGATCCAGACGCGCAATTCGTAGCCACGAACCGCCTGGCCCGAGAGTGGCTCGACCCAAACCAGCAGCGGCAGGCTGGCCACGAGAGCGATCAGGTAGCCGTATACGAGCACCTCCAGCGGCGTAAAGCGCCGCAGCAGTTCCTTGCAATAGACGTTGTAAAACGAACTCGCCGCGCACGCCAGGAGCACCATGAGGTTGCCGAGCAAAAACCTGCTGTTGGCAAACTGCAGTTCGCGCCAGTTGAAATCCGAGAGGACCAGGACCCCCAGAAGGGAAACCCCCAGGCTGGCCCAGCGCACTGCGGTCATTCGCTCGGCAAGAACCAGCCAGGCCAGCACGGCGGTGATGATGGGAACCATCAAGTAGATCAGCGCCGCGTTGGAGGCCGTCGAGCGGTCGATGCCCCAGGCGAGCAGCACGGACGCCGGAACGAGTCCGGCGAGTCCGATCATCAGAAAGCCCTGAATGTTGCGCCGGGCCCATGGACGGGCGGCAGCGGCGCAGTCCTCTGCGGTGGTCCGTGCCGGCCCTCCCGCCGAGGGCGGACGCGCCCTCCGCTCGCGCACCAGAAAGGGCAGCAGGACAAGGGAGGCCATCAGAAACGTCCAGGCGCTGACGGTGACCGGCCCCATCTTTTCCGTAGCCACCTTGTAGGCGGCGTATTGTGCCGCCCACATGCCGTTCACCAGAACCAGCAGGCCCACGTCCGTAGCGGTCCGTCGCGAAATCTGCATTTGCGTTGAATCTCTGAGATCCCCGCCATCCTCACCGACGCCGATTCACTCGACCACGGTGGGCGGTTTGACCAGACACTTCCTGATGATCTCTTCATCCAGACTCACCCCGACCCCCGGCCCTTCCGGCAATGCCCATTTACCGTCCACTACTGGCGCCTCGGGCCGGGCCAGGCGCGGCCGAAGGAATGAAGGAAAGAAATCCGGATGGAACAATTCCGTGTAGGGACAATTGGCGACGGCCGCGCCGAAGTGGCGGGTAGCGGCCGCGGTCAGGCCCGTCTTCCAGGCGTGCGGGACGCAGTAAAGCCCCCGCTCGGCGGCCAGGCGCGCGCAGCGCAGCGCTTCCGTGAACCCACCCACGCGGCCTAGGTCGGGTTGGATGACGTCGCAGTGGCCGCGGTCCATGAGCTCGCGAAATTCGTGGCGGGTCTGCAGGAACTCGCCCACGGCTACCGGGGTGGTGGTGGCGTCGGCGAGGCGTGCCAACCCGTCGAGGTCGTCGGTGTGTAGAGGTGTTTCGACAAAGAAGATCTTGTCGTCCTCGATCCGGCGCAGCACCCAGAGTGCATCGTTGAAATTCTTCCAGCGGTAGCCGACGTCAACCATGAATTCCCGGCCATCGCCGGCCAGCTTGCGGCATTCGTGAATGAACTGGACCAGCTCGCGGTCGTCCACTAGGTCGTAGAAGAGCATCTCCATTTTCATGGCGAGAAAACCAAAGGCCGCGGCCTTCTCGATGAGGGCGAAGCACGCCTTCTGCATGTCCGCCCACGTGCGGCCCTGCGGCATGCTGGGGAAGAGCGTGGCATAGGGAATCACCGAAGGCCGCGCCGCGCCGCCCAGAAGCTGATAGACCGGCTTACCGAGCAGCTTGCCGCGCAGGTCGTGCAGCGCGATATCGATCGCCGACATCAGCATGATGCCCAGCCCGCGCCGCCCGTGGTAAATCGTGCCCTCATAGAGCTTGTCCCACAGTTGCTCGACTTCCAGGGGGTTCGCGCCGAGGAGGACGTCGCGCACGCTGCGGCTCCAGACATGTGCGGTGGGGGTCTCGAGCAGCGCGGCGATGGCGTTGGGCGGCGCGTCGGTTTCGCCCAGGCCGCACACGCCGTTGTCCGCTGTGACGCGGATGACTGCGGTATCCACCGCACCATCGCAATCGTCCGGAGCGGCGTGTGGCGAGCGGAGTTGGAGACATTCGATTTTGGAAATCCTGACGTTCGGTCCGGACATTTTCGGTGCTCCTTGATTCTTGAATTCTTGAGTGGGGCGCTTCATCATGCGCCGGCCTTTACAACGCGCGGCGCGCGGCTTCGCGGGTCGCTGCCGCGGGTTGCATTGCTACCGAGGCATCGTCGGGCACCGACCCTCCCTCCTGTTTGACCAGAAGAAGGACCGCCACCGCGGCGCAGGTAATCATCATGGACGCCAGCGCAAACACCGGGGCGTAAGAGAAACGCTGAACGATCCGGCCCACGGCAAGCGTCAACAGCATGCCGCCGCAAGCCGCCGCCGTCCCGCTCAGCCCCGAGATCTCGCCCACCGACGAGGACGGGAAGAGGTCCGCCGGCAGGCTCAGCATGTTGCTCGCCCAACTCGCGTACCCGAACAGCACCACGCTGATCCATCCCAGCGCCGCCGCGTGGCTCTCCGCCCAGATGGCGGGCAGGCCGGCGAGCATCAACGCCGCGCCCGTCACCATGACGGCCTTGCGCGCGGCGACCGGCGTCCATCCTCTCTTGACCAGCAGGCCCGACGCGTGGCCTCCCACGAGCCCTCCCACTCCCGCGGCGGCGTAAGGAATCCACGCCAGCTTGCCGATGTTCAGCAGATCGAATCCGCGGCTTTGGGCGAGATAGGCCGGCAGCCAGAAGGCGTAGAACCACCAGATGGGGTCGGAGAAGAAGCGTCCAATCATCAGTCCCCAGACGACCCGCTGGCGCAAGTGCTGGAAGGTCGAGCCCCGGAGTTGCAGCGCTGAATCGGCCAGCAGTGCGTTGCCAGTCGCGCGGCGCCGGTAGAAATGCGACCACGCGGCGACCCAAACGAATCCGCTCACGCCCACGATGGTGAACATGGGCCGCCATCCCCACCAGCGTTCGATGGCGACGATGGCGGGCGGCGCAAGGATAGCTCCGACGATGGACCCGCTGTTGAATACGCCCACGGCAAAGGCCCGGCGCGGAGGGGGGAAGTGCTCGCTGACGGCCTTCACCGCCCCCGGCCAGTTTCCCCCTTCGGTGAAGCCCAGAAAAAAGCGAAATAGGCCGAAGGTGAAGATCCCCATTGCCAGACTGTGGAGGCACGCCGCCACCGACCAGAGCCCGACCGAGAGCAGAAGTCCCGTCCGCGTGCCGAGCCGGTCAATCAGTTTTCCGAACGCCGTCTGCCCCAGCGTGTAGCCAAAGATGAAAAAGAAAACGATGTGCGAGTAATCAACACTGGAGAACGAAAACTGCTTCAGCAGGGCGGGAGCGACGATGGAAATCGCCAGCCGGTCGAGGTAATTGATGAGCGTGGCGAAGAAGAGAAGACCCAGCACCGTGCGCCGACCGAGGGCCAGGGGCGCGCTGGCAGGCGGGGATCCCATGGGCTACTCGGCGTGGTCGATGCCGGCGGATATGGTCCGCCCGCCATCGACGTAAAGGGTGGCGCCGGTGATGCAGCGCGCCATCTCGGAAGCCAGGAAAACCGCGGCGTTGGCGATATCCTCGGGATAGATTCGCACCGGCATCGGCTCCATCGCGATCAGCTCTTCCAGGGCCGCGGCGCGCGGCCCGGAAAAGAGTTCCTGGGTGAGCGGAGTCAGCACGAAGCCCGGGCAGATCAGGTTCACGCGGATGTTGTTCCGGCCGAAATCCACCGCCAGGCTGCGGGTGAGCGAGATCAGGCCGCCTTTACTGACGCCGTAAGGGAAGGCATTTCCCTGGGCGCGCACGGCGTGCGTGGAGCCGATGTTGATAATCGCGCCGCCGGCCCCGCCGTTCATCAACGGAATCGCTTCCCGGGAGCAAAGCCAGGCTCCCTTCAAGTTCACATCCAGGCAGCGATCCCAGTCCTCTTCGTCCAGACTCAGCGCGTCCTTGTGGACGTAGATTCCCGCGCAGTTGACCAGAATGTCGAGCTTGGGGGTGAGTTCGCGAATCTTCCGGAAGGCGGTCCTCACCTGCGCCGCGCAGGAGACGTCCGCCGTCACGGCGCAGGCGGCACCGCCCGCGGCGTTGATTTCCCGCGCCACCCCCTCCGCCGCTTGGGCGTTCCGGTCAAGGATGATGGCGCGCGCCTGATGCTGGCTGAAGGCCCGGGCGATGCCCCGGCCGATGCCGGAGCCTCCTCCCGTGACCACCGCGATTTTGTTGGCGAGCATCATGGCGATTCCGGTCGAGTGAGGTCGCTTTCCCGGTACCCACCCAAATCCGCCCCGGGGTCGTCCAAAACTATCCCCAGGTTGCGCAGATTGAAGATCACGACGATGGTTCCCGGGACCAGCGCCTCTGGCGAATGGCGCATGCCGCGCGGAATGGCGGTGCAATCCCCTCGCTCCAGTTCTACGGCGCCGTCTTCCGTCTCAATCCGCAGGCGGCCTTCAAAAACCAGCCAGCCCTCGTCGCCATGCGGATGGTAGTGCCAGGGGAAGCGCCCGGCCGTGCGCGCCACGCGCAAGGTGTAGTTGCGGTCAATCTCGAGTACATGGAAGTTGGCGCGCGCGGGCTGATTCTCCAGCAGCTTCAGTAGATTGGTTTTGCGAATGGGCGCCATGCTATTTCTTCCTCATGCCCTTCAGCCCGGTCGCCAGGTGGACCTTCCAGGGCCGGTCGTGGACGTCGGGAAGGGAATGGTCAATCTCAAAATCCCGCCAGCCGATGGGGTGGCGGAGCCGCTCGACCTTCTCCCAATCAATCTCGATTCCAAGTCCGGGTCCGCCGGGCACGAGCATGTATCCGTTCTGGTACTGAATAGGATTGCGTGCCGGATCAG
>Ga0334722_10005017_pt1 | contig 13532 bp, 9 predicted proteins | sample C3_bottom_MG_FD_207210 | JGI IMG/M metagenome (GOLD analysis project Ga0334722, IMG submission 207210) | Sediment microbial communities from Yellowstone Lake, YNP, Wyoming, USA - C3_bottom | ecosystem: Environmental > Aquatic > Freshwater > Lake > Sediment | place: USA: Wyoming | collected...
AGAATAATTATTATTACGTTCAGTATTCAAACAACGGAACCATTGCAGCATCTAATGTTTTACTTAAAGTTGATTTTGACAGCCCTAATGGAAGAGTTATTCCTCTAAACAGCTCATTGGCTTGGGATAGTATCTCCGGTACAGAATACTTTTGGAAACTTGGAATATTGAATGTGGGACAGTCAGGTACTTTTTATGTTACGGATTCTCTTTCATGCAATACTGTTTTAGGAGATACACTTCATTCTTACGTTCAAATATTTCCTTCTGCAGGTGACTGCAATACCAATAACAATTATGTGGAAGAACATAACATCGTGAAAGGTTCTTATGATCCCAACGAAAAACTGGCTTCAACCTCAACTCTTAAAGTTGCTATAGAAAATGGTACAATTCTTCCAACAGATACATTAAGTTACACAATTGGGTTCCAGAATACTGGAACAGATACAGCGTTTACAGTAGTGGTTTATGATACTCTCGATACTCACTTGAATCCTGCATCGGTGATTAGCGGAATGAGCAGTCATCCCTACACATTTGAGTTATCAGGTACAGGAATTCTGAAATGGACATTCAGCAACATTCTTCTTCCTGACAGTAATGTGAACGAACCGGCAAGTCATGGTTTTGTTAAGTTTCGGATTCTTCAGAATGCGAATAATCCCATTGGAACTGTGATAAAAAACAGCGCGGGAATTGTTTTTGATTTCAATGCACCTGTGATAACTGATACCGTTGTACTTACCGTGAGCAATCTGGTGGGAGTTGGAGATATGAAAGAAGATGACAATATCATCAGCGTGTATCCGAATCCAACGAACGGAATGTTTACCATAAAAATGGAAGATGTTACAGGACAGATGGCAGATGGACAAATAGAAATCTATAATGTGTTCGGAGAAAAAGTGTATTCAAAAACAGTAAACCGTAAACAGGAAACTGTAAACCTGAATGTGCCCGAAGGAATTTATTTTGTGAAGGTGCAAACAAGCAAAGGGAGTGTGGGGTCAAAAAAAATGGTGGTGGTGAAGTAACTCACCCTTCTTTTCCCTCTCTTTCAGAAAGATGGATGTCCGTCAACTGACGGACAGGGAGAGTTTCTCAAGGTGAAATAACAGGAACTAATTCCACATCGGATTTTCAGGGAAGTTTGCAATGATGCCGTATTCTTTTCCCATGCTTTTCAAAACTTCTTTCCACATTTTTGCCGAGTCGTTTCTCATCACGCCATCAATGGAAGCCGGAGCAACCAGCCATGCGTTTTGCTTTATCTCATTCAGCAATTGTCCCGCTGACCAGCCCGAGTAGCCGATGAATAAGCGTATTTCATTTTCCGCAATTTTATTTCCTTTGATGAGCGCTTTCACGGTTTCAAAATTTCCGCTCCAGTACATATCTCCCGCAATCTGAATGCTGTCAGGTATGGCATCTCCCAGCGTATGAATGTAAAACAAGCTGTCGCGCTGCACAGGTCCGCCATCCCATATCGGGAATTTACTTTTATCAAACTCTTCAATGATCTGTCCGAGCTTCACTTCCATGGGGCGATTCAGAATAAATCCCACGCTGCCTTCGTCATTATGCGATGCAAGCAGCACGACAGTTCGCTTGAAATTCGGGTCGGCAGAGAACGGCTCTGAGATGAGCAGTTTGCCTTGCTGGGGTTTACCACCCCTCCCTAACCCTCCCCACAAGGGAGGGATTGACTGAGATTTACTCATTGTATTCTGACTTCGTCCTGCAACCCTCTCCCTTTTGAAAAGAGAGAAGGAGAGGGGTGATTACCATGCGAATAGTTCGTATGCTTTCATCCACTTATTCACGCTCTTCTTCACTTCAGCCATGCGCGATTCATTTTCAGTGTTCATCAGCACTTCGTCAATCAGTTCAGCGATTTGCACCATGTCTTTTTCTAAAAGTCCGCGGGTGGTTACTGCAGCCGTGCCGATCCGTATTCCGGAAGTGACAAACGGTGACTTATCATCAAACGGAACCATATTTTTATTCACGGTGATATCGGCTTTGATGAGCGCGTCTTCTGCTTTTTTCCCTGTGAGATTTTTATTCCGGAGGTCAATCAGCATGCAGTGATTATCTGTTCCGCCAGAAATAATATGATAACCTTTTTCTGTAAAACATTTCGCCAGTATTTTTGCATTCTTCACCACCTGAATTGCATATTTCAAAAAAGATTCTTCGAGCGCTTCACCGAATGAAACTGCTTTAGCCGCAATCACATGTTCCAGCGGACCGCCTTGTGTTCCGGGAAACACTGCGCCATCCAGCACTGCCGACATCATTTTGATTTCTCCTTTTGGAGTGGCAAGCCCCCATGGGTTCGGAAAATCTTTTCCCATCATGATCATTCCTCCGCGCGGACCGCGCAATGTTTTGTGAGTGGTAGTAGTAACAATATGGCAATGCGGAAGCGGGTCGCTCAGCAATCCTCTTGCAATCAATCCCGCAGGATGAGCGATGTCAGCCATCAGCAGCGCACCAATGGCGTCAGCAATTTTTCTAAGCCGCGCATAATCCCAATCGCGCGAATAGGCAGATGCACCGCAGATAATAAGTTTTGGTTTATCCAGGTAAGCAGTTCGCTGCATTTCATCATAATCCACTCTGCCTGTTTCACGATTTACGCTGTAAAAACAAGGAGAATACAATTTTCCTGAAAAGTTAACAGGCGAACCATGCGTGAGATGCCCGCCATGCGAAAGATTGAAACCGAGAATTTTATCTCCTGGTTTCAACACGCCCAGCATCACTGAAGCGTTTGCCTGCGCGCCCGAATGCGGCTGAACATTCGCCCATTCGGCATTGAAGAGTGTTTTGATTCTTTCAATAGCGAGATTTTCCACCTTGTCAACCACTTCGCATCCTCCGTAATATCTTTTGCCGGGAAGTCCTTCGGCATATTTATTCGTAAGAACAGAACCCATTGCATCCATCACCTGCCGGCTCACAAAATTTTCGGAAGCGATGAGTTCTAATCCCCGTGTTTGTCTTTCACGTTCTTCTTTGATGTATTCGAAAATGAGAGTATCTTTTTTCATGCTGCTTAAATTAGACAACAAGATTACACAGATTTTGTGAATAGGCAAGGAAGAAATGAACAGGAGTTACCCACTTCTTACTAAAATCCACATTCCATATCTTTCTCCTCAGGCGATGGAGCAGTGGAGTGAGGGAATTTATGTAGGCGGCAGTGTTAAAAATTATTTCGTCACCACAAGTTTTTTAGTTATGGTTGATTCCCCTGTTTTCACGGTGCAGAAATAAATTCCCTGCTGAAGAGAAGTTGTATTTATTTTCGCAGAATAAGTTCCGGATGAAGTAATTTTTTCATTTACAATATTCATCACTTTTCTTCCGAGAGCGTCATATAAATTCACGTTCACATTCTCCGGAGAAGTTACCGTGTAACTTAATATGCTGTATGAAACCGCTGGATTCGGATACATGCTCATGGTGGAAATATTCCCAACTGCATCAGCAATTCCCAACACGTTCAGTACCTGCACAGTTCCGAAGTAAGGAATTTTATTGTATGCAGTAACTGTTACATCAATTGTGCAGGGAGAAGCAACAGCAGGAAAAGTAATCGTAGCGCTTCCTCCATTCACAAATCCTGTTCCGAGAATAGTTCCGTTTACAGAAAGCCCGACCAAAGCTCCGTCTGTATTGCAGTTCACTACAAGTTGCGTTACTCCCACATATTCAGTTGCAACATGCGAAACTGTTATCGGAGTTGGATTATCGGTTCTTACCATCACGGATGGGTCACCGAAAATTGTCCAGGTATCGGTCATGTCCATTCCGCTTGAACCATAAGCGTCATTCATCTTCATGCAACCGTTCATGGTGATGCCTCCGAAAGTGCGTTTGATATTGCTTGTGTATGATTCCGTTAAGATGGCGTTGAATTCATCCTGTGCTTCCATCGGCTCGTTCCAGTTCTGATTGATGGTTGACATGATGGCGGCTATTGCTCCCGCGGGCGCTCCGCTGTTATCCGTTGCGCGAAGCCACGATTCTGCAAAGCAGGTTCCATTCACAAAATCTCCGTTCACACAGGCGACAGAAAAAATAAACGGATATTCGTCTGTATTGTTAAGCGCATCAACTTCTGAACTTGAAAATCCGGTTGTGCCCCAGCTGTTTTGCGAACCATGTCCGCAATAATTGATGATGCTTGCTCCGTTTCCAACAGCCGTTGACACATTGGAAGCGGAAGGATTTCCTGAAGCGTCCATTCCTCCCTGGCTTCCGTCATAAATTTCATCAACAGAAGAATAGGTATATGCCATCAGTTGCGTGCGCAAGTTGCGGATGTGCTGATAATCGTATTCGTTGTCATCGCCTGGTCCCTGGTCAGAGCCGATGCCGATTCCGTTTTTGTACCAAAGTGCGCCCGGCTGAGGATATTTTTCATAGCGGATAACCCGGTCTGCCTGAGTGATTACGTGGGCAGTGCTCTCAGCAGAAAATCTTCCGACAAGAATGTCAGGATAACGGTCGCTGCCGACAATATATCCGTAGCCGACATCCGAATCTCCGGTAGGTAAACTCATGGCAGGAACCTGCGCTGCATCCCCCACGAGAAGAAGAAAACTTAAACCATTCGTGTTATAAAAATTCTGAACATATGATTGAATAGCAGATGCACTGCCGCCTACTGTAGCCACATCTACCATCGTAACAGGAATGCCCATTCTGTTTTTCCAGTCAATGAATGGCTGCATCACGCTCATGTACGGACCATAGCAGATGATGAGCATGTTTCCGTATTCAGCAAGCGGAGTGTAATCAGGTGAAGGAGTTCTATTCAGAAAATGATTTTGATAGATGTAAGAAAATTCCTTGTCAATTTTTTCTGGATAAGCAGTTCTTGCGATAGAATTAATTCCATCGTTTCCGGATTGAAAAACTTTCAAAATGATTTCAGAATATATTCTCAGCGTTTTTGTAATGGGATTGTATTGGAAAGGATAAACCAGCACAGTTTGCCCTCTGTAATCGCGGAGAATGTAAGGTTCGCGGAGTTCTGCAAGTTTTCCCGGAAAGAAATTGTTTATTGAATACTCCGTTCCTTTTTCATAGGGAATAGTTTGAGGATTGACGTTTCGTGTGAGCGTGCCTTTGGAAGGAGCGAGTTCAATATTCGGATAATCAATATAAGATGAAGAAACTATTTGCACATCCATTTTCGCGCGGTCCGGAATGAGCACCGATACGGCAAACTTCGGAACATCAGGAGCGCCTTTCTTCAGAACGGGAGTGATGTTTTCAGCTTTTACAATTTGTGCTTCTCCCCAGGGAGTAATAACTTTGTCATAGCTGAAATCTTTTAAGGTAAATTTTATCACCGACTCGTTTTCCGAAGAGGAAACCAGCAGGATGCTGTTTTGTTTTTCCTGCTGCGAAGCGAGCGCAAAGCCGGAAGAAAAAATTCCTGTGAGCATCAGGATGCCGGAAAAAAATCCGGAGAAGAAAGAAAAACGGAGTGTAGAAAGTTTTTTCATAAGGATGTTTTTTAGAATGCGAGAGCGAACATACATCTTTCAAAACATTTTTCAAAATATATTTTGATATTTCTTTTATCCCCTGTCAGAGTGCGACTCCTTTCGGGCAAATTTTCACACTTTAAAGCAAATCAAAAGAAGTATTTTTCTTATGAAAAATGCTGATCCGATTGGTTGATTAACAAGTGCCTGTACTTAGTGAAGATGGCTGACTTGGAAACAAATCCGATATATTTATTTTCTTCAGTAACGGGAAGATTCCATGAATTATACATGTCAAATTTTTTCATCACGTCATGCATCTCTTCGTTAACATCGAGAATACAGGGCGGTTGCGCCATCAGGTCTTTTACGTGAATGATGTCATATTTTTCATGGTGGAACATGATTTCGCGGATGCTGTCTAACAAAACTACTCCTTGCAAATGCCCGTCCTCATCTAATACGGGGAAAATATTTCTTTTGGAGTGCGTTATCTTGTCAACTAATTCTCCGAGCGTGTTTAGTGATGTAATATGAATGAAATCTGTTTCTACCATGTTCTTTAACTTTATTTTATTCAAAACAATTTTATCTCTGTCACGTTTATGCAATCCTTTCTCCACCAGTTTTCTCATATAAATCGAATAGGGCTCAAAGTAGCGCGTAATGAGGTATGAGAGAGAGGAAACAATCATCAGCGGGACAAAAAGCATATATCCGCCTGAAATTTCCGCTATGAGAAAAATGGCTGTTAAAGGAGCGTGAATCACACCACTGAGCGCTCCCGCCATTCCTGCAGCAATGAAATTCGGTTCGGTCAGCGAAGCGATGCCGAGAAGATTAATGGTGTGTGCAAAAACAAATCCAGTCATAGCACCAATGAAAAGAGATGGTGCGAACATGCCTCCGTTCCCTCCAGAACCGATGGTAAGAGATGTAGCAATTATTTTCACGAGCACAATCGCAGATGCGAAAGCAAGAATGAACCATGCAGAATGAATGTATCCTGAGAATAAACTGTTGCTGAGTAATTTTTCATAGTTGCTGCTAAGCAGATGTTCGACCGATAAGTATCCTTCGCCATAAAGCGGTGGAAAAACAAAAATCAGAATTCCGAGTGCAACACTGCCGATAATAGCTTTCAGATAAGGACGTTTCTTTGATTTCATCAGTTTGTCAAAAAGAATATGCAAGCGAGTAACGTAAACCGAAAGCAGTCCAGTTCCGATGCCAAGAACTATATAAAAAGGAATAGCATTTAGTTTCCACCCTTTTGTGATGAGAAAAAATAATTGCCCGCTGTATAAGAGTTTTGAGAGTACAGTTGCAGTTGCAGAAGCAATTAACAAAGGAATGAACGCGGGAATGGTAAACTCAAATAAAATTACTTCGACCGCGAAAAGCACGCCTGCAATAGGACTGTTGAAGATGGCAGCAATTCCTGCTGCCACACCGCAGGCAAGCAGCATGGTGCGCTCGCGGTAGTTCATGTTGAACGAACGCGCTACATTTGAACCAATAGCTGCGCCTGTTACTACAATGGGCGCTTCCAATCCTGCAGAACCGCCAAAGCCAATGGTCAGTGCGCTGGAGATCATGTGAGAATAGGTTTTATCCTTCTCTACATTGCTTGACCTTTTTGCAATCGTGTAAAGAATGTTTCCGATTCCTCTTCCGATTTTACCTTTCCGGAATCGTTGCACATAAAATACAGTCAATAGAATTCCTATTAATGGGAAAGCAAAAAGAAGAAAATTAAATTTTTCATCTTCCAGCACCCAATTCAAAAAGCGTTGTATCTGGTGAACAGAGATTTTTAAGGCAATAGCAGCAAGACCAGCTACCAATCCAACTACAATACTGAGAAAGATCAGGAAATTTTTATTGCTGATGTTCCGAAGCCGCCAATGAGTGATTTTTTCTATTAAGGAATTAATATGCACGCGCTAATTTAGGAAACTTCTGAAACTCTTTTTATAAGTTCTTCACCAAAACATTTCTTGTAGGATAAGAAATCTCAATTCCATTTTCCTTATAGCGCAGGTGAAGGCGTTTGATCAGTTCACTGCGTATCTTGAATTGCAGGTCGTATTCTTTTACTTTCAGCAGGAGATTAAAATGAATGCCGTTATCGCCAAAGTTTGTGAAACGGACGAGAGGTTCATCTTCCAAAGAACATCCATCCATCTCCGAGCAGATTTCTTTTGCTGTGCTGAGAGTTACTGCCTCTACTTTCTGCAAATCGCTGTTGTGATTTACAGAAACAGGTACACGCAAAATTGTTTTTTGTTCAGGCAGGTAATAATTCAATAGAATAGAAGAAGAAACTTTTGAATTCGGAATGACAATCAGATGGTCGGGCGCTTTGATGGAGGTCACACGCCAGTTGATGTCGCTGATGTACCCTTCTTCCCCGCTCTGAAGTTTTACATAATCACCCGGACGGATGCTTTTTGAAGCGAGAATATGAAAACCGGCAAACAGATTTGACAGCGTATCCTGCAATGCAAGTGCAACCGCCAGACCTCCAACGCCTAATGCTGTAAGTATTGGTGTGATTGAAATTCCCAGCGACTGAAGGATGATGAGCAACCCGATTGCAAATACAATGAAGCGTGTAATATTTGAGAAAATGGAAGTGACAGGAAATTTTCCTGAAATCTTTTCAGTATAAACGCGAACGAAACCGACAATAAGTTTTGATAGGAAAATAGTTGTAATTAATATTGTGGCAACAAGAATAATTTTTTTGCTGTGTCCGATTATGACCGAAGAAAGAGGTGCATTTATCACAGCAACATAGGCGCCAATAAGTGAAAACCATACAAGAGTCAGCCCTCGCATAGAACGAACAATCACTTCATCGCCTTCCCATTTTGTGCGTTCAGCAATTTTTCTGAAGCGATCAAGCAAAATAAATTCTACAAGCGCACCAATGAAAATTCCTGATGCGAGAATTATTATTGACTGGAGCCAGGGTTGCATTGCGATTACTTTTTCTAAGTAAAATTACTTTTTTTGTTCTTTTGCCCAACCGTCTTTTAAAGCAACAGTACGGTTAAAAATAATCTTATCCGAAGAAGAATCTTTATCTACGCAAAAATATCCTTTGCGGATAAACTGAAATTTATCTAATGGCTTTGCATTTCTCAAATACGGTTCTGCCAGAGCTGTTGAAATAATTTCCAAACTTTTTTCATTGAGATAGCTTTTAAAATCTCCTTCTTCCGCCTGCGGATTTTCTACTTTGAAAAGGCGATCGTACAAACGCACTTCAACGGGAACAGCTTGCGCTGCATTCACCCAATGAATGGTTCCTTTCACAGAAATTCCGCTCGTATCACTTCCGCTTTTACTTTCGGGGAAATAGGTACAATGAATTTCTGAAATGTTTCCCTTTTCATCCTTTTTAAACGATTCGCATTTCAAAATGTATGCGTGTTTTAACCGCACCATTAATCCGGGACCAAGTCGAAAATATTTTTTTACAGGAACTTCCATAAAGTCATCGCGCTCAATAAAAATTTCTTTGCTGAATGGAATTTCCCGTGTTCCACCATTCTCTCCTGCTTCCGGATTATTTTCTCCAATAAGCATTTCGGTTTTCCCTTCGGGATAATTATCAATGACCACTTTTACCGGATCCATCACAACCATTACGCGTGTAGCAATTCTGTTCAGGTCTTTGCGAACGCAATGTTCGAGTAACTCTACATCAATGATATTTTCCCTGCGTGCAACTCCGATCACATCACAGAAATCACGAATGCTTTCGGGTGTGTAACCTCTTCTGCGAAGTCCGCAAATAGTAGGCATGCGCGGATCATCCCAACCACTCACATATTTTTCATTGACGAGCTGCAATAATTTCCGTTTGCTCATCACCGTGTAATTTAGATTCAAACGTGCAAATTCATACTGATGGCTTGGAAAAATATCCAGCTTCTCAATAAACCATTCGTAAAGCGGACGATGCACCTCAAACTCCAGTGTACAAATGGAATGAGTGATTTGTTCTATCGAATCACTTTGTCCGTGTGCGAAATCGTACATCGGGTAAATGCACCACTTGTCTTTCGTGCGGTGATGTTGAACGTGCTTTATGCGGTACATGAACGGATCACGCAAATGCATGTTGGGAGAAGCCATATCAACTTTTGCCCGTAACACTTTTTCTCCGTCCTTGAATTCACCTTTTCGCATGCGCTCAAACAGATCGAGATTTTCCTCCACGCTTCGGTTACGAAACGGACTTTCCTTCCCCGGTTCAGTCGGAGTTCCTTTCATGGATGCAATTTGTTCAGCCGAACTATCATCCACATAAGCAAGTTGCTTTTTGATAAGCGTTACTGCAAATTCATACAGCTTGTCAAAATAATCGGAAGCATAAAATTCATTTGCCCATTCAAACCCGAGCCACTTGATATCTTCCTTGATACTTTCTACATATTCTGTTTCTTCCGCTTCCGGATTGGTATCATCAAAACGAAGATTAGTTTTTCCGCCAAACTGTTTTGCCAGTCCAAAGTTCAGACAAATAGATTTTGAATGACCGATGTGAAGATATCCGTTTGGCTCCGGAGGAAAACGCGTCAATAGTCTTCCGGAATGTTTTCCGCTTTTAACGTCCTCACCCACTATTTCTTCTAAAAAATTAGGACCTTTTTCTGTGCTCATTTAATTATTTTTTTTTCAACTTTTTAATTTCTCTGTCAAAATCCGATTCATAATTCCTGTCTTGTATTACCCTGTATTTTTCAAATTCACTTTCGGCTTTCAGTTTGGCTTCCAGCATGGTTACTTTTCCTTTATCTTTCAAAATCGGGTAATTGGAAAGCCGGAGAAAATTGGAAATGAATTTACTCCATTCTTTCATATACATTAATTGCTGCCGATGCGCATTGTTTTCAGCCAGATCAAGATAAGCAGATACAATGCGGTTGAGTTCAGTAATGTGTGCCTCATTCAAATAATTTTTGGCAACTGTTACATCACTTTTCAAAATTTTTCCACCGGGTGCATACTTCCATGTTTTTAAACCCATGTATATTTTTTTCGCATCCGCTTCGGTGTAAATTATTTCTGCTGCGGTTTTACCTGTTATTGCCCAATGCAATTTATTTTGCACCGATGCGAAAAAATCTTTGGTGATTTCTGCTTCTCTGTTGTAATCAACGCTCAACGCATAAAGGTCTGTTATTTTTTGATAGAACCTCCGTTCGCTTGCCCTTATCTCCCTTATCCGTTCGATCAGTTCGTCAAAATAATCTTTACCGAATGATTTGCCTTGTTTCAACCGTTCATCATTCAATACAAAACCTTTGACGATAAACTCTTTGAGGGTGTTGGTTGCCCAGATTCGGAAACTTGTAGCTTGAGTAGAATTTACTCTGTATCCTACTGCTAAAATAGCTTCAAGACGGTAGTAGGTGGTTTGATAGTTTTTGTCATCAGCAGCAGTTGTTTCCATTTTGGAAATAACTGAATTTAGTTCTAATTCTTTGGTTTCAAAAATATTTTTCAAATGCTTGCTTATGGCAGGAACTGCCACTCCAAACAAACTTGCCATTGCCTTCTGCGTTAGCCAAAATGTTTCACCCTCATACACCACTTCCACTTTTACATTACCCTGTGGCGTAGAGTAAAATATCAGTTGATTGTTCATTTTATTTTCTCTTTCCGCCATGCTTGTCGTTATTTACATCTTTACTGACAACTTCTTCTAAAAAAGTAGAACCTTTTTCTATGCTCAATTAATATTTTATTTTGAAACTACTGTTACTCCTTTTTCCAAACGACTACAAACTTCATCACGCCCTAATAATTCCATCATTCCCAGTAAATCAACGCCACTTCCTTTTCCGCTGACTAAAACGCGAATCAGCTGCATTACATCTCCTGTTTTGATTCCAAGTTTTTCACAAGTATTTTTAATTGCTTGTTCAATATCCGTTTTACTAAATCCGGAAAGTGTTTTGAAATTCTCAATCAGTGATTCAAAAAACATTTTTGATTTTTCATTCCACCTCTTTTTAATCACATCATTATCATATTCCAAGGGCGCAATAAAAATATACGATGAAAGATTCCAGAAATCAGAAACAAAACTTGCCTTTTCTTTCACAAGAGAACAAACCGTTTTTATAAATTCCTTATTTGCCAACTGCGGACTGCCAACTGCCAACTTGCTTTGAAGAATTGGTGTAAATAACTCTGCAAGTTCCTCCACACTTTTTTTATGGAGATATTGCTCATTGAACCACTTTGCTTTTTCCGGATTAAAGTGCGCTCCGCCTTTATGAATGTGTTCAAAGGAAAATTCTTTTATCAATTCATCCATTGTGAAAATTTCCTGCTCTGTTCCGGGATTCCATCCGAGCATCGCAAGCATGTTGACAAATGCGTCAGGGAAATATCCTGCTTCTCTGTAGCCCGAAAATTTTTCCGTCTTTCCTGTTTTGACATCAGGAAATTCTCCATTCAGGGGAAACACCGGAAACCCCAATCTATCTCCATCGCGCTTGGAAAGTTTTCCGTTTCCGTCAGGACGCAACAGCAAAGGCAAGTGGGCGAACTCAGGCATTACTTCTTTCCATCCCAGATATTCATAGAGCAAAACATGAAGAGGAGCCGATGGCAGCCATTCTTCCCCGCGTATCACATGCGTGATCTTCATTAAATAATCGTCCACCACGTTTGCCAGATGATACGTAGGCATTCCATCACTTTTGAACAAAACTTTATCATCTATCTGAGAACTTTGCACGATAACTGGTCCGCGAATGATATCGTGCAGGCGAATTTCTTCATCCGCGGGAATTTTTATTCGAATCACATAATGCTCACCTGCAGAAATTCTTTTTTTCACTTCCTCTCCAGAAAGCGAAAGAGAATTTTTCATACTCATGCGTGAAGCAGAACTGTACAAAAAACCTCCACCTGCTTTTTCTTTTTTCTTACGAACTTCATCCAGTTCTTCCGAAGTATCAAAAGCATAATACGCTTTGCCTTCGCTCACTAGTTTCTCCGCGTATTGCCGGTACATTTCCTTTCTTTCACTCTGGCGATAAGGAGAATAATTTCCTTTTCCGAATCCAACTCCTTCATTCGGTTCAATACCGCACCATTTCAATGCTTCAATCACATACGCTTCCGCACCGGGAACAAAACGGTTCTGGTCTGTGTCCTCTATCCTCAAAATAAAATCTCCGCCATGCTTTTTTGCAAAAAGATAATTGTACAAGGCAGTACGAACTCCACCGATATGCAGCGGACCGGTTGGACTGGGTGCAAAACGTACTCTGACTTTTCTTTCGGACATATAGCGGCAAAGATACTATTTAGAAAAAGAAAGAAGAGTATAAATTTCGATCAAGCCGTCTTTGAATCAGGCAGAGACACATAACATGAACTTTCATACATTTGTTTCCCAATTAAATACATTCAAATGAAAAAAATATTATTCAGCACGAGCATTTTAGTGATGCTTTCCTGTTTGTTTTCACAGGCGCAAACAAAAATTAACGGTATTACTTTTCCTGATTCTTACACGGCAGGAAAAGAAAAATTAACACTGAATGGTGGCGGCACTCGTGAAAAATACTGGATGGACATGTATGTGGCGGCATTATATCTTACCGCCAAAAATAAAGATGGCAACAGTATTGTTTCTGCCAACTCATCCATGGCAATACGCATGTGCATTGTGTCGGGGCTTATTACCAGTGAGCGAATGACGGAAGCTGTAGATGAAGGTTTCAAAAAATCCACAGGAGGAAAAATGGATGCGTACAAGGACAAAATTGACAAATTCAGAAAAGCATTCAGTGAGCCGATTAAAGTAGGCGATGTGTTCGATATTGTGTACAATGGGGAAAAACTTTTCATCTACAAAAACAACACGCTGAAAGCCGAGATTGAGGGATTGGATTTCAAAAAAGCCGTATTCGGAATCTGGCTTGGCAAAGAACCTGCTGACAGCGATCTGAAAGATGAGATGCTGGGGCAGATGGACTAAAACGC
>Ga0334722_10005019_pt1 | contig 13528 bp, 12 predicted proteins | sample C3_bottom_MG_FD_207210 | JGI IMG/M metagenome (GOLD analysis project Ga0334722, IMG submission 207210) | Sediment microbial communities from Yellowstone Lake, YNP, Wyoming, USA - C3_bottom | ecosystem: Environmental > Aquatic > Freshwater > Lake > Sediment | place: USA: Wyoming | collected...
ATGCCCGAGAGCATGAGGATGGAGAAAACGAGGGCGAAGTGATCGCCATAGTAGCTCGCAATATTGAACCCACCGAACCACCCTGCAGTTTTGATTCCTGCATACCACGTGGCCGGCCAGAGAAGAAGAAGGACTGCAACAGCGGCAAGCACTCCCGTGATGACGCCCGTCACGATAAATGGTCCTTGAATGTAGATGTTGCTTGCGCCGACAAGACGCATGACGGCGATTTCTTCTTTTGCGGTATAGATAGCGAGACGAACAGTCGCGAAGGCAATGAGAATCGAAGCGAGCGCGAAGAGGACGATAACCGCGAAACCGATCTCACGCGTCGCCTGTATCGCGAGCGCAAGACGATCGATAATCTCTTTGTTCTGCGCGTAATTAATGCGATCGACGATAGAGGTACCGCCGGCCGAGAGCGCGGGAGAAGATTCAAGGAAGCTCACAATACTCTCATATTGCGAAGGATTCTTCGCCCGCACCTCAAGTGAAGCATCGAGTGGATTCCCCCCGAGCTCGTTCAGGGCTTGGAGCGTAAGCTGGTCGGTCGCGTGGCGCGCACGGAAGGCGACGAGCGCATCATCGGCAGAGGTGTAGATGACACTCGCTACTTGCGGCAATTTCTGAAGTTGGTCCTTTACGGCGAGAATATCGGCTTCACTTGCGGTGGTGACGAAATACACCGATACATCAACCTTGTCGCTCACGGTGTTCAAGGTGTAGGTAAGGAGTGCCGAGAGGAAAATCAAAGATGCAATGATGGCGAGTGTCACGGTCATGATAAGTACCGTTGCCGCAGAGACCGCACCACCGCGGGCAAAGTTCTTTGCACCCGCAACCAGCATTCGCTTGCTCAACATCCATTTCATAATGTGTTCATACTACAACTATAATACGTACTTACCACCCGCGTCGTCTCGCACCATTTTCCCGCGGTCGATGGTGATAACTCGCTTCCCGATAGCGTCGACCACACCCTTGTTGTGCGTCGTGATGATGATTGTCGTGCCGAGCTCGTTTATTTTTTTCAATATCTCGACAACTTCGTAGGTATTAATCGGGTCGAGGTTGCCCGTCGGCTCGTCGGCGACAATGAGGTCCGGCTGATTGATGATTGCGCGACCGATGGCAATGCGCTGTTTCTCGCCACCTGAGAGTTGGTCGGGGAAATGTTTCGCCTTATCGGAGAGATTTACTAATTCGAGGATATACGGCACGTCGCTCGCAATCTCGTCGTCAGTACGGCCTGCCGCCTCCATTGCGAAAGCAATGTTCTCATACGCCGTTTTATTCGGGATAAGACGGAAGTCTTGGAAGACCATGCCGATCTTGCGGCGGTAATGGTGAAGTGCAGAGCTCGGCAAATCATTAATATCAATCGATTCAAAAAAAACAGAGCCTTCGGTTGGGCTCTCTTCAGCAAGAAGGAGTTTGAGGAGCGTCGTCTTCCCTGCACCTGAGTGACCGACGATAGAGACGAACTCTTTGGGGGCGACAGAGATAGTGACTCCGTCGAGTGCCGCCATGTCTCCGTATCGTTTCGTCACTTTGTCGAAATAAATCATGCGTTCTGACTATTGTACCCCACTTGATTCTGCCCCGTCCAGAAAACGGCGTATCTCGCCTATCCGAGCTGGGGATATCTCCTTACTCGATAGGTTTCAGAGCGGCGGCGTCGATAAACTCGTCTAAATCGCCTCCGAGCACCTTTTCTGGATTAGAGGACTCGTGTTCGGTGCGATGGTCTTTGACCATTTTGTAGGGGTGGAGCACATAGGAGCGGATCTGGCTTCCCCACTCGTTCGCTGTCGTGGTGGCGATAGAACGCCCCTTCGCGGCGGCTTCACGTTCTGCCTCTTCTTTTCTAAAAATCTTTGCTTTGAGGAGTTCCATCCCCTTCTCACGATTCGCGAGCTGACTGCGCTCGCTCGACACATGGACGGAAAGGCCGGATGGGGCATGTAAAATGCGTACCGCGGTCTCGCGTTTGTTGACGTTCTGCCCGCCTGCGCCACCTGAGCGTGCAAATTGTATTTCAAGATCGTCCGGCTTAAGCTCCACCTTGTCGGTCGGAACCAAGGTCGGCAATACCTCCACGAGCGCAAAAGAAGTTTGACGTTTTGCATTCGCATTGAAGGGCGACTGGCGCACCAGCCGATGCACGCCTGCTTCGTGTTTCAAACGACCATAGGCACCACTGCCGGATATCTCCAGCATCACGTTTCGGTATCCGCCCTGACTGTTCTCGTTCGCGTGGAGCTCACGGACGCGCCAACCTTTCTTGTTCGCATAGCCCTCGTACATCCTCCGGAGCATGAAAGCAAAATCTTCAGCATCGTCTCCTCCTGCGCCGGCGAGTATCGCCAAGGTCGCATTCCCCGCGTCGTGCGGGTCGCCCGTACTTCCCTCCTTTAAGTTCTGATATTCCTGTACGAGTACCTGTGCCTGTACCTTGTCCGCCCAGAAATCGGGCGACGCCATCATCGCTTCGAGTTGTACGAGTCGTGTCTCTCGCTCGTCAGTCATTGATCACTGAAGACTTCGTTTCCTGCCTTCGATTTTTTCTGCCACATCTCTTTTTTCTTGTTCTAGCTTCGCTAGAGTGACAAGTGTCGCTTCTTCTACCGTGTCCGCTAATTGAATTAAATCAGGGTCGGTTAAGGTGCCTTTATGACTTCTACCCTGTTCAAGTTCTTCTGTTCTTGCTCTGATTTCTCTTTCTTTTTCGAGAAGTTGCGTATGCAGGTTATCCATTCCTTCTTCAAAAGAAGAGTTATGTTCAGCGGCCTTCTGCATCGCCGCCATCGACGGGCCACGATTCGCTGCTCCTTCAATATTTTCCATAGACATATCCCCTATCATACGATTTTTACCCAAATCCACAATCTCCTTTTTGGAGCCGCCTCCCAGGCTTGAACTGGGGACCTACTGCTTACGATGCAGTCGCTCTACCAACTGAGCTAAGGCGGCGAGCCGTTGGTCGGGATTGAACCGACGACCCCCACCTTACCATGGTGGTGCTCTACCAGCTGAGCTACAACGGCGAGCGAGGAAATTCAGAAGTGAATGTCTGCATTCATTTCTGAATTCTCCGAGCGAGCCGATGTATGCCTTCATACAACGGCGAATCGAATTCCTCGTACTTGAGCATAGTAGCCGAATTCTTCTATTCTTTCAATTCGCATACAAAAGATATTGTATACTTCTCCCCATGGAACATCTCCCTCATTACGAGAAAGAAAATCGCCCGTGGGGGAATTTCGAACGTTTTACGCTCAACGAAAAGACGACCGTGAAGATTATCACCGTGAAGGCTGGAGAATATTTCAGCCTGCAGACCCATGAGCACCGCGATGAATTCTGGCACGTTCTCAAGGGCTCGGGCATCATCCATATCGGTGATACAGAACATCAGGCACACGAGGGTAGTTCGTTCTTCTGTCCACGCGGCATGGAGCATCGTGTTGCCGGTGGTAGCGAAGGAACAACCTTCCTCGAAATAGCGTTTGGCGACTTCGACGAGAGTGATATCAAACGCCTCGAAGACAAGTACGGTCGAGTCTAATTAAATGCGCGGCTGATGGGTGATGATCCCACGACCTCTACCGTGACAGGGTAGCGCTCTACCGTTGAGCTACAGCCGCAAGCGAGGAACAATGAGGAACTCGTTCGTTCATTTTCCGAGCGCAGCGGCTGTATGCCTACATACAGCCGCAAACGCCCAAAGACCTCGTTCCGCCTATCCTACCAAAATCTCCAGAATTTTGTTAGTGTCTATAGAACGGGTTAGATGTATTGCCGTTGTAAGCGTTGCTTGCACGCTTTCATCCGGCTCGTTCGGGAAATATGAAAATATGTGAGGACACACATTTTCATGCACCCTCACTCGCCGGTGTAGTTCAAGAGTTAGAACGAGGGACTCATAAACCCTAGACGGTGGCGCGACTCCACCCGCCGGCACAATCTAATCCGCCCGAATAAAGCCTCCAGCCTGAATCTCCCATAGTTTCTTATACAGATTGCTTTCGTGCGAGAGGAGTTCGTCGTGTGTACCTGAGAGGACGACTGTACCCTGCTCTATCACAATGAGACGATCCATATGCATCACGGTAGAGAGTCGATGTGCAATAGCGATAACCGTCTTCCCTTTCATCAATCGCAGAAGCGCGTCTTGGATGAGCCGTTCAGATTCTGAATCCAAACTTGAGGTCGCTTCATCGAGCACAAGAATAGGCGCGTCTTTGAGGATTGCGCGGGCAATAGCGACACGTTGACGTTCACCGCCTGAGAGCTTCACACCGCGTTCACCGACCATCGTTTGAAATCCTTCAGGGTACTGATTGATAAATTCGTGACAATGCGCCTGTTTCGCTGCTTCGATAACCTCTTCATCAGTCGCTTCTTGTCGGCCATAACGAATATTGTCCATTAAGGAGCGGTGGAAGAGCATCGGCTCCTGCGGGACGAAGGCTATCGCCTTGCGTAAGCTCTCCTGTGTGACACTCGCGATGTCCTGACCGTCGATACGTATCGCGCCCGAAGTCAGGTCGTAGAGACGCAGGAGGAGCTTCGCGATGGTCGTCTTCCCTGCTCCGGAAGAACCGATAAGCGCTATCTTTTCGTGCGGCCGCACGGAGAGATCGAAGTCTTTCAGTACTGCGTGACTATCGTGATACTCGAAGAATACATGGTCAAAGGATATTGCTCCATTCGGTACCCTGAGCGGTTTCGCGTCTGGAGCATCGAGTACACCATGCGGCAATTCCATAATATCGAGCATCTCGGTCGCATCGGCGAATGCGTCATAGAGCTGACGCATGTTCTGCCCGATGCTCCAGATGCGATTAAAAAGTCCAAGGACATAAATCTGTATGAGCACGAAGTCGCCGACCGTCATGATACCGCGTTGCCAGAGTACGATCGCACCAGCAAGCAGAGCGAATTCTATACCGATAGCGAGGATGCCTTGTATGCCGTAGACCCAGAGGTCAGCGTCCCACACGCGCTTCAGCGCGACGTACCACCGATTGATAGTCTCCGCGAAACGCACTTTCTCAAACGGCATCGCAGCGAAAGTCGTAATGGTCGAATGATTGAGTACCGCATCGGAGAGGGCGCCAGTGACACGACTGTCTTCTTCGGTGCGGGCGATGCGAAGCGGCTGGCGTTTGAGCATCATCCGGAACTGTAAGTAGACGAAAAACACAGTCCACACGAAGAGACTAACGCCGAGAAGCGGGCTCTGAAACGACAGCACGCCGATGATGCCGACAGCAAACAAGAATGCCGGCAGGAAATTGAAGAATATACTGTCAAACACCTGCTCAAAAGCACGTGCATAGCGCGTCACACGTCGCGTGAGCGTACCGGTAAAATTCGAGATGAAGAATTCGTGCGAGTGTCCGAGCATATACTCAAACGCGCTCCGGTAGAGGTCAACCATTGCTCGCGATTCCACTCGGTTCACCGAATACAGACGAATCCTCTGTCCAATCCAGCCGATGAAATTGACCGTGGAAAAAAGCGTGAGCGCTACAAAAATAGCCCACACGACGTCCGGAGTCGGCGTACCCGAGGACAGGAAATTAACGAATTCGCGCAGATAGAGCGGCGCGATGACTCCCGCCGCCTCGATGACCAGCGCCGCAAACACGACTATGACAAGAAACCACGGGTACGCGAGCGCTGCGGTGCCGTATACGCGGAGCACCGCCCCCACGCGTGCGGGCTTTTTCTTCTCGATTACCATTATCTTATCCTATCACTTGTTCGAGAAACTCAATCATAAACGTCGAACCCTTCCCTACCCCTTCAGACTCGGCACGGACGGTGCCACCGTGAGCCTCCACGATACTCTTCGCGATATAGAGGCCATAGCCGGTGGAGTGGACGTTGACCTTGATAGAGTCCTTGCCGTGGCCTCCTTCGGTAAAAAGTTTCTTCTTATCTTCTTCGGTGATACCGATACCAGAATCCTTTATTGCAAAAATAACCCTCCCGTTCTCTTTCTTCAATGAGAGAGCGATGGAGCCCGATGGTGTGTAGTTGATAGCATTCTGGATGAGGTTGCGCAGGACATGGTCGCGTATCTGCTCCTTATCACCCATCATCTGATACGCCGCATCATCGACGGTAAACGTAAGCGAGAGCCCTTTTTGTTCTGCAACGATCTTCTCCTTCTCGACCGCCTCAGCGACGAGCTCCTTGAGGTCGAACAACACCTTCGTGTACGTCACGGTCCCTTTCTTCAAGTTTGCAGCCTTCAGGATAGCGGCGACCGACGCTGACCCCTGACGTGTCTCGACGAGCGAGCGAGCGACGAGCGGCTTCAGCCCTTCTGGCAATGTCCCGAAGTCGTCCTCGACGAGCGAGGCGAACGCACCTTCAGCCTTGGTCAAGAATCCTTTCACCTCGTGCCCAATGAAGTGGATGAGCGTCTCCTGCCGCTCGTTGGTCTCTTGGAGCTCCTGTTCGAGTTTAAACTCGCGAACAATATTACGAATGAGTAAGATCCCAGCGATGAGAACAAGTGTGAGTTCGACTATACGATAGAAAATAAGCCCAATGGAATCAGATAAAAGTACGTCAAAGAATGTCGCCGTTGCGAGGATAAATGCCAGAAATCCAAAAAGAGCTACTCGAACATTAAACAGGCGGTAATGCAGAATGGCATAGGCCGTACCCACAATAAACGGCAAAAGAAAAAGACCCCCAAAAGGAACGAGTGTTGAGATGTTTAGAAAAGCCGGGAAAAGAAAGTTGAAAACAACAAGAAATACGAAAGTTACCACCATACCGGTGAAAACAAACTCCATTTGATGTCGTTCTGTCCCGGCTGAATGTAAAAGTTTGCGCCCAAGCATCCAGATACCAGTTCCAATAAACCCGAATACCGTGAGCCCAAACAGAGCAATACCGGGACCCGTTTGTGTCTCAATTGTGGAACCTACGACAGTTGCTGCTTCATACACTGTTGGAGTAAGTACGACGATTGATATAACAGCCGTCCAAGACAAAAGCCCGAGAAAAGTTCTCTTTCGGAAAATCGATTCCGATGCTGGAAACTGTTTAGCAAGAACGAAGAAAGAGAAAGCATGCCATGTCGCAAAAAATAGAACGAGACGTATAAGCCAGAGCACTGATACTGGATTAGTAACACGCGCGCTCGCAAAATTTGCAATACTCCAAAAAATACTCACAATCGCAAAAAAAAGAAAAGCTTGAGAAGTTGCATTCTTTGCATCCGAAAAATAAATTGAGAACCCGAGTGTACCAGCACCAGAGACTGCTATACCAACCCATAGAAGATCAATATTCAGAAGAGATTCCATATTTTAATAATGACTACTTCGCATCTGGTCTACGAATGAAAATATATACCGACCAGAGGAGAGAGGACGGCCGAGAATAATTGCTTTTGCCGCATAACAGAGAGCGGCACCACGAATAAAAGACGATTCAGCGAGTTGCGGAATACCGATGAGTTCATCCCCAAACTTCCCAAATGAATCAAGAAGTCTCGCATCCAGATACTTTGTGCCCATAAAGTCCCTTGCGAGCGCTACTTTCTCGCGCGGCGCGAGCGAGCCTGACGGATGCTTAATTGCCTCAAGCACGCGCGGCTCCATCAGCCCATTCAAGATTGGTAAATTTGGTTCTGTATCGTAACGTTCAACATCGAGTAATATCCCTTCCCCATTCCCCGTTACCATAATGACCGGTATCTTTAAACGTTTTGCCGCTTCACGCACTGCGATCTTGAGCGGGAGTGTGTCCATCTCTTCAACGAGCAGGTCAATCTTCGGCTCTCCAATGAAAGCCTCTACTGTGTCTGGCGCAATTCCCTTTTCATACATCTCTAGTTCGTAATACGGGTCTATCTCTAGAATCTGACGCGCAGTAAGTGTTGCTTTATTGATTCCGAGATCCGGCAATCCGGCGCGAAAGCGATTTAAATTTGTCACGGAGAGAGTATCAAGATCAGCAAGTTTCATCCTGTGCGAACCGCCCTCGAGCGCGATACACACAGCGCCCGGATTCCCGACATTCAGCCCAGCGAATCCAATACATGCGGCGGCAAACTTCTTCTGTTCTTCTTGGGTGAGTAGATCTCGATTCCGATTCGTGCGCAATTCGCGATATGCTTCTGGTCCAACAATGCGCACGAGAGTCTTACACCACGGATATTCAATAATACGTTCGCCCGGGTCATCAACGAGCGATTTGTGATTTCCGCCCACTGATTCAGGGTCACGTATTTCTTTTAATTCTACAACCTGCTCGTCATACGTATCTACGAAGAAATAGTTCTCGGCGCGAAGTCGAGTGATTTCGGCTGCATCACTTGCATCATGCGGATCAAAAATCCGAACGGAAAAGTTGTTTGTCATGATGATATCAGTTTATCATCGACCGATACGCGTGGCGTCATCCATTCAACCTTCCCAGAGAGTGTCCCCGCTACAAAGAGGAACTCGAGCGGCTGATGCAGACCAAAAGTCTCCCCGATTGATTTTCGAGTATCCTCATATTCAACCGAAGCGATAAAAACTGAATAGTCGACATCGTGTGCAATGAGCGTAAGCACTGTGTGAGACGCGGCGAAACCGACAGAGAGCCATCCTGGCACTGTATCTTCAGATCCGAAGCCAAAAGCGGCAGCGGCTGAAGCGATGGCTGCCCCATTTAACTTCCCTAACACATTCCCCATATTCACGAATCGGATGATCGTCGGGAGTAGCCAACTCATAACTGTCGGTTGATTGAGCGAATAACCGGGGACACCGTCCTTACGCGATGAATCGTTCGGTGTAATCCACGCAGCCATTTCACGCCGAAAAGGCGCATCCCTATACACGCGCCTCATATTAGTTGCAGTCGCATCGGCAATGTTCGCGAGGGCATTTCTGTCGGTAACAATTTTGATTTCTGGAGAACCAAATGGCGATTTTTTTATTTCTATAATTTCATCAAGCACCGATTGAGGAATCGGTTTCATTTCAAAATTGCCACGACGATTCCGACGTTTAAAGATCGCCGCGACAAGCGGCGGCACTGATCCGCTCTTCGTTGCCCGAGAGAATGTGATCTCTGCAATGCTTTCGCCCTGCGGCGTCGGGACAATTTGTGGAGCCATAGAAAGCCACGTGCCGAGTTGGTCAATATGGTGGAGCAAAAATCCGATACTGATATGCGCATACCGACTCATTGAGTCAGACTGCGGGAGTTTAATGTCGGTATCGCGGTATACAAAAAGACGGTTGTTCTCAATCTTGAACCGCCATGGCTGACAATTATGGGTCGAGGGAGCTCGCACCGCGGCTGTAAGTAAGAAACGAATTTGCTCGGAAATTTCCTTCTGGAATGGGAACTCCTTCTCGAAATCGTCTACCGACGAGAGAGTCATCCCTTAATTCTACCACGCGATTCCCTGCCTCGCGTATACGTTCTCTTATTGAGACCTCTAATTATCTAATTTCAAATCCACGTCAGCCGTAGGAAATATCTCTTGCCTTTCTGTAGAATTTTCCCTTTGGAAGATGACTCCAATACCTTATCAGCATTTATTCCAAGTATTTTTTCACTATCAATCTTAATTCCGCCCTGTGTCACAACACGTCGTGCATCGTTCTTACTTTTAGCGAGTCCGCTCCCAACAAGAATATCCACGATAGTAGATCCACTCACGACTTTAAATTCAACCATCTCATCTGGAGTCTCTTTATGCTGGAACATTTGTACGAAGGTTGTTTCCGCTTTTTTTGCAAAGTCTTCGCCATGATAAATTTTCGTGATTTCAAATGCCAAACGCATTTTGGCATCGCGAGGATTTTCAGCTTTGAGAATACGATTAATTTCTTCCAGACTTAGCCATGTACAATCTACGAACAACTGACGCATATTTTCATCAGCCTGGGCCATTAATGCACCGTACATTCTGTCTGCATCAAAATCCAAAAAAACACCTGTACCTAATGACTTTGACATCATTTTCTCTCCAGTGATTGGATTTACGAGCAGAGTTGTAATGAATACGAATTTATCTTTATTTTTAAGTTTCTTCAATAAAGTACGGCCCGCAAGAGCGTTAAATTTCTGGTCCATTCCACACATCTCGACATCGACATCCATTGCAACAGAGTCATATCCTTGCATGAGTGGATAAAAGAGTTCATGCAAATACAAGGGCTTACCGCTTTTAATGCGTTTCTCGAACATGTCCCTTTCTATCATCTGCTGCACAGTAAAATTAGAGGCGAGATTTATAACATCTTCAAAAGTAAGTTTCGCGAGCCAATCATGGTTATAAAGTAACTTTACCGGATTGTCTTTGTTATCCACATCAATAATCGGCCGCACTTGATTAATCCATGTCTTTGTATTTTCTATAACCTGCTCCCGAGTGAGCTGCTTGCGCGGAGAATCGCTTTTGTCTGTCGGATCGCCAATTCGTGAAGTAAAGTCACCTACAAGAAAAATTATCTCGTGACCCAATCTACGCAACTTTTCTAAAATCATATAATTTGTTGCATGTCCAAGATGAAGCGAAGTACCGGTCGCATCCGTACCTATGTAAATTCTGAGCTTCTTATCCGAACATAATGCTTCTCGAAAAGCTTTCTTGGTAGGCAAAATTTCAGCAACAGAGCGTGAAAGTATCTCTTCTATTTTTTCTGCATTAATATCTGTCTTTGGCATAGAAATATGGGAAATGGATTTAGATGGAAACAGTGTCCTTTGTTCACTCATAAACAATTATACTATAAATATTATAACAACCAACTTGGGAAAAAGAGCCCGCCGCACTAAATAAAATTGTGCGGCGGTAGATATGTCGATTGTCGAAATCACCTACTTGTTACGGGATCGAATGCTTCCTTTTGTGTTTATTGCACAGCATGTTGCAGGATGTTCCGGATCAACCAGCACACGATAGTACGCGTCGCTGAGTATCCTCTTGAGCCTGCAGTAGTCACGAATTTTTTGATCGACAGGATTCTTACCATCTCCCTGCCAGTACCATTTCGTGTTCCCACAGAATTTCCACCAAGAGCAATCTTCTATAGAACAATCGAGTCTTGGGTAGTCCACGGTTTCGAGATGTTGAACGAATTCGTCGATCTTGCTCTTGTAGTTTCTTCGATTCATTTTGTGACTATTCTCAAGATTGAGATCGAATAGATATGGGTCTCGACCGCCATACGCGTATTCCGGTATGACACTTGAGAATATGTTCAACTGAGTCTTCGGAAAAAAATCCTTTACGACTCCTGGGAGAACATCTTCTAGTGCATGCCATTCATTCTCGGTTGGACTTTGATACAGTCCGTAATTCATTTCACAGATTAGAGGAATTGACCCAATTTCTCTGTAGAACCAATCACAAATCTCGTAGAGGTGTCCGAAACAATCATTCGGCACAACACATACGCCAGGTACAATTGGTAGCTCGGGAGAATTACATTCCTGAATCGCCCGAACGACTTTGAACGGGTCTGGTGCGCCAGGGTCCGGTCTAATTGGGTTCTCTACAGAAACGAACACATGACTAATAGCACTTGCATGTGCGCGTCTTGCCCATTCCTTCTTCAGTGACTTTCCAGCAGTGAGGACGAATGGTCGCATACCAGTTTTCTTGAAACCAACGTCTGCAAGCCGGAATAAGCGATCCTTCAGAACCATAGGATCTCCCCCTGAGAAACGGTATGACACTCTACCCGGCATCTTTTCGCTCCAATAAAGGATAAAATCCATGTACGTCTCAAAAAGTTCATCTGAAATGTCGTATGCGATCGACTTCCGATCATGTCGTGCATAGTAGTGACAATAGGTACACGCGGCGTTGCAACGACCAGTTACCACAACATTGAACGTGTAGACGCGCTTCCGAGATGAGCACGCACCCGTCGAGTGTGAACAAGATTCATTTTCAAGGTACTTTTCCATGCTCGTCTCCTTCAATTAAACAAGGAAGCGCCAACGAAGAGTATTCTGCGTTGGCGCTCGGGGTAAACCAACTCGACGAAACCGTTCAGGGGTCTGTCGAATAGGCCAGCGTCAGCAAGGTGTTTTCATTGCCCACCTTTGCTTGCGCCTGAAAGGCAGCTTCGATTGTCTGTACGAGACAATCCGCCTTGCCTTGATCTTTCCCAGCGGTTATTACTGGTTTTTTATCCACAGCATTTCTCCTTTTAACAAGGAATGCCTTGCGTTTTGGGAAATCCGTAACGGAAAACAATCCGGAGAAATAATACTCTTTTTGGTGCTATTGTCAATCAAAAACAACGTCACGTGCTCTTACGACTGACGCACTACCCACGGCTGTTTGATGCCCGGCTTGAAATAGAGAGGGTCTTCGTAGGACCAGAAGACGAGCTTCGGTTCGGCACGCTTCCCAAGGAAATTAGAGAGTTCTCGGAATTCAGAATTCTTCTCGCGCAAACTCTTGATAATCTCGGCGAGTAAATCTGAGGCAAATGCCTTGCTTACTTCTTTCTTCGGTTTCTGTTCGAGATTAATCTCGAGATACTGGTCCTGATTGTCGTCATATTTCGTAATAAGCGTGAGCTTGCCTGTCAAAGTGTCGACGAAATGTTTGTTGAGGAGGACCTCTTTAATCGTTTCGGGATATACCTGCAGACCGTAAAGCGTCGTCGCGAGGTCAATGCGTTCAAAGACATAGACGAAGGGCAGTTCATAGACGTGTTTCCGGATACCGGCCGCCTGCGCCTCCTTCAGAAGATCGACGCCGTGCGTCTTGTACCGTTCGACAAGCTCGCGGAAGGTGAAGACGCCCCCATGGTCCCCTATCGAATATCGGAGAAGTGGGAGTGCACTGTCCCCCGAGATAAGAATCTCTCCATTTGGTGCTTCAAACGAAACAAATTCTGGTACATATTGTGCAAAAGTAGGTGTCTTCGTGGTACCGCCAAATATGTCAGCAAAAAGTTTTTTATCTCTGAGTGCAAGTCGCCGGGCGAGGATTGAAAAAGGAGTTTCGAATGCCATAGAACCGATGTCGGCACTTCCGTAGATATTAATCACGTCCGTGAGCGGATTCTCGATACCGACCTTCTTGGCGAGATGGTCACGGAAATTCTCGGTGAATGCTTCTGCCGCCAAAAGAAGCATCATGCGATGTTTGTCGAAAGAGATGCCCTGTGCAAGCGCCTCGTCGATAACGTCCTTTAGAAAAGGTGGGTAGCCGGCGAGAATAATCTGGTCATATTGCGGTGCAAGGTCGGTGAGAGCCTTCAAGATCTCAGTCTTATTGATACCGGGAGTGAGAATCGAGATAGGATAGCCGCGACGACTCATGAGCTCAAATGCTTGGTACGTGATTAATCCACCAATCCACACACCCATACCGAAGCAGACAATAACGAGCGTTGATTTATCTTTTTTCAGCGAGCTGGTGCGGAAAATGAGTTCATGAATAAATGAGGAGTGTTCATCGACTTCGTGCGAACGTGCGAAATAGGTCGGCTTCCCTGTTGAACCAGAGGTCGAGGTGAGCACATGGGGT
>Ga0334722_10005020_pt1 | contig 13527 bp, 11 predicted proteins | sample C3_bottom_MG_FD_207210 | JGI IMG/M metagenome (GOLD analysis project Ga0334722, IMG submission 207210) | Sediment microbial communities from Yellowstone Lake, YNP, Wyoming, USA - C3_bottom | ecosystem: Environmental > Aquatic > Freshwater > Lake > Sediment | place: USA: Wyoming | collected...
CCGAGGGTGTCCCGAAGCCGTCGGCGTGGACATGGTGCTGAACGCCGACGGCTTCGGGACACCCTCGGCCAAGATCGCCACGTACGGGCGGGTCACCCGGGCCCGCACGCCCCGCACCTACACGGGCTTCAAGCTCTTCCTCGAGGAGGACACCCGCCTCATGAGCCCCGCGCGGGTCGTGCGGCTGCGTCCCTCGCCCGCCGTCGTGATCTACGAGTGAAGGCCGGCGTCAGCCGGCGGCCTCCGGATCGACGGCAAGGTCACGGCGGGAACCGATCTCGCGCCGCGAAGGCCCTCTGGAGGGCTCGGAGGCACCCCGAGGGCGGGGCGGAACGGGTCGTCGTGGCCGCATCTCGCAGGAATCTCACGGCCGGGGGCAACTCGGCAACGTCGCCGGTGCCATAATCGGCGAAATGTCCCAGAAGCACATCCACGTGACGGTCGACCGCCTGAAACGGATCGCCCACATTCCAGAGAAGGCGAAGCGCCCGGCGGACGACGGAACGTGCCCCCGGTGCGAGACCCACTACCGCGGTGAGGAGATGGTCCGCAACGCGCGGGTATGCACCGCATGCGGCCACCACTTCCCGATCACCGCCCGCGCCCGCCTCGACCACCTCGCCGACCGTGAGGAGTGGCGTGAGCTGTGGACGGAGCTCCGCGCGTCCGACCCGCTCCAGTTCGTGGACCTCGAGCCGTACCCGCAGCGGGCGCGCAAGGCGGAGACGTCGACGGGCCTCGGCGAGGCGGTCGTGGTCGCCGAGCTTGAGATCAAGGGCCAGCCGTGCGTCGCCGCGATCATGGACTTCACGTTCATGGGCGGAAGCATGGGCTCGGTCGTCGGCGAGAAGATCGCGCGCGCCTGCGAGCGCGCCATCGAGCTCGGCGTCCCCCTCGTGACGGTCACCTCCTCTGGCGGCGCCCGCATGCAGGAGGGCGTCCTCGCGCTGATGCAGATGGCGAAGACCGTCGTCGCATTCGAGGAGATGAACGACGCGCGCCTGCCGGTGATCGTCGTGCTCGCCCACCCCACAACCGGCGGCGTGTGGGCGTCGTTCGCTGCGTTGGGCGACGTCACCTACGCGGAGCCGGGCGCGCTGATCGCCTTCTCCGGCCCGCGGGTGATCGAGCAGACCACCCGCGAGAAGCTCCCGCCGGACTTCGGCCTCGCGGAGAGCCAGCTCCACAACGGCCAGATCGACGACGTCGTCGATCGCCGCGAGATGCCGGACCGCGTCGGCAAGGTGCTCAGGATCATGCACCGCCCCGGCCTGGAGCCCGCCGCGGCGTTCCCGTTCCAGCTGACGCAGGCCGGCGGCGACGTCGTCGGGAAGATGGCCCACGGCGTCGCGCAGACCGTGACGCAGCTCCCGAAGAAGATCGCGGACAAGATGAGCCGGGGCGAGGCTCGCGACGCTGAGGAGTCCGAGTGAAGTCCGCGGGCGGGAGATTCGTGCGGCGGATCGCCGACCGCCTCCAGGGCGCGCCGGAGGAGACGTCGTCCAGCTGGGACGCCGTTCAGACCGCCCGGCACCAGGACCGCCCCTACCCGCTCGACTACATCAGCCGCCTGTGCACCGAATTCGAGGAGCTTCACGGCGACCGGGCGTTCGGCGACGATCCCGCCATCGTGTGCGGCGTCGGGCGCTACCACGACGAGCCGGTCGCCTTCATCGGTGAGCAGAAGGGCCGCGACACGCAGGAGCGCACGTTCCGGAACTTCGGAATGCCGAGCCCGGAGGGGTACCGCAAGGCCCTCCGCGTGATGGCGCTCGCGGAGAAGCTCGACATCCCGCTCGTGACCCTCATCGACACGCCGGGCGCGTTCCCGGGCGCCGGCGCGGAGCAGCGCGGCCAGGGTGGCGCGATCGCCCGGAGCATCGCGGCGATGGTCCGGATCGCGGTGCCGACGGTTGCGGTGATCGTCGGGGAGGGCTCGTCGGGCGGGGCGCTCGCGATCGGCGTCGCCGACCGGGTCCTGATGTTCTCCGGGTCGACGTACTCGGTGATCTCACCGGAGGGCGGCGCCGCGATCCTCTGGCGCGACGCCGGGAAGGCCCGCCTCGCCGCCGGCGCCTTCAGGCCCACAGCCGCCACCTGCTACCGGTTCGGGATCGTCGACGCGGTGATCCCCGAGCCGAAGGGCGGGGCGCAGCGCGACCACGACGAGGCCGCCCGCCTGCTCGACCAGTACCTGCAGCGCCAGTTCAAGGAACTCCGCGCGCTGCCGAACGCCGACAGGTTGCGCCAGCGCCGCGAGCGGTTCCGCCGCCTCGGCGCCCACCGCGAGTTCGCGATCGGGGACCCTGCCGCAGTGGCATCCGGCCGGGTGGACTTCGCCACCGGCGGCGCGCAGGAGTCGCCGAAGCAGATCAGCGGCGACCCCGCCCAGAACGGCCGGTAGCCCGCCGCCCCGCGGGCGTCAGACCTCGACGAATTCCTGGCCCTTGCGCGTCAGCCTGATGGCGTCGCGGAGGAGGTCGCGGTTCGTCTCGATGGGCTCGGCGTGCTCGCCGAGCACCTCCGCGAGCTCGCGGTGCCAGCGGCGCAGGCGTTGCCCCGGCGCGCGGTCGGGGTCGGCGCGCGTGAGGTCGAGGGCCATGGCCGTGAGGGCCTTCAACTCGACCGTCGGGTCGGGACGTGACATTGGGAGGGCTCCTTTGGGTCCGGGGGAGGGTCGGACACCCGACGTATCGGCGCCGCGGAGCACGGGCTTTAGGCTCTTAGCGGCCCGGTGGCAGCAGCGCGCGCAGAACCGGGCCCGGCTCGAACCGAACGCCGGTGTGGCGACCGAGCGCCTCGCCGTCGGCCTGCACCGCGACGGGACGGTCGGATTCGAGCATGATCGCCTGCTCGGCCCATCCGTCGACCACGTTCCGACGTCCGATGTGACGCCCGCCCCGCAGCGCGCCACCGATCGTGCCTGCGACCGAGTGGAGCGCAACGCTCCGAAGCCCCATCCACCGCAGCCGCGGGCCGAAGTCGGCGCCGGGGGTGAGATCCAGCTGCCACGGCCCGAGGTACGTATAGGGCGAGCCGCACGCCACCACCAGCGCCGAGACGTCTTCGGAGGCCCCGTTCGCGGTCACGCGGAGGGATGGCTGGCGGAGCGCCTCGCGGAATGCGGTCACCGTGGTCGCCGCGGCGAACCCGGGGTGCCGGAAACGCCTCTTGATCCAGGGGTGGGCCTCCACGAGGCGCACGGCCTCGGCGTCGAGCCCGGCGCCGGCGTTCACGCAGAACACCCGGGTCGTCGAGCCGGTCTGCACGCGCCCCAGGCGCACATCGCGGAACGCGGGCGCGGCGAGTGCCCGCTCGAGGTCCGGCAGCATCCGCGGCGCCGGATGGGCCCAGCCGAGCGCGCGGGCGAACACGTTGGTGCTGCCACCCGGTATCGGCGTGAGCGCCGTCGGCGTGCCGGCGAGGGCGCCGGCGATCTCGTTGACGATTCCGTCGCCGCCGAGCGCGGCGATCAGCGTGGCGCCTTCGGCTGCGGCCTGTGCCGCGAGCGCGGAGGCGTGGCCGGGTTCCTCCGTCAGGAGGACGTCGACGAGGCCGAGCGGGGTGAGTACCGCCTGGGCCTGCGCGCGGATCTCGCCGTCGACCCGCGTCGAGCGCGGGTTGACGATGAGGGCGATCCGCTCAGGCATTGGTCAGCTCGAGGCGCGCCAGGAAGCCGGCCACGAGGAGATCCACGACGCCGGGGCGCTGACTCATCACCCAGTGGCCCGCGTCCGATACCACGACGAAGAGTGCCTGGCGCACGCCCCGAGCGACCTCGTCTGCAAGCACCGGGGGCGTGAGCCCGTCGCGTTCCCCGGTGACGAGCAGCACCGGCACCCCGATCTCGCCGAGCCGGTGGACGACGTCGAACGTGCGGCACGCCGCGTAGTCGCGGATCAGCGTCTCCTGGCCGGCAAGTCCGAGGAGCTCCACCTCGGCCGCGATCGTCGCGTCATCGGGTTCCCACCAGCCCTTGCGGAGCAGCCGCTCGCATTCGGCGGGGAAGTCCGCCCGGGCAAGCTCCGAGGCGGTCTCCGGGACGAACAGGCGTGCGCCGCTTCCCACCAGCACGAGGCCGTCGACGAGTCCCGGGCGGTCGAGCGCGACCTGCAGCGCGACCCCGCCGCCCATCGAGTGGCCCACGAGAACCCTGGGGCCGGGAATGTCGGTGATCGCCGCAGCGGTCCATTCGGCGTAGGCGCCGACCGAGTCGAACGCGATTCCGGCGGGATGGCCCGGCAGGGCCAGCACGTAGCAGCCCTCGAACCGCGGCTCCTGGTGGCGCCACGTGTCGGCGCCGCCGCCGGCCCCGTGGATGAAGATCGGTCGGGGGACCATTCCGGGATGCTAGTGGTGCGACCGCGAGAGAGTGGTGGCCTTTTCGCTGGCTGCGAGCGTCGCGGTCCTGCGTCGTTGGCATCGCAGGTACACCCGGCATTCACGACGGTCTGCGTCCACCGCCCGGCTCGCGCACGCGCCGGATACGGGCACGTCATGTGACGGTCACACCACCGGCGTTCCACCCCGGTCGTCGCGATGGCCGCGGACAGGCCCGCACGGATCGGGGCGGTCGGGCGTCGGGGCCGGTCTGGTATCTTCCGCCACCCGTGAAACCCCTGCTCATCGCGTGCGATTTCGATGGAACCATCACGCAGCGCGACGCCCTCCACGTCATCGTGGACCAGTATGGGGAGCGCGACCTGTGGGCGACCCTCGGTCCCAGGGTTCGGCGCGGCGAGATGACGGTGGAGCAGGCGATGCAGGAGGAGTTCTCCCGCGTCCGGGCGACCGCGGCCGAGGTCCGCGCCGCCGTGCGTGAGCGTGCGCCGGTGCGGGACGGCTTCCACGACTTCGTCGCCTGGTGTGAGGAGCACGGCCACCGCCTGCTCGTCCTGTCGAACGGCTTTCGCTCGATCATCGAGCCGGTCCTCGCGGACGCCGGGCTCGAGCGGCTCGAGGTCGTCTCGAACGACGCGCGGTTCGGCGCGGACGGGGCCCGGCTCGTCTGGTCGGACCGAGGGCCGCGGTGCCTGCTGTGCGACCGGCCGTGCAAACGCCAGCCGTTGCGCGAGCGCTGGAACGGAGAGCGGCTCGTCTACGTGGGGGACGGGATCAGCGATCGGTGCGCGTCGCTGCTCGCAGACGTCGTCTTCGCCCGCGACGGCCTCGCCGAACACCTCGAGGAGTCCGGCGTCCCGTTCGTCCCGTTCGGCGACTTCCACGACGTGCGCGCCGCGCTCGCGGATCCGGCGGGGGTGCGGACGTGAGCTGGCGGCCGGTTCCCGCCCCGCTCGACTGGGTCGCGATGGAGCAGGGGGTGCTCGAGCGGTGGCGCGCCGACGGCGTCTTCGCCCGCAGCATGGAGCTCCGCGCAGGCGGCGAGCCGTACGTGTTCTACGAGGGGCCGCCCACCGCGAACGGACGCCCCGGCTCGCACCACGTGCTCTCACGTGTGTTCAAGGACATCTTCCCGCGCTACCGGACGATGCGGGGCCGCTACGTCGCGCGGAAAGGCGGGTGGGACTGCCATGGCCTGCCGGTGGAGCTGGAGGTCGAGAAGCAGCTCGGCATCAGCGGCAAGCCCGAGATCGAGGCGTTCGGCATCGCGGAGTTCAACGCCCGATGCCGCGAGTCGGTGCAGGGCTACCTCGACGAGTGGGAGCGGCTCACCGAGCGGATCGGGTTCTGGGTGAACACCCGCGAGGCGTACCGCACGATGGACACGCCGTACATCGAGAGCGTCTGGTGGAGCCTGAAGAGGCTCTGGGACCGCGGCCTGATCTACGAGGCCGACAAGGTCGTGCCGTACTGCCCGCGGTGCGGCACCGCGCTCTCCAGCCACGAGGTCGCGCTCGGCTACCGCGACGTGGACGACCCGTCCGTGTACGTGCGATTTCCGCTGTGCGACGACCCGGGCGCGTCGCTGCTGGTGTGGACGACCACCCCGTGGACCCTCCCGTCGAACCAGGCCGCGGCGGTGAACCCAGACGTCACGTACGCGGAGGCCGTGGCCGGTGGCGAACGGTTCGTGCTGGCGGAGGCTCTCGTCGCGAGGGTGCTGGGCGACGAGGCACTGGTGGTGCGGACGTTCCCCGCGGCCGAGCTCGTGGGCCGCGGGTACGACCCGCCGTTCCCCTTCGTCGTCGGCGCGCACCGCGTCGTGGCCGCCGGGTTCGTCACGACGGACGACGGGACGGGCATCGTCCACATCGCGCCGCCGTTCGGCGAGGACGACATGCAGGTCGGCCGCGACAACGACCTGCCGATGGTGAACCCCGTCGACCGGCAGGGGCGGTTCACCGACGCGGTGGGACCGTTCGCCGGCCGGTTCGTCAAGGATGCGGACACCGACCTCGTGGCCGACCTCGACGCCCGCGGCGTCCTGTTCCGCGTCGCCACCTACACGCACGCCTATCCGCACTGCTGGCGCTGCGGCACCCCGCTGCTCTACTACGCGAAGCCGTCGTGGTACATCCGCACGACCGCGGTGCGGGACCGGCTGCTTGCGATCAACCAGGCGATCAACTGGTATCCGGAGCACGTCCGCGACGGGCGGTTCGGGAAGTGGCTCGAAGGCAACGTCGACTGGGCGATCTCCCGTGAGCGCTACTGGGGCACCCCGCTGCCCCTGTGGCGCTGCGGCGACTGCGATCGGGTGCACGCGGTGGGCGGGTTCGAGGAGCTGCGGGCGGTCGCGGTCAACCCGCCCGGGGAGGACTTCGACCCGCACCGGCCGGGGGTCGACGAGGTGCTCGTCCGCTGTGACTGCGGCGGCGAGGCACGTCGGGTGCCGGAGGTGATCGACGTCTGGTACGACAGCGGCGCGATGCCCTTCGCGCAGCACCACTACCCGTTCGCGGGGGAGGAGGTGCTGGAGGGGCGCTTCCCGGCCGACTACATCTGCGAGGCGCAGGACCAGACCCGCGGGTGGTTCTACTCCCTTCACGCCGAGGCGACGATGCTCTTCGACGGGCCCGCGTACCGGAACGTCGTGTGCCTCGGGCTGATCCTCGACGGCGACGGCCAGAAGATGAGCAAGTCGAAAGGCAACGTGATCGAGCCATGGTCCGTGCTGGACGAGTTCGGCGCCGACCCGTTCCGCTGGTACCTGTTCACCGCGCAAAGCGCGGGGGAGTCGTTCCGGTTCAGCATGGACGCGATCCGCGAGTCCGGCGGGCTCCTTCGGACACTGTGGAACACGTACGCGTTCCTGGTGACGTACGCGGCGCTCCCGGACGGCTGGGACCCGTCACAGGGCGCCCCGGTGGAGGAGGAGCGGCCGCTGATCGACCGCTGGGCGCTCGCCCGCCTGGAGCAGACCGTCACTGACGTCACCGCGGCGCTGGAAGGCTACGACGCCGCCGCGGGCGGGCGGGCGCTCGCCGGCTTCGTTGACGACCTGTCGAACTGGTACGTGCGCACGGGCCGCCGCCGGTTCTGGCGATCCGACGACCCGGTGGACCGCGCCGCGGCGTTCGCGACCCTGCACGAGTGCCTTGCGACGACCGCGAAGCTGCTCGCCCCGTACTGCCCGTTCGTGGCCGACGAGATGCACGGGAACCTTGTCGCGGCGCACGACCCGGCGTCGCCGTCGAGCGTGCACCTGGCGGACTGGCCCGCGCCCGGCGGCCGTGACGACCGTGCCCTCGTCGCCGAGATGGCGGCGGTCAGGGACGCCGTGTCACTCGGCCGGGCGGCGCGGAAGGACGCGAAGCTGCGCGTGCGTCAGCCGCTGGCCGAGGTGGTCGTCGCCTGCTCACCGGCCGTCGCGGGCGCGATGACGCGGCACGTCGGCTTGATCGAGGACGAGCTGAACGTGAAGTCGGTGCGGTTCGTCAGCGATCCGGCGGAACTCGTCGAGGTCGTCGTGAAGCCGAACTACCGGTCGCTGGGCCCGAGGTTCGGCAAGTCGATGCCCGCCGTCGCGGCGGCCTTCGCGACGCTGGACGGCGCAGACGTCGTCCGCCGCCTCGACGCGGGCGACGAGGTCACGATCAGCGTGGGCGGCAGGGACGAGCCCGTCGGGCCGGACGACGTGCTTCGAGAGGTCCGACCGAGCGAGCGGTACGCGGTCGCGCAGGACGGGCCGCTGGCCGCCGGGCTCGCGACCGACCTCACCGACGAGCTTCGCCTCGAGGGCCTTGCCAGGGAGGTGGTCCACGCCGCGCAGAGCGCCCGGAAGTCCGCGGGCCTACGCGTGGAGGAGCGCATCCGGCTGCACCTCGACGGGTCGGGCCTGCTGCGGGAGGCAATTGACGCGCACCGCGGGTACGTCGCGGCGGAGACGCTCGCCGCCGAGCTCACGGTGTCGCACGGCGCGCCGTTCGCGGGCATCCACCGCGAGGAGCACGTTCTGGACGGCGAGCCGCTCGCGATCCGCCTGGACCGCGCGTCGAGCGGCGCGGCCTGAGGGCGCGCCGCCCGGCACAGGGCGGTTACGACCCCCCGCCCCCCCAGGTGGCCTGGCGCCGGTTGACGAGCACGTCGTCGTCCGCCCGCAGCCGCGACCAGATGCGCTCCGAGTCGAGGTTCAGGATCTCGATGAGCTCGTCCAGCCGGACGACCTCCCGCGGGTTGTCGAGCCGGATTCCGACGATCTCGCCGTCGGCGATGACCGTCTCGACCCCGTCGAACCCGTCGACCATCTCCGTCGCCATCTTCGCGAACGGCTGGCAGTACCCGATGCTGAAATAGATCGCCACTCAACGCTCCGTCATGTGAGGCTCGAGAACGGAGAGGAGTCTATCCATCTTCGGGGTTCCCACGATGCGAGCGGCGACCTCGCCGTCGCTGAACACCAGCAGCGTCGGCAGCGACAGCACCTCATAGCGTGCGACCGTGAGCGGCGCCTCGTCCGCATTCAACTTGCCGACGATCAAGCTCCCTTCGAAGCGGTCCGCGAGGTTCTCGACGAGCGGAGCGACCTTCTTGCAAGGGATGCACCACGGCGCCCACACGTCGACGAGGACGGGCAGGGCGGCGGCGAGGACCGCGGCGTCCCAGTTCTCGTCGGTCAGCTCGACCGGGCTCATGCCCGAAGCTCGACCGTCATCCCCACCGAGACGAGCTCGTAGAGCGCCTCGACGTCCTTGATGTGCATGCGGATGCATCCGTGGCTCGCCCGCGAGCCGATGGAGCTGGCCGCGTAGGTCCCGTGGATGCCCACGAACGGTGCGGACGTGCCCATCCACCGCGTGCCGAGCGGGTTGCCGGGACCCGGCGGGATCGGTCCGAGGCCCTTCGCCCACGAGCTGTCCGGAGGCGGCGTCCACGTCGGGTCCCGCTGCTTGTTCACGATCTTGTAGGTGCCGGTCGGTGTCGGGAATGCGGGCTGCCCCACCGCGACCTTGTAGTTCGCGACGACCTTGCCGTCCCGGATCAGGCGGAGCTGGAACTTGCTGAGGTTCACGACGATCTTCCCGACGAACGCCGTGCGCGTGCGCTGGCCGAACAGCCCGGATTGGGGGATGTGGTGGACGCGCTGGTAGTTCTTCACGCTCCGGGCGGTCTGCCGGTCGAAGACGCCGGTCACCCGAGTGCGCTTGAAGCCGCGGTCGACGAGCTGGCGCTGCAGTTCCTTGACGTCGCCTCCGCGTGCGCCGGCCACGATGTCGCGCGTGCCGAACTCGTCGGTGCTGTCGACGGTCACGGTGACCGCCTTCGCGGCGGTGTTGCCGGCGGGGTCGCTGACGAAGACCTTGACGTTGTTGCGGCCCTGGGGGATCCGCCCCAGCGACAGCGCGAACTTCCGGCCCGTGAAGGTGACTCCCGCAACCGGATCGCCGCTGCCGTCGCGCCCGGTGGCGCCATTCAACGCGACGATCCGCCGGCCGTTGACCGTGGCCCCGACCACGACGCGCTGCGGGGTCTCCCCGGCGAACGTCCCGGTGAAGATCGGCGCGTCGGTGTCGGTGAGCTTCGCCGGGACCCTGTCGAGCTTCAGCGAGGGGGCGCTCGTGTCGACGGTCACGGCTCGGGCGGTGACCGCGGCGTTTCCGGCGTGGTCGGTGGCGACGACCCTGAGGCCGACTTTGCCCTCCGGGACGGGTGCGGACATCGCCCAGACGCCGCGCGCATTGGCCAGCGTCGCGGCGCGCCCGCCCTTCCACGACGCCGTGACACGGGCGTTCGGCTCGCTGGTGCCCTTCAGCGGGACGGTTCTCGTCGCCACCTCGGTGTCCGGCTTCGGCGTCCTCACCTGCAGCGGCGGCAGCTTGGTGTCGACGGTGAAGGACCAGCGTCTGTCGACAGTGCGTGAGAACACGTTCCGAGTCCGGAACCGGACCTGCACGGTGTGCACGCCCTGTGCGAGGTTCGCGGCGGGCATCACGAGCCGGCCGTCCCGGTAGCGGCCGACGGCCTTCGTGCGGTCCTTCCCGTCGATCGTCACGCGCAGGTCGCGCATGCCGACGACGTCCCCCGTGTTCATCGCGATCAGCGGGCGCACCGTCGCGACGGCGCTGCCTGGGGCCGGCGAGATGTCCTGGACCTCGACGCGGTTCGCGTACTGGACTCCGGCGAAGGCGCTTCCGCACGCCAGCGCGAGGGCGCCCACACCGACGGCCACCCACGTCCCCCGCGTCAGACCCGACACACCCACCGTTCACCGTCCCGTCGCCAGCCGGCTGGGAGCCCGGCCGTTCGGATGATTGTAGTTGGCAGCGATGACGCCCGCCGGACGGGACCCGCCGGGTCCGGCGCCAGCAAAGTACCCTTCGCCCGTGAGCGGGCAACCCCTCCCCACGAACGCGGCGATCGCCGATCTGCTGGACCTCTACGGCGACCTCCTCGAGATCGACGGGGACCCGTCCCGCCACCGCGTGCTGGCCTATCGGCGCGGCGCGGCGCGAGTGCGCTCCGCCGACCGGTCCGTCGCCGAGATGGCGCTCTCGGGCCGCGCGGTCGATCTGCCGGATATCGGTGCGACGCTCCAGGACAAGATCGTCGAGCTGGCGGCGACGGGCCGGATCGCTGCGCTGGACCGCCTACGGGAGCGCGTTCCGGAAGGCCTCGCGGGCGTCGCCCACCTGGCAGGCATCGGCCCCAAGCGGGCCCGGGCAATCTGGCAGGCGCTTGGCGTGACGGACGTGGCCGGGGTGGGCGCGGCGGCGGCCGACGGCCGGCTCGCGACGGTTGACGGCGTCGGGCCGAAGCTCGTCCGGCAGGTGGCCGACCAGATCGCGGCCCTGGACGCCGGTGCGGCTCCGGAGGCGCGGGTCACGATCGGGCGGGCGCTGCCGCTCGCCGAGGCCATCGCCGCCGATCTCGCCACGACGCCGGGCACATCACGGGTGGAGGTCGCGGGCGGCCTGCGGCGCGGCGCCGAGACCGTTCACGACATCGACCTCGCGGCCGCGACAACCGATCCCATCCGCCTGGCCGATGCGCTCGTCGCGCACCCGGTCGTGACCGAGACCCTCTCACGCGGCGATTCCGGGGCGGCGGTCATGACGCAGGCCGGGATCCGTGTGGAGCTGCGGATGGGGCCTCCTGAGTCGTTCGGGAACCTCCTCCAGCACCTGACCGGCTCAAAGGCGCACAACGTGCGGCTCCGTGAACTTGCCGTGAAACAACGACTGTCCCTCTCCGAGCACGGTGTCACTGCCGGAAGCAAGGTCACCGTCAGCGCCGGCGAGGATGGCGTCTACGGGGCACTGGGGCTGCCGGTGATCCCGCCGGAGCTGCGGGAGGACACGGGCGAGATCGCCGTCGCCGCGGCCGGACTGCTGCCCGACCTCGTGGAGGAGCGCGATCTGCGGGGCGAGTTGCACGCACACACGACGTGGAGCGACGGCCGCGACACGCTGGAGCGGATGGTCGAGGCGGCGCTGGAGCTGGGCCTCGAGTACCTCGCGATCAGCGACCACTCGCAGAGCCTCGCGATGGCGAGGGGCCTCGACGAGGAGCGCGTGCGGCGCCAGTGGGACGAGATCGACCGGGTCAACGACCGCGTGGAGGGCATCAGGGTCCTGAAGGCGTGTGAGGTCGACGTCCTCGCCGACGGCGCGCTGGACTTCGACGACGACCTGCTCGCGGGCTTCGACTGGGTCACGGCGAGCCTGCACAGCGGGTTCCGACGGCCCTCGGCGCAGCTCACCGGCCGGGTTTTGGCCGCGATCCGCAGCCCGCACGTCGATGTCATCGGCCATCCGACGGGACGCATGTTCGGGAGGCGCGAGGGGTACCGGCTCGACCTCGACGCGGTGTTCGCTGCGGCGGCCGAGCACGCGACGTTCCTCGAGATCAACGCGCAGCCGCGGCGCCTGGACCTGGCCGACCGCATGGCCCGCGCCGCGCTGGCGGCCGGCGTGCGGCTCGTGATCGGCACGGACGCGCACGCCGTTGACGAGCTCCTCCTGCGGCGCTACGGCGTGATGGTCGCGCGACGGGCGGGGGCGACGGCGGCGATGATTGGCAACACCTACCCGTTCCCGGAGCTCGTGCGGCTCCGCGCCGCCGGAACGCCGGTGTGATCCGCGAGGTGGCGAAGCAACGCGAGCACGCCCTCCGGGCCGTCGACGGTGGCATCGGCCGCGGCCAGGATCCCGGCCGGCACCTCACGGCTGCGCACCCCGACCGCGACCGCGGTACCGAGCGTCCCCTCGTCGCGCAGGGCGTGAACCGCAGCCCATGCGTGCGCGTCCGTCCTGTCGTCGCCGACGGAGATCGCGCCGCACATGCCGGTGCCGTCGAGCAGCTCACGGACGGCGGTGCCCTTGTCCAGGGCCACCGGGGGCCGGACCTCCAGCGACATCCGGCCGGGGGCCGTGACCAGGCCGAGCTCGACAGCCGCAGGCACAACCTCACGCTCGAGCATCCCCTGTGCCGCCTCCGGGTCCGGAGCGGTGCGGTAGTGGAACGTCAGCGTCGCCTGCTTGTCCTCAAGCCAGTTCCCGGAGGCGGCGAGGCGCTGTGGTGTGAAGCGCCGCACGAGCTCGGCCAATTGCGGCGCATGGGGCGCGACCTCGGTCGCCACGCGGGCCGGCTCGCCGCGCCGGCGGATCTCCATGCCGTGGTTCCCGGCGTAGGCGCATCCGTCGAGGCCGACGATCCCCTCCAGCTCGGCGAGCCGTCGCCCGCTCACGAAACCCAGCAGGCCGTAGCGTGCCCTGAGATCCACCAGCGCTTCCGCCATCCCGGGAAGCATCCGGACGTCCGAGGGGCGCTCCACGATTGGCGCGAGCGTGCCGTCGAGGTCGAGCAGCACAGCGGTCGTCGCGGCGTCGTGCGCGAGCGGCGCGATGAGCGCCGCGAGATGCGAATCGAGGTTCATGTCCACCGAAGCTAACACCGCACCGTCGCTTCCGCGGTTCTGGCGACTCGTCGTCGTCGGCCTCGTCGCGGGGTTCTTCTCTGCGCTGTTCGGCGTCGGTGGCGGGATCGTGATGGTGCCGCTGCTGATCGCCTGGCTTGCGTTCGATGCCAAGGTCGCGACCGCGACCTCGCTTGCCGCCATCATCGTCACCGCCAGCGTCGGGGTGATCGTCCACGGGTCGCTCGGCAACGTCGCGTGGTCATACGCAC
>Ga0334722_10005021_pt1 | contig 13526 bp, 10 predicted proteins | sample C3_bottom_MG_FD_207210 | JGI IMG/M metagenome (GOLD analysis project Ga0334722, IMG submission 207210) | Sediment microbial communities from Yellowstone Lake, YNP, Wyoming, USA - C3_bottom | ecosystem: Environmental > Aquatic > Freshwater > Lake > Sediment | place: USA: Wyoming | collected...
GCCGTCCTGAAATAGTCCCGTTCGGCTTTGGTCACGTACACGTAATCGACAAACAGGTTGACGTCAATAGGTGCTGTCCAGTTCAGGGTTGAAAACTCCTGACTCGGTCGAAACTTGACTCGAAAGACGGGTGCTTTCTTGAGTGCGCAGAGAGGCAGGTTCAACCTGAACGGCATGCGAATGTAGTATGCTGCCAAATTGCTCGTGAGCCCCTTCCCGAGCAGCGTGGTTAGAACAGGTTGCTTCCCTGTCGTAACTGAAAGATCGTTCATGAGTTCGAGCGATTCGCCGTAGTGACGCTCGAGGAGGTCATTCTCATACCGGAGTTCGACAAACTCAATCATGCGCGTACCTGCAGAATCGTCGACTGGAGCTGCGACGTTCGGCCAATCGACCCGGAGGTACATGTTGCCGAGAGCCACGTCACCCACTTTGGCGATCCATATCGAGATGTCATCGCCAAAGTGAACATCTTTTGGAAATTGAAGGCGGGTCACCTGGTGTGAAAACTGAGCCGGTGGTGCAGACATTCCTCTCCTCTGCTTTACGAGTTGAAAATAAGTCCACCGATTCCTCCTTGGATGGCGAGGATGTTATACGTGCGTGCCCAGACCGTCGCGGCGTTGGCGCTCAGAACCTGGTCCCGGATACGAGAAAAGTTCACAGTTCCATTTGGAATTTCCGACTCGGGATCAAACTCAAACGGTACCACGGATACGTTTCGAATGGGCATGGTCGTGTGTGTCTCGAACGCCTGGATCGTGTTGAGGAACGTCCTCGTGCCGACATCTTCAGTCACAATCTGTGCCCCGTCTGTGAAAGCCAACGTGCTCTGAGGTGAGAGATCCGAGTATTGAAACACGTTCGTTGTCGATGATGCTCCCGTGACCCAGAGTTCCTTGACGGGTCCTCGGATATTCATGTAATTCATATCAGTCACATGTTGGGTCTGAACCAACCCGATGAGCACCTTGTCAGGCTTGGGAACGCCTGGGGGCGAAGATTCGTAATCGATAAGGATACTAGCCTGGAGTGTAGGATTTGTTGGATACGGGTCAAAACGAATAACATCAGTCGATGTTGTCGTTTGGCTAGGATCGTTTGTGAACATATAGATGTAACGAGGTCCATTTGCAAAAATTTTAGGTGGTGTGTTGTCTGTCAGCAAATATGATGCCGGTGTACTGAGATTTGCCAAAGTATCAAATTGAAACACTTGAAACACGTCATTTGAGGCGTAGATTTTTGACCCTACTGCGTGTATATTTTTAATAATTGTATCACTAGTATATACTATATTGAATATACCATCGGAATACTGAACAAGATTTACATCATCCCCTATAAAATACAGAGTCGAACCTATCAAAACCCCCTCTGTTATAAAGGTAATTGATAACGAAGAATAATCTACAAAATTCCATGCCGTTGTAAAATTTCCATTTAGGTTGTAAACGTAAAACTTACCTGGTGTATCTGTTAATGCTATGATTTGGGACCCGGTTGAGATCATTTGAAACACTGTCGTCACACTTGAATCAATATTCGAAGTAAAATCAAATGATGTGTACCCTATTCCTGCCTGTGTTAAAAAAGGACTCTGTGTGTCATAGCGCACAAGAAAAACGTTCGACTGTGCAGCGTTGGACTGAGCGTAGTACAGATACCGAGCATCAGCGATTAGAGTACCAGTGGGGTAACCAACATCATCACTCGGTAAATAATCGTTTGATTCAAAGGAACTCAAGTTTCCCTGAATAAGTTCATTCACGTATCCTTCAACTAGGTATCCGTTTATGAGTTGAATGTATATTACACCTCCGAGAATACAAAATCCTATGAATAAACCGGACGAACCAACGAATGCTGTAATTACTATATAAGACTCTGTGTCATCGATAGGTTTTGTCGTGTCATAAATTATGAGTTTTCCATCGTACGTGAGTATAAATATATATTGCTGGTAAGACAGTGTTCCTCGTGCATTCAATGTTTCTCCATTGAGAATACCATCATATGTTAAATAGGATGCAGAGTCTGTAAAGTTACCAGTTCCTGGATTGAGATTCTGGGACAAGTTTGTAAATGGTTCGAAATCAACCTCGATGCTCATGTGTTGATTGGTCAAGGCGCACAACGGAATCTCTTTTGTTCCAAGGGGCAGATTCACATAGTATTCTCTGGAAACAGTCGCCTGTGTCTGATCGAGCGTCCCATTCATCAACTTCAAAATCGCCTTGTTTTCGTAAGGGACCAAAAGGTCGTTTTGAAGTTCGATGTATTCACCAGAGTACTCTTTGATGGTTTGCTTGCCGATGAGGATTCGAACAGCCTTACACAGTTTGTGTGCGACCGAATCATCCCACGTGGATAAACTGGGAGGCAAAAAGCCAGGGATCCAACCACTTTGGATATACGTCCAGGGCGTCGTGACGGGGAACGAGTATGTGGTGCCAGAACGAAAATCAAAACCCCAAAATGCAGCATCGTCCTCAGTTTCAAATGAGATTGACGTATAAATATCGGATGAAAAAATAAATTGAGTTGGTGTTGTTGTAACACTGAGTGCTGGTACCACCGGATTGACAAGATCGTTTGGATCAAATGCATACACACCAGGTGTCGAATCTACGGTAAATGTCGTATCTGTCGCTGCAATGATCGTGTAAATTCCATTGATACCCAATGAGATGATGATAAGATTCACATCTTGACCGACTGAAAATCCCGATGGGTCCGACGTTGTCACTGTGAGTTGAGTTATGTTAAAAACTGCATCCGTGATGCTCCACGTTTTATTCGTCAGGTTGTTCAGCCAGAGGTTGAAGTTTGATGTCGAAAAGTACCCCACGACGTCTGAAGGCGTCACACCAATCACGGATGCCGTTCCTGCCGTTGATGTACCAGTCGATGCTGACAGACACGTGAATGAATTTGCAGTTGGAATGCTCTCAATCGTAAATGTTCCGTCGAGCGTTACAGTCCCTGTCAGAGTCACATCTGCGCCAACTGAAAAATAATGACTCCCGGACGTGTTTGCCGTGAGGGTCACACCGTCTGCATCCACCTGTGTCAGACCCATATTCACGTAGATGGTCCCTCCAACCTGCGACGACGGCGTCGGGAACACGTACTGACCAGGAACCGTCGGGTAAATGGGTGGCAGGACCGCCCGGAGCGTCAGACGAGTCATGTAGTCCCCCTTGACTGGAATGGTACACCGACCGGTCAGACCGAACGTCGTCACCTGATTATCGAATGGTGTTTCATATGTTTTACGTGAACGGTTTATACGAGACTGGTATTTCGCCTCAAAGTACGTCCTGTTTGGACTTTCTGAAAACCAACGGTCATCCTGACCCCGGGAAGTCAGCAGCAGATCAGCCACCGACATTTACTACTCTACGAGTTGAAAATAAGTCCACCGGTTCCGCCTTGGATTGCGAGAACATTAAACACTTTAGAGTACACTTGAACTGTTAAATCAATCGGGGCTGCTGATACCAATGTAACGTCTACGTATTGTTCAGCGATACGTGACATGTTCACAGTTCCAGATGGTGCAAGTCGCTCTGGGTCCCATGAAACAGAGTACACACAGACGTTGCTCGAAGATGGCATGCTCGTGTGCGCTTCGAACGCTCGAATGTATCGTGTCATGATTTGATCGTCATCGACGAGGATTTCGTTATTCAGACGGAATACAACATGGTTGATAACGCCTGGAGAATCGACCGTGATCCAAAACTCACGAACCGGTCCACGTACGTCGAGTCGAAAAGACGCTTCTGTTTGTCCCTGAAGAATCGTAAACTCATTGACTATTGTTTGACCGTACAGGTTTTGTGTTCGTAGCGGGGCTGGTTCGTCAAACGTTTCATACTTGATAATCATACTTGACGTGAGTGTTCCCGCCATTGTCAAAGGATTATACTGAATAAAATCTTGATATGTCGCGTTTGGATCAGGCGAGTCATCTACTTCTACAATGTAAATATATCTTGAACCTACGACAAACCGAATACCTTGTATTACAAGTCTATATGTTGGATCTGACGGATCAACATTTGTACGATGAGTAAGAATTGTTATATTTGGATGAGAATCATCTGAAGCGTTAATTGTTCCATCTGGGCGAAAGTCAATCCATTCCCAAGAATTCACATCATCAAAAGGTTTTGTTGTATCGTATTTGTGAAATGTTGTCACTCTTGAAAAATCAGTCTCTGGAAAGATGGCGCTTTGTTGAACAAATTGGGTGAAAAAATACATATATTTACCATCAAAACCAACAGATGAACTAAACTCAAAATCATTCGCACGAATTAACGTATCTCCTGTGAAATATTCCCACGACGACTGTTGATCAATGGGTTGTGAGATGTCATATCGTGAAAACGTTCCATTTGAACCACGTACAGAACTTGAACCCGTGTACAGGTATCTCCCATCAGATAACATCAAGGCGTTCTGTAACGGGTTTGGGGACAATATAGTAGCGTCTACTTGGCTATATCCACCGCTAAGTGTATCCAACTGTGCTATGTATGAAGGTGCTGTTGGAAAATAGATATATCGACCATCGAATACAGGCTTGAAGTAATAATTCGTATTTGTAAGTTGTTGTGTATCATAAAGCCCAGGGAAAATATCCTTCACAGACGCCGGTAAACCTGAAGGTAAAAGAGAAATAAAATATGAAGTCGTTAAGTTAAAATCGGCAGTCGAATCATATTGTACCCATATTAAATTACAATGAACTCTATTTCCAGGTATATCCGTGGGTTCTGTTAGTGTAGGCTCTGAGTACGTCAACGTTCCAACGACAACCACGTATGAACCATCCTGTGTCATTGAAGAAATTGATGTGCTCGCTGGATATATAGTTCCGCCGCCGGCAGCATTGGTCGAAGCATATGTATCCCAAAAATTTATAAGAGCTGTTTGGTCACCGGCATCCAATGGAGCTGTTTTGTTATAAAACCAATATGTAACGGTCCATACCGTTTGCGTTCCATCAACTGTACCGCTCACTAAACTCGTATACGTTGACCCAATGATGTAATAATTTATTGCATATTGCATGTATACGTAGCGGGCGTCACTGAGTACAGTAATAATTGTATTATTTCCATCGCCGTATGGGGTACTTGGAAATCCAGCAAAAAAACTATACGTGCTCTCCGTCCATGGGGTTGTGCTCTCTGCAAGCACAGTATTTAAATCTGCTTTTTTGAGATACCCACCCGTTGATCTATATATAGTTCCACCGTTGACCGTTATATAGACACCACCGTAAGAACCTCCCGGCGTCCATTCATAAAATGTCCCTGTATCTTCGTTATAAAATCGAAATGAAGCAGTCGGGTTCAATGGACCCATAATGACGTAGTTTTTCCAGCCGATAGCTGACTGTACATTGAAATCATATGTACCATCAGCTGTAATAGCTTGGAGGTTTGATGTTACATAAGAAGCTCCATCTAAAAACCCATTTGTTGTGATTACATTCGAAGGAAGATTTTCAAATTTTTCAAATTCAATATCGATTCGGACATCCTGATTACGAATAGCTTTCATGTTCAGTCTGTCGGTGTTGAACGTCAAACGCGTGTAGTATTCTCTCGATGCATACACAGGTGACGTGTCATTTTTGCCTTCCATAATCGTAAGAGCTGCCTGGTTTTCATAGGCGACGCCGAGATCATCCTCGATGATTAATCGTTCGCTTGTGAGACGATCGATCGTCTGACCGCCGATGAGAAGCGTCGCGCTCTTGACGAGTCTACATGCGACTGAATTGATGTATGAAAATCCGACTGCAGGTGGTGGTGTGAATCCACGGATCCACCCCGCCTGAAAAAGAGTAAATGGCGCTGTGATGACACCGTTTGTAAATCTGTACGCTTTGAACCCCCCTGTTGTCACAAAATCAAACGACCGTGGATCAAACCCCCAAAAAACACCGCTCGCGTCATCTGGGAAATAAATGTAATCGTACACTGTCGATGTGAACACAAACTTGATAAGTGAAGCGTCGTACGCCACGTCTATGTTGGCTGCTCCTACGAAATTCGTCGTCCATGCACTCTGGAACTGTGTGTTAAAGTACCCGACAAAGTCCCCGGGCTGGATAGCGATGGTTCCATCTGGGATGTACACGGCGCCATTCACCTGGTCAGTGTACAATGGATATACATACCCAGGTCCTAAGGGTTGATACAATGCCGGTAAAGTTGAACGAAGGGTGAATCTTTTTGAAAAGTCACCTTTTGTCGGGAGTCTACACGTCGATGTATCGCCGTAGTACACTGCAGTTTGTTCAAAGGGAATTTCATAAGAATATGCCATAAAGTTGTTTGGTTTCTTGTAGTTGACTTCAAAGTAGGTTCTCTCTGGGTGTTCTGACAACCACTGGTCTTCATGACCATGTCCAGCCAGCAAAATTTGTGATGCTGACATACTAATCTACACAAAGAAAACATCCAGCGCGTCTTTCACGTGCGGAAAAAACCCAGTACACTATCAGGAAATGACCAATTTGCAGCTCAAAAAGTTTGATCCGAGCAAGATTGGCGACGACAAGGTGTGCGTATTCATCGGCAAGCGCGGCACAGGCAAGTCAACACTCGTCACAGACATCATGTACCACAAGCGACACCTGCCCGTCGGCATCGTCATGTCTGGTACTGAGGACGGGAACCACTACTACAAGCAGTTTATTCCCGACCTGTTCATTTACGGCGATTACAAGCGAGACGCCATCGAAAAGGTGCTTGAGCGCCAGAGGCGAATCGTTTCAGGGGGTGGAAAGTCGAGCGCCTTTTTGCTTCTGGACGATTGCATGTACGACAAGGCGTTCATGAAAGACACGTGCATCAGACAATGTTTCATGAACGGGCGTCACTGGAAAATCTTCTTTTTGCTGACGATGCAGTATTGTATGGATTTGACGCCCGACCTGCGTGCCAACGTCGATTACGTGTTTGTGCTCCGTGAGAATGTGATTCAGAACCGAGAGCGCCTGTACAAGGCTTTTTTCGGTGTGTTCCCAACGTTCGACATGTTTTGTCAGGTGATGAACGCATGTACAGAAAACTACGAGTGTCTCGTCCTCGACAACACGAGCAAATCCAACAAGATTGAGGATTGTGTATATTATTACAAGGCGCCGATTCGCAAGGGGTTTCGGATTGGATCCGAAGCCATGTGGCAATATCATCAGAACAACTACAACCCACGGCACGTCGCAGCACCGTTGATTACGAGTGGAACACCTGCAGGAAATGCACGGCGTCCAGGGGTCACTATTAAAAAGGTTTAGTACACATAGATGAAGCTCACAGTGCTTCTGAGCGTCTTGGTGTTTGTGATACTGTGGTGGCTCACATATAAAGACCCTCATATTGTTATAGTGACGAGTCACTGGAAAGAGGATTTGAACTGGCTCAAAAAATCAAAGTACCCAGTGGTTCTTATCGATCACGAAGGATCAGACCCACCGGCAATTGAACCCACGACTATCATTCCAAACAGGGGAAACGAATCATCATCATATATACGATATATCATCGATAACTGGGACAACCTTCCAGACTACGTAGCATTTATACACGGTCACGAAACATCTCATCATCAAAAACACAAAGAACACATGTTAACTTTGATTGATCGAGCTCAACGTCGTGATTTTGTGTCACTGAATGGAATGTGGCTAGGAGAACCATGTCCTTCGTGTGTAAAGTCGGATTATTATTTACAGATTGCCAAGTATTGGTATCTCTTTGAGCCGTACATGGAAAAGTACCCAAATAAACCATTATTTACAGATGCATGTGGTCAATTTATAGTATCAAGGGAATCAATTAAAAACTACCCATTAAAAGCGTGGCAAATGTGGTATGACGCACTTGTCCACCCTGATACACACAACGAGTTGGGATTCGTCTTTGAGTATACGTGGCACTATATATTCGGTCAACCTTGGCACATGAAACGAACCGCGTTCCCATTCCGTAAAAGAATTCCATACCTATTTTAGAGATGATTATCGAGAATCTCGATTTCAACGGATCGAGCGACATCCTGCAGTACATTCCTCAGGTGGAAACCGTGCATCCGGGTCAGGGGCAAGCTCCAGTCCAGCAGCAGAGTTCATTTGGTGTACCGGATGAACTTCAGCCTGTGTACCAGACGCGTGCGATTGAACAGCGCGAGTTATTTAAACCCGAAATAAAACCTCCTCAAATAGAAATGGATTTCTCTACGGCAATTTCCGATGTTGTTCCAAGTGCTGATTTCGACATGGGTCCATCAATGGGTGGCGGCGGTCCATACAAGAACCCACAGAACAACAGAGTCTCTGGGCTGAGCCTGGACAATGCGTCCGCCGGTCCAGCTCCTTCATCCTCTTCAAAGAACCCATTTGGTCTGACTGACGACCAGTTGAACGCAGCTATCGCAGGCATTGCCGCAGTCGCTGCATTCTCCAAGCCGGTTCAGAACAAATTGGCGGATCTTATTCCTAAATTTATGAGCGACACGGGTAACCTGTCAGCGACGGGCATGCTCGCCACCGCATTCATCGCGGCTGTTATTTTTTTCATAATCCACAAATTCGCCAAACCACCACCGAAGAAGTAAAATCAAATTGGTTTAAAATTGGTCTCAGTTGCTGTACAGCAAGCCTCCCATGCCATCCTTGATGCGCAGGACGTTATAGTTCATCGCGTAAAAGTAGCGACCGTTGCCACCAGCCAGTGTGCTCAGTGAGACACCAGCGGGTGCGACGATGCGAAACGTATCGATGCGTGAAAAGTTCAGCGTGCCAGTCGGCTGAAGCTTTGACGTGTCCAGGCAGTAGGAAATCAGTGCGACGTTGGCTGTCGCGTTATTGTGGTTGTAGCCGAAAGGCGTGTGGTAGTATTGGGGAACATCAACCCACTGGAACATGGAACGTGTGTCACCAATGTCCACGCCGTTAATCTGCGTCTTGAACTGGTAGTTGATGGCTGGGACCTGGGTAGCACCAAGAGAGTACGCCGTCGAATAGTTGTTGGACTGGAACGCCAGGAACTTGATGGGGTGAGCCAGAGCCAGCTCCTGCATGTTGGTGGTCGCGATGGGGATGCGGTTCATCTGGGTGATAAGCAGGTCCATGGGCGTGTTGGCAAAGTACTCACGCTCCGCCTGGTCAAGGTAGACGAAGTTGGTCCACGCCTCATACTGGAACGTGGAGTAGGCAGCGGATGCAGGCAGACCCGTCAGCGCCAGCGTCGTACCCAGTGTCGTGCTCCACGTGATGCGGATCTCGACGTCGTGGTACTGGAGAGCCACCAGGGGCAAAGACACGTTCCAGTCCTTGCAGAAGAAAAACTTGAGCGGCAGGAACCCGTTGGTGACGTTGTTGGGTCCAGTGGTGTTGTTGTTGAGGAAACGCTGGGAGAAGTTCTGGGCACCAGTCACCGCCTCGACGTTGGACATCCATGTGATGTCCTGTGTGTCAACAATCTGACCACCAATGAGCAGCTCGATCTTGTCAATGACGTTGGTCCAGTTGATGCCTGGGATCAGAGCACCAGTCGAATCCTTCGCGATGAGGTACATGTAGTTGATGAGGTCACCCTTCTTCTCCAGACGGATCGTGGAGATGTTGCCAGCCGATGGGTTACCCTGGATCAGCTGGCGTTCGGGTGAGTTGGCGTAGTGGGTATACCGTTTGTAGCTGGAACGATAGAAAGAAACCTCTGGCTTACCAGTCAGCCAAGCGTCCTGAGCACCGGTTGCGACAAGCTGAACGATACCACCAGACATTTACAATGACGTGAGAAAAAAACTGGTATCGAATCGAGACTCAGTCCTGAATCATGATGCCACAATACTCAAGTGACCCTTCAATAGGTGTATAAATACCGAGAGTTTTACAGAGCGCCTTGAGGTCTTTGAACGACGCCCAGAATTCTGGGGAGTGGTCGTACTCGTCGACTGTCACGTGAGCCAATTCGTGAATGAGCACATTCATTGCCGAGTTTATATCATCCTTGTCCAAGCAGATGTAAATCTCATACCCTTTATTGACGTTGTAGCCTATGGTGCCTCGATTCATCCGAGACCCATGGATTCCAGTGAGGATACATCGTTTCCTGAGGCGAGCGAATCGAGGGTCAACCACTTCTGTGCTCCTGAGGTGATTCAAGAGTACGTCGTAACGCTGACGAATATCCGTCATAAGCGGCGCTTCATGGCGACTGCTCCACGCGGCAACCATGAGGGTCACGACGAGAAGTCCCGTCTGTATGACTCCGGATGCCATCCTACTATTCTATACGTAGAAAAACAAACTGCGCATAAATGTCGGTGACGAGTCCCGTCTTCACTGGATTGATAGGTCCCCACGCTATGCATCGAAACTCGGGGTCGAGTGCCTGACGAAGGACGCCGCCGTCGAGGAGGGGTTCATACTTGGGTCCGTCTGCGTAAAACGGACCATCCGTCAGACTCATGAGCACCTTGTCGCCATGAATCTCAAAGATATTTCCGAGTGCATCTGGGCTTTTGGTATCTTCGATGAGACCCTTCTCAGGCGTAATGCCGATGAGGAGTCCACCTGGTTTGACCGCCACCTTGATCGCCTTGATGCTATGTTCAAAATGATCGCCGATAATGTACTGGATGGAAAAGTTGTAACATACCGTGTCAAAAGGACCTGCAAACGCCGCCTGACGAATATCCCCCTGACCCAAAAACCACACTCCGAGCCCAATGTCAAATGCCCGCTCTTCAGCCTCTTGAAGAGATTTTTCGTCGGGATCGATGGCGGCGACACGAGCACGGACAGCCTTCCATTTGTGCCAATCACCACCACGACCACATCCACAATCGAGAATGTAGGAATCCGGGCGGACCCATTGATTTATGAGGTCACGCTTCGCCTGATTGTGGTGTTTGCGAAGTTGATCCATATCACTTAAAAGAGTGGCGTGTAGTAGTTTTAAATGGGTTCTCTCGAGCAGGATTTCTTGACTGTGCCAGGACAGGTTTTTGCGTTGATTTCCATCGTTGGTCCGGATATGCCCCAGAAAAATGAGCAGCTGGGTCTGAAGATCCGTGGGTGCTTCTCCACCAAGGATGAGGCGGAGAGCCACGCCAAGCGCCTGCAGCGTGAGGATGCGCTCGTAGACATTTACGTCGTCGACATGTACAAGTGGCTGCTGATTCCACCAGACCGTCTCCAGATTGACAACGTCCACTATCAGAACGAGAAGCTGGAGGAGATTATGACCAAGTACCGCGACAACCAGCGTCAGGCTGCGGCTATGTTTGAGAAGCGTAAGCGTGACATGCTTGCCAAGCCCCTTGAGGGATCGGACACACCCTTCATCGAGCCCGGGGACGAGAACTCCAAGTACTACTCCAAGCCAGACGTACCACCCATTCCTCACCCAGCTGAGCTCATCGAGGATCTGAAGAAGGAGTTTCCAGACAAGGAGATGCCCGAGCTGGTGAAGATTGCCGATGAGCGTATCGCTGAGGAGATTGAGCGTCGTCGCGTCCAGCAGGAGGAGGACCGCGCCAAGGCGCCAGCTGTCCAGATTGATGCCGGTCCAGCACCAGAGCCTACCGGTGCAGGTACTGTGGCGGCAGGGCTACTGGGCTGAGTCCACCAGGTGTCAGACGACACCGCCGCGAAGCGGCACTACGTGCCCCTGGAAAAAAACATAAACAAATATCAGGATGAAGGTACACTGGTCATTATGGGTAGCGCTTGTCGTGCTCGTTTTGCTTCTGGTGATTCTTTCAGCACGCAGAGAGGGGTATGCTCCTCCGCGTGATGAAAATACGGAGCCCCCGTATACGGAAGATGTCGGCAACACAGTGACGACATCAAATAACCTCCCCTACGTTGATTCGACGAGCAATGTCGTCCGTGTTGACACACAGACTGATATATATAAAGACATGGGGGGTATGGATTATCAAATTCAGTCGGGAAATCCAATCCTCAATTTTATCCAGGGCGATCCTTCATCAAACGTGATGTATGGTGATTTCGTACCACATGAGTCTGATGGAGGGTCGGCAAGAATGTACGCCTATGGGTTCGAAAGCAACGTTTCAACCGAAGGCGACATGCTTCCTCCAGTACCTACCGTATCATCCAACATGACAGCCGTCGTTGGAGTCGATATTAACGGGAATCAAATGGTACCCGACTCCGGTCAGTACATACCAACTCTGACATCTCCGATGACTCCCTTTTTGGGAGATCAACCTGGAATCAGTGCTTCAGAATCACCGGAGTCAATGACTTCCCCAGAAGCAGCCCAATGAAGAATGCAGCAAATACAAGAATTATAGTCTCTTTTGAAATTTTATCAAGAATATCAGTTGACTGAATCTGAGAGCGGAAAACACGGGCACCGGGATCATAATACGAGCGTGCGTCGTGTTGTTGATGGTGCTCCTCGACCTCGACCTCGTCCACGAGCTGATCCTGTCGTGGGTCGTCGCTCGTCTCGGTCACTGGAAACATCGGTCTCGCCGGACTCGGATCGAACATCCGATCCATTACCTTCAGAGTCACTACTGTTTTTATCTTCAACTACAAAACCAACGAGGTTCCCTTCCTCGTCCGCATCACTCTCACTTGAGATATCCTCCGTGTCATATGATACCTCAGATGAATGAATCGAAGACTCGTCAGAGTCGTAATCCTCAGCGGCGTAATCATCGTCACACACCTCCTGAGGTGTGTAACGCTCAGGTGCCTTGACAGCACGTCCGGAACGTGTACGCTTACTGTCCGTGACTTCTGGGGTCTGGAAAGTGACCGTTGATGGCTTGTCCCGACCGACTGACATCAGGCTCTGTATGCTCAGGGACTAAGTCGTTTAAGTACTTTGGAAAGAAATACAACCCATTCTTTTGTGCGAGATCGAACAACGTCGTTTCGCCCTCGACACCCATCTGAACGGCGATGGATTCGAGCGTCTCCTGGTGTTCGTGGTCATCTGCGCGCCGGATGAACAGAGCGAGGTTACGAACATCCTCAATCGCTCGGTAAAGTCCCCCAGCCCTTTGATCGAGACTTGCTTTTTGGTTTTCGAACTCTGACAGATGACTTTGGAGCAGTTCCCATGTTTGAGGGTCGAGACCCGAGTACGGATGCACCTCTCTGAGAAACCGATTCTTCTTGCCACCAAAAGTCGGGAATAAGATCACAAATAGACACATAAGTAGAATTATCCACAGCAACATTGCTATGTAATTCCTCTACTATACTCGGAGAAAGAATATGTTCCCGTCCGACAAACTTTTGCTCCTTGCACTCGTCGTCATGACACAACTGACATATACGCCCCCGTGTAATACCAAACCAGACATGGTTTGATTTGTGTACACCCTGGATTCTCTCGCAGTACTTTGAATCCGTCTGGACGATGATTCGGTCGTTTCCTTTTCTGAGAACACGTCGAACGTTTGCCAGTTCTTGTCCTTTGAGATACTTGCGTATGAAACGTTCCAGA
>Ga0334722_10005022_pt1 | contig 13525 bp, 10 predicted proteins | sample C3_bottom_MG_FD_207210 | JGI IMG/M metagenome (GOLD analysis project Ga0334722, IMG submission 207210) | Sediment microbial communities from Yellowstone Lake, YNP, Wyoming, USA - C3_bottom | ecosystem: Environmental > Aquatic > Freshwater > Lake > Sediment | place: USA: Wyoming | collected...
TAAGGTTATCGAGTAAAAGGAGTTGGGTGGCGGGGCTGGAGACTGGGGCTGCATTCCAGTCTCCAGCCCCTCTGCCTATATAAAGTTTAGGCCAATAGCTCAACTGGCAGAGCGTCGGTCTCCAAAACCGAAGGTTGGGGGTTCGATTCCCTCTTGGCCTGCCATCCACGGTCGGTAATGTGGGGCGTGGTAAGCGTTCCACATTGCATTGGCTAGAAATACACATGACGACAACAGACAAAATCAAGTTAAGCCTGGCGTTTTTTCTGCTTATGGCGGGAGTGGCCGGTTATTACTATTTCGCAAATCAGGCCGCGATAGTTCGGGTGCTGGTGGTATTGGCTGGCGTTGCCGCCGCCGCCGGTGTGGCGTGGATATCCCAGCCAGGCAAACAGTTTTTTGCTTTCAGCAAAGAGGCGGTAGCTGAAACCCGCAGGGTGGTATGGCCGACGCGCAAGGAAACGCTTCAAACTACTGGTGTGGTGTTCGTGCTGGTGGTGGTGGTCGCGCTGTTCCTGTGGGTGGTGGACGCAAGCCTGATGAAGCTGGTGCAGTTGCTGATGGGGCAGGGGGCTTAATGACGAAGCGCTGGTATGTGATACACGCCTACTCCGGTTTTGAAAAGAGTGTGCAACGTGCATTGCTCGAACGTATCGAGCGGGCCGGGATGCAGGATAAGTTCGGTGAAATTCTGGTGCCGCTTGAAGAAGTGGTGGAAATGAAGGGCGGCCAAAAGTCCATCAGCGAACGCAAGTTTTTCCCAGGCTATGTTTTCGCCCAGATGGATATGACCGACGAAACCTGGCATCTGGTGAAGAGTACGCCGAAGGTGACCGGTTTTGTGGGCGGCAGCGGCAACAAGCCGACCCCGATCAGCGACAAGGAAGTGGCTGCCATTCTGCAGCAGATACAGGAAGGCGTGGAGAAGCCGAAACCCAAAGTGCTGTTTGAAGTGGGTGAAGCCGTGCGCGTTACCGAAGGCCCGTTCAACGATTTCCACGGTATGGTGGAGGAAGTCAATTACGACAAGAACAAACTGCGCGTGTCGGTACTGATCTTCGGCCGCGCGACACCGGTTGAACTGGATTTCGGCCAGGTAGAGAAGGCATGAACTAAACAAGCTTAAACGGCAGTCCGGGACACGGGGTTCCGGGCAGTTGCAGGGTGTGCCCGTTAAAGGGCGCACGCATTACGGGAAGGATGTCAGCTTTTAGGCGCAGGAGTAATACATGCCGGAAAGACCCGGTTTCCAGTCTGATGTCCGCTAGACCCATTTAATAAGGAGTAGTTGAAGTGGCAAAGAAAATTATTGGCTACATCAAGCTGCAGGTGCCGGCTGGCAAAGCAAACCCCAGCCCCCCTATTGGCCCGGCTCTGGGTCAGCGCGGCTTGAACATCATGGAATTCTGCAAGGCGTTCAACGCCGCAACGCAGGGTGTCGAAGTCGGTCTGCCGATCCCGGTGGTGATCACCGCCTACGCCGACAAGAGCTTCACCTTCATCATGAAGACGCCGCCCGCCACCATTCTGATCAAGAAGGCGGCCGGCATCCAGAAGGGTAGCCCGCGTCCTCACACCGATAAAGTTGGCAAATTGACCCGCGCTCAAGCGGAAGAAATCGCCAAGACCAAAATGCCTGATCTGACCGCAGCCGACATGGACGCGGCGGTGCGCACCATAGCTGGCAGTGCGCGCAGCATGGGTATTGAAGTTGAGGGGGTGTGAAATGGCAAAACTGTCTAAACGTATGAAAGCGATCAAGGGTTCGATAGATCGTAACAAACTTTACCCCTTGGGCGATGCATTGTCCCTGGTAAAGAAAAATGCCACCGCGAAGTTTGATGAGTCCATCGATGTGGCAGTGAATCTGGGCATTGATGCGCGTAAATCCGACCAGCTAATTCGCGGATCCGTCGTGTTGCCGCGTGGCACAGGCAAGACTGTGCGCGTGGCTGTTTTCGCTCAGGGTGACAATGCCAAGGCGGCTTTGGAAGCCGGGGCGGATATCGTTGGTTTCGAGGACCTTGCCGCTGATGTCAAAGCAGGCAAGATGGATTTCGATGTGGTGATCGCCACTCCAGACGCCATGCGCGTAGTCGGTGCGCTGGGCCAGATTCTCGGCCCACGCGGCCTGATGCCGAACCCCAAGGTTGGCACGGTAACGCCGAACGTGGCTGAAGCAGTCAAGAACGCCAAGGCCGGCCAGGTTCAATATCGTACCGACAAGGGTGGTATCGTGCAGAGCACTATCGGCCGCGCTTCCTTTGGTGAAGATGCCCTGAAGGAAAACTTGTTGGCACTGGTTGATGCTTTGAACAAAGCCAAACCTGCTGCATCCAAAGGCGTGTATCTGAGGAAAATCGCCGTCTCCAGCACCATGGGGGCGGGTGTCAGGGTGGATCAATCCAGCCTGACAAACTAAGGACTTTGGGCCGCCGGGGTTGAATCCGGCGGGTTATCAAAGACCGTAGGAACCCGTAGGGGTTTAATTGCCGGCATGCCGGTTTCCTACGCAGATGGCGTGCCCAAGACAGGATAGTGGTTCCTCCTGATTTGAGGTCGCCGTGAGTTGGTTTCGCGCTTGATCCGGCTGTTAGGGTCAACGTGAAGCTTTAATTTGGCGGAAGGAGGTAAGACCTTGAGTCTTAATCTTGAAGAAAAGAAAGCGGTAGTTGTTGAGATCGGCGCTGTAGTGGCGAAGGCTCAAACGATTGTCGTGGCCGAACACCGCGGTATTGAAGTAAGCAATATGACCGCTCTGCGCGCCAAAGCGCGTGCAGCCGGCGTGTATTTGCGCGTACTGAAAAATACCCTGGCTCGTCGCGCCGTTGCAGATACGCCTTTTGCCGGACTGTCCGACCACCTGGTCGGCCCTCTGGTATACGGCATTTCCAGCGACCCCGTGGCGGCGGCAAAAGTGCTGCATGACTTTGCCAAAGGCAACGACAAGTTCGTAATCAAGGCCGGTGCCATGGCCAATTTCGTGATGACTCCCAAGGATGTCGCGAGTCTGGCCACCATGCCGAGCCGCGAAGAACTGCTTTCCAAGCTGCTTGGCACCATGCAAGCGCCGATCGCAACCTTCGTGCGTACCCTCAACGAAGTGCCGACCAAGTTCGTACGTGGTCTGGCTGCGGTGCGCGATCAAAAGCAAGCTGCTTAACACTGCAAATATTTTTTGAATTAGGAGATAACCATGGCTGTATCTAAAGCTGAAATTCTTGACGCAATCGCTGGCATGACCGTTCTCGAACTGTCCGAGATGATCAAAGAAATGGAAGAAAAATTCGGTGTGTCCGCCGCTGCTGCCGCAGTAGCTGTCGCTGCTCCTGCTGCTGCTGCCGCTGCAGTGGAAGAGAAGACCGAATTCGACGTCATCCTGACCGGTGCCGGCGACAACAAAGTTAACACCATCAAGGTGGTTCGCACCATTACCGGTCTTGGCCTGAAAGAAGCCAAAGATCTGGTTGACGGCGCTCCCAAGGCTGTCAAGGAAGGCGTTTCCAAGGCTGATGCCGATGCTGTCGCCAAGCAACTGATCGAAGCCGGCGCGACTTGCGAAGTCAAGTAATCGGTTTTTGAAAAATGGATTTAGGCTGGTGGGAAACCACCGGCCTTTTTCCGCTTCTTGCAAGGCTAACGTAGAAGCTAGAAGAAACCTGGCGTCACGTGCACGGTTTCTTCTATCCTCTGCTGTAGCAGGTACTCCATGGAGATCTTGATGAGCTACTCATTTACCGAGAAAAAACGCATCCGCAAAAGCTTCGCCAAAAGGGTGAGCGTGCAGGAGGTGCCATTCCTGCTGGCAACGCAGATTGATTCCTACGCAGGATTCCTGCAGGCTGAAGTGCCTGCTGCGGAACGCAAGAGCGAAGGGCTGCAGGCTGCGTTCAGTTCGGTTTTTCCCATCTCCAGTCACTCCGGTAATGCGCGTCTGGAATATGTCAGCTATACCTTAGGCGAACCGCCGTTTGACGTCAAGGAATGTCAACAACGCGGACTGACCTTTGCCGCGCCGCTTCGTGTGAAAGTGCGCATGACGCTGATGGATAAGGAAGCTTCCAAGCCGACGGTGAAAGAGGTGAAAGAACAGGAAGTCTACATGGGCGAAATCCCGCTCATGACCGATAACGGCTCTTTTGTCATTAACGGCACCGAGCGCGTAATCGTGTCCCAGTTGCACCGTTCTCCAGGTGTGTTCTTCGAACATGACCGCGGTAAAACGCACTCGTCCGGAAAGCTGTTGTTCTCGGCGCGGGTGATTCCTTACCGCGGTTCCTGGCTCGATTTCGAGTTCGACCCGAAAGACTATCTGTATTTCCGCGTTGACCGTCGCCGCAAGATGCCAGTGACGATTCTGCTCAAGGCGCTGGGTTACAAGACGGAAGAAATTCTGGGCATGTTCTATGCCACCGACACCTTCCACCTGGGCAAGAAAGGCGTCCAGTTCGAACTGGTGCCGGAACGTCTGCGTGGCGAAGTGGCGCGCTTCGACATCACTGGTAAGGACGGCGCGGTGATCGTGCCCAAGGACAAGCGCATCACCGTCAAGCACATTCGCGAAATGGAACAGGCTGGGATCAAGAAAGTGACCGTGCCGGAAGAGTTCATTCTCGGCCGCGTCCTGGTTGAAAGCGTGGTGGACAAGGAAAGCGGGGAAGTTGTCGCCCAGGCCAATGACGAGATTACTGAAGATTTGCTGGCCAAACTGGCTGGCGCCGGTGTTGCCAAGGTGAATACCATCTACACCAACGACCTGGATCAGGGCGCCTATATTTCACAGACCCTGCGCATTGACGAAACGCTTGACCAGTTGGCGGCGCGTGTTGCCATCTACCGCATGATGCGCCCGGGCGAGCCGCCAACCGAGGATGCCGTGCAGGCACTTTTTGACGGTTTGTTCTTCAGCGAGGAACGCTACGACCTGTCCAGGGTGGGACGCATGAAATTCAACCGACGCGCCTATCCTGAAAAGCGCGTCGAAAAAGGTTCCGAATGGATCAACCGTTTCCTCGACAAGATCGGCCCGATGGGCGCGGAAGGCACGGCTACCCTGGTTAACGCAGACATTCTTGCGACCATCATGATCCTAGTGGAATTGCGCAATGGCCGTGGCGAGATCGACGATATTGACCACCTCGGCAATCGCCGCGTACGCTCCGTGGGTGAATTGGTGGAAAACCAGTTCCGCGCCGGTCTGGTGCGCGTCGAGCGCGCAGTCAAGGAACGTTTGAGCCAGGCCGAGTCGGAAAACCTGATGCCCCATGACCTGATCAACGCCAAGCCGGTGTCGGGTTCGATCAAGGAATTTTTCGGTTCCAGCCAGCTGTCCCAGTTCATGGACCAGACCAATCCCCTTTCCGAGATCACCCACAAGCGCCGCGTTTCAGCTCTGGGCCCAGGCGGTCTGACGCGCGAACGCGCAGGATTTGAAGTGCGCGACGTGCATCCGACCCATTATGGCCGCGTGTGCCCGATTGAAACGCCGGAAGGTCCGAACATCGGCCTCATCAACTCCTTGGCGCTGTTTGCGCGCACCAACGACTACGGCTTCCTGGAAACGCCATACCGCAAAGTAAACGATGGCAAGGTGACGGACCAGATCGATTATCTCTCCGCTATCGAGGAAAGCCGGTTCGTGATCGCACAGGCGAACGCCAGCCTGGACAAGAAGGGCAAGCTGGTGGACGAACTGGTGTCCTGCCGCCATCACAACGAATTTGCCATGTCCACCCCGGACAAGGTGCAGTACATGGACGTGGCGCCGGCGCAGATTGTTTCCGTGGCAGCCTCGCTGATCCCATTCCTGGAACACGATGACGCCAACCGCGCCCTGATGGGTTCCAACATGCAACGCCAGGCGGTGCCCTGTTTGCGCGCTGAGAAGCCGCTGGTGGGAACTGGCATCGAACGCACCGTGGCGGTGGACTCGGGAACAACCGTGCAGGCCCGCCGTGGCGGCATCGTGGATTACATCGATTCCAGCCGCATCGTGGTGCGCGTGCACGATGACGAAACCGTGGCCGGCGAGGTTGGCGTGGATATCTACAACCTCACCAAATACACTCGCTCCAACCAGAACACCAACATCAACCAGCGTCCGTTGGTCAAGGTGGGCGATGTTTTGGGCAAGGGCGACGTGATCGCCGACGGCGCCTCCACCGATATGGGTGAACTGGCGCTGGGGCAGAACATGTTTGTGGCGTTTATGCCGTGGAACGGATATAACTTCGAGGATTCGATCCTGATTTCCGAGAACGTGGTTGCGGAAGATCGTTATACCTCGATTCACATTGAAGAATTAAGCGTGGTGGCGCGTGATACCAAGCTCGGACCGGAAGAGATCACACGAGACATATCCAATCTTTCAGAAGTACAACTGAACCGTCTTGACGAGTCCGGCATTTGCTACATCGGTGCAGAAGTTGAGGCCGGGGACGTGCTGGTGGGCAAGGTCACGCCCAAGGGTGAAACCCAGCTCACGCCGGAAGAGAAACTGCTACGTGCGATTTTCGGCGAAAAGGCTTCCGATGTAAAAGATACTTCCCTGCGCCTGCCTTCCGGCATGTCCGGCACCGTGATCGACGTGCAAGTGTTTACCCGCGAGGGAATTGAGCGCGACAAACGGGCCCAGCAGATCATCGACGATGAACTGAAACGTTTCCGCCACGATCTAAACGATCAAATGCGTATCGTCGAGGAAGATGCCTTCGTCCGGATAGAGCGCCTGCTCACGGGCAAAACCGCCAACGGCGGCCCTGCCAAGCTGGCCAAGGGCAGCCAGGTCAGCAAGGAATACCTGGATAAGGTGGAACGCCACAACTGGTTCGACATCCGTCTCTCCGATGAGGACGCGGCACGTCAACTGGAACAGCTCAAGGACAGCCTGGCGCAAAAACGGGTCGAGTTCGATGCCATGTTCGAAGAGAAAAAGAAGAAGCTTACCAGTGGTGACGAACTGCCTCCTGGCGTGCAAAAGATGGTCAAGGTCTATGTGGCGGTTAAACGCCGTCTCCAGCCCGGCGACAAGATGGCCGGCCGCCACGGCAACAAGGGCGTGATCTCCAAGATCGTGCCGGTGGAAGACATGCCGTTCATGGCCGATGGCACGCCGATGGACATCGTCTTGAACCCGCTGGGCGTGCCTTCGCGGATGAACGTGGGGCAGATTCTTGAGACACACCTTGGCTGGGCGGCCAAGGGCCTCGGCTTGAAAATAGGGGCCATGCTGGACGCGCATACCAAGGTGCAGGAAGTGCGCAAGTTTGTCGACAAGGTCTACAACAGTACAGGCAAGCAGGAAGATATTGCTTCCTTCTCCGATGTCGAAATCATGGAACTGGCCAACAACCTGAGAAAGGGCGTGCCTTTCGCGACGCCGGTGTTCGATGGCGCAGGCGAGGAAGAGATCAAGGGCATGCTGGATTTGGCCGGTTTGCCGCGTTCCGGGCAGGTAACTTTGCAGGACGGTCGCACCGGCGAAGCCTTCGAGCGCTCCGTTACGGTTGGCTACATGCATGTTCTCAAGCTACACCATCTGGTGGACGACAAGATGCATGCCCGTTCCACCGGCCCGTATTCGCTCGTTACTCAGCAGCCTCTGGGCGGCAAGGCACAGTTCGGCGGCCAGCGTTTCGGCGAGATGGAGGTGTGGGCGCTGGAAGCCTATGGTGCTGCTTATGTCTTGCAGGAAATGTTGACCGTTAAATCGGACGACGTCAGCGGTCGCACCAAGGTGTATGAGAACATCGTCAAGGGCGAGCACAAGATCGATGCCGGGATGCCGGAATCCTTCAACGTGCTGGTCAAGGAAATCCGCTCCCTTGGCATTGATATCGACCTGGAACGCTATTGATTCGGTGATGAGTGAGGGGTGATGAGTGAGGGGAAAACCCTCGCCTTACCTCTCATTCCTCACTCCTCACGGAGGAAACATGAAAGCATTGCTCGATTTATTTAAACAGGTCACGCAGGAAGAAGAGTTCGACGCCATCAAGATTGGCCTCGCCTCTCCTGACAAGATTCGTTCCTGGTCCTACGGCGAGGTGAAAAAGCCGGAAACCATCAACTATCGCACCTTCAAGCCCGAGCGCGACGGTCTGTTCTGCGCCAAGATCTTCGGGCCGGTCAAGGATTACGAGTGCCTGTGCGGCAAGTACAAGCGCCTCAAGCACCGCGGCGTGATTTGCGAGAAGTGCGGCGTGGAGGTGACCTTGTCCAAGGTGCGCCGCGAGCGCATGGGCCACATCGAGCTGGCTTCGCCGGTCGCCCACATCTGGTTCCTCAAGTCCCTGCCTTCCCGCTTGGGCATGGTGCTGGACATGGCGCTGCGCGATATCGAGCGGGTGCTGTATTTCGAAGCCTATGTGGTGACTGACCCCGGCATGACGCCGCTCAACCGCTGCCAACTCCTGACCGAGGACGATTACCTGGCCAAGGTCGAGGAATATGGCGATGAATTTTCCGCCAGCATGGGCGCTGAGGGTGTGCGCGCGCTGTTGCGCGGCCTCGACCTCAACGGCGAAGTTGAGAAGCTGCACAAGGATCTGGCCGCAACCGGTTCAGATACCAAGATCAAGAAAATCGCCAAGCGTCTCAAGGTGCTGGAAGGGTTCCAGAAATCCGGGATCAAACCTGACTGGATGATTCTGGAAGTGCTGCCGGTACTGCCGCCCGAATTGCGTCCGCTGGTGCCGCTGGATGGTGGCCGCTTTGCCACTTCCGACCTGAACGACCTGTACCGCCGTGTGATCAACCGCAACAACCGGTTGAAGCGTCTGCTGGAACTGAAAGCGCCGGAAATTATCGTGCGCAACGAAAAGCGCATGCTGCAGGAGTCGGTCGATTCCCTGCTCGACAACGGCCGTCGTGGCAAGGCCATGACTGGCGCCAACAAGCGTCCGCTGAAATCTCTCGCCGACATGATCAAGGGCAAGGGCGGCCGTTTCCGTCAGAACCTGCTGGGCAAGCGCGTTGACTACTCCGGTCGTTCCGTGATCGTGGTAGGACCGCAGCTTAAATTGCACCAGTGCGGTCTGCCCAAGAAAATGGCGCTGGAACTGTTCAAGCCTTTTATTTTCCACAAGCTGGAAGTGCTTGGCCTGGCCACCACCATCAAGGCTGCCAAGCGCATGACGGAAGAAGAAGGTCCGGAAGTGTGGGACATCCTGGAAGACGTGATTCGCGAACATCCGATTATGCTCAATCGTGCCCCGACCCTGCACCGTCTTGGTATCCAGGCGTTTGAGCCGGTACTGATCGAAGGCAAGGCGATTCAACTGCATCCGCTGGTTTGCTCGGCGTTCAACGCCGACTTCGACGGTGACCAGATGGCAGTGCACGTGCCGTTATCTCTGGAAGCTCAGATGGAAGCGCGTACCCTGATGCTGGCTTCAAACAACGTGTTGTCGCCCGCCAACGGCGAGCCGATCATCGTTCCGTCGCAGGATATCGTGCTCGGCCTCTACTACATGACGCGCGAGGCGATCAACGCCAAGGGCGAGGGTATGATGTTCGCCGATGTGGGCGAGATTTCCCGTGCCTATGAGTCGCGTCAGGTCGATCTGCACGCCAAGATTACGGTGCGCCTCAAGGAATATACCCTGGAAGCGGATGGCGAAAAGAAGGAAAAGATCACCCGTTACGAGACCACGGTGGGCCGTGCCTTGCTGGCGGAACTCTTGCCGGCTGGCTTGCCGTTCTCGGTGGTGAACAAGCCGCTCAAAAAGAAAGAGATTTCGCGCCTTATCAACGCCAGCTTCCGCCGTTGCGGCCTGCGCGAAACCGTGATTTTGGCCGACAAGCTGATGTACACCGGGTTCACCTATGCCGCTCGTGCCGGCATCTCGATCTGCGTGGACGACATGCTGGTGCCGACACAGAAAGAGGCCATCATCGGTTCCGCCGAATCGGAAGTAAAAGAAATCGAGATGCAGTATTCCTCCGGTCTGGTGACTCAGGGCGAGCGCTACAACAAGGTGGTGGATATCTGGGGCCGTGCCGGTGATGTGGTGGCAAAGGCCATGATGGACCAACTCGGCAGCGAGAAAGTGATTGACCGCGAAGGGAAGGAAGTCAAGCAGGAGTCCTTCAACTCCATTTACATGATGGCCGACTCCGGTGCGCGCGGCTCCGCTGCGCAGATTCGCCAACTGGCCGGTATGCGCGGCCTGATGGCGAAGCCGGACGGCTCCATCATCGAGACCCCGATTACCGCGAACTTCCGCGAAGGTCTGAACGTGCTGCAGTACTTCATCTCCACCCACGGTGCGCGTAAAGGCCTGGCCGATACCGCGCTAAAAACCGCGAACTCAGGCTACCTGACCCGCCGCTTGGTGGATGTGACCCAGGATCTGGTGGTGATCGAGCCGGATTGCGGCACCAGCAACGGTGTTGCGCTGAAAGCACTGGTCGAAGGCGGTGAAGTGGTGGAGGCGTTGCGTGAGCGTATTCTGGGCCGCACAGTCGCCGCCGATGTGGTACACCCGGAAACCGGCGCAACCGTTTATGAGGCCGGCTCTTTGCTGGATGAAGACGCGGTGGAGGCGATCGAGGCGCTGGGTATCGATGAAGTCAAGGTTCGCACCCCCCTCACTTGCGAAACACGTTATGGCCTGTGCGCCAAGTGCTATGGCCGTGATCTTGGCCGCGGCATGCTGGTGAACGTGGGCGAGGCGGTGGGTGTGATTGCCGCCCAGTCCATTGGTGAACCGGGTACCCAGTTGACCATGCGTACCTTCCACATCGGTGGCGCTGCTTCCCGTGCCGCGGTGACCAGCCAGATCGAGCTCAAGTCCAACGGTACGCTGCGTTTTACCGCCGGTATGCGTTATGTGACCAACACGAAAAATGAGCCGATCGTGATTTCGCGTAGCGGCGAAGTGATTATTGCCGACGACAGCGGCCGCGAGCGCGAGCGTCACAAGGTGCCTTACGGCTCCACTCTGCTGTCCATGGACGGTACCGTCGTCAAGGCCGGTCATGTGCTGGCTACGTGGGACCCGCATACCCGTCCTATCATTACCGAGTACGCCGGCAAGGTGCGTTTCGAGAATGTGGAAGAAGGCGTTACGGTTGCCAAGCAGATCGATGAAGTTACGGGCCTATCCACCCTGGTGGTGATCGATCCCAAGCGCCGTGGCACAAGTCAGTCCAAGGGCCTGCGGCCCCAGGTGAAGTTGCTGGATGAGGCTGGCGAAGAGGTGAAGATTGCCGGTACTGAATTGTCGGTGAACATTACCTTTCACGTTGGTTCCATCATTACCGTTAAGAACGGTCAGGATGTGAACGTGGGCGAAGTGCTGGCGCGTATTCCGCAGGAAACTTCCAAGACCCGTGACATTACCGGCGGTCTGCCGCGCGTGGCCGAGTTGTTCGAGGCACGTTCGCCCAAGGATGCGGGCCTGCTGGCGGAAGTCACCGGCACCATTTCCTTCGGCAAGGATACCAAGGGCAAACAACGTCTGGTCATTACCGACCTCGACGGCGTCGCTCACGAGTACCTGATTCCCAAGGACAAGCATGTTACCGCGCACGACGGCCAGGTGGTCAACAAGGGTGAGTCGATTGTGGACGGCCCGGCCGATCCCCATGACATCCTGCGCCTCCTGGGCGTGGAATCCCTGGCGCGTTATATCGCCGACGAAGTCCAGGATGTGTACCGCCTGCAAGGCGTGAAGATCAACGATAAGCACATCGAAGTGATCGTGCGTCAGATGCTGCGTCGCGTAACCATTTCCGATTCCGGAGAGACCCGCTTCATCCAGGGTGAGCAGGTGGAACGTGCCGAAGTGCTGGAAGTGAATGAAGTGGCAGAGGCGGAAGGCAAGTTGCCAGCACAATACACCTATATGCTGTTGGGTATCACCAAGGCGTCCTTGTCCACCGATTCCTTCATCTCCGCAGCCTCCTTCCAGGAGACTACACGCGTGCTGACGGAAGCGGCGATTATGGGCAAGCGGGACGAACTGCGTGGTCTCAAGGAAAACGTTATTGTTGGCCGCCTGATTCCTGCTGGAACCGGTCTTGCATATCACAATACGCGGCGTAATCAGAAGCTGGGCCTGGATATGGGTGAAAGCGTGCTGGCAGAGGAAGTGCCTGAAACCACTCAGGACGACGAACAACCCGCTTGACACCGGGGGATTAACTCAATAAAATCCCGAGTCTTTTTAGCCCCGGCTGATTTTTCCCGGGCACAGGGATTGAATTTAGGGACGGCCTGGCCGTCCCGTCATTTTTATTTAGGGATTTAACGCATGCCAACCATCAACCAATTAGTGCGCAAGCCACGTGCCCTGCAGAAAGAAAAAAGCAAGGTGCCGGCGCTGGAAAGCTGCCCGCAGCGTCGCGGTGTTTGCACTCGTGTTTACACTACCACGCCGAAGAAGCCGAACTCCGCTTTGCGTAAGGTTGCCAAGGTGCGCCTGACCAACGGGTTCGAGGTGATCAGCTACATTGGCGGTGAAGGTCACAACCTGCAGGAGCACTCTGTGGTGCTGATTCGTGGTGGTCGTGTGAAAGACTTGCCCGGTGTGCGTTACCACACGGTGCGCGGTAGCCTCGATACCGCGGGTGTGAAAGATCGTAAACAAAGCCGTTCCAAGTACGGCGCGAAGCGTCCCAAAGCCGCTTAATTGATTTGAGGTATAAATAATGCCAAGACGTAGAGAAGTACCGAAGCGCGATGTTCTGCCTGATCCGAAATACGGCAATCAGGAGTTGGCCAAGTTCGTCAACGTGCTGATGATCCAGGGCAAGAAGGCTGTGGCAGAGCGCATTATCTATGGCGCGCTGGACCAGATTCAGAAGAAGAGTGGAAAAGACCCGATTGAGGTGTTTACTCAGGCGCTGACAAATGTGCGTCCGATGGTGGAAGTGAAATCCCGCCGCGTCGGTGGTGCAAACTATCAGGTCCCGGTTGAAGTGCGTTCTGTCCGTCGTACCGCTCTGGCTATGCGCTGGGTGCGTGACGCTGCTCGCAAGCGCGGTGAGAAATCCATGGGCATTCGCCTCGCAGGTGAATTGATGGATGCTGCCGAAAATCGCGGTTCCGCCATCAAGAAACGCGAAGAAGTGCACCGTATGGCCGAGGCCAACAAAGCCTTTGCTCATTTCCGCTTCTAATCTGTACTAGTTAAATTAAGGTTGCATAGCTGTGGCACGTAAAACTCCAATCGAACGTTACCGTAATATCGGCATTAGCGCCCATATTGATGCCGGCAAAACCACGACCACCGAGCGTATTCTTTTTTACACCGGCGTGTCTCATAAAATTGGCGAGGTGCATGACGGCGCTGCGACCATGGACTGGATGGAGCAAGAGCAGGAACGCGGTATTACCATTACTTCTGCGGCAACCACCTGTTTCTGGAAGGGGATGGACAACAATTTCCCCGCTCACCACATCAACATCATTGACACCCCGGGACACGTGGACTTCACCATTGAGGTGGAGCGTTCCATGCGCGTACTGGACGGTGCCTGCATGGTGTACTGCGCCGTGGGTGGTGTTCAGCCGCAATCC
>Ga0334722_10005023_pt1 | contig 13521 bp, 19 predicted proteins | sample C3_bottom_MG_FD_207210 | JGI IMG/M metagenome (GOLD analysis project Ga0334722, IMG submission 207210) | Sediment microbial communities from Yellowstone Lake, YNP, Wyoming, USA - C3_bottom | ecosystem: Environmental > Aquatic > Freshwater > Lake > Sediment | place: USA: Wyoming | collected...
GGATAATCTCTGGGCTAATCTCAGGGATAATCTCAGGGATAATCTCGGGGCTAATCTCGGGGCTAATCTCGGGGTTAATCTCGGGGCTAATCTCGGGGCTAATCTCAGGGATAATCTCGGGGCTAATCTCAAAACAGAATTTGCTCCAATGTTTTATGGAAATATTGAATGGGATATTGGCTGGACAGGCTTTTATGATTTTATTTTAAATGAACTATTCGAGGACCAAACATCAAAATATAAAGACTTTATAGAGTATTTAGAAGCCATGAAACAAATTCACATAATAATACCCTACAAAGACATTGTGTTTATCTGTGACAGGCCTACAGAAATTAATATTAATTCTCAAGGAAGATTACATTCATTTAATGGCCCAGCAATGAGCTATTCTGACGGCTATTCTTTATTCTATTCAAATGGAATAAGAATGCCAAAAGAAATCATAGAAACTAAACCAGAAGCCTTTACAAAAGACATTATTCTTTCTCAAGCTAGCACAGACGTTAAAAGAGAAATAATCAGAAAAATAGGCATGGAAAAGGTTTCTAATTTATTTGACGCTAAGATAATAGATGAAGATAAAAAATATAACGCTAAGCTTTTAACATTCGATATAGGGGATAACAGGGTTAGGCCATATGTTCAAATGAAATGCCCAACAAGTGGTCAGATATATATAGAAGGAACAAGGCCAGAACATACTAAATTATCAGTAGCTATAGCATATCAACATAATGAAAAAACAATGGAAGATGTGGAAATAATATGGCAGCGATAAAATTAAGAAGGCATGGTGACGTGATGATAAAGCAGTATAAAGGGTTTAAAATACCAAAAAAAATTAAACTAAAAGCCACTAAAATTCTTCATCAAGGCGAACAACATTCACACCATTTTATTAAAGGTGAATCTCTTATTGGAGAAGGTAACGGTAAAAAATATTTAAGAGTTAAAAAGTTAGCCATTGTAGATCATGCTGAACATGGAAAAGGAGATATTCCAGTAGGGGATTACTATGTAGAAGTTAAATTAGAATATGACCATTTTTTGAACGAAAGTCGAGAAGTCATTGACTAGTTTAAAAAATAGGTATTCGAAGTTTATCTATATTTCAAAAACAGGATGTTGGCTCAGGAAGGTAATTGATTGAACTTTAATAAAGGAGAAAACATGAATCAAGTAGCATTGAATGGAATAATCGGTGGGTTTTGTTGGGGCATTGGAATGATACTTGCGGCGGCACTTATGAAGGCTGTGTTGCACATGGGCATATGCTAATGAGAATCTCATCTGGAAGCGAACAAAGGTAAATGCTGAATGGCTTGGATTTATTTAGCGGAATTGGTGGAATCAGTCTCGCTCTCAAAGAGTGGGTGCGACCAATCGCCTATTGTGAGAACGACCGATACGCTCAAGCAGTGCTTTTATCACGTATGGGACAAGGACAATTGCCAACAGCGCCAATCTGGGATGACATTAGAACGCTTGGGAGCAGAAATTTCATGGACCGAGGCTCCAGTGCCGTTGACATCATTGTCGGCGGATTTCCATGCCAGGACATTTCTTGTGCAGGAACTAGAAAGGGTCTGGAGGGCGACCGAAGCAGACTTTTCTTTGAGTTCGTCCGACTCATTCGCGATTTACGACCACGATTCGTTTTCTTGGAAAACGTGCCAGCTATCACTGTTCGAGGACTTGAGCGGATTCTCTTGGAGCTCACTGCGTTGGGGTATGACGCGCGCTGGACGATTGTATCAGCCGCAGAATTTGGAGCCTGTCATTTGCGACAACGCTGGTTCCTCCTTGCCCACACCTACTGCGAAGGAGGGAGGAACGAACAAATCACGCAGCCCAAACGCCGCGGTGAGGCCGCAGCTTTCGACAGTAGCGAAGACATTGCCGACACCAATGGCGCGCGACTGGAAGGGCTCTGGGGGCAAGAATCGGAACTCTGTAGACCTGCCTCGTACAATGGGTGGGCCTCTAAACCCACAGTTCGTAGAGGAGCTCATGGGGTATCCAATCGGGTGGACCGAATCCGCGGACTGGGCAATGCAGTGGTACCGATGCAAGCAAGAGAAGCGTTTATTAGGTTAATGGGAATTTAGCGGTGATCATTCCTCGTTTCTCAAGTTAAGGAGTAAAGAAATGGACAAAGAACGAGATGAAATAATTGACGAGCTTTACCATAAGGTGTGGGCGTTGATTGATACGGTTGAAAGCTTGAAACGAGAAATACTGGAAATAGGTGAGGAGATGAAGAGCGTAGTTTCGTCTTCTGTCTTTGAGCCAAAAACAAAATGATGTACCGAGCAGGATCACAGGGATGACATGTTCTTTGGCCGACAGTTGGTTTTGGCCATGTTTTTTTGGATTTATTGCGTGGTGGGTATGGCTGTGTTTCAAAGGCTGATCCCGCTCGGAGTTGAGGAAAGTAAATGAGCATGGTTATTCAAGAAATGGGCCGCGAATACGTTGCTCCAGAAACAAAGGATAAGCCCAGAGAGTTTTGGATTCAGTGGTATCCAAAGTGCGCTCCTGGTCCGGAAGACAGCATAATGTATCCGGCGGTTTGTAGTCAAATGTTTCACTCTCTTTCACCTGGCGAAATGATCCACGTCCGCGAAGTCACCCCAGCCGATGAGGCGAAGGATAAACTGATTGATGATTTACGCAAAGCCTGGAACTCTCAGACTGGTGTTGATGTTGCGATTCTGAAATTAATTGGGCTACCGGAAGGGGCTCCCGGTGAATGAGCACCTTGCGTACTGCTACGAATGCGGAATGAAATTGTTTTCAGTGAAGGAGATTCGGTTTTTGAACTTTAAGAACAAGAAGACCGTGACGTATTGTCCCGCACATTTCGAGGCTCTTTTGTGGGACGAAGAAGATAAAAAGGAACTTACCATCCAGGTCGGTAGCGAGGGGAAGAAATGAAGCACGCGTGGTGGCATTGGTTTTTTACAATTGATTTTGAGTACTGCACTAAATGCGGCAAACAGATAGTCCCGACGAGATTTACAGGAGAAAAGAAATGAGTCTTTTTGATATTTTAAAGAAAGATGAAGCTGAAAAAATTATCAGTGAATCACACGAGTACGCTTCAGAAAGATTGACTAACTTTCTTGAATCATACGCGCCTTGGGTCGTTGTGGATAAATTGAAGGCCAAAGACCTTACTGAAGAGGATTTCAATTGGTTCAAGATTCAGATATCGGATGCGTATCGTGAAGGCTATGAGGCGGCGCTTACAATCCCAGAAAGATCCGAGAAGTGAATGTAAGGAAACTACATTTATTATTCTGGTGTGTTTGCGCTGTGGCCAGTTTCGTAATGGCGACAATAGGCATTTATCAAATGGACGCGATACCAGGTGGTCACCACGCATTAGAGGCGATATTAATCGGGGCTTATTGTTGGATTGTTCCGTTGGGGCCATGGCATGGATAGGTTGAGAGACCTTATGGGAAGTGAGCGATGAACGCAAAAAACGCGATGTTATTTTGTTTATGTGCCCTGGTACTTATTCAAAGCTTGGATAAGTTTCTTTCGCTTAAGAAAGACGTCCTATGGCTAGAGGGCCATGTCTGCTTCAGTCGCGAGAAGATGCATAAAGAACTTTACTCAAAGCCATACGGGACAGACCGTTCAATGCCTTTTTACATATCTGATGGGATGATGGACGAACTTCCGTGGATGGGAAAGATCACATTCGAAGGCCAGACTGGAATCCAAAGCGGATCAGAGGGAAAATGAAACTATATAAACCAAACTCTTGTCACAATTGTATTTTCCTAAATAGTAAAGAATTTGTTTACACCCCCAAAAAATTTATGCCAAATGGACGAAAGACATTTAGATCACACTGTAGCAAGTACGAAGAATCATTGGCATGGAAAGACTTGAGAACTATAGTTTGTAAAGAATGGAAGCCAGTTATTGAGGAGATAGAAAAATGACAGTAAAAGAGCTTATCAAGATTCTAAAACAGTTTAACCAAGAGGCACAAGTATTAGTAACTATTAATGGTGAAGTTGCAATCGCCGATAATATTATAGTAACAACGAAAACTAATAGTTTGACAATAAAAGGCGATATGAATAACAAATGAAGGGCGTTCACCTAATTACCTTACTATTAGCTCTATATATTCTCGCCCTTGTGACTATGATATTTTTCTCAATGAGAGAACCAGACCCTAACTTTAAGCGTGGATATTATGAGGGCTTTCATGAAGGCGTTAAGGTAATAGGTAAGACAGTGGAAGATGCGAAATGAATGAGTTATTAGATTTTTGTTTTTTAGTATCACTTCTTAGTAGAGCAGAAACAGATTTGTCATATACTCAACATGAAAGAAATAGAGATATTTTTTTAAATAGAGTAATATTTAAAGATACATATTTTGAATTAGCTGAAAAACATTCTCTAACAATAGAAAGAGTGAGTCAAATAGTTGAAAAAAGAAAAAATATATTTATAACATCTGCCGCATTAACCCAATTGAAAATCATTCCCACTTTTATATATACGAGACAAAATGAAATCATTCCCTAAAGTAAAACGCATAGTTGATCTTGAGTTGCTTGCTAAGTATAGGGGTATGAAATGTGTTGTATGCTCAAAAACTCCTTGCGACCCAGACCATATACAAACTAAGGGGGCAGGTCATGATGATGCCTTAAAAGGTATTTGGCCCTTATGTCGGAAACATCATACAGAAAAAGGAACTATAGGGTTAAATAAATTTGTAATAAAATATCCAATTGCAAAATACAATTTAGAAGCAAACGATTGGGAATATGATACCTATAAAAACAAATGGATGAGATATAAATGATTTGTCCTAAATGTATGATGGACCCTTGTACATGTTATCTAGATAAATTTATTAGTGGGGCAAAAGGAAATAGCTCTAGAGATTTTAAATTACCGCATTCATCTTTATCAAAGTGTAGTGCTTGCGGTATCGAAAAAATGAGAATAAGGTCCCATAGGGATAAAAGATGGATTTTTAAGGATGAAAAAGGCGGTCAATGGGATGCTAAGGTATGTAATAAATGTTCAAGAAAAAGAACTATTGAACATGGCCACAGAAAATACGGAAGTGTTTATAGAACAGAACTAACAGATCATATCAGCAAAAAGGCAGTTGGAGCAGAATTAAGAGTAAAGAAAATATTTGAAGACATGGGTTTTAAAGTAGACCATACAAACGGTCAGGGCCCAGACTTAATAATTCATATGCCTTATGGTGAAATAACAGTAGAAGTAAAATCAGTAACTGTTTCTAAAATAGATAATAGTGCAATGGTATCTAAAGTACAAAAAAATAGATTAAAAGATGATTATGTAGCAATTGTTCTTCCTAATAATAAGGTTATGATTCAGCCAATGAAAGAACACTTGTCTCAATGTTCTAAAAGCGGAGATAGACATATTAGAAGGTTTGTATTTGTTGATAGACCGATAGTAGCGAATATAAAAGGTAAATCAGGATTTAAGGGAGTTTTAAAAACAAAAGTAAATCAATCTAATCCATACAGGGCATACATAGCAACCAAAGGAAAACAAAAATCATTAGGTTATTATAAGACCGCAGCGGAGGCGGCGAGAGCTTATGATAAGGGTGCTATTGAGATGTATGGCAAATATGCAATCACAAATTTTAATTAATAGTTCGGCATCCAACCTAAATCCTCAATATAGAACTTTCCCATTAAAAAGTAATCCGCCGAACACTTAATACATTTGAACCCCTCACCATGCTCAACGTTAGGAACTAATGGCTTAAAGTTCTCAGCTCTAATTACCTGGCCTCGATAAAGGGCCTTAATCACAGTAGCTATCCTAAGCCCGCAAGCTGGACAAATTATAGTGACTCCCCTGGGGAGGGCCAAAATTGGTTGAGTTATCATCTAACCCATTGCATTTAAAAAGAATCCGTTTGTAAATAGAAGATATGGCAGACGAAAAGAAAAAAATGGGGCGCCCAAGAAAAACAATAGATTGGGATATGTTCGATAGGCTTGCCTATATTCAATGCACAGTAGAAGAAATATCATTCGGAATGGGCATGTCTTCAGACACGATTGATAGGGCCTGCTTACGCGAAAGAGAAATGACATTTGCGGAGTACAGGGCTATAAGAGCACAAGGGGGCAAAATAAGCCTAAGACGTCTTCAATGGAAGGCTGCTGAAAAAGGTAATGCTGCTGTTTTAATATTCATGGGTAAGAATATTTTAGATCAAAAAGACACACCGATAATAATTAATAAGATTGAGGAGAGAAGAGATATTGTCTACGATATTGAGTTCGGATCAACCTTCGAAGGCCCCACACACGCAAAGGGCAACTCTTAGGCTCTACTCTCCGCATGCAGCTCAGAGAGAAATTCATGAGGCTACTACCAGGTTTAAGGTTGCGGTATTTGGCCGGCAAGGCGGTAAGTCTACTTGTGCTAATATGGAAATGGCTTCTAAGGCCTGGAAGAATCCCGGGCACACATACTGGTTTATCAGTCCTACTTATGAGCAAGCTAAAGTTCAATATAGGCGTCTAGTTTCTATGCTCTATAAAAGCCCCGAGATAATGCTTAAGAAAAATCAAACAGAGCTAAGAATTAAACTAATGAATATGTCTCAGATAGTTTATAAGTCTGGAGAAATTCTAGACAATCTTAAGGGTGAAACTCTAAACGGCGTTTGCATTGATGAGGTTCAACTACAACACCCGACACTTTGGCCGATGGTAATTAGGCCTATGCTTACAACTACAAAAGGGTGGGCCATGTTTATTGGAACGCCTAACGGGTTTAACTATTTTTATGATTTATATGAGAAGGGTAAGGCTGACTCAGATTGGTCAGTCTTTAATGCCCCATCAACTGCCAACCCATTATTTACACAGGAAGAATATGAAGCAGCCAAAAAAGATATGTCCCAGCCCCAATTCGAACAAGAAATTCTCGCTCAGTTCAGAGATATTACTTCTGGAAGAGTCTATAAGAACTTTGGAGACCACAATCTTGTCGATAAAAACCCATTTCTACAACGAGACGGAGATTGGTCACCATACCTTCCAATTATTGTTGGACTCGATTTCAACGTCACACCAATGGCATGGCATCTTGGCCAGATTAAGGCGGGCCAAGTCTACTGGGGAGATAGGATTTGGCTTGAGAACTCAGACACAGCTGAAGCGACTGAAGCACTTGTCAGTAAAGTACGTGGACACTTGCCGGGAGTTTTACTCGTGGGTGACGCAACAGGGAAGGCTAGAAGAACTTCTGCCGCAGGAAAAACAGACTACGACATTATCCATGAGACACTAAAACGTAATAATATTAAGTATCAGGATATGACCCCAACAGAGAACCCATTAGTTAAGGATCGAGTTAATACGGTGAACGCTAGACTTAGATCGGCCTCTGGTGAGGTCTCAGTATTTATTAATCGAAATCTTAAGGAACTAATTAAAGACTGTCAGCGTGTGGTCTGGAAGGTTGGCTCTGACGCTGCGATTGATAAAACAGACAAATCACTAACCCATGCTTCAGACTCGATTGGTTATCCGATCTGTGTTCTGATGCCTTTAAAAACTATAGGAGACGTAGGCGGCTTATGGGTGATGAACAAATAAAAGAGCTTTCAGTATGCCCTGATGAAGAGATGCTAGTAATAAAAGGACCGTACACTGGACACATTGCCATTGTTAAGAAGAGATCAATATTAAACTGGAAGATAATGATTATTGCCAAAAACCCAACAAATAGTAATAAAGTAAAGGTGTTGGAGGTGTTTACTATTAATGGGGAGAAACCCAGATGGCTAATTCCACTAGGGGCTCATTAAATAAGTCTCCAAGGTACAGAGCTTTTATTACCCAAAGAGACTACGCACTTGAAGCGCTGCATTTGAAATGCCAGCAACGAATCACCGACACTTTAGCAGGAGCCTTACAAAGAACCCTCGAGACTATTTCATTCTGGTATGGCCACGGCCAAGGATCTATTTACGCCCTCAGAGATATTGAAAACAAAGTAGACCAGCCCTTTAAAGATGCAATGCCTGTAATCATAAAGGCCATAGAAGACATGCGACGAAGGGTTTACTTACTCGCACATGCAGGTGAAGCAGAAGCGATTGGCCGGGCTATTGGGAAGCCTCAGAAGGTTTCATTACATGGCCACGGACTATATTTGAAATCTAAGGGTCCATCTCCTGCAGGTGGTGAGCTACATCATCGCGTCGCGTTGTATTTAGACAGAATCAAAACTAAGATTATAGACGCACTAAAAGTTGCAGCTATTAACGACGATACATTACCCGATGCTATCGACAAGGTTAGGCGCTCATTTCCTAGAGTTAAATATTACAAGCGCCCTAAGAAAATACTAAAGCTAGTTCGCGAAGCTGATATGAAGCTCGGTAAAGACATAACCATGACCGTAGGGTTTATAGACGACAACGAGTGGAACGATATGATCGACGACTATTCTAAGGACTATGTATTTACAAACCGAGGTCCTGACGGACAAATACCTGAAGCTAAATCAGATCAAGACATTATAGGGTTTAACGATACCTACCCTCAGTATGAATGGGAGGTTGAGAAAGACGTTACTCAAGACTTCGTTCAGCAAGTTAGGGACGGACAAATAGATGCGGCTAATGAAAACGGGATTACCGACTTTGTTTGGATTGCGATATTGGATGAAAGAACGGATTTTTGCTGCGAATGGAGAAATGGTTTGACGACGAAAGAAATATCGGATGCACTAGAGAACGAACACGCAGATGATGAGTGCGATGCGATTACGCCAAGCGCCCATTTTGGCTGCCGTTGTTCTATTGCCCCAATAACTGATGACATGCCAGAGACAACACCGCCTAATATTGGAGAATTTGAAGATTGGCTAAACCAGACGAGTTCGTAGCAGCGCCGGAAGAAAAGCCAAGGTCAGAATTTGCATCTCGCACAAGAGTTCCAAACAGTGACACATTAGCAAAAGAACTAGACGCCTTAAGTGATCGATATGAGAATGAATTTAAGTTTCGCCCTGGCGATCCATCAGACCCGTTCAAGTGTAAAACAATTCATGAAATGGTTCAGTGCTTAGATCAAAACCCTAACGTAAAACTCGAAGCTAGGGTCGCACACATACAACCAACCACAGGCAATAAGAAAATAGTACAGATGAACCGTGAGTCTTTCTTGCGATCATTCAAAAGCACAGAAAAGAAGTTTCACGAGTCCTTTGATACCGGAAGCGCTGATAGTAATACTGGTCTTGTAGGTAACGACTTCATCCCGATACTAGGTGGGCCCTTTAATAAGCAGCTTTATTTATTCGACATGCTAGACCAAACACAGCAAGCCTTCTGGGCATATAATCATGATCCGATCGCGCATGGAATAATTCACATATTCTTAGACTTCGTTATGGGTAAGGGCTTTAGAGTAGACTTCGATAACCCACATCACGACGCCCTTTGGGATGCCTTCTGGTCAGCTAATGACATGGATGTGCAGTCTCAACAGTTCGCTAAAGAGCTATCGATGTACGGCGAAAATATGTGGTGGTGGCTTCCCAATAGAGAAATCAATATAAACATAGGCCGTAATACAGATTCATTCCCAATAAAGAAGGGCATTATTCCCCGTATTAGATTAATGGACCCATCTCAATTCTGGGATTCAATAACACATCCTGAAGATGTAAACGATGTACTAGCTTGGCAATGGGTAACGCCGACTCAATACCAAATGTATACCGGCATAACGACTGGACCTGATGCGGGAAAACACGTTCAAGGGTCTAAGTTTATATATCAGCAGATCCTGGCTGAAGAGATAATTCACACGAAGATCAATTGTGTTTCAAATGAGAAGCGCGGTCGCTCTGACCTATTTCCTGTCTTGGGTTATCTTAAGCGCCTAAGAGATACAGTTAACTATTCAATCATTGGAATGCAGAAGTCTGCCGCCTGGTCCATAGATACCACAATCGAAGGTAGTATGGACGACCTGACCGCATACCAGTCAGACCAGGCAAATCTTGGAACCATTGCGCCAGCGGGTTCAGAGTTCATACATACGGCCAAGATTAAGAGAGAATATCTTTCTAATAATGCCACGAGTAGCGGGGGAGAACCTTCAGCTTTTATATGGTGTCTCAACATGGTTACAGCAGGGAGTCGCATCCCGATTTCATACTTAGGAACGCATCTCTCCGGGGGAAGTTCCCGGGCCTCCGCTGTCGTGGGCACAGAGCCAGTCTCTAAACTATTTGAGAATAGGCAACAGACCTTAGAAGTTACCTGGCGAAAAGTAATAGCCGGGCTTATGAAACGTAACGATATTACAGAGTATAATGCTAAGTTTACCTGGCCTGAAGTTATCACTCAAGATAGAGCGCAGAAACTAAAAGACATTTACTTAGCTGAGACAGCCCAGTGGATTTCTCCTAAGCGTGCTGGCCAAATGGCATCTAAAGAACTAGGTCAGGATGACTGGGACTTTGAACAAGAACAACAAGATATAAAATCAGAACAGGCCGATGAACCAATTCAACCTCTAACTACTGCGGGCGCTGCCAATCCAACGCCTCCAAGTGCTGGTAATAAACCAGGCGCCCCTGCAACCTCTGGTCTACAACTACCAAAGCCTATTCAAAAGCCCAGTGGTATTACAGGGAATGAGAAAGCGAGGCTAAAAAGTGAGCTTACGAAATAAGTCAGTTCAAGAGATAGCCTTGGATCCAAAAAAATTTGGAGCCCCGACTTTTGAAGAATTTAAAAAGAACCGAGAAAAGTATGTCGGCGGGCCAGTTCGAGGCAGTGAGACCCTTGGTATAGTTGACAAAGGTACCTCTATGCTGGCCAAATATGTGAAGCGACATAAATACGAAATAGCCGGTCGCAGAGTTGATACGCTAGAAGAAGTCGAACGTATCGCTCATGACTACAATATCCCGATTGAGAAGTTTACAGCTGAGTGTTTGCCGCTAGGCGGGGGAAAATGTGATTTTCTTATCAAGTTTACTGGTTGATGCCCGCTCCTAAAGGAGTGGATGTTGAAAAATACGATCGTTGCGTTCAGAAGGTCAAGTCCAAGGGGAAGGTTGATAGCCCTTGGGCAATTTGTGCTACCTCATTAAAACAAACTGAATCTAAAGATAATCAGGGCATAAAAATAAATAAATGGTTCTGGGATAGCGCCCCTAAATCTAAAGCTCCCGCCAATCCATTGTCTAAGAAATCAGCACAAGCAAAAGTAGCAAAGGCCACGGGTAAAGACGCAGAATCACAAGTTCAATCAATGTTGGTTAAAAACCCTGAAATGAATGCAGCTACTTTCTTAAACCTTCTTAAATCACAAGGCTTAAGCATTATAGATATTAAACCAAATGATAAAGACGATGGTGAAGACACATCAGAAGCAGACGCCGCCAGTTCTAACATAGCCTCTACTCGCGGTGGGGTTAACACTCCGGTTAAAAAGAAATCAGAATCTAATGGCCTAAAATTTAGAGCCACTAAGTTTATTGAAGCAACGGCCAGAGATAATAAACAAAACGGTTTTGTATTTAAAACAGTCCTACTTCAAGAAGGTATGGGTAATCTTAGAGATGCCTATTGGTACTCACTAGAAGCCCTTGAGTCTTCAATCCCAGTGTTCGAAGGTAAAAAGATCTATGCAGATCATCCATCAGTAGACGATGAAGACAATAGGCCCGAACGATCTGTTAAAGATATTCTAGGTCACTTTGAAAACGTACAAGTAGAAGAGGACGAAGACGGTCGGCATATGCTCACGGCTGACGTTGTCGTATTACCTGAGCAGCATTTCGACTGGGCTCGGGGCCTGATGAAGCATTCACTCGAGTATTCTGAAAAGTACCCAGACAAAGAGTTTGTCGGGTTATCTATCAATGCCTCGGGCGCATCAGAGCCAACATCTATCAAAGACTTTATTTCTGAAAACGATTTACCTCGCACTACTTTAACAAAGCTAATGAAGGCAATGGAAGAGGGTGTGGAGGAAATTAATATTGTGAAATCAATAGAGAATGCCGTGTCAGTAGACCTAGTTACTGAACCAGGTGCAGGCGGCAAAATCTTAAAACTTATCGAGGAGGAGAAAATGAGTAAAGGTAAGACTAAGGAAGCCGCCAAGAAGACGATTAAGAAATCACTTACTGAAGCGGAAGACGAAGTTAAAAAAGCAGACGGTGAAGACGGTGGGGACGAAGGTCATGACGACGAAGGTAAGGACAAAGAACTTATCAAGTCTATGATTAAAAAACACCTCGGTGATAAATCCGATGGCTCTGATGAAGAGGAAGCCATGTTCAAACAAGCTATGGAAGGTTACGGAGAAATGGGATACGGCGAAGAGGAAGCATGTGAAGCCGCCGGTCACGCTCTTAAGCTTTCTAAACACATGGCCGACAAACAAGAAGCTGCCGATGCAGATAAAGACGATGAAGATAAAAAACAAGCCGAAGGTGAGGATAAAAAATCTGAAGCCGACGACAAAGATAAAGAAGAAAGGGAAGCAGCAATGGAGTCAGAAATTATAGCTCTTAAAGCCGATGTAGCTCGTATGCGCGAGAACGAAGCTAAGAAAGATTTAGCTGAGCATGTAGAAAAGATTTGTCGTGAGTCCGGGCTTCCCCAATCAGTTACTAAAGTGTTTAAAGAACACTTGGCTGATAAAAAGACCAAGGTCAAGACAATCGAATCTGCTGATCTGGCCTGGAAGTTATTTAACGATACCTACAAAGCAGCTGGCGGTGAGGCCGGTCGCTATGTCATTTCAACCGAAAAGCAATTCACCGAAGTAGACAGTAAGGTCTCTTTGGCTGACTGCAAATTAGATTAAAAGGAGAATGAATCATGGCAACTTCGCCTACTAACCGAATTACAAGAAGTATCAGTCAGAAAAGTCTTTTCGAAGATTCTTCTGCCGTAACACCGTCAACACTCTCCTACAATCAAGGGGACTTGTTGGCGTTTGATACGAGCGCACATGTTTTAAAATTAATGGCCGCAGAAGGTGATGCCGTAACTTTTGTTGGTATCGCACGAGAAACAGTTTTACTTGGTAATTTAAAACGACCTTTCGTAACACCAGTAGACGGTTCTTTCGGAGCCGATGTAATTGCAGGTCCTGTGTATGGAGTTATCGCTAAGCTTCAATTGAAATCTGGCGATACTTTAAACCCAGGAGATGACGTTTATGCAGATCCCGTTACAGGAAATGCAAACGTACAAGCCGCTGGTACAAAACCCATTGGTACTTATGAAGGGCCTGCTGTTACAGCCGGAGCCTCAACCTATGTAGAAGTGTTATTGGGCGCACGTTACCCAAATGACACTCTGAAATTTTAAGGAGAGAGAGATATGGAAATTACAGAAAAAGCAAAGCAATTGCTGGAAAGTATCGAAAAAGGTCTCTCTGCCTCCAGCACTGAAATGTACGAAGGCGGTTACTCAACTGCCAATCGTTCA
>Ga0334722_10005024_pt1 | contig 13518 bp, 8 predicted proteins | sample C3_bottom_MG_FD_207210 | JGI IMG/M metagenome (GOLD analysis project Ga0334722, IMG submission 207210) | Sediment microbial communities from Yellowstone Lake, YNP, Wyoming, USA - C3_bottom | ecosystem: Environmental > Aquatic > Freshwater > Lake > Sediment | place: USA: Wyoming | collected...
CTCAAAGCCGGGCACCCGCGACCCGCGCGAGGCCGAGCGCCGCCTGCTGCTCGACACCTACCGCACCTTCGGCTGCGAGAACAGCCAGCCGACCTTCCGCTACTCCTTGCTCGATGGCGTGAAGGAAGGCTTCCTGATCAATCCGACCGTGGTGGACGCCCGCACCGAGGTCACCACCACGCTGCTGTCGGAAGAAGGCTTCGTCGTCTCGTTCACCGACGACGGTGGCGAGGACCAGCAGCAGGCCTTCAAGCAACGCGAGTTCGAAAGGCGCTTCTTTTCGGACGCCACCAACCAGCTCCTGTGCAAGACGTTTCTGGAACACGCCCTGCGAGATCCGGTCAGCGGCGAAATCGGCAAGTCCATCATCTTTGCCGTCAGCCAGAACCACGCCGCCAAGCTGGCGCAGATTCTCAATCAGATGGCCGACCGCATGTTCCCTGGCAAGTATCAGTCTGACTTCGCCGTGCAAGTGACCTCACAGATACCCGATGCCCAGCAGTTCACCATCAACTTCAGCAACAACAACCTGCTCGGCTCGGGCAACTTCATCCCGGCCTACAAGACCAGCAAGGCCCGTATCTGCGTGACGGTCGGCATGATGACCACCGGCTACGACTGCACCGACATCCTCAACCTTGGGCTCTTCCGCCCGGTCTTTTCACCCACCGACTTCATCCAGATCAAGGGTCGCGGCACCCGCAAGCACGACTTCCGCGAGGTGCTGTTCGACGACACCCTCAAGGAGGGTGTGCAGCAACCCATCAAGACCGCCTTCAAGCTCTTCGATTTCTTCGCCAACTGCGAATACTTCGAGGAAGACTTCAATTACGACGAGGTGTTGAAGCTCCCGCCGCCCAAGGGCAAAGGCGGCGACGATGGGGGAGGCCAGGGCCCGGTGGTCGTGGGCGGCACGTATGAGCACCTCGGCGCCGACATTCTCTCGATGGTCAAGGAAGAGACCATCGGCTACGAGGGCATGAAGATTGACCGCATGTTCTTCGAGAAGTTCGAGGACGTCATCCGCGCCAATGACACCGTCGCCTCTGCCGTCGAAGCCGGACAGTGGGACCGCGTGATTGACTACGTGAACCGCGAGGTCTTCGACAAGCCAGAGGAGTACTACACTCTCGACAAGCTGCGCAAAGCCGCCGCCGTAGACCGTCGCCTGACGCTGCGCGAGATCCTGGAGAAGGTCTTTGGCCTCATCCCGCGCTTCAAGTCGAAAGATGAGCTGCTGGAGGAGGAGTTCTCCAAGTTCGTGGCCGACCGCGTGCCCGAACCGCCCTCAGCCATCCCGGCGATCAAGACGTACTTCAAGGCGTACGTCACCAGCGGCCAAGTGCGCGACATCATCGAGAGCAAGCAGTTCACCGAACTGGCCACCAACCCGGTGTTCTCCACCCGTGACTTCCGGGCCGTGCCGGAGAAGTACCGCGTGCTCGTCCCCGAATACGTCAAGGACTACGTCTCCTTGAATCAGTTCGCCGCCTGAAGGAGACACCATGCTCGACACGGATACAAAACGCCGCATCGACACCGCCCGCGACATCCTCGTCGGCAAGGTGCCCGACCCGAAGTCTCAGGTCGAGCAGATCACCATCGCGCTGATCTACAAGTTCATGGACGACATGGATGCGGAATCCGAGGAACTCGGCGGCAAGCGCAAGTTCTTCACCGGCGACTATGCCCGCTACGGTTGGGCCAAGCTGATGGCTCCCTCGCTCGGCGGCCACGAGATGCTCGGCCTTTACGGCGAAGGCATTTCCAAGATGCCCGAGAACCCCGGTATCCCCGCGCTCTTCCGCGACATCTTCAAGAACGCCTACCTCCCGTACCGCGACCCTGAGACGCTCAAGGCCTTCCTCAAAATCATCGACGAGTTCAGCTACGACCACAGCGAGCGCCTCGGCGACGCCTTCGAGTATCTCCTCAGCGTCCTCGGCTCACAGGGCGATGCCGGCCAGTTCCGTACCCCGCGCCACATCATTGACTTCATGGTGGAGGTCCTCGCCCCGCAGAAACACGAGACCATCCTCGACCCCGCCTGCGGCACCGCCGGGTTCCTGATCTCCGCCTACAAGCACATCCTGCGCACCAACACCGACGCCGAGGGCCACAGCAAACTCACGCCCGACGAAAAAGGCCGCCTCGCCAAGAACTTCAAGGGCTACGACATCTCGCCCGACATGGTGCGCCTCTCCCTGGTGAACCTCTACCTCCACGGCTTCACCGATCCCCACATCTACGAATACGACACCCTCACCTCGGAAGAACGCTGGAACGACTTCGCCGACGTCATCCTCGCCAACCCGCCCTTCATGTCCCCGAAAGGCGGCATCAAGCCCCACAAGCGCTTCTCCATCCAGGCCAAGCGCAGCGAAGTCCTCTTCGTGGACTACATGGCCGAGCACCTCACGCCCAATGGCCGCGCCGCCATCATCGTCCCCGAGGGCATCATCTTCCAGAGCCAGACCGCCTATAAAGAGCTGCGGAAGATGCTCGTCGAAAACTCCCTGGTCGCCGTCGTCTCCCTCCCGTCTGGCTGTTTCAATCCCTACTCCGGGGTGAAGACCAGCATCCTCGTCCTCGACAAATCCCTCGTCCGGCACAGCGACACCATCGCCTTCTTCAAAGTGGAGAACGACGGCTTCGGCCTCGGCGCCCAGCGCCGCGCCATCGAGAAAAACGACCTCCCGCAGGTGCAGGCCGAACTCGCCGCCTATCTCAAAGCCCTCCGCGCCGAAGCGTCCACCGGGACCGTGCTCGCCCTCACGTCCTCTGCGCAGATCGTGCCGAAAGAGAAGATTGCGGCAAATGGCGACTACAACCTCAGCGGCGAGCGGTATCGCGAGGGCACTGTCGCAGTCTCGTCGTGGCCGTTCGTTCCGGTGGGAGATGCCTTCCGAAAAGGAGACGAAACCGTTCTTCCGGAGTCGCTCGATGGTCCGGTCACTTATCTCGGCCTCGAAAACATCACACAGAACACTGGCGAGATTGAGGGAAATGTGGTCACGGCGAAACCCGCCGAGATCAAGAGCCTGAAGAATGTCTTCAATCCGCGCGACATTCTCTACGGAAAGCTCAGGCCAAATCTGAACAAGGTCTGGCTCGCAGACCGAAAAGGCATCTGCTCGACCGACATCTTCGTCATCGAGGCCATCGAGGGAACGACAGACCCCGCGCTCTACGCCTACCTGTTCCGAAGCGCACGATTCAATGACGCCGTCATGGGGCAGCTGAAAGGCGCGCAGCTTCCACGCATCGGCTGGTCGTCATTCGCCGAACTCCAAATCCCCCTGCCGCCGCTGGAGGTGCAGAAGGAGATCGTGGCGGAGATCGAGGGCTACCAGAAAGTCGTCAACGGCGCCCGCGCCGTCCTCGACCACTACCGCCCCCATATCCCCATCCACCCCGACTGGCCAATGGTGGCCATTGGTGAGCTGTGCATCATTGAAAGAGGCGCGTCGCCTCGGCCAATCCACGAGTTCATAACCGACGCGCCGGATGGCGTGAATTGGATCAAGATCGGCGACGCGGAGGTCGGCGGGAAGTACATAACCACAACGAGAGAGCGCGTGACGCCAGCGGGCGCGGCAAAGTCACGCCGTGTGAAGCCAGGCGACTTCGTGCTTTCCAATTCCATGAGCTTTGGAAGGCCGTACATCATGGCTACGGACGGGTGCATTCATGACGGCTGGCTTCTACTGCGCGATCATTCGGACCGCCTGGATAAGGACTTCCTCTACAACGTCCTCGGATCAACACTCGTGTTCGCACAGTTCGAGCAAGCGGCGACGGGTGGAGTGGTCAATAACCTCAACAGCGAGATCGTGCGTGGGGTCAAGATCCCCCTTCCACCCCTCGCCACCCAGCAGTCCATCGTGGCGGAGATCGAAGCCGAGCAAGCGCTGGTGGCCGTCAATCGCGAACTGATCACCCGCTTCGAGGAAAAGATCCAAGCCACTCTCGCCCGCATCTGGGGCGAGGAAACGCCTGCCACCCCGGAGGCTTGAGGCATGGAGGAAGCCGCCGAACTCGCCAACTTCCTGCCGCTCTCCTTCAAGACCCCGAAGGAGCAGGAATACATAGAGTTCCTGTGGGACGCCTTCGAGACGAACTACACCCACGGCAAATACCAGTTCGCCTTCCTCGCCTACCACATGCTCACGATGAGCTTCGTCTATTTCAACATCTGGCAGATCAAGCAGACCGAGCCGAAGGACTTCGCCATGGGCCTCATCGGCTTCGGCAAGGATGTGGAGAAGAGTCTCCTCGAAGCGACTTCGCCCTTCGTGTTCAGCACCGTGAACGAGCGCAGCATCCTGCGAGTCCTGAAGCTCATCGCCTGCGACAATAGCAAAATCGGCACCTACGCCAAGCTGGTGGACGACCGCAACGAGTCCGCCCACCCCAACGGCAACATCTTCTACAGCACCGAGGCGGCGCTCGACGTCAAGATCAGAGAGATCCTGCGGGTGGTGGCTGAGATCCAAGCCCACTCGAAGCCGGTCATCGAGCACTGCTACCGCGAGTTCCTGATCCAGAACTACGATCCTGACGAACGAGAATACCCGGATGCGGCAGATCAGATCCGCGAGGTGCTGATCCACGGCAACTACCTGTCGCTGATGGACATTGAGATTTGCCTGGGCTTCGATGTTGAGCGGGTCGCTGACCACCCGGGCATCAAAGGGATTCGGACGCTCCATGCGGCCCTCGTTGAGAAATACGAGGTTGAGGATGCGAACAGCGCGGCCTGACAATCGGTCGCGGCGGGGATCGGAGCTATCGGATGTGCTATTTGGCTGCCGCTGAACTGAAATATCGGCACCAAGATTCGGTTGATCGCGCAACGGGTTGACAGTTCGAGTACCTCTGAATGGGCAATAGAATGGCCGAGACTGACGCGGACTCAGCGAGCACGGCATTCCGTGGGCAGGAATTGACGCCAGTCGCTCCTGTCGATGTAATCTACGAAGCCTTCAATCCCGGATCTCACATGCAACGTCTGCTGAGTGTCAAGCAGGTTGCGCACTGGCTACGGCGGACCGAAGGTGCCGTAACCCAGGATGCCGAGACGGGAGACCTACCTGGCCGCATGATCGACGGTGAGTGGCGTTTCGGCGCTGCCGCAGTGAATCGCTGGTTGGAAGGGGAACACGCCGCGTTGGCCGGCGATGTCTTCGCCGATACGATTCAGCCGCTTCTCACGGAAATCGGGGCGTTGCGGCGCGCAGTAGAAGCGACCAATGCGCTTGCTGCCCGTCGAGGCGATGACGGCAGGGTTGTACCAGCCGGGCAAGCGATAGACTTTCAACTATCGCAACAACTTACCTTGGCTGAACTGGAAGAAGCCTACATCAGGTATGTGCTGCGGCAGTGCGGCGAGAATAAGACCAACGCTGCGAAGTGGCTGGGGATCGACCCGTCCACTCTGCATCGCAAGCTGGCGCTCTTCGCTGACGCGCCGTAGCGTCGCCCGACTCGGCGGGATCAGTTCGCCACCAGCAGTTGCGCCAGTACGCCGTGGACACGCTTGTCCTCCGGGCCGCAGTGTCTGCGCCTAGCAACGGTAATGTGCAGCGCCCTGGGGCGACCTAAAAGAGGTGATAGCACACTGCGCGAGTGCAGGGGTCGGATTGATACGCTTCAAGCCGGATGCCTCGGATCAGCGATAGGTACGTGTGCCAGTGGGACACCGGCGGCAAACCGCGGTATCGCGACCTAGCGTGTCTCGCAGTGGCATTGTTACGGAGAACCAACAGAAATGCCGACACCACTTGAAGCGATGGTTGTAAGGCACGGTCGAGCGGACTTGGTGGGCAAGCGCGGGAGTGTTGACGCGGCGATGAAGCTCCTAGAACAACTCCCGCTGCTTCAAACCTGCGACTTCGCTTCGAGACTGAACGCGATCCTACAGAATGAAAGTGACACGAGTCCTGCTGTGCAAAAGCAGCTAATGCATCAGCTCTTAGGAACGAAGGCGACAGGTGTGGTGCTGAGACTTGATCGCTACGTCGCACGAGATCGGGCTTCAGGAAGGACAACGCGCCGAGTTGTATTTGAGGAACTCCCGGTGTTGGCGGCGGTGCGTGTTGCGGCGCTAAGCGCCGCGCCAGATACCGGCAAGCCTGGCGCTGACGCCCATATCTTTGGCAACGCGGTTATCAACGTCAACGACGTTATCGAGCGACACACGAGATTTCCCGCCGCGCCGTCACTTGGAGGCCCCGGCGATCAGTGGACATGGGCCTACTACATCTTCGTCAACGCACTCTCAAGGTATGATGAGTGGGAAATCCACGCGCTACCTCGTGCATTTGAAGTTGTCTTCCGGAAGTCCGCAGCCTGCTCTAGTAGCCCCTACTTCGTCGACGTGGAGGCGTTACTCCGCGAGAAACTAGGAATCGGCGCATCCGAACTGTGGACGATCATCTTCGTGCTCCAAAGCCACTATCGGTCATTCACCGCCGCCAATGTCGCGGAAACAAACGCCGCGATCGATCTAAAGAAGGCGTTTGAGTCAGATGTGCGATTCCAGCCATCGGAGTACGAACCGATCTTGGCGCATCTCTCAATCGATGTGGCCGCCTTTCGGGAAGAGGTCAAGGCTAGGTACTCGTCTACGTATCTCGGTTACTTCGATGTTGGGCGCTTCTATGCGACGCCGTTTATCCGATTCGGAGACATGCTCGTCGCTCCGTCTGTGCGGCTGCTCTTAGCGAAACTGTCGTTCGGCCTTCACCACACTATTATGTTCGCCGTACCTGGCCCAGCGCGGCGCAAGTACCTGCAGCTCATCGGCGAGTCGTTCGAGGCGTACGTCGCGGAGCTAATTCAGCGTATCGCAGTTAGTCAGGCGAGTTCATGTCTGCTGGAGGCGGACCTGCAAAAGGCGGCGTCGCCGCGCAGCGACAAACGTGAATCCGTAGCCGATGGGGTGATATTCGATGACACGACGCTAGTCGTGTGGGATGCGAAGTCGAGAACCGCCAGCGCTGAGGTTTACGCAGGAAATGACCTTCGAGCATTTCAGGCGTGGTATAGTGACCTCATCAACGAAGTGGCTTCCCAGTGTGCTCACACGGTCAGTCTTCAGCTCGCGGGCGCGTTCGAAGCGATCGGCCTTGACCGACGGCCCAGAAAGGTCGTTGCAGTCCTTATTCCGTACGTGCCAATTGTCCGGGTGTGTCCCTTTCGTAGTTGAAAAGCAGGCGATGCCGCCGATGATGCGGCTTACGCCGCGACGGACTGCGTGAGGGAGAGTCTGTTCTGCAGAGCGTGTTTCAACAAGGGGAGATGTCGGTAGTTCTTCACGCGACGAAACTGTCGTTCCGCCGCCCAGAGCGCCGATGCACACCACCGCAGCTTCTGGTCGCTCGTGCGCCAGCGCGTCACGCGCTGCGTCTTCGCCTCCAGCCGCCCCATCACGCTCTCGATCAGGTTGGTGGTCTTGAAGCTCACCCCCAGCTCGGGAAACACGCCCAGCCGGTGGAGCGTGAGCGTTTCCTCGAGGCCTTCCGCGAGACTGGCCGCGGCGGATTCGTTCAGCAGCCGTAGTTCGCGGTGCAGGCGGTCGAGCGCCCGCTTGGCGTCCGCCATCGCGGGATGGGCCCAGGCGGCTTGGAGCTTCCGTCGCCACGTCGGCTGGTCCTGCTTTGCCAGATAGCTCACCACATTCTCCCGCTTGTGCCATTGACACCGCTGCACCTGAACCCTGTCGCCGAAGACGTCCCGCACCGCCGCCCGCAGGCCCTTCGCACCATCGAGGACGACCAGCAGCGGCTGTTCGAGCGGAAACCCGCGCTCGCCCAGTTCGCGGAGGAAGCTCGCAATGACGCGCTTGTTCTCACTCGCCGTCTGCACGAGGCCCAGGATCCGCTTCTCACCCGTGGCCGTCACCCCCAGCGCGACGACGAGCTGATCGCCGCCGAACGTCTTGCCATCGAGGACGAGCGCCAGCCACTCGGCATCGTCCAGCCGCCGTTCCTGAAGCTGCCGCAACTCCCGGGCACTCGCCCGAATGAAGCGCCGCGACACGCTCGAGCGCGCGAGCCCGAACGCTTCCGGCACCGCTTCCGCCGCGGCCTCGTACTCACGACACGAGAGGCCGCCCAGCACCCGCCGGAAGAGCCCCACGTCCTGCGCCCGCGGCGTTTGCAGCGCGGCATAGGTGGCCAGCGGCACTTCGCGTCGGCCCTGGCCCTCACGTACGCGCGGCACGGTGATCGGCAGTTTCTGGTCGGCCAGATAGATCGATCCGCGTTGCGCGCCCCAGCGCACCACGGCGGAGCGTTCGTCGTCGCGGGCATACCGTGGACCGGCCAACGCCTCGACTTCCGCGAGCAGCGCTTCCTCGACGGCCCGTAGGCCCAGCGGAATGAGCGCTTGAATCATCGCCAGCGTGACCGGCGTGGTCACGGTACCATCGTCCAGCGGGAGCATCGGGGGCAGCGCCAGCGGGGTCTTCGGTACGGCCCGTGGCTGGTTCTTCGTCGGCTTCTGGCGTACTCTTGGCATGGGTGGTGTCCTCGGGAATGAATGGAGATCCTTGGCGGGATTCACATTCTAGTACCGCGGCACCACCTGCTTTTCAACTAGACTCGGGACTTACCCCAATTGTCCCGCACCTGACACTCGGGACGCTAACTCATGAGCTCGGCATGCAAGCAGCCGTCAATGAGGGCATTCGAATTGAGCGGTTCGTAGTTATCAATCCGGGAGAAATAGAGGCGCTCGAACCCGTAGTGTCAGCAAAAGTCACGTTGCAGGACGTTATTGCCACTTGGGCGTCGAACAATGAGTTCAACACTGATACTCTTCACAATTATTGTCTTTCCTCAGGGCCGGCAAAGTACGGCCAGGAGCGCAACCGACACCTGGCCGAGCGGTTTCTGGCGCTGGGAGCGGAGATGGACAAGGTGATTGCGAGTCGACGAGTTAGAGGCGAGGAGGGCGGATAGAGTGGCTTTGCAACACAGTAACCTCGAAGCCCCAACTGCGTGCGCTCACTCCGGCTCGCCGCCGCCAACGCGGCGCAGGCGGCGCGGCTGGTCGGGCCGAGAATCGGCGACCGGCTCCATGGTCCGCCGCAATTCGACATCTAAGGAGATTCTATGGCAAATGAGAAGGCGTCAGAGAAGACGATCGAGTGGGGTGGCGCATTGGCGGAGTTTCCCGAATATGCCTGCCTGATCGCGCAGCTGATCACCGAATGGAATGTTGTCGAGTTTCATTTCGTGAACCTCCTATCTGCAATGCTCGGCGCGCCGAAACCCATTGTTTCTCCGATGGTCTTTGCGCTGCACAACAACAGGGGTCGACTTGACGTAATGGAGGCGGCCCTGATCCGCCTCGCGGAAGGTGATGAGGTCAAGCAGCTCCTGGTTGCTCTCATTCAAGAGGCGAGAGAGGTGCTCAACATTCGGAACACTTATACGCACGCCCTCTACGTCATACAGAGATCAGCGAAGAAGTCTCAGTTACAGATGCAAGTCTTCAAGGACTACCACGCCGGAAAAGGACAGTCTCGCAGGCCCGTGTCGCTGACCGATCTCCGGAACGCTGTATACCGCTCTGAGAGGCTAACCGGCGACCTGTTCAATCTGTTTACCGCGACCGTCGGCGTATTGCCGCTTGCAGAATCTCACGAAGCTGGACTTCCTGCACATCCGCCGTCACACCAAGTCTTCCGTCATAACCTCTTAGCACATCAGAAGCAAAAGGAGTCCACGTGAGCCTGCGGAATCCCATCTCCGGGATGGCTATGGCGACGGGAGTCGTGCGTAGGTAGCGCTACACCCCGGCTGACGGGCGTCACGCTGCGCACATCCCCTATTTTGTCGGTTCGCGGGCTCCGCAGGTGGCCATAAGGTTCAGGAGGTCGTGGCCGTCCGTGACGTCCTCCCCGAAGCGGAGCCAGTCACGGGTTAACTTGAGGCGCCGCAACAGCTCAAACGCTCGCAGCGAGAAAGCGGACAGATGCCGCTTCGGGCGGGCGCCTCCGCCGCTCAGCGTGGCGTCAGTCGGCTGACCGAATCCCAGCCGCCTGGCTCGTCTGGCGGCTCCGCCGCTCGCGGCGTCGTGGCGCCGGGAGGAATCGGCAGTGAGTCTGGCGCAATCACGAGTTCGTGCACTCGCGCGTCTGCGAGCGCGGCAATCAACGACTCCCGCAATGCGCTCACCAGCCAGCCCCCGGCACTTCGGGCCGTAGACCCGTCGAAACCGAGCGTAACCACGCGAGCTGCGCGACGAAATGACTCCTCGAGAATCCGGACGGTATAGCCGAGCCGGGTACACGTTTCCTCCAGTTCCTTCAGGGCTGGCCATTGACGGAGCAGGCGGCGAAGCTCTGGCTCGGCGAGCGGCGCAACGCGAATCACCTGCTCAAACCGCGTGGCCAGCTCGACGGGCAGGCCGGCCCGCACTACGTCGTCAGTGGCGACGACTTTCCGGGAGTCGAGCGTCCCGGTGAATGCGCCCATCCCGATGACGAGCGCCTCTTGACTCGACCACGATTCGGCGCCGTCGTTCAGGTGCACGACGCCCCGCCCGACCACACCGAGAAAGCTCGAGAGCACCTCGTCTTTCTTGGCTTTCATGTTGCCGTCGAGCCCGTGGCCCACGCCAATGTGATGAATCTCGTCGATTACCACGATAGGGCGTCGCGCTCGAGAACTGTCGCGAGGGGCGTTCCCGATGGCCGCACCGATCAGGCCCCCTATCGTGGGCGCGCCGCTCCAGCCGGGCGAGGTAAGGTCAATCGCATCCGTGGTCACCCAGGCGAGATCCCACTCCGCGAGAGCCTCTCGCATTGCGGCAATTGACGCCGACTTGCCGCTGCCACTCGGCCCTATGATCAGCGCGCGCGCACCCAGAGGCATGCCAGCGCCTACGTGCAGTGCGCAGAGCAGGGCCAGCTCTCGGACCGCCTGATCCGCCCCAATAATTCGCTGCATCATCGAGGAGCGGATGTCCCCGATGAGACGTCGCAGCTCGTCGGGCGGCAGGATCGTGCACGGGCGAAGCTTGCGAGGGACCACGCCTGACCTGCCGGCAGACCCGTTCTCGGAGTCGAGGACCCGGGCCTCGCGACGCGTGCCATCGAGTCGCCAGAACTCGTCCGCGATGTCGAGATACGGGTCGCCCAGGTCCAGTCGCGCACGGCAACTTGGACAGACCACACGTGCCGCCTCGTCGTCGCGATGGCGATGACGCTCCGCTGGCGTCTTGCCGCAACAGCCGCAGACGTGCGACGCCGCGTCGATTATGCGCTGCACCAGGACCTGGAGGCCCGCGGGATCGTGTGGTGAGCTCGCGTCAAGGACAAGCTGTCCGTCGACCTCGGCGCAGGTGTGAATCGTCACGTCCGCGACGTCCTCGTCGAACAGTGGCATGAGCAAGGGCCACCACCCCGGACTTACCGAGGCACGAGCGTATACCTCGCTGAGTTCCGTTGCGTCGGTCGATGGAGCTGACTCACCGAACGCGGCGAACAACTCGAACTGTGGCGAGTTCGGCGTACTCGACGAGTCGTCAGTATGCGCGGGCCGCGTCATGCTACGAGCTCCTCGGTCGGTCCGTGTATCAAAGGGGCACTCGGGGAAAGCGTTCCATCGCGAGCTTGAGCATGATTCCTCCGAACGGCGAAGGCAGTCAGCAAAGTCGAGGTGGTCGCCAGGTCGTCACGTAGACCCGCCCCCTCCTAGAGACATTACACCGGATTTCCCAAATGCCAACCTCCATATTGCCGGCGGCCTGAACCGCTGTATGGGCCGCCACGGCGGAGCTCCACCAGGCATGGCCGGTACGGAGTCACAGTCTGGTCCTGCGGACTTTTCGGGTGCCAACACCGACAATCCGGGCATCTTGCCTGACGCGAGCCACAGACGGTGCCGTTCCGCGGGCCTCCGACGATAAACGGCCGGGAAGATACGTAATACATAGACTGGAGACATGGGTAAGTGGCGGTAGATTCATTTTGGTCGTTACTCCGTCCCCCTATCCGTCGTTCGATGCCGAGACACGACGAAAGTCGTGGAAGACTACCTGCAGACACCAGATACGATTCCAAGCCCGGTTGCGACCGGTGGCGGCGGTGAGCGTTTCGAGCAGCGTGTTGACGCATACGCGCTCGCGCTCCTTCTCGCGCGAACCGTGGCGCCTGTGCTGCTCGACTCGGTCGTGGTCGAAGTGCACCTCCAGACCAGGCACTTGGGCTGGCGCACCGATGATCTACTCATCGTCGGGGAGGTCCGACCAGGGGTGACGAGGAAGCTCGCGATCCAGGCGAAGCGGTCGTTCACCATTGCTGAGGGGGACGACGACTGTGTCGAGACGATTACCCGCATGTGGGACGATTTCGTAGCCGCCGATCGGTTCGATCAAGTGACGGACCGGTTGGCTGTCGTGACCCTGCACGGCACTGCAACGCTACTGAAGGACTTCAGCTCACTGTTGAGTTGCGCACGCGCCACCTCGAACGCGGACGACTTCCGCCGGCGCGTCGGCCTATCCGGCTACATGTCGCAGAAGGCGAAGAGCCAAGGTGCGGCGCTTCTCGCCATCCTCCGCGCCCACGTGCAAGGCGGGCTGGACGAGGACCGCTACTGGGAGTTCCTCCGTGTAATCAGCGTGTTGAGCTTTGATCTGGGGACGGTGACCGCCCAGTCGGAAGCGATCGTGATGACACTGTTGGCGCATGTGGCAACCGACGACCCCGATCCCTCCGCCGCTGCGAACGTCGCGTGGACGAAGCTACTCGATGTAGCAAGCGAGGGTCGCCAAGCCACGGCGAGCTACCGGCGGGGGGACCTTCCGGCGGAACTGCTCGAGCGCCATCACGCCGTTCCCCGTGCGGATGAGCGGGCCCGACTCGACCTCGTTGCCCATGGGCGAACCGTACGGGAGGGCATTCGCACGACAATCGTTGGTGGCTACATGCTGGACCGCGCTGCACTATCCAGCGCCGTGCTCGACGCGATGCAGGAGGTTTCGGTCGTCGTGGTCGGGGGGGCTGCCGGGTCCGGGAAATCAGCGCTCGCAAAGTCACTTCTTGACCGAGTGGAGACCGAGCGTCCCGTGCTCGCTTTCCAGGCGGTGGAGTTTGCGACGGCCCACATCAACGAGACCTTGGCCAAGACACAGACGACACTCAATGCGCGCTCACTGCTCGCCTTGCTCTCCGCGCACGACAGAACGATCGTCCTGGTGGATGGCGTGGAGCGCCTGCTCGAACACTCCGTCCGCGACGCATTCACTCAGCTCCTGAAGATGGTAGCCGAGACGAAGTCGCTCCGACTTGTCCTGACATGCCGGGACTACTCGCTGGACACGGTTCGAAGCGCGTTCCTTGAGCCGGCCGGCCTCGTACATCGCGTCGTCGAGGTGGGAACGCTCTCGGACGAGGAACTCAATGCAGTCGCTGAGGGGGTGAGAGTTCTTGCGCCGCCCCTCAGCGACGCGCGGATGCGTGGATTCCTCCGCACTCCGTACCTCTTGGACATGGCCGCGCGG
>Ga0334722_10005025_pt1 | contig 13518 bp, 10 predicted proteins | sample C3_bottom_MG_FD_207210 | JGI IMG/M metagenome (GOLD analysis project Ga0334722, IMG submission 207210) | Sediment microbial communities from Yellowstone Lake, YNP, Wyoming, USA - C3_bottom | ecosystem: Environmental > Aquatic > Freshwater > Lake > Sediment | place: USA: Wyoming | collected...
CTTCCGAGGGAAATAGGAATACTTTCAGTTTCAGGCACAACTTCGGCTGTAGGAGACCGTAATCTGAAGACCGGCATTATCAAAAAGCCAGTGCTGATACAGTGGCCTCATAACTTCATGTTTCCTCTCTCTGAACTTGAGAATGAATCGGGTTGTGTTTATATGGAGAGGCTTCGTCTGCTTGATGATGTACCTATATTTTATGATATCAGCTATATAGGAAATATCAACCTGCCCAGGATAACTTCACGGCAATTCGAAAACCGGTCACTTTTTCAGATCCTGAGAGACCATTACAGGGTTGAAATAAAAGGAGGGGAGCAGAGGATCAAAGCCATCCCTGCCAGTACAAAGATCAGCAGGTTCCTGAAACTGGAAAAGAACCAGCCGGTTCTTCATCTCGAAAGGAAGATGGAAACCAATGTTAAAGAATTGTTTGTCTATTCTTCAATATTCTGCAACACTGAAAAATACTCTATCTTCGGCAGATTCTGATCGGGAACTTTATAGATGATGTGTCATTGCGGACGAATCGAGGAATCCTTTACTCTTTAGTCAGATATAAAGAAAAAATATTATTTTTATACTGTTTAAAATCTATTGTAAACAGTATTTAATTACAGATAAACCCTAATTGATTATGAAAGAACAGAAAAAACAATGGTCACGCCGCCAGTTCATTAATCTGACAATCGGCAGTGCAGCCGGACTGGCTGTAATTCCTCATCTGACATCATGTAAGACAGCTCCTGTAAGTACCGATATCAGGCTCGGTTTTATCGGTCTGGGCCGTCAGGCAATGTTCCTGTTGAACGGATTTATGCAGGTTCCCGGAGTGCAGGCTGTTGCCGGTTGTGATGTTTACGGTATCAAACGTCAGCGCTTTGAGAAAAGGGTAAAGGAATTTTATGCAAAAGCAGGTAAAGAGGTTAAAATTGATACCTATGAAAAGTATGAAGACATTCTGGCCAGGCAGGATATTAATGCTGTTGTAATTGCAGTTCCCGACTTTACACATGCAAGAATAGCCATTGCAGCCTGCAGGGCTGGTAAGGATGTATATCTTGAAAAACCGATGACATTCACAATTTATGAAGGTCAGCAGCTCAAAAAAGTAGTACGCGAGAATAACAGGATTCTGGGTATTGGCAGCCAGCAGCGTTCAAGTCCCGAATTCCAGCATGCAGTTAAGCTCGTACAGGAAGGTGCACTCGGGAAGATAACCAAGGTAAACGCTTATGTAGGAGTACCTCCCAAGCCTTTCGACCTTCCTGAAGAACCGGTACCTGCAACTCTTAACTGGGATATGTGGCTGGGGTCACTTCCAATGCCTATTCACTTCAATAATGAACTGAATCCGCCTATTTCACTCGATCCTCCTGAGGACGAAAAGATATGGGGTGGCTGGAGATGGTATAAAGAAATGGGTGGTGGCTTTACCACTGACTGGGGAGCTCATATGTTCGATATTGCCCAGTGGGGTCTCGGTATGGATAAAAACGGTCCGGTTGAGATATCTCCTATCGGTGACGGAACAGAATTCATCTCATGGAAATATGCCAATGGTGTTGTAATGACTTCTGAACCATTCGATGAAAAACTTACCAAGGGAGTTAAGTTCTGGGGTGAGACAGGTTGGATAGAGGTCGCCAGGGGATATTTCAATGCATCAGATCCGAAATTCAATCCTCCTGCTGCTGCAACTGCTAATGATGGCCCTTATGAAACAAGGATTCCTCATCAGGTGAATTTTATAGAGGCAGTCAAGTCACGCAAAGATCCTGTTGTTCCCGTTGAGGTCGGACACAGCAGCTGCACAGTATGTACACTTGGAAACATTGCATGTTCACTTAAGAGAACCATTAAATGGAATCCTCAGACCGAAACCTTTGTTGATGACACAGATGGAGCTGCAACAAAGCTGCTTCATTATGAGTACAGGGCAGGTTATAAGCTGATGTAGTTAATATTTATTTTGACTTAACAAAAGAACCACTTTTTATGGTGGTTCTTTTTATTATAAACATAAACTCATCCCATCATTTTCTCAGCCCTGATTTGAAGCAGAGAGGGGGAAAGGGATGATTTCGTGTGGTTTACTACAAAATGCAAATCATAATATGAAACAGAAATCAGGAAATTTCAGATTACATGTGGTTTTGGGTTTTGCATTTATGGTCTCAATCCTTCTGTCGTGCTCCGGTCGCAAAAACAGACTCTATATTCTCTCGGCACCGGCTGCGCATTTGTACACAGCAATAAATAAAGAAGGAGTGACTGTAATTCCGAATGGCCGGCTTCTGACACCCGCCGGCAAAAGCCTTATTGTTGCACCTCACCCTTTTGGCCTGGCATTGAGCAGAAATGGAGAGGTGGCTGTTACGGCAAATTCAGGGACAAATCCACTTTCGATTTCCATAATCAGAAACCTTATGACCTCCCCTGAGATTATCCAGGTACCACCCGGACTGTCAACAGATAAGGGTGTACTTGAATCGGTTTTTATGGGGTTGGCAATATCTCCCCAGAATGATATTGTCTATGTCTCAGGAGGAGAGGCTAACAGGATATTTCTTTTTGATCTCAGGAACGGAGCGAAAAGAGATTCAATCGATTGTTCTGTATTTGAAGATAGCATCGCATATCCCAATGGTTATATAGGTGATATGACAATTTCAGCGGATGGAAATTTTCTGTTCGCTGTTGACCAGGTTAATTTCCGGCTGATAATTGCAGATACAAGGAAATTAAAAGTAATTAGATCTGTTCCTGTTGGAAGATATCCTTTTGGGGTGACTCTTACACCTGACGGAAAAAAGGTATATGTTGCAAACGTGGGGATGTTCCAGTACAGTAAAATTGGAGATATAGAGGCAAAGTCAGATATTGATGGCGCTTTAGGTTTCCCTGCTTTTGCTTATGGTTCTGATGAGATGAAGAACGGGATTAAAACCGATTCTGTTGTCATTCCGGGGTTGGGTGATCCCAACAGTGAAATGTCTTTCTCAGTATGGGCGGTATCAATAGAAGATATCTCAAATCCAAAAGTGGTGGCAAAAATCAAGACCGGGAATCTTGTGGGCCAGATGGTTGAAGGCATTCCTGCTGTCGGTGGGGCAAGTCCCAATTCACTTGCTGCAACTTCGAAATATGTTTTTGTCAGTAACGGGAATAACGACAATATTTCAGTTATAGATATTCAAAGTGACTCTATTGTGAAGGAGATATTTATTAAACCTCATGAGGCAGTAAAGCATTTCAGGGGAGTGATCCCTTTCGGACTTGCAGTTGATCCGGATCAGAAAAGACTCTATGTGGCTGAATCAGGTATTAATGCTATAGGTGTTATTGATATCCCTTCGCTTGAAGTTATAGGTCATATTCCGGCAGGATGGTTTCCATCGAAGATCAAGGTCACTCCTGATGGAAAAAGCCTTATAGTAACAAATGCAAAGGGTTTTGGAAGTGGCCCTAACGGCGGAAAGGATATTTATACAGGACCGGAAGGAAGTTATATAGGAAACCTGATGAAGGGAACCGTTTCAATAATCAGTGTGCCAGGTAAGACAGAGCTAAGCACTATGACAAGCAGGGTAGTTGAAAACAACTTCAGGATCGGTAATTTTGAAAATCTGACTGAATCGAGAAGAGATAATCCTGTCCCTGTTTATGGTGGAGAGAAGGAATCGCCAATAAAGCATATAGTCTTTATTTCGAAGGAGAACCGGACATATGATGAAGTATTCGGTCAGGTCAGGAAAGGGGAGGGTGACCCGACAATAGCCCGTTATGGATCTGATGTCACATTCTATAACAGGCAACATACGAGTGGAGTTCAGAATGCAACAGTAATGGCCAATCACCTTAAGCTGGCATCAGAATTTGCAATTGCAGATAATTTCTATGTCGATTCCGATGTATCGGCTGATGGTCACAGGTGGCTTGTCAATACATATCCCAACGAGTGGGTGGAGACAACTACAGCTGCAAATTATGGCGACAACCGTACCTATAAACCCGGGTCAAAAGCTCCCGGAAGCCTTGCAATGAACGGATCTGCAGGTGCGATTTTCCCTGAGGATTATAATGAAGGAGGTTCGATGTGGGAGCACATGGAAAGAAACGGCATCAGCTTCTATAATTTTGGATTCAGCGTTATGTTTGAACCTGCATTTTATGATAAATCATATAAATACACTGGTATTAAGCAGTTTGCAAACTTTCCCCTGCCTGCTGCACTATTTAAGAATACATCGAGACAATATCCGACTTACAATATGTCAATTACTGACCAGTTCAGGGTAAGCCAGTTTATTAAGGAGTTCGGTGAGAAATGGGGAGAGGGCAAGGAAATAATGCCATCCATGCTTACAGTTATCCTTCCGAATGATCATGGAGCCGATGAAAGAGCTGTTAATGGTTATCCATTCAGGGAGAGCTATATGGTGGATAATGATTTGGCAGTAGGAAGAATTGTGGAATTTCTTTCACATACTCCCTATTGGAAAAATATGGCTATTGTGATAACTGAGGATGATGCCCAGAACGGAATTGATCATATTGACGCTCACAGAAGTATACTAATGGTTGTTTCGCCGTACACAAAAAGAGATTATGTAAGCAAGGTACATTACAGTTTTGGCAGTATATTCAAAACCTTCTGGAATATCCTTGGATTGCCTTATCTGAACCAGTTTGATGCAGGAGCAAGCGATCTTTCAGACATGTTTACAAAAGATCCTGATTTTACGCCCTATACTGCCCTTCCTGCCGATCTCAGAATATTTGATCCTCAGAAAGCACTTGATCCACTTGATGAGAAATTTGACTGGAAATCACTTGAAGATTCTCCAATACTTGACAATCCGGCAGATATGGTAATTGACCAGAAGGAGAAAAAGGAATACCGGCTGGAGGATCAGAAAAGGAAATAATAAAAAAGGACATGCCGGGGCATGTCCTTTTCTATTAATTGAAGTGAGCTTATTCTACTTTTCTAACTTTGATGGCTACCGGTCCTTTTTCGCGCTGTTCAACTTCAAATTCAACAGCCTGACCTGCCTCAAGTTCGATATTCGGAACCTCTAAACCAGAACGGTGGATAAAGATATCCTTAGCATCTTCTGTCTGCAGGAATCCGTAACCTTTTACCCTGTCATACCATTTAACAGTGCCTTTCATAGTTTTAGAATTTTTGTTTCCTACCTGTAGTTTTCTCTTCTGTCACCACCGCCTCTGCGATCGTTATTTCCACCTCTGAAATTGCTTTTTCTTTCGGCTCTTTCAATGGATTCATTAACGATAATGTTTCTGCCGCTAACTTCAGCTCCATTTAATTCTTCAATAGCTTTCTTAGCCTCAGCATCGTTTGGCATTTCAACGAAACCAAAGCCCTTACTTTTACCTGAGTACTTGTCAATAATGATCTTTGCGGATGTTACTTCGCCATACTCTTCAAAAACTTCTTTTAACTCTTCTTCTTTCATCTTGAAATGAAGACTTCCTACGTAAATGTTCATAATTCAAAAATTAAAGTATTTATAAAACAGGAGCAAAGGTCATATTAATTTTTGAAAACTCAAAACTATATGCCCATAATTAATTGTATCTAAATATCTTTTTAGTGTATTGTTCATCAAAATTTGCCCAGTAATTTGTTATTATTTAACAATAATTAACAAGTTTTTTGAAGATTGGTTCAAATTTTAATTCATCTGAGGATTCAATCAGTTACCTGTCGCATGTGAATATTATTAAACAATGAAACCAGTTACTGATTTACATCAGCCAGGTCCGGTACTGTAATATCTATAACTTTCGGTTCTTTATATAGATATGCTTGATGTGATCCTTCCCTGAATCTCTTTCATCTATTTCAAAATCAAGAGATTTGATTAAGGGCGTCAGTTTGGGGAATCCAAAGTTTCGCGGGTCAAAATCGGGTTGCTTCTTCAGGATAAGGTTGCCCACATCACCAAGGTATGCCCACCCGTTTTCATCTGCCAGGTCGGTTATTGATGTGGCTATAACTCTTTTTACGATTTCTGTTGGTGACTGAGCCGGAGATTCTTCCTTTTTCTTCTTTTTTACCACAACCTTGCCTTTTTTTCGTAAGCCTGTCATTGGTTCAATTGCGGTTACAGCAGTATTGATTATCTCAAGATATATGAATTTATCACAGGCAACTATAAACGGATGGGGCGTTTTTCGTTCGCCAATACCTATAACTTTCATCCCTGCCTCCCTTAGCCTGGTCGCAAGTCTTGTGAAATCGCTGTCACTTGATACAATGCAAAATCCATCCACCTTTCCGGAATATAGTATATCCATGGCTTCAATGATCATGGCAGAGTCGGTCGAATTCTTTCCTTTAGTATAGCTGTACTGCTGAACCGGAGCAATGGCATTTTCAAGCAGAACAGATTTCCATCCTGATATTGTTGGTCTTGTCCAGTCTCCGTATATCCTTTTGAATGTGGGAGTTCCGTATTTGGCAATCTCCTCAAGCATACCCTTTACATTGCTGTAAGGTATGTTATCAGCATCTATCAGAACAGCAAGTCTTAAATCATTTAATGTCTCCATTTTCATCACTCTTTATGGGATTTGATTACCCCTGTTAATTCACTGGCCACAAACGGAGCATTATGACTCCATGTCGCGGTACTGTGGCAGCATATTTATCATTAAAGCTTCCAATATCTTTCTGTCTCCAGAGATCTCTTATCTTTTGTTTTCCTGTAACTCCAAGATCACTCCACAATGCTGTGACCTTCGTTTCTTTTTCTCCTCTGTTGAAAAGACCGACAGCTTTTGAACCATCTTCCAGAAGCCTGATCCAGACTTCAGTATCACCTGATTTTGAAACTCTGTATCCTGGTTTTCCCAGAGGATCCTGGTCAACTTCAATAATCTCATCATTCGTGAGCAAACTTAGTGTAAATTCATCAAGTCTGGTTATATCGCCTGAAAAGATCATTGGAGCGGCAACAAGGCTCCAGAGTGAAACATGAGTATATTGTTCATTTGGAGTGAGTGGAGTGGGTACTGTTTGTCCCTTCCAGTTGCTTAGGTAGCCAAGAAGAAGATAGTCAGGATCGTTCCAGCCGCCCGGGCCGCCGTAGAGATGCAGGCTGTCTTTACTGTAAACATCAAATCCATCCCTGAATAGTGCCGTACCGATTCCTTCAAATGAACCTCCCAGGTCGCCTGCTGTTCTCCAGCTGTTACCTCCCACCTGTTTGCCCCATTTCCAGACATCTCCCATTCCGTACTGGCACAGGTTCAGTATGATATCGCGCTTCTGCTTTTTAATAACAGAGCTTACAAGAATGTAGGGTTTCTTCAAATCTTCCAGAACGTCTTTATTGCCAACCTTGGAATATGAGCACCAGTCATACTTAAGAAAATCAAATCCCCATTCCGCATATCTTGCAATATCCTGTTCCTCATATTTATAGGCTGCAATATGACCGGCACAGGTAAGTTCTCCGGGGGAGGTATATATACCGGCTTTTAATCCCAGGGAATGTATGTAATCTGTCATGGCTTTCATATCAGGAAATCTCTTGTTCGAATTGATCATTCCTTTTGAATCCCTGGGTTCTCCCAGTAGAGAAGAATCCTTTGCTCCGGGTTTTACTGACCAGCAATCGTCAATATTTACATACATATAACCATGGTCCATCATTCCCGAACTAACCATTGCTTCGGCAGACTCTCTCATTATCTTATCTGTTACATGGTTTTCCCACACATACCAGCTGTTCCATCCCATGTGAGGCGTAAGTGCAAGCTGATCTCCGCATACGATCCTGAATTCCCGTTCAGCAGTTCCGTTACTGTTCGTTGCCCTGATTGTTGTGCGGTATTCCCCTGGCTTTTCGACAATCCCTGAAATTCTTCCGTCAGAGGGGTCACATGATAATCCATCCGGCAAATTAAGGACTTCATATTTCATTGGTCTTGTGCCTGTTACGGGGATAGTAAAGAGGAAAGGTGATCCGGGTCTTACCCCAAATACCTTTGTACCGTTTATACGTGGCGCCGGACCAGGCTTTGGAGTAAGAATGATCTTCTCCTCTTCACCTGTATTACCTGACCCTGCTGAACAGGAAGTTAATATCAGGATTGCCATTAATGCAGCCGATGCTGCTTCCATCCATCTGTTTCTCATAGCATTATTAAGTCTAAGTTATTTTTTTCCCGGTTATTTCTTCAATATCAAGCCTCAGTATTGCTGTTCCTGACATAACTCTTTCATCATAAGAGAATTCCTTTCGTCCTGAATATTGAGACATTATACTGTCAAGACCTCTTTTTCTTTCCTCCGGATCATTAACTATAGTTATCTTACCATAGCCTACCACGCTGCTGAATTTCATTCCCCAGTCACAATCTTTTTCTGCATTTGTAAGTTTATGGTCAGTATCCATTTCAAAACAGACATAGCTGTTCTTTCTGATCATCTCAATCTTTCTGCCTGCAGGTGCACAATGAAAGTAAAAACATGATTTCTCTCCTGAAAAGAAACCAAAATTCATAGTAACAATATACGGCATATTATTATCAGCAAAGGCAATCCTGCATACATCACACCTTGATATAATTGTTTCAATTTCAGATTTTTCCTTTACCTCTCTTTCTTTCCTTCTCATATTTAATAATAAGTGAATTATTTTCTGCCCGACGCTTGCTACTACCTGAAATTATTAAGCTTAAACTGAACTTGGTCTGCGAATTATGATTATTTTAATAAAAGTAAAGATTTTTATTAACTTTGCCACACTCTTTAAAAGGGTTATTAAAAACTTATAAAACCTAATTATATGGGAAAAGGTGATAAAAAAACAAGACGTGGTAAGATAATTCTTGGTACTTATGGTGTCAGACGCCGGAAGAAAAAAGCAGATAAACCGGCTGTGATGCCTTTGATTGCAACTAAAGAAAAGGAAACCAGGGAGAAAAAGGCCGTAAAGGAGAAAAAGGAGATTAAACCAGTAGCAGCTAAGGCTGAAACAAAAGCTCCAAAAGAGAAAGCTCCTGTAAAAGCAGCTAAGCCTGTAAAAGAGAAAAAGGAAGTTAAGGCTGAGAAAACAGAAAAGGCTGAAAAAGCTGAAAAAGTTGAAAAAGCTGTAAAAGAACCTAAAGCAAAAAAAGAGAAAAAATCTGAATAAGATATAATACAACGGTTCATAGCATCAACGGCTCAATGGCATAACAGTTATTTTCTGCATGTCTTTGAGCCTTTGTTATTGAATATCAGCGCCGTACTATGAGCCACTTATAATCTTCGGGGTCAATTACAGCATTTATTATAACAGGTTCATTTACTGAAAGAGCTTCAATTATTGCTTTCCGCATACTGTCATAAGAGTCTGCTCTTATGACTTTAAGTCCGAGGAAAACATCAGATCCGAATAAGTCGCCCTGGTAAAGTACAGTACCATAGGGAGATAAGTTTTTCCATGATTGTTTTACCTTAATCAGGTTGAGCTCTCCGTCAGAAAAAACAATAATAATTACCGGCAGATTATAACGTTTTGCAGTAATAACCTCACCGGCCATCATCAGGAAACCACCGTCGCCGGTTATACAGGCTACCGTCTTATCACGATTGTTCAACTGGGCAGCCAGGGCAGCAGGTATTCCAAATCCCATTCCCGACCATCCATTTGTCATCATCAGTCTCCCTTTTCCCCTGGTTTTCCAGAACTGACCTATAAGGTGAAGATGAGATCCGACATCAGCCGTAAGAATAGCATCTTCCGGAAGTTCATCCTGGATGGCTTTTAATGCTGCAGCCGGTCCAAAGTGGTTAGTGAAACCATTGAACACAGCCCACATTTCGTTACGGATACCTTCAACGATTGCATGAGGAAATACAACAGAATTGCTATTCAGATGAGACAGTAATTCAAACCACTCTTCATAAGGGCCAATGTACTGAAACACCTTGATTGACTCAGGCATATCAACCATTTTAAGGTCAAAGTGGATCAGCGGAACATCCGGTAACCATGACTCATAATTAAATTCGACAGGATCATATCCCAACCCGATCACCAGGTCAGTTTTTTCATAGAGATCCTCCATGTAATCGCTAAGTGAATGGAAGAGTACACCTGCATAACAGCTGTTATCTTCAGAAATAATGGCTTTTGCCATTGGTGTTAGCACCACGGGTATATGGTTCTTCTCAAGAAAGCGATGCAACTGATTGCCTATTCCAAGCCTCATTGCGGTCAAACCAACAGCAAGAAGAGGAGTACGGGAGTTCTCAAGAAGATTGATAACGCTTCCTGTTTCATTGCAGGTTATTGATCTTTCTTCTTCTGTATGCTCAGGATCTTCAAGGTCAATAATCTCAATATCAGAAATATCTGTGGGGATCCCGATATGAACAGGTCCTGGGTATGCCCCCTGGCATATTCTGAATGCATTGCCCATTACTTCCTTTGTGTTATGGCCGTTCAGCCTGAATGTTGCTTTTGTAAAAGATTCAAATAACTTCTGATGATCAATATTCATCTGTGTTGTACGGTAAATCATCTTTTCCCCCATCTCGCTAGTGAATACAATCATTGGAGACCTGTCGAGAAAAGCGCCGCCGACACCTGTGGAGATATTTGTCGCACCTGGCCCGAAAGTTGCGTGGCATACACCCGGAATATTTGTAAGTCTTGCAGTTACATCTGCCATTATTCCTGCTGCTGCTTCATTTGAAGTCAGAATAAATTCAATTCCTGCCTTTCTGAAAGCCTCAATATATGGAATGGATGGTCCGCCGGGAATTCCGAAGACATATCTGATACCAATATTAAACAACTGGCTTCCAATATATTCAGGTATGGTCATGAATTATCGCATTTTATAAACAAAACTATTAAATATTACGATTGAATCCTATTACTCACAAATTCAAGATTCTTAACACTTTTATAAACGATTTTTTTCTGATATTTGCCGGCAAATATTTTTCCATTGTACAGTAAGGGGAACACTATTTTCTGGGCTGTCATTGCCTGCCTTCTCTGGTCAACAGCTTATGCCAGTATAAAGATAGGTCTGCAGTTTGATAAGCCGTTTCATTTTGCAGGCGTTCGTTTCATAATTTCAGGCCTTTTAATATTGCCTTTTACTGTTAAACCTTCAGTATATCTGAAAATGATCAGGGATTACTGGAAAGTTGTGATGACGGTAACAATCCTCCAGACACTGGTAAACTATTCTCTCTTTTATCACGGACTTAACCTTGTGCCGGGTGCCCTGGGAGCAGTCGTTGTAGGATCGCAGCCTCTTATAACCGCTATAGTTGCCTCATTAATGCATTCAGAGGACAAATTGACTAAAAAGAAAATATTCACAGTAATTTGTGGCCTTTCCGGTGTTATACTTATAAGCGCAGGCAGACAGGCATTCCATTTTGGAAGTGCCGTTGAGCTGCTGGGGATAGCCATGTTACTGATAGCAAATGCTGCTTTGTCGGTCAGTAATGTGATTGTATCTCTGAAGAGTAAAGGGTTGAATCCAATGGTTTTGAGCTCATCATCCCTCTTTATAGGAGGAATAATACTCTATCTTATATCTTTACCGGCAGAAGGAGTACCATCAGGTCCGTTGCCGGCAGAATACTGGATATCTCTGGCATGGCTAAGCATAATGGCAGCAACTGCATTCTCGATATGGTTTAAACTTTTGCAGCGACCCGGAGTGAGAGTCTCTGAGCTCAATCTCTGGAAGTTTATCATTCCGGTTGTAGGGGCAATACTTAGCTGGCTTATAGTTCCTAATGAACATCCTGAATGGATAACGGTTTCAGGAATGATTATTATAATTGTATCTCTGATATTATTTAATACAAATTCATTTAAATTGTCATCAGAAAAAGCTGGTTTGAATAAATGAGAAAACGATTAATTGCCTTAGGTGTTTATGCTATCTTCTGGATGCTGTTTTTCTGCTTTGCCAGGTTATTCTTTATTCTGACACAATACCATGTTTCATTTAATAATGGCATAGGAGAGCTGCTTGCAACCTTTGTTCACGGAATAAAACTTGATATTTCAACTACAGGTTACTTTATGCTTATTCCGGCTCTTCTGATTCTTCCCGGGATCTGGATGACCGGTAAATGGTACAGGGTAGTCATTCGCTGGTATACATATTTTCTGATCCTGCTTTCATCAGTTATTATTGTTGCTGATGGCACTCTCTATTCTTACTGGGGATTCAGAATGGACTATACTCCTTTCATGTATCTCAGAACACCGGCTGAAGCGATGGCTTCGGTGAGTACTTTGAAAGCAATTATGTTCTTTCTGATAATTGCAGTTATAACTGTCTTATTCATATTTATATACAGGAAAACAGCTGACAGATTTTTTGAAAATCCGGGGCCAGTCAGATTCAGGATTCCGGCTTTGTTGTTTTTCCTTTTATTGACAGGATCCCTTATAATCCCGATAAGAGGAGGATTTGGGATTGCTCCGATAAATGCAGGAAGTGTTTATTTCAGTCCGAAGATGTTCCTAAATCATACGGCAGTCAATGCGGTATGGAATGTAGGAACAACTGCAGTCACGCATAAACCTGTCAAGAATCCGTATAAGTTTGGGGATAGTGAATCAGCGTCAAAACTTGTTAAATCTCTTATTGAAAGAGGAGGAGCGCCTGAGGTTGTTTTAAATACCACCAGGCCGGATATTCTGTTGATAGTGCTGGAAAGTTTCAGCGGTTACCTGATCGGCCCTCTGGGAGGCGATTCACTTGTCACTCCCAATTTCAACAGGCTGACCAAAGAAGGAATACTGTTTACTGAGTTTTATGCTTCCGGCACCAGAACCGATAAGGCTATGCCTGCCATTTTGAACGGATATCCTGCCCAGCCGGCCCAATCTTTAATTAAGGAGCCAAAGAAAAGCCAGTCATTGCCAAGTCTTATCAGGATTCTTTCTGAAGATGGATACCACAGTTCTTTCTGGTATGGAGGAGAAATTAACTTTGCAAATTTCAACTCATTCGTAATTGGTTCCGGGTTTCAGACCATTGTAACTAAGAATAATTTTGATCCCGCTGATTATAATTCGAAATGGGGAGTGCATGATCATATTATGTTTACTGCACTCAGGGATTCAATGCAGCAAGTAAGGGAGCCGTTCCTGAATGTTGTACTGACATTATCGAGTCATGAGCCTTTTGATGTTCCAATGAAGCCGGTATTTGAGGGAAAAGATAACATGGATAAATACAGGAATTCAGTTTTTTATGCTGATATGGCCCTGGGGGAATTTATTGAATGGGCAAAGACAACTGCATGGTGGAAAAATACTCTGGTTATCATGGTGGCTGATCATTGCTGCCGGGTTTCTGAATCACAGCCCAATTTCTCACCCAATCTCTTCAGAATTCCAATGCTATGGACAGGTGGTGCCGTTACTAAACCGGGTGTCAGAATAAATAAGCATGGCGATCAGACCGATATTTCAGTCACCCTTTTGAGCCAGCTTGGAAAGAGTG
>Ga0334722_10005026_pt1 | contig 13513 bp, 10 predicted proteins | sample C3_bottom_MG_FD_207210 | JGI IMG/M metagenome (GOLD analysis project Ga0334722, IMG submission 207210) | Sediment microbial communities from Yellowstone Lake, YNP, Wyoming, USA - C3_bottom | ecosystem: Environmental > Aquatic > Freshwater > Lake > Sediment | place: USA: Wyoming | collected...
TCCCGGCGCCGCGAGGTCGAGGGAGAGTAGGAGCTCGCCGGTCCTCGCGTCGAGGAGGCCGGCCCGACCCCTGGTGTCGCCCAACGCGAGCAGGGTTCCGTCGCCGGAGAGGGCTGCCGAGGAAAGGGTGGCCGCGGGATCCCAGGGCGCTTTCAAGCCTGCTCCCTCGAGCCCCGCCGTCCAGCGCGGGAAGATGCCGGCCTTCGCGAGGGGCAGGTCCAGCCAGGGCGCCTTGCCGAGGAGGGGGTGATCGGGGTGCAGGGCCAGGGAGGGCGCGGCCGCCAGGGCGGCGCCGAGGCCCAGGGCCGCGAGGGTCGTCAGGGATCGGCGCATCTACATCTCCTCCCAGGCCGGCACCCGGTAGAAGGCGCCGAAACTCCAGCCCACGAGGCCGGCCTCGGTCTTCACCTTGATCCAGGGCTCCCTCGTGACGGCTATCGTCGTCCTCTCGGCCCTCACTTCGAGGAGGAGGACTGTCTCGCCCTTCGCCACTCGGCCGAGGAGGGCCGCGTCGGCCGCGGGCCCTGCGCGCAGTCGACTCCCGTCATCCAGGGCCAGGGCCCTGGTTTCCCCCTTGATGACGATGCTCGACGCGCAGCCCCTTTCGAGGAGGAAGGTCCGCATCGCCTCGCTCTTCGCGACGCTGAGTTCGTTGGCCGGCCAGCGATCAGGGCTGCCTCCAAGTCCAAGGGGCACGCCGAGGCCGGCGAGGAGCCTGGCCATCTCGAGATCGTCGGCCCGAACGGCGACCGAAAGCGCCGAACTCGAACCTCCCCTCCCCTGGCTCGGTGCCTTGCCGAGGGAGGGGAGGGCCGAGGCGAGGATCCGCACCGCCTCCTGGTCACCGAACCCCGCCGCGATATCAAGGGGGTTCTGCCAATAGTCGGAATTGGTCGAATGGAAATTCTTGCCGTGCCGGGCCTCGACCTTGCAGAGGATGGCCAGGGCCTCGTGCTGGCCCTTCGCGATCGTCCGAGAAAGGACCAGCTCACCCCTCGCATCGCGGGACTGGGGATTCACCTGCCACTCGGAGAGGCGCTCGACAGCGGCGAGGTCGCCCCGGTCGATGGCGGCCTCGAGATCCTCTGCCGAGAAGGGAAGCAGAATGCTCCCGTCCTCCTTGATCCTGATGCGCGAGAGGTAGCCGAAGGAATCCACCCACGCGATGAGTCCTCCCTGGGCGAAATGCGGCCCGGAGCCTCCTCCGCCTTCGTCCCGGGAAACCTTCAGCCTGTCCACAGGCTTGGGAAGGGGCCTCGCGGAGAGGTCGAAGGTGGCGATGGCATCGCCCGATCCCGCGACGAGGATCTGTCCGAGGAGGGCCACCCGGGAACCGTAGGTATCGAAGGGATAGTCCCAGGGACTGAAGCGGTCGGTCTTGGGATCGTAGATGCCCTTGCTGCCTCGGGACCCCTGGTAGTCGGCGGTCAGGATCAGGCTCCCCGCCGCCTGGGTGTAGGGACCCGAACCAATGTCCCAGGGCACGATGCGAAAGGCCGCGCGTTGGACCAGGGGGAGGCTGGCCTTGAGGTCGAAGTCGGTGGCGACGAGAAGGCCGTCCAGGAAGGTCTTGAATCCGGCGTAGTTCCTGTTCAGGTCGAGGGGGAGGACGGGCGGGCTCTCCCCCGCGAGGTGGCTTTCGGCGAGGGCATAGGCGCCGCCCTTGGCGGGGGAGAAACGCAGCACCATCTGTCCGTCTTTTCCGGAATACAGCATCCAGATGTCATCGCCGACGAAATCGAGGGTCTGTCCCTCGACGAAGGCGAAGGTTGATTTGATGGAGGGGTCGATGGGGAGGGCGCCGAGACTGGTGAGGGAGAGGTCCTTGCCCAGGCGGAACACGTTGAAGTCCCCGTTGTGGGCCCAGTCGCCCCACTTGAGGACGAGGGTGTCGCCCTTGCTCCAGGAGCAGACATGCTCGACCTCCCGCGGATCCAGGGGAGGAGGCATGAAGGTGATGGGATACTCGCGGAAGGAGGTCCGATCGGGCTGGGTGAGATCGTACAACCTCACGACTCGTTGTACCGCGTCCTTCGAATAGGTCGAGATGACCACGGGCAGGACCCGAGGCGCCCCCTGGGCGGCCAGGGCCAGACCCAGGATCAGTCCTCCGAGAACCAGGGCGGCTTTCCTTTTTAAAAACATGTTGCTTCCCCCAGGCGCTGTGGCGCGCGAGGGACATCCTATAGGACCATGGAGGGCCGGGCAAGCTCGGGAGGAACCGCCTTCTTCCGCGTCAGCGGGCGAAGCGGAAATCCCCGAGGGCGCCTCAGGCGACGCCGCGCGCGCACCGGAGGGCGCCGGAGGGCGCCGGAGGGATTGGAGCGGAGCACGCGACCCCGCGGCCGCCCTCTTTGCAAAGGCGGACGCGGGGGGACGCCCAGGTTAGACGAAATCAGGCCTTGGGGGCGCTCTCCTCGTACTCGTCCTCGAGCTCCTTCATGAGCTCGGCCACCTTCACGATCTTCGTGACCCGCCAGGCGTTGGCGCCGGCGAAGGCGTAGCCCTTGTCGAGACGGCCCTTCTGGGCGTTGAGGAGGGCCAGGGAGATGCAGTAGGGCGCCTTCTGGTAGTCGCAGGTGATGATGCAGTGGTAGGGGCAGGCGAAGGGGCGCTTCTTGCCGGCCTTCACGTCGGCGAGGAAGTTGTTGTGGAGGGCGCGGCCGGGCATGCCCACGGGGCTCGCGATGATCTCGAGGTCGGCTTCCTTGGCGTTGACATAGGAGTCCTTGAAGGCCTGGTCGGCGTCGCACTCCTCGGTGGCGACGAAGCGGGTGGCCATCTGCACTCCCGAGGCGCCGAGGCCGAGGAACTTGCGGATGTCCGCCCCGGACCAGATGCCGCCGCCAGCGATGACGGGGATGGGGTGGCCGGCCCGCTCCTCGAAGGTTTTGGCCGCGGCCACGACCTCGGGGAGGACCTTCTCGAGGGAGAAGTCGGGGTTCTCGAGGTCCTCGGCCTTGTAGCCGAGGTGGCCGCCGGCCTTGGGGCCCTCGACGACGAAGGCGTCGGGGGCGCGGCCGTACTTGTCGAGCCAGCGCTTGGCCAGGAGGGTGGCCGCCCGCCCCGAGGAGACGATGGGCACGAGCTTGGTGTGGAGGTCCTGGACGAGCTCGGGGAGGTTCACGGGGAGACCGGCGCCCGAGAAGATCACGTCGACCTTCTCCTCGACGGCGGCCTTGACGAGGTCGGCGAAGTTGGTGAGGGCCACCATGATGTTGACGCCGAGGGCGCCGCCGCCCTTGCCGTCGATGAGTTCGCGGGCCCGCCGGATCTCGCTGCGGAGGCGCCGGATGTTGGCGCCCACGAAGTCGTCCTTGCCGTCGGGCTCGAGGAGACCGATGCCGGCCGCCGCGATGACGCCGATGCCCCCGGCCCGGGCGGTGGCCGCCGCGAGTCCGGAGAGGGAGATGCCGACACCCATGCCGCCCTGGACGATCGGGATTCGGGCGACGAGGTCGCCGAGCCTGAGTTCCTTGAATCCGCTGCTTCCCATCTGGCACTCCTTTTCGACACGGCGCCCTTGCGACCCGGGGCGGGTCCTGCCCGCCCCATAATCAGCGCAATGACACAGATCAAAAAACTGTCACAAGGTTGCAGGAATTCGGAAAAAAGCGGGAAAAGAGCGCGGGGGGCTCAGTGTCCGGTCAGCTTCGAACGGAGGGAGCGGCTGTGGTCGTGGAGCTCGGTGCGGGCGATGGCGTTGCCGATATGGGGACAGAGCCCGAGGAGGGCCTGCTCGTCCTCCCGGGAGATGGGGAGTTCGGGGTCGTAACTCTGGATCATGACGACGCCGATGACGGTGGCCCCGAGCTTGAGTGCGGCGCCAAGCCAATAGGCGGGCTTGTGTCCGAGGAGGCGATAGCCCTCGGGAGGAGGAGTCCTTCCATCCTCATAGACGAAGGAACGGCCGCCATCGGCCGCGACATAGCCCGAAAGGCCTTGATCGATCGCCCAAGGGGACCAGTCGTCGATCTCCTTCTTGTCGACGCAGTAGACCTGATGGAAGAGTCCCGCTTCGCGGTCGATCCGGGCGATGATGAAGCTCTGTCTCGCGGCGGGGATGAGGCCGGCGACGATGCGGTGGATGCCTGAATAGAGGCTGTCGAGGTCGGAGGTCTCCTCGACGAGGGCCGAGATCCTCACGATGGAGAGCTCCCGCTCGATGGTGGCGATCTGGATGGCCAGAGACAGGAGGTCTGCGGCGAGGCGGAGAAAGGCGACGTCCTCGGAGCTGTATACCAGCCCCTCGTGATAAGTCTGGACGACGAGGGCGCCGAGGCCGGCGCCGGAGGCTCCGCGGAGGGGCAGACCGACCCAATCCACGGGCCGCGGGCCGCGGAATCCGATCTCATCGAGAACCTCGGGGCGGTCGCGTACCCAGATGGTCGTCCCGGTCTCGATCACGTGGCCGGTCAGGCCCCCGAAGGGCAGGTACTCGAGGTTGTCGACCAGTTCGAGCTCGTCGACGAAATAGGGAAAGTGGAGAATTCCTCCCTCGCGGGAGCCGAGGGCGATGAAGAGGTTCGAGGCGGGCATGCGGGAGCGCAGGACCTCGTGGAAGACCCGGTAGGCGACATTGAGGGGTGCGCGGGAGGAAAGAAGGGAGGTGAGACGGGAAATGGCCTCGATGAGCTCGGGAGGCTCGGGCTTCGACATCGTCACCTTCTCAGAGTGCCCTGCCTCCCGCATCGCGTCAATGACTGTCCCCGCGGCCCCCGTGACTGGCCCCCTCGGCCCCCGTGACTGGCCCCCGCGGCCCCTGGTGACTGTCCCCGCCGGGCAGTTTTGCCAGGCCCGGCACGATACGCTATCCTTTTATCGATACTTGGAAGAAACGGGGGAACCATGGACAGGAAGGCCATTCTCAAGGCGCTCGAAGCCGATCCAGAACTCGAGGTCCTCGTCATCGGGGCGGGGATCAACGGGGCGGGGGTCTTCCGCGATCTGGCCCGGCAGGGACTTAGGGTCCTCCTCGTCGATCGGGGCGATTTTTGCTCGGGAGCCTCGGCCGCCAGCTCGCACATGGCCCACGGGGGCATCCGCTACCTCGAGAACGGGGAATTCCGCCTCGTAGCCGAGGCTGTCGCAGAAAGGAACCGCCTCCTCGTCAACGCCCCCCACCTCGTGCGGCCCCTCCCGACCATCATCCCGATCTTCCGCTTCCTCTCGGGCCTCCTCAACGCACCCTTCAAATTCCTCGGCCTCCTCGACCGCCCCTCGGAACGGGGAGCCTTCGTCATCAAGGTCGGGCTCATCCTCTACGACGCCCTGACCCGGGGAAGGCGGGTGGTGCCCAAACACCGCTTCGAGGGAAGGAAGGCCTCCCTGGCCCGCTTCCCCGCCCTCAATCCCTCCGTGGCCTGGACGGCGGCCTACTACGACGGCCAACTCCTCTCGCCCGAGCGTCTGAACATCGAGGTGATCCTCGACGGCGAGGCCGAGGGAGGCCACGCGATGGCCCTGAACCACTGCCCCGTCGAAGGCGCAGGCTCGGGAGCGGGCGGTCGCGTCGAGGTCAGGTTGCGCGATCTCATCGGCGGCCGCGATCTCGTCCTGAGACCCAGGGCGATCGTCAACGCCGCGGGTCCCTGGATCGATCTCGTCAATTCCGGCCTCGGCCTTCCCTCCGCCCTCATCGGCGGGACCAAGGGTTCCCACCTCGTCCTCGACAACCCGGCTCTCCTCGCGGCGACCGGCGGCTGCGAGTTCTTCTTCGAGAACGCCGACGGCCGCATCGTCCTCGTCCAGCCCTGGTTCGACCGGGTCCTCGTCGGCACCTCGGACCTGCCCTGCGAGGACTATGATCGCGCGATCTGCACCGAGGAGGAGATCGACTATTTCGTCCATCTTGCCGCCCGGGTCTTCCCGGACATCCCGGTGAGGCGCGAAGATATTGTCTTCACCTTCTCGGGGGTCCGGCCGCTGCCCCGCTCGAAGGCGAAGAACGCGGGCCAGGTCTCGCGGGACCACTCGGTCGGCGCGGGCAGTCTCGGAGCGGGGGAGGAGGCCGTCCAGGTCCTCTCCCTCGTGGGCGGCAAATGGACCACCTTCCGCGCCTTCGCCGAGCAGGTGAGCGACCGCGTCCTGGCCCATCTTTCCCGCCCTCGCCGCGAGGGCACGGCCGCGCTTCCGATCGGAGGCGGCGCCGCCTGGCCCCAGGGCGAGGCTGCGGCTTCGGCCTTCATCGAGGGTCTGGCCCGCGAGGCCAGGGTCGACGAAAAGCGAGCGGGGGAGCTCTTCGCCCGCTATGGGACTCGGGCCTCTCTCGTGGCCGCTCGCCTGGCCCGCGAGGGCGACGAGAGGCTGGTCTCGGCCCCCGACTGGTCGCGGAGCGAGCTGTCCTTCCTCGTCGAGGCCGAGAAGGCCCTGCGCCTCGACGACCTCCTTCTCAGGAGGACCACAGTGGCCTGGCGCGGCCTCGCGACAGCGGATCTTCTCGCCGAGGCCGGAGTGATCATGGGAGGGATTCTCGGCTGGTCGGGCGATGACCGCGAGGCCGAGGTCCTCCGCGTCGCGCGGCTCATGACGGCCAGGCACGGGGCACCGTCGACGGTCTGAGACCAAAAAAAGGCGGCGGGACCTTCGGTCCCGCCGCTCGCTGGCTGCAGGAGAGTATCAGGGCTTGGCCAGGAGCTCCGCGAGGATCTTCTTCGAGCTGTCGAAGATGGCCTCGTGCTGGCTGTGCCCGTTGGCGTCCATGGTAACGACGGCGGGGAATTTCTCCACCTCGATCACCCAGATGGCCTCGGGCACGCCGAAGTCCAGCTTGTGGACGCCAACGACACGCTTGACCGTCTGCGCGATGAGGGAGGCCGCTCCGCCTATCGCGTGGAGGTAGACGCCGGGCGCCTCGCGACAGCCCTGGAGGGTCTTGGGACCCATGCCGCCCTTGCCGATGACGCCCCTGAGCCCGAAGTGCTTCATCACGTCGGCCTCGAAGGGCTCCTCGCGGATGCTGGTGGTGGGGCCGGCGGCCACGAAGCGGTACTGCTTGGTGTCGAGACCGGCGACCACGGGGCCGCAGTGGTAGATCAGGGAGCCGGCGAGGATCCGCTTGAGCTCAGCGTACACAGCCTCGTCGTCTCCTTGAGGGGCGCGGGTCTTCTTGATGAAGGTCTCCTCGAGCCACTTGTGGACCGTGTCGCGGCCCGTGATCATGACGCCGGAGACGAGGACGGGCTCGCCCAGCTTGAGGCCGCGCACGTCCTCGGCGCTTATCGGTATCCTGAGTTCGCGCATCGTGGCACCTCCTACCTGTACTCGGCGGACACGCCGGCGGGGCCGCTCTCGAGGATCATGCGCCGCCTTCGGTAGGCCCAGCACATGTACGAGATGGTGACGAAATAGCTCGCGGGCAGACGGTGCATGCCCACGATCTTCGTATCTATGACGGTCGTCTTTCCGCCGAAGCCCATGGGCCCGATGCCCAGGGTGTTGGCTTCCTTGGTCAGCCTCTCCTCGAGGGCGGCCACCGCCGGGTCGGCGTTCCGCTCACCGATCGGCGTGTAGAGGGCGGCCTTCGAGGCGACGAAGCCCGTGCCCCTGTCGCCGCCGATGGAGACGCCGAGGATGCCGGGGGCGCAGCCTAGGCCCTGGGCCTTCTGCACGGCGTCGAGGACGCACTTCCGGACCCCGGCCAGGTCGCGGCCGGCGCCGAGGCCCTCGTCGGGCAGGGAGTACTGGGCGCCCACGTTCTCGCAGCCGCCGCCCTTGAGCATGAGGTCGACGACGAGGCGCTGGGGCCCCTCGCCGCCCTCCTCCTCCTCGAAGTGGATGGTGGGGAATTCCTCGCCGCCGAGGTTGTTGCCGGAATTCTTCTCGGTGAGGGAATCGACGGCGTTGGGCCGCATGTAGGAGGCCTTGGTGGCCGCGGCCAGGGCCGCGCGGATCTCGGTCCGCATCTTGCGGGTGCTCCAGCCCTCGGGATGGCGCACGCGGAAGATCGGCGTGCCCGTGTCCTGGCAGATGGGCGTGCCGTTCTTCCGCGAGAGCTCGATGTTGCTCATGATGGTCTCGAGGGCGCCGCGCGCCGCGGAGCCGGGCGCCTCGTCGGCGACGGCCTTGCGCAGGCTGGTCTCCACGTCGGGGGGAATGTCGGTCGAAGTCCTCCGGATGAGATCGAGGACATGTTCGGTTATGTCGGGCTGCATGTTCGCCTCCAGTCCATCCAGAATGCCAGATAATCAGGGCTTGTCAATGGCGGAAGCTCCCTCGTCCTCCGCGGCCTTGGAGACGCGGACAGGGATCGCGTGCATCGACACGGCCGTGGCCGGACCGTGGTCGTCCGTCGAAGTGAGGAGGTTGGGCGAGGCCGATTCTTCATATTTGTTACTATCTTCGGGGATCCAGGTCCCCTCGGCCAGGGACAGGGTTCCCGGCATCATTCCCGGCGAGAGGCGCACCCTCGCCCTGACCCGCGCGTCCGCCGTCCCGACGAGGGCCCAGGCTCCCTCGACCAGGGAGAGGGAGGAGGCGTCGGCGGGGCTCATCTCGAGGAAGTGCCCGCCCGAGGCCGCCACGGAGGCCGGGTCCCCGCCCTGGGAATGGGTGCGATGGGCGACCTTGGGACTGATGAGGAGGAAGTCCCCCGCCGCCTCGGGTCTGCCCTTCTGCGCGGCCTCCCAGGAGGGGAGGAGGCTCCCTCCCCTGTCGAGGACCCAGGCAGGGCAGGCGAGCTCGACCCGGCCCGAGGGCGTGCCGAGGGGATGGGCCGCGGGATCGCGGGCGAAATCCGCGAGGCCCACGCGCTCCTGCTCGGGCGCGGCCCAGAAGCCCGCCCGCTTGAAGGTCTCGGCATCGGGGACCACGGATTTCGCGAGGAAGGCGTCGACCCATTCGCCCTCGCTTCTGCCCTCGCTGTAGCGGCCGCCGAAGCCGAGAAGGTCGGCGAGGGCCGCGTAGATCCCGTAGTCGCTCCGCGCCTGGCCGAGGGGCTCGACGAGGCGGCTTTTGTAGGTCAGCCAATTGCCGAGCCAGGGCAGGCCGATGTCCTCCTTCTCGAGGGGCGAGGCCGCTGGCAGGATGAAGTCGCAGCGCAGGGCCGTGGCCGTCGGGAACATCTCGATGCATACGGAGAAGTCGAGCGCGTCGAGGGCCCGCGCGCTCTTCCGGACGTCGGCGCCCTGGCCGAGCCAGTTGCCCGCCGCCACCAGGGCGCTGTGGAGATCCGCGGGGAAGCCCGCCGCCCTGCCCCCGAGGATGGCGTCGGGCCAGCGGAGCACCGGCACCGTCGGCCGCCCCGGAGCGTCGAGGCTGTCGATGCTTCCGACCCGGGGCGTCGGGAGGCGGTTGTTGAGGGAACCCGTCGAGCCCCCGAGGAGGCCGAAGTTGCCGGTGGCGAGCTGGAGGGCCAGGGTGAGTCGGTAGGTCTCCTCCCCTCCCCTGACGCGCTGGATCGAGTAGCCGGGGAAGAGCATGACCGGAGAGGAGGCCGCCCAGGCCCGGGCGAGCCTCCGCGTCTCGGCGGCCGGCACCCCAGTGATGCCCTCGGCCCAGTCGGGACCGCGGACGAGGCCGTCGGCCCGGCCCAGGACATAATCGGCAAGTTGTGCGAAACCGACCGAGCGCTCCGAGGCCCACTCGACCTTGGCCAGGCCTTCCTCGAGTAGGACGGCCAGGAGGGCGAGCATCAGGGCCGTGTCCGTGCCGGGCCTGCAGGGGATGTGCCAGGTGGCCGCCCGCTCGACGGTCGGGGTCCGCCTCGGGTCGATGGCGACGATGGTCGCGCCCAGGGCCCTGGCCTCGAGGAGGCGGGCGGGGATCTCGGCGCCCAGCCTGGCCTCGAGGACATTGGCCCCCCAGAGCACGATCATCCGGGCGTGCCGCATCGTGGCAGGGTCGAAGCCCGAGAGCTTCCACTCGGGCCCGAGGACGTAGGGGAGGACGGTGCGCGCGGCGCCGTTGGAGTAGCTGCCGCCGAGTCCGGTGTAGCCTCCGAAGAGGGAGAGGAAGCGGCCCGCGAGGGCGTTCGTCGCGTGCAGGGCTCCCGTTCCGCCGAAGCCCGCCAGCGAGAGCGTGGAAGCGGGGCCGTGGGTGGCCCGCGACTCGCCGAGCCGGGCGGCGGCCAGGGCCAGGGCCTCCTCCCAGGAGGTCTCGCGGAAATCGGAGAGCCTCGCGTCGCCGTGCGGCGTCTTCCTGACGAGGGGCTTCGTGAGCCGTAGGGGCGAATGGTGCTGATCGGCCAGGGCGAGGCCGCGCGAACAGGGAAGGACGTACTTGCCCGAGGCGGGATTGGGCAGGATGCGCCCCACCCTTCCCCCCTCGACCTCGGCGAGCATGGGGCAGGCCCCTCCCCCGCAGTCCTTGCCGCAAAACACAGGTGCCCTCATGACGCTGCCCTCCGATGCCCGGCGATGCTATCATCGCGGCGGGTCCGCCGCAAAGGCCGACCGGAAGAGGCGGGGGCAAAGCATGCAGAGGCGCGAGGACATGACCGACTACCTGGACATCCAGAAGGGTCTCGGCGACGAGGAGAGGCTCGTGCGCGAGACGGCCCGCCGCTTCGTGAACGAGCGCGTCCTCCCCTTCATCGAGGATTGGGCCGCGACCGAGACCTTCCCCGCCCACCTGGTCGGCGAGATGGGCGCCCTCGGCTTCCTCGGGGCCAATCTCCCGGAGCGCCACGGCGGCGCCGGTCTCTCCGAGGTCGCCTACGGCCTCCTCATGTACGAGCTCGAGCGCGGCGACTCGGCCGTCCGCAGCTTCGCCTCCGTGCAGGGCTCCCTCGTCATGCACCCCATCCACGCCTACGGCAACGAGGCCCAGAAGGAGCGCTGGCTCCCCCTCCTCGCGCGGGGCGAGGCCGTCGGCTGCTTCGGCCTCACCGAGCCCGACTTCGGCTCCAACCCGGCGGGCATGAGGACGCGGGCCCGGCGCGAGGGCTCGAAGTGGCGCCTCGAGGGCACGAAGATGTGGATCACCAACGGCAGCATCGCCGATGTCGCCCTCGTCTGGGCCAGGGAGGAGGGCGGCGAGGGCCGCATCAGGGGCTTCCTCGTCGAGAGGGGCAGTCCGGGCTTCAGCGCGCCGCGCATGCAGGGCAAGGAGAGCCTCCGCGCCTCGGTGACCTCCGAGCTCGTCCTCGACGGAGTCCTCGTCGACGACGAGGAGGGCCGCCTGCCAGGAGCCCTCGGGCTCAAGGCCGCCCTCGCCTGCCTCACCCAGGCCCGCTACGGCATCGCCTGGGGCGCCCTCGGCGCCGCCGAGGCATGCTACCAGACCGCCCTCGACTACGCCCTCACGCGCCTCCAGTTCGACAGGCCCATCGCCGCCTTCCAGCTCCAGCAGGAGAAGCTGGCCGACATGGTGACCGAGCTCACGAAGGGCCAGCTCCTGGCCCTCCAGGTCGGCCGCCTCAAGGAGAGCGGCGACATCGACCCCGCCCGCGTCTCGATGGCCAAGCGCAACAATGTGGAAGCCGCCCTCGGCATCGCGCGGAGCGCGCGCACCATCCTCGGGGCCGCCGGCATCACGCGGGACTACCCGATCATGCGCCACCTGGCCAACCTCGAATCGGTCTACACCTACGAGGGGACCCACGATCTCCACACGCTCATCATCGGGGAGAAGATCACGGGCATCGCGGCGTATCGCTAGGCTCCCGGCGCGCCCAGGGGCGGGAGGATGCGCCGCCGGGTCCCTCGGGCGGACCTTGACAGCCTTCGTGCTTATTGATAATGATTATCCATGCGAAAATCATCGACACGAAGGGCGCCCGAATTCGAGAGGCTCGAGCTCTACCTCAAGGAGCGCGGGCTCAAGATGACCGCCCCCCGCGAGATGGTGCTCCGCGCCTTTCTCGGCCTCGAGCGCCATGTCAGCGCCGAGGAGATCTTCGCCGAGGCCCGCCGCCTCGACGCCAGCATCGGCCAGGCCACGGTCTTCCGCACCATCAAGCTCCTGGCCGACGCGGGCCTGGCCCGCGAAGCCTATCGGGACGACGGGACCCGGCAGTTCGAGCACGCCTATCGACACGAGCACCACGACCATCTCGTCTGCGTCTCCTGCGGGGTCATCGTCGAGTTCGTCGACCCGGCCATCGAGAGGGCCCAGGAGACCATCTACCGCGCCCACGGCTTCGAGTCGGTCCAGCATCACCTCGAGTTGCGAGGTACCTGCCCCGCCTGCAAGAAAGCGGGAAGATAACATGAGCGTGGCCGAGGTTCCCGAAGGCGGGGCCTTCATCGTCAAGCGCGTCGCCATCGGGGGCGAGACGGGAAAGCGCCTCGCGGACATGGGCTTCACCGGAGGCGCCGAGGGCATGGTGATCCGCAGGGGCCTGTTCCGTGGCCCCCTTCACGTCCTGATCCGCGGTTACGCCCTCCTGATCCGGAGGAGCGAGGCAGCGGCGATCGAGATCATGAGGGCGGGGGAGGCGACGACATGAGCTCCTGTCACGGGGACAGCGCGCCCCTCCGCCTCAAGAGGCCGGCCCCGAGGGGCGGGGAGGAGGGGACCGGAAGCGGAAGGCCCTTCGTCGTCGCCCTCGCCGGCAACCCCAACGCGGGCAAGACCTCCCTCTTCAACGCCATCACGGGCGCGAGACACAAGGTCGGCAACTACCCCGGAGTGACCGTCGAGAAACGCGAAGGGATCCTGCGCCGGGGAGGCCGGGACTACCGCTTCGTCGACCTGCCGGGCATCTACAGCCTCACGGCCTACTCCATCGACGAGGTCGTGGCCCGCGATTTCCTCATCGACGAGAGACCCGACCTCATCGTCGATGTCCTCGACTCCTCCAACCTCGAGCGCAACCTCTACCTCTGCCTCCAGTTCCAGGAACTGGGCATCCCCCTCGTCGGAGCCCTCAACATGAGCGACGAGGCCGAGGCCAAGGGGCTCCGCATCGATGACGTGAAGCTCTCCGAGCTCCTCGGCATTCCCTTCGCGAGGACGGTGGGCACCAGGGGGAAGGGGCTCGAGGAGCTCCTCGACCTCGTCGAGCTGGCGGCCCTGCGCTTCGAGAAAGACGAGGCCGCCTCGACGGGGGACCACGAGGAGGCGCCGGAACGACGGAGCCTCCGCTACGGCGACGAACTCGAGGCCAGGCTCGCGCCCCTCGAGGAGGCCCTCGCCGCCGACCCGGCCTTCTCCTCGCGATACCCGCTCCGCTGGTTCGCCGCCAAGCTCCTCGAGAAGGACACGAACGCCTTCGTCCGCCTCGCGGGGCATCGCGGGCGGGAAGGCATCGAGGCCCTGGCCCGCGGGGCCTCGGCCTGGCTCGAGGGGCACTTCGGTAAGGACGCCGAGATCGTCGTGACGGAACAGCGCTACGCCTACATCAGGGGCGCCGTCCGGGAGGCGGTATCGGTGCAGGGGAAGCCCGAACTCTCCCTCACCGACCGGATCGACGGTCTCATCATGCATCCCCTCCTCTCCCTTCCCCTCTTCCTCGCCGTGCTCTGGTCGGTCTTCCAGCTCACCTTCACCCTGGGGGCCTATCCGATGGGCTGGCTCGAGGCGCTCTTCGCCAGGCTCGGCGAGGCGGCCTCCTCCCTCATCCCCCCGGGTC
>Ga0334722_10005027_pt1 | contig 13512 bp, 18 predicted proteins | sample C3_bottom_MG_FD_207210 | JGI IMG/M metagenome (GOLD analysis project Ga0334722, IMG submission 207210) | Sediment microbial communities from Yellowstone Lake, YNP, Wyoming, USA - C3_bottom | ecosystem: Environmental > Aquatic > Freshwater > Lake > Sediment | place: USA: Wyoming | collected...
CGCTAGATTCGGTACTAGGTGACTGGAATGTCAAGATAGTAGATAATAGTCCATTTACAGCAGCGGCATCAGATGATGTGCCAGTTAAGGTGCAGTATAGAGCAGAGCACAGTCCGATGGTTACTGTAAGATCAGAATAATTTTAATTTTTAAAAAGTAATTGAAAATTCTAAATTCTTTGGTGTTTAGTTGAAATGGACAAACTTCTCCTTATAGGGAAAAATTGACTTTACTACAATATATGGCATTACGGGTAATTTCAACAAAATTATCAGAAGAGGAATATGGAAAAATCACACAAATTTGTAATAATGCAGGATGCACACTATCAGCATTTCTAAAGGAGTGTGTAATGGATTTGGTTGATAAAGAAGGAAATAAAATTGAAAGACCAATTGAAGAGACAATTAACGCACCAGAATTTACATTAAGTAATGAACATCCTGTGCAGGAACAGAAATTAGCTGCAAGAATACGTTATCAGTATTTTTAACAAGCAGCTAGAACAATAGGTTGTTTGAGAACAAAATCAACACTGATATTTATATGGTATATTCTAGTACAAATAAAATGATGGGATCAAAGGTAGTTTCAACAAAATTAACTGAAGAAGAGTATGGGAAGCTTGTGGGTTTGTGCAGTGCCAGTGGATATACAGTGTCAAAACTACTAAAACGCGCTATACTGACAAGAATGAATGAAGAAGCACATAGAGAGTATACTCCAACTCCAAAACAGGTAATCAAAGCAGAGCCTCAAGTCATACATGAATATCAAATAAAAAAGACATCGGGTTTAGAAGACAAGTTTCTATATTATTAGAAAAATACATCAAAGTTTTGCTAAAATAATATCTTAGCCTAATCCGACACCTTTTCTTATGATAAACTGCATCAGCGATTCCTTAGAGTATTCAATGCCATGCTCTTTGTCGGTATGTTCCCCAAACTTCGTAATTACGGAAGAAATATCATCACCTTCAGATATAAAGTTACAATCAAAACCATAATCTCTACAAGATAATTTAATGGCCAACACAAAATCCGTATGAATTTACTTATAATGACTTGCTTAACATTGTTAATCCAGTATTAGAGTTATTTAGGAAGCAATTTGAACTAGGCATGAATGAGTGCAACACGTGGCTATAGGGATAGAATCTACATCATAAAGGATATCATTTTGACTCTGGGAGAATATGGCAATCTCAACCAAACTTCACTACTTAGCTACTGTGGCCTGAATCTGACAAAGCATCGAAGCATTCTAGATGATTTAGAATTACACCAAATGATTAGCAGAGAAGAAAAGATTGTAGGAAAAAGAACAATTACAATTTACATGCCAACCCCAAAAGGGCTGGAGTTTTGTCAGAGTATACTAGACCCATATGAGAACTTGTTTCCAAGAAAGCGACAAGACGACAGTACATCTAAAAATAAGTTAGGATTACTAATTCTCGTCTAGATTATATTCTCTTGAAATCGAGCTGTCGAGTTCTTCTTTTTTCTTAATATAATTACTGTATCTCTTGTTCCAGGAGCTCAGTGATAAATACTGACGGATACCAGTATAGAACCAGATACCTGAAATAACAATTATTCCACCAAGCAATACACTAAGATACACTCCGAATTCATCTTTAGTGTCTAAAAGATAAAAAAACATTGGATGCGACATCAGATATATTGATAGACCGATTGCAAAGGGAGCTAAAACTAATGCAGATACTGAGACTCCTAGCATAACTTTCTTGAGATCTTGGATTTTTTCTATGATATAATCAATTGTTCCTAAAATGTCTGAGCTAGAAAACTCTGTCAAACTTTATACATTCTCCTTTTCAAAACCCGACCAAATTAAAAATATTTCATTGTACAATAATCTTTCCTCGCATTTCAGGATGAATTGAATCATAATATTCAAATGTTCCTTGCTTGTCTGCAAGAAACATGATTGATTGGGCCTGAAAATGATCTAGATCACGTGAATGTACATTAAATTGATCTATATTCAAATTATGTTTATCTGCCTGGGTATCTTCGTTAATAAAATGGAGTGCCACTAAATTTCCTTTATGGACAGTATAGGTAGGATAATGAGTTCCACTTGGGGCGCCTCCAGTTTTACCACCCTTTGCTGATTGAGATGAAAATACACTCTTTCCATCCTGAGTTGAAATGGATTTTATGTAAAGGTTGGTTGGGGCAGCAAACACAGGATAATCTGCATTTACAGGAATCATAGAAGTAACAGCAAAATAACCTATGGCAACAACAATTATTGCTGTAACGCAAATTCCTATTATTGTGCCTCTACCTGGCGGTGCCTTGTTTTTTTGCTTATTTTTTGCCAATTAATTAAAAAAACGAATGGCCAAATATTTAGGTAATGATTAACATTGTTAATCAATCCTCTAAATCATAAATTGGCTATTATACAATATTGAATCTGCAGAAGCGGATTAATCTCCTAATTCATTGTTGTTTTGGTAATCTTCATGATAATCCCACTAAACGAAATTGACGTTAAAAAGTACCAAGCCCAAAGATATATTTCATTTTCATGCTTGCAGATCAATCCATCAACATGTTCCAAACTACATGTTAGTTTAAAGAAATTTCCTGGAATTACATCCAAGGAAATTGGTGAAAGGGCTACGGTATATGAAAACAAGTGAGGAAGAACAAGGTAAAATATTAAAATCATTGGGATAATTGTAATAATCATAGGCCTCATGTTCATTTTCATCATCTCCATGCTAAGCTTGTTCATATATGCAGATTTTTTGTTCAAGTTAGAAATTCTTTGTTGATCTTTTGACTTAAAAGCTGCCATCCTTTCTTTTTGCCATGACTGGGTTTCTTTTTTTATTCGTCCGAGTTTTGCACGATCAATAAACTTTTTTCTAATTCCTGCATTGAGCAAATTAATTAAAAGTGAAAATCCAATTACTCCAAAGACTGTAGGTATTACACCTGTTATGATAGGAGTGGCACTTCCTAAAGGACCCCTTTTCATGCCAAAAGGATCTGCTTGTAAAAAAACTGTATCAAGAAGATATAACAAAAAATTTAAGTCCATAACCATTTTGTTACATGCACAGAAAAAACATGAGAACTATCCCATAATATACTTCGATGAACATTGTTCTTCATCTTCTAGAATAAAAAGAATTTCTTTATTCAACATACTTGTAAATAGTAAAGTAACACATATCTAAATTATTAATTAGATAATCCTAGTAAGATTATCCAGAAAATATTTTTTATTACAGAAGAGCAGGAGGAGAATTTATTTTTGTCTTTAAGGTTCTACCGTGAGTATTCCCTTCATTGTATCTGGGTGATATTTACAATGATATTCAAAAACGCCTGTCCTTGTGGGTTTAATTGATAGTTTACCGGCAGTTAAACCAGGCACAATATCTTTACTTTGTACAACTACTGTTCCATTTGAACTGATTATGAATGCATGTTTTATGTCAGTTGGGTTTGCGAATTGAATGACGTTAGTTGCATTTACTATAATGGTTATTGGAGGATTGATTCCAGCAGAGGCTGACCATCGATATGTATTGTCTACTTCTATTATCGAAATCTCAATGTGACTAGCAGGTGTATTTGGTGCAGTATTCTCTGTTTGTTCAGCATTTTCATTTTGTTCCGTTGTTTCAGATTGTTCGGCAGTTTTATTTTGTTCTGATCCTGGCTTGTTTTGAAGACTTTGAATAATTTCATTTGCTATTTGACTTGGACTTTCTTTTTCTTTTTGTTCAGCCCCTGACTCTACTTCAGACTTTTCTGTTTCTGATAGTCTAAAGTGTACAGTTAATGCTGCAGCAATAATTACAACAGCTACAATACCTGAAATGATTGCTATTTTAGAAGTGCGTTTCAATTAATGTTAGTTTGTGGAAAAATCCATCATATAATTCTAGATAATAATGAGATTATCCAAGAACAAAATCCAGAATAATTTATGAACAGATCTTAAATATTTCCGTATAACTCGATAATGCAATTGATTCCAAGAGGCGTACTTTTTGCTTCTTCTAATGTAGAGACGTATGATCAAATTCTACTTTAAATTTAAAATAAAAAATACAAACATTGCAACTACAGATAATGCCATCAAGAAAAAAGTAAACCATCCCAAGATATTGGATATTTTTCCATTTGTTCTATGATGCAGGATTTGTTTGTTGTTTGCAGTTTTTAGTATGACAAATAACATTGGGACTGTAACTACGCCATTAATTATTGCCGCATAGATCAAGGCACTAATAGGATTGATATTTATAAAATTAATCACCAGCCCAATTCCAGTAGATGCAATGATACTAAGATAGAATGCCTTTGCCTGCCTGAATTTTCTGCTGAGTCCCTGCTTCCAGCCAAATCCATCAGATAAAGCATATGCAGAAGAGCCAGCTAGAATAGGTATTGTCAGTAGCCCCGTACCGATTATTCCTAATGCAAAAATTATTTTGGCTATCTGACCAGAATGAGGAAATGTTTGTACCAGTGGTTCTAGTGCTTTTGCTGCATCGTCAGCAGTTACAATGTTATCTATTCCGTTTAGATGTAATGTCCCAGATGTAGTCAAGAGGATAGACCACATTATTAGTAAAGAAAAACCCATGCCAGCCACAATATCGGTTCGCATCACTTTCATCTCACGCTTTGAGATGCTTGGTGTTCCAGAGTCAATTTCTGTAATTTTGTTTTTTGCCACGTCTTCTTCTGCTTCTTCTGATGCCTGCCAAAAGAAAATATATGGAGAAATTGTGGTACCTAATACTGCAACAAGCATCATTAGAAATGCAGAATTGAATTCAATGTGAGGAATGATACTTGCAACAAGTATATCATATCCATTTCCGCCAACAATGAAGGCAGTAATTACATATGCAAGTAGTGAAAATGTTAGAAGTTTGAGAAATTTGACATATTTTTTGTAAGGAATAAAGATCTCTAGGCCAATAATAAATCCAGTAAAACATAGAGCTACCGCAAAGGCTGGAATTTGTGGAAAAATCAATCTAGTTGATGCAGTCATGGCAGCAATGTCCACTCCAATATTGAACGTGTTGGCAATCAATAACAAAGAAGTTATTGGAAAAACAACTTTGTTTGAAAATTGTTTTTTTATTGCATTGCCCAACCCTCCGCCAGTAACTAACCCAATTCTTGCACACATTTCCTGGACTGCAATCATCAGAGGGTATTGAAATAATGCAAGCCACAGTACACCAAAACCAAATTGTGCTCCTGCCTGTGAGTATGTTGCGATTCCAGAAGGATCATCATCTGATGCGCCAGTTATGACGCCAGGTCCAAGGTTTTTAAAAAATCTTCTAAATCTATTCAATTGTAGTATAATAGAGACATTGTCAATTAATTGTGTTTTGTTATGACATTATTCTCTCAAATTGGCAGGTAATCTTACTAGGATTACCCAGATTAACTCTATAAGATTTATGAAATAAGTTCACACCGGGAGAGGGTTTTATGATTTTAGTTCAAAGTCCAGCCTATTTCTTATTAATAGTAAGCCAGCAACAACATTTATCGCATGTACAATTGGGACATTCCTTGGTAGATTTACTTTCTCTACATTCAGCAGGAAGGCAACCACAATCAGCACAGTTAATTTGAGGCATCGATACGACTCAATGATTTTTGTTTATATCAATTCTGCATTCAGCAGTTAGACCTCGTACCATATAGAAATAGGTACCAACTAAAATTGCAATTGAAACCAACCGTAGCGGTATTTCATAATTTGCCAAAAATGACGTTGCTGCACCGCCAACAGCGCCAAAAATCGAGATCACCGCAAACCCAATTGAACCGCAGCTACATGCACCAGCACTTGCACCAATAATAGATCCGATAAAGCTAGAGCCGACCTTTTTCTTACTACTCTTTAGCATAAGGATTCGGTATATTGCCATACTAATTACAAGACCAGTGAGCGCAGATACTGCAACTATCAAAAAGAACCCAAGTACATTGTAGACTGCTAAATTCAGTATGAAGTCGGGTTTGAAAAAGAGATATTCTGCAACATATGATAATGAGACTAACATACCAACAAATATTGCACATGATAACGCAAGGTACTTTGGATTTGAAAATACCAACTTTAAGGCTAGTTTGTGCAATTTAGCTTAATTCAGAAACTGTACTCATGAAAATTGTTGAGGGTTGAGGACCATCAATTCTCTTAGTTGAGCCATCAGATCCAACTATGAAAAAGGATGGTGTACCCTTAACCCCCGCGGAAGCACCTACTTTAGTATTATACGAAACTCTGTCTGCATACTTGCCTGAATCCAAACATTCATTGAACATGTCAGTATCAAGACCAATTTTTGAGGCAAAGTCCTTGAGTCCAGATACACTTGCCCATCCGGAATTTATTCCACCTTGATTGCGGTATAATATGGAATGGTATTCATGGTACATGTCTTGGTCTCCTGCACAATAAGCAGCTTGTGCAGCAGAAACTGAATTATCACCTAAAAATGTAAAATCTAAAAAGTAAAGCTTTGCTTTGCCAGTTTCTAAAAGGTCTTTAGTAACTGTTGGTTTTTCATTGAGAAACCACTGATCACACTTTGGACATTGATAGTCACCAAACTCTATTATTGTAACTGGTGCATCTGGTGAGCCCTCAACAGGTGCTGCCATAGAAATATCAATTCCACCAACGGACATCATCATAGATTCTTTTTCCTTCATCATCTTTTCATCCTTCATCATCTTTTCATCCTTCATCATCTTTTCATCCTTCATCATCTTTTCATCCTTCATCATCTTTTCATCCTTCATCATCTTTTCATCCATCATAGCTTTAGTTGCATCATGATCAGCAGCCCAACCCATCGCAATTATTCGCGCTACACTTGTAGTCTTTACACACGCCGGCGACCAGTCAGCTGCCTTGAACACAAGCTGGAACCCTTCTCGACATTGAATGTCGTGTGGGTCAACTCCTGCTTTGAATTGTTTTAGAGGCGATTTCATATGATTTGCCATCATCTTGTCTTCCATTGACTTGTCCATAGAATCTTTCATCATTGTGCCCTCTTTTTTCATCATTGTACTTTCTTTTTCTTTCATCATCTTGTCTTCCATCATGAATTTTTCATCTACTTTAACAAATGGACAGTTGACTATCACACCAGCTACTGCAGTAGTAAGGTAACCTTTGGAGCCTTCAGATGTAATTTCCTTTGATGTAGATAGAAAATTAACATATGAGGGATTTTTCCAAGTTGCGGCTTGTATTCTCCATAGCGGGCTGTAAAATTCATCACCTACATTTGTAGAACCAATGCTTGCCTGGAATCCCATTGGACCTGTACCTTCTATTCCGTTTGTAAAAACATAAAGATCAGAAGAAGCGCCTGAAAGTAAAGTATCTCCAGTCTTTTCAACAAACAAGACGCCTAACATATCTGCTACATCTTGTTTTGAAGCATCAGTTGCAATATAGTAAATAGTAGAACCATCAGGTCCAAATCCTCTGTGGCCAACAAACGTTACTTGCATGTTTTTTGTATCAATGTCAAGAACTTGTCCTCCTCCATATGGAGTAGAATCAGTAAGAGTTTTGTCGTCTCGAATTTTCAGACTCCCGCCATTCCATTGGACAAATGGGCAGTTTACTATCAGCCCTGATGCAGTTACTGTAAGCTCATTATTTTTTTGTGCATTAAGAATTTCAGTTTGGGATTTTAGTTCTCGCGGTACGACTCCTTCTTTCCATTCCACAATGTTAACTGCCCAGATTGGGCTATAGTTTGCATCTCCTGGTTGAGAGTCAGCGACGTTTGGCTGAAATCCCAAAGGACCTACGCCTTTTATTCCATTTTTAAATGCGTAGATTTGCGCAAGGGCGTCAGCAGGAGTTTTTTGCAATACAGGAGCATATGTAACCCCAAAGCCTGTTAATTTGGTTAGCGAGTCTGCAAGGTCTTTATCTGAAGCTTCAGTAGAAATGTAAAACACTTCAGAGCCTTTTACATATCCTTTAGTTAGTGGTATGGTTACTGGCACATTGGTATTAGTCAGTTTTTGCATCATAGAATCTTTCATTTCCATTGCACTAGCATTCAGATATGTTACTGAAATCAGCACAGATAGGGTAAAGGCAAGTATAAAGAGTCTGTTGAAACTTTTCATTTATGAATGAATTTATCTTATATCATTTAACGTTTTTTCCAATTCACATCCAAATTATTTGAAAATCAAATTATGGCTAGATGATATATTCATTCTAATACTACGCTAAATGAACTAGAAATGTTCTCTCAAGTTGTATAAACATTACAAAAATGCAATTTAATACTAATATTACCATTAATTCTAATCAAATCAGTACATGATTAATAGTTCTGAAATTAAAAAAATTGTAAACGAGTATACTGGGCTACAAATAGGAGTTTTGGGGAGTCATTCTGCATTAGAGGTAATGGATGGTGCAAAAGATGAAGATCTTAAAACAATTGTAATTTGTCAAAAAGGCAGAGAGACACCGTACAGAAGATTTAGTAGAATTGCGGACGAAATAGTTGTATTAAACAAGTTCAAAGAGATGGCATCACCAAAATTTCAAAAAAAATTACGCGACGAAAATACAATAATTATACCACATAGAGCATTAACTGCATATCTAGGATACAAAACAATTGAGAATGAATTCAAAGTGCCAATATTTGGCAATAGGTCTTTGTTTCAAGCAGAAGAGCGTGCAAATAAGAAAAATCAATATTATCTTTTAGAAAAGGCTAGAATCAAACATCCTAAACTCTTTAAGAATCCTAAAAATATTAACACGCCATCAATAGTTAAAGTTCAAGAAAAAAGTAGAAAGCTGGAAAGGGCTTTTTTTACTGTAACATCATACTCTGATTATAAGAAAAAATCTGATGAAAAAATAAAGCAAGGAATAATTTCAAAAAAAGATCTTTTAAATTCCAGCATTGAAGAACTTGTTATTGGAACATATCTGAATTTTAATTATTTTCATACGCCAATTTCAGAAAATGTTGATTTTATTGGAATAGAACGGAGGCTTCAAACCAACTTACATGACTTTAATGCACTACCTGCAAAACAACAGTTAGAAATTGATATTGAACTACAAAACATCGAGGTAGGACACACGCCTGCAAGTATTAGGGAATCTCTTCTTGAAAAAGTAATTACCATGGGTGATAAGTTCGTAAAAGCTGTAAAAAAAGAATACCCGCCAGGAATTATCGGTCCATTTTCTTTACAAAGTGTAATTACAAAGGATTTAGAAATAATTGTATATGATGTTTCTTTAAGAGTTCCTGGAAATCCAATTGTTGCAACAACTAGTCCATACACAAAATATCAGTATGGAACAACGTTTGGAGTTGGCAGAAGAATTGCAATGGAAATTAAGAAAGCCCAAGAACTAGGAAGGTTAGAAGAAATAGTAACTTAGGCTTCCATCTTTTCTTTAAGAAGATTTTTTCTAACTAAGATTGGAATTTTATAAAATGTTGCTAATGCCAGGCCATCAGAGGCACGGTAATTTCTTAAAACTAGATCTTTTTTTCCTGTAAAATACAAATTTGCTCTGAGAACCTCGCCGCTCTCATAAATTTTGACTTTAACAAGCATTAGTTCATTTTCTTCACATATTTCTTCAACCATTTTGTATATTGTTGGAACAGAGTCTTTATTTTCTTCAGAAAAACTGGAAATATGTTTTGCTACTTCCCCAGAAAAAGCCCTCATGTGAAATTCTTTTCCATTATCTGCAGTTAAGACAATCATTCCCTCAACTGCGTATGGATCGACAAAACCAACATAAGTAATTTTTACAACATCATAATCAGGTTCTTGGCCTTGATCAATCTTCACTATACACTCACTAGATAGCTAATTTGTTAATGCATATAAATATACAATTTGATTCTGAAAATTCTTAATTCCTAGATTTACCGTTACTTTGTTATGGGCCAATGTTTTCCGTGTAGATCTAATGTTCATAGTCAATGTGAGCATGGTGATTGCGCTTGTAAATTTTGTAAGGATTGGAGTTTAGACGATAAACATCTACAATTAGGGGATCATACAAAATAGTCTTTTTATTTCTAAAAATTCTTAATTACTAGATTAATCCTGGAAAGATTACCCAAAAATAATTAGAGGCTGGTTTGTCTAGCAATAGTTTTATCCATTGATTACAAGAAAAATCATGCCATTTTGTTCTGGATGTGGAAAAGAATTACCTTCACCAGATGCTGATGTTTGTACAAATTGCGGAAGACTGGTAAAAGAACAACTCCGCTCAGCTGCTAATGAGGAAAGCCACAAACAAAGAGTAGATGGTGGTATTTGTTACCAATTTTCTTTAGTATTATTGGCGGAGTAATAGCATATTTTGTTCTAAAAGACGATGATCAAAAATTAGCAAAAAATTGTCTAATACTTGGGATAATTATCACAGGAGTTGGGTTCTTTGTTGGTATCTTTATGGGATTAGTCATGATGCCATTGATGCCAGTGTATTCCTAAATTATCAAGGAATGCTTTTGGCCAAGTCATCACTATAATGTATAATGAAAATACTTCCAATAATCTATGGAGTAATTCTCATAGCTTCTATTACTACAATATTGCTAGCTTCATCATCTGATTCTGTTTTTGCAAGTAAAAGAACGTGCGAGAGATTGCACAGTTGTCCTTCTGATAATGGAAAATATACATGCGGAGACTGGGGGTATTGCACTCAATGTCCTGATAACCAATATTGCAAAGCTGGCAAGCCATGGTCAGGCTCATCTAGTTCCTCATCAAAATCTCAATCAGGTTCATCATATTCCAATTCATCTTATTCTGCCTCAAAATCAACTACAAGCCAATTCACAGGTTGTAAAGGAACAGCTCAATGTATCACAAGTAAGGTTACAAAAATAATTGATGGCGATACAATACAAATTGAAAAATACAAAATCAGATTATCTCTAACAAATACTCCTGAGATAAATCAGAATGGATATTCACAAGCAACTGCTTTTACAACAAAATTATGCCCTGTTGGTTCGTATATTACAGTTGATCAAGATGATACTCAGAAATTTGACGTGTACAATAGACTTTTAGGAAAAGTCTATTGTGGAGGCAAATCACTCAATTCAGAATTATTGTATAATGGATATGCAAATATTCTAACTCAATATTGTAAGAAAAGTGAATTTGCAAAAGAAGATTGGGCAATAAAATACGGATGCTCATCCAAATCAACTTCTCCTGCTTACACTCCTGCACCAGTACAACCTACACCTGTTCAACCTACTCCAAAACAAAACAGCTGTGATCCTTCATATCCTACGGTTTGTATTCCTTCTCCACCACCAGACTTGGATTGTGGTGATATTCCATACACCAACTTTAGAGTCTTACAACCTGATCCACATAGGTTTGATGCAGATAAAGATGGAATAGGTTGCGAAAAATCTTCTTCTAGCACTCCTGTACCACCTACTCCTGCACCTGTACCACCTACTCCTGCACCTGTACCACCTACTCCTGCACCTGTACCACCTACTCCTGCACCTGTACCACCTACTCCTGCACCTGTACCACCTACTCCTGCACCTGAACCTCCTGTTACAAAGGTAAGCAGCTGTGATTCATCATATCCTGATTTTTGTATTCCTCCTCCACCACCAGACTTGGATTGTAAGGATATTCCACAGAAAAATTTCACAGTATTGCAACCAGACCCACACCATTTTGATGGGGATAAAGATGGGATTGGTTGTGAATCATAGTAGATATTAGATTAAATTAAGAAATTTTTAGTTAAGGTTCAAATCTATTATGATTCGCGACGATAACGGAATCAATCGGATGGTATGAGTGCCTATATCGGTTCAATTTTTTTATTTTAAGTTTTCTTTACAATATTTTAGAATCTAACCTATTTACTCATCATAAGATAATTATCATTAGCATCAAATATACTGCCACAATTTTGACATTCCCAATTAGCTTTAGAATCTATTTCTTCAAGATTTGCAATCTTTAAAGCATTACAGACTTTACAACGTATTGACATTATTTCATTCCAGTTAATGCTCTTCTTCCTTTTTCCATATCTGGCATGCAGGGAAACGAATTATTAGTTTACTTCCCAACTTTTTTGACAGTACATTACCACAGTTGTCGTAAATTCTTATATCATCTAATGAAATCATTTTCTCTTTTTCTCCAACAGATAGATTTGTTTTTTTTAATGAGTTTTTTCATGTTCCATTACCTTCCTAAAAGTATCCGAATTTCCTGCCCAATGAAAAGTGCACTTTTTACAATGATATTTCACTTTATTTCTCTACATCATTTTTAGATTCTTCAAATGTATTTGAGGAATCAAGTACTTTTGTCTTACAAGAGCCAAATTTCAGTTTTGTAATTATCATTTTTAACATACTTTGTTAGAGTCTCTCTTGCATATATGCTAGGTAGATTTTTGAATTGTGTCTAGAATTACAAAATAAGATCTTTTGGAGTGGTTTTTGACTGAATATTGAACTTCCACATATACTAGTAATTACAATAATAGAGCATGCAAAGACAAGAAGATAGATTCACTTTTGAAGATAATGATAAATTCGTTCTAGTTAGTTTTTGTGAGCATTGTAATACTCAAAATACTTTTAAAATTCCTCTAGAGAAAATTTTTAAAATAATCAAAGGAAGAAAAAAAGCAACTATGGGACCAATAGAATCAATTAAAGCATTACTAAATAACCAAAGGCCTATACTGCAATAATTTTAAAATCAAATAGAAAAAATAATTTTACAAAAACTCATCAATATCGCGAGATGACTTGCGTCGTCTTACATCACTGCAAAATTTGCACTCACAAGTCACTTTCATGAAATAATTACTCCATTGTATCATATAGGATATTGTTTGAAAAAAATTAAATACAATATCTAAATTTTTTTAAAAAAATCTACAGCATCAGCTATCTAAAAATAAAAGTCATTAAATTAGGTGTGTACTAGCTTTCCTTTTTTATCACAGTGAGGACAGGTATAATTTTCTTCAAGTTCTTTTAACGTTGTTCCTATTTTTAGCGTCATTTTTGCATCTCGGTGACAGTTATTACAATACACCCACATTGCAACATCCATTAGGATATCATAGTTTACGTCAATCTTTTAATTAAAATCGATTGAGAGCATATTGAACAGATAGAATTTCAGAAAAACACCTCATAAATGACACTTTTTTGTTTGTAATGCATAAAATTATTTTTCTAAAATTCTACAGCATCCGCTGTTTTCAAAATAAAATATGAGTCATCGTGTATAGTCTCTATGTACGTGGCTGAACCGGTGTGTTGGTCTATTAGTAATGGCACGCTCTTCACTCGCCGAAGCTTGTGATCTATACGTCCATCCTATCAACGCAGTCTTCTACTGCGGACCTTCATCTTACGAAAGGATGTCT
>Ga0334722_10005028_pt1 | contig 13511 bp, 9 predicted proteins | sample C3_bottom_MG_FD_207210 | JGI IMG/M metagenome (GOLD analysis project Ga0334722, IMG submission 207210) | Sediment microbial communities from Yellowstone Lake, YNP, Wyoming, USA - C3_bottom | ecosystem: Environmental > Aquatic > Freshwater > Lake > Sediment | place: USA: Wyoming | collected...
CGGGACCGGGAGATCAGCAGTTTGCCCGAACGGTTCCTGACGGACATCCGCCGGACGACCTTCGGGTTCATTTTTCAGCAGTTCAACCTGATAAAAGGGATATCCGTTCTGGAGAATGTCATGCTTCCCGCCTATCCGCTGGGTGAGAACCATGGGACCCTGAGGACGCGGGCACGCGGGCTGCTCGACCTGTTCGGCATCCTGCCGCGGGAGGCTTCGAAGGCCGAATGGCTTTCCGGAGGCGAAGCGCAGCGCACGGCCATCGCGCGCGCGCTGATCAACGACCCGCAGATCATCATCGCCGACGAGCCTACTGCCCATCTTGATACGAAGCTTTCGAGGGAGTTCATGGAGATCGTCGGCAGGCTCAAGGCGGAGCAGAAGACCGTGATCATTGCGAGCCACGATCCGCTGGTGTACGGTTCTGCGGTGGTGGACCGGGTCGTTTCGATGCGTGACGGAAAGATCGAGGCGCACGGCACATGATCCTGCATCCCGCGATCATTGCGCTCCTGGTATCGTCCATTCTGATCTCCGCCCTGGTCCTGTTCGCGTTCCGGTATGGCGTGCAGATCGTCCGTCATTGGGACCTCCGGAGCGGTAGCAGCCAGCAGCTCGACCTCGAACGGCGGACCTACCTCATATCCACGGTCCTTGCGTATGTTTTCGGTTTTCAGCTCGCGTCCCTCTTTCTTCTCATCTACACAGCGGACAGTCTCAGCACGCTCTTTACCGGGGCCATGTGCGCGGCTGGGACCTTCAATGTTAATGCTTACGGCTATCCGCTGCTGGTGCTGAAGATCATTAATTTTTTGCTGGCGGGACTGTGGCTGACGCTGAACTACGCGGACAACCGGGCGTACGATTACCCGCTCATCCGAAAGAAGTACGCATTTCTCCTCGCGCTCACGCCGTTCATTCTGCTGGAAACATTCCTGCAGGTGCGGTACTTTCTCGGCCTCCGGCCCGATGTGATCACCTCCTGCTGTGGAAGCCTCTTTAGCGCCGGCTCGTCCGGTGTTGCCGGTGACCTCGCTTCGCTGCCGATCGTTCCCCTGCAGTATGCATTTACCGCCGGAATGGTCGCTGCGATCGCGCTTGGCGTTGTCGTCGCGGCCACCGGCAGGGGAGGATATGTCTTTTCCCTGGCTGCGGGAATGGTATTCATCATGGGTATCGCATCGCTCATATCCTTCGTTTCCCCGGCGATCTATGAACTGCCGACGCACCACTGCCCATTCTGCGTTCTCCAGAAGGAATACGGCTATATAGGATATCTGTATTACACAGCCCTGCTCGGCGGCGCGGTCACCGGGATGGGGGTAGGCGTCCTGATGCCATTTCGTTCCATCACCAGCCTGTCCGTGATCATCCCGTCCCTGCAAAAGAAATTGGCGGTTCTTTCAATTATATTTCTCTCCGCTTTATCTCTCCTTACGCTGGTCGCCGTCTTAAGATCGAACCTCCGCTGGTAGATAACATCTCAACAAAAGATGCATATTGATATGATCACAATGCATGTGTTCCGGGTGTTCCTGCCGTTTCGAAAGTTCACATTTATTGCTTTTATAGAGATGTAGGTGGAAATTTGTTACAAAATGTGATACTATGCCCTCAATTCAAACATGGTTTTCCCGATTGAGCGGATCTGACTGATAAAGTAACCAGCTTTGTGCAAAAAGGTTACAAAAAATGGGAGGAATGACCATGAGACGGGACATCTGGATATTTCTGTTCTTTCTGGGTTCGATCCTGTTCGGTTGGCCGTTTATCAGGATATTCAACCGAAGTTTAGCCTACTATCTCTTCGGTGCCTGGTTTATCTTCATTGGACTGCTCTTTCTGGCTTCGATATTGGCGGATAAAGGGGACGGAGGAAACTAAGTGTTCTCACCCTGGGTCCTGCTCACGATCATACTGGCCTATCTTCTTTTCCTTTTCTTCGTTGCCTATATAGCCGATCGGAAGGAAAGGCAGGGAAAAAGTCTCGTCTCGAACCCCTATATATATTCCCTCTCCCTCGCTGTTTACTGTACATCCTGGACATTTTACGGCAGCGTGGGCCGGGCGGCAAACTCAGGGCTCAGCTTCCTCACCATCTACCTGGGCCCGACCCTCATGGCGGCCCTCTGGTGGCTCATCCTTCGCAAGATCATCCTGATCTCCAAAGAGAATCGAATAACCACCATCTCGGATTTCATTTCCACCCGCTACGGCAAATCGCTCGGCCTTGCTGCCCTGGTCACGGTCGTTGCTGTCGTCGGCATTACGCCCTACCTGGGGCTCCAGCTCAAAGCGATCATGACGACCTTCTCCCTCCTGTCGGGGAGGCATGAGGGAAGCCACTTTGCCGGCTGGTTCATATCGGTCATTCTGGGCGTGTTCGCCATCATCTTCGGCGCGCGCCGGCTCGATTCCTCGGAGCGTCACGGCGGGCTCGTATTCGCAATTGCCTTCGAGTCGGCGTTTAAACTGGTGGCCTTCCTGCTCGTCGGCATCTTCGTCACGTACGGCCTGTTCGACGGCTTCGGCGATATAGTGGCAAAAATGAAGGATAGCAGCTATGCAGGCTTGATGACGCTAAGCGACGGGTCGCAGGACAGCTACCTTGAATGGATGTCGCTCACGGTTCTTTCGATGATGGCCATCATGTTCCTGCCGCGCCAGTTCCATGTTGCGGTGGTCGAGAACACTTCGGCTGACCACATCAAAAAGTCGGTCTGGCTCTTTCCGTTGTATCTCTTCCTTATCAACCTGTTCGTTCTGCCGATCGCCTACGGAGGTCTCATGCTGGGCGGCGCACAGGAGAATGCGGATTTCTTCGTGCTTTCCATCCCGCTTCAGCAGGGGAACCCGCTCTTGGCGGCCATTGTGTTCCTCGGCGGGTTCTCGGCCGCAACTGCAATGGTCATCGTTGAATCGTTGGCGCTCTCGACCATGGTGATGAACAGCCTTGTGTTGCCCACGCTCCTCAGCTTCAATGTCAAGGGACTCCATATGGTGATCCTGAACATCAAGCGCCTGGTGATCCTTGGCCTGGTGTTCCTCGGTTATGTCTTCGCCGTGTCCATCGGCGAGTTCTACAGCCTCGTAGACATCGGGCTCAAGTCGTTCGAAGCGGTCACTATTTTTGCGCCTGCGCTCCTTCTGGGCCTTATATGGAAGGGCGGCAACCGGAAAGGCGCAATTGCGGGCATCCTGGCGGGGTTCTTTGTCTGGATCTATACCCTGCTGATCCCGGCAATGATGCGTGCAGGCATCATCGAAAAAGGCGGTTTCATGGAGTCGGTGTTCAGTTCGCGTTTTCTGCATCCCACGGCGCTGTTCGGCCTTCAGGGCCTGGACCGGTGGACCCATTCCCTGTTCTGGGGCCTCCTGCTCAACCTGTTCTTCTTCTTCATCGTTTCGATATTTACCCGTCAGAACGACGAAGATACGCGTCAGGCCATCATCTTCGTTGATTCCTTCTCGCCGCGCCATTTTCCTTCGATGCAACGCCCCTCCACGATCGCGGTCATTGAGGATGCTCTCGGGCAATATATCGGCCCCGGCGAGGCGCGCGAGGCCATTGACGGCTTTCTCAGGAGGAACAACCTTACGCGCGAAAATATCTCGGGCGAATGGCTTATGCGGCTGCGTGAGGAGGCCGAAAGGATCCTCTCAGGCGTTCTGGGGCCGTCCATCAGCACGCTGGTCTTTCAGGAGCTGGGCACGCTTTCGCGCGATGATACGCACCGCGTATCCAATTCGATCCGCCAGATATCCCGGAGCCTCCGGTTGTCGCGGCAGGAACTTGCCGAGGCCAACCGGCAGCTTGCCATGCTCAAGGAATTCAGCGAGAACATCATCGAAAGCCTTCCGGTGGGTGTGGCAACGCTCGATGATTATCATCGGGTCACCTATTGGAACTCGGCCATGGAGATGATCACCGGTGTCGAGAAGTCCGACGCCCTGAACAAGGATGCGGGAAGGCTGCTCACGTGCCTTGAGCCGCGACTCTTCAATCCCACGATCCAGGAGGGCGAGATCACTTGCCGCCGCAACTTCGATCCGCAGATCGTCCTGAAGGGGTACGTCAACAGGCTTACCGGTGTCCAGAAGGGGTATGTGCTGGTCCTCGAAGACATCACGGAGAAGAAGAAGATCGAAGAGGAACTGTTCCGCACCACGAAGCATGCAAGCGTCGGACGGCTTGCGGCGGGCGTCTCCCACGAGATCGGGAACCCCCTTGCATCCATATCGTCCCTCGTGCAGGAGCTTCTGGCCGAGGATGGGTCCGCGTTCGTGAAGGGGTCGCTCAATACCATTCATCAGCATGTGAACCGCATCGCCCGCATTGTTAGGAACCTCGGCGACTTTGCCCGGCTTTATCCCCGGCAGCGTGTGCCGACCAGCCTGAAGGACATTCTTCAGAACACCATGGACCTCGTGCGGTTCGACAAGAACTTCAAGAAGATCGAGGTCGCGACGGATGTCCAGAACGCGCGTCCTGTCAAGATCGACCCCGACCAGATGCAGCAGGTCTTCCTGAACCTGCTGCTGAACGCCCGGGACGCCATGCCCGAAGGGGGGAAGCTCGATATTTCCATCAAAGAGAGCGACGGACGCGTCCGCATGGTGTTCGCCGATACGGGCTCGGGCATCGAGACCGAGGTGAAGGACAAGGTATTCGACCCGTTCTTCACCACCAAGGGGCCGACACGGGGCACGGGGTTAGGCCTTTCCATCTGTTACAGCATCATCAAGGACCACGGAGGCACCATCGAAGTGGAGTCCGAGAAGGATAAAGGAACAAAATTCATCATATCCCTGCCGGTCGAGGAGTAACAATGTCAAAGAGCTTGCTGATCGTGGAGGACGAAGAAACGCTGCGGGAGTCCATGAAACGGATCTTTTCCAAGGAAGGATACGCCGTAGAGACGGTGGATTCCGCGGAAAAAGGTCTGGCCCTCCTGGAATCGAACCTGTATGACGTGATCATCTCCGATATCATCCTCCCGGGGATGGACGGCATCGAGATGCTGATCAAAGTACGGGAGCAGATCCCGGAACAGATCTTCATCGTGGTCACGGCTTATGCGTCCCTCGACACGTCGGTCAAGGCACTGCGGGCAGGCGCCTATGACTATATCATGAAGCCGATCATTCACGAGGAGATCAAGCAGGTCGTACGGAACGCCCTGAAGCAAAAAAGCCTGCAGATAGAGAATGTCCTGCTGAAGCGCGAGATCGCCAAAGAGCATGATTTCAGCACCATCATCGGGGAAAGCGTTGCGATCAAGACGATACTTTCCGAGGTCCGGAAGGTAACGGACACCCGGAGCAACGTCCTTTTGCTGGGCGAGACCGGAACGGGAAAGGAATTATTCGCCCGGGTGATCCATCACAACAGTTCGCGGCGCGATATGCCGTTCGTGCCGATCAACTGCTCGGCGATCCCCGAGAACCTTCTGGAGACCGAGCTTTTCGGCCATGTGCGCGGCGCGTTCACCGGCGCAGTCGCTTCCAAGAAAGGCCTTCTCGAGGAGGCCGACGGCGGGACGGTCTTCCTTGATGAGATCGGGGACATGAGCCTTCCCCTGCAGGCAAAACTGCTGAGGGTCATCGAGGACCAGGTCATCCGTCCGGTGGGAAGCACGAAAGGCATGAAAGTGGAGATCCGATTCGTCTCTGCCACCAACCGTGACCTGCGTGCTGCGGTCAGGGACGGGTCGTTCCGCGAGGACCTCTACTACCGCATCAATGTCATTACGCTCCAGATCCCGCCGCTGCGTGATCGCCAAGACGACATCCGGAACCTGGTAAAGCACTACCTCAACAAGTATGTCCACGAGATGGGGAAACAGGTCAAGGACATTGCCCCCCAGGCCCTCGAAGTGATGGTGAACTATCCGTGGCCGGGGAACGTTCGCGAGCTCCAGAACGTCGTGGAACGGGCGATCCTCATAGCCGAAGGCGATACCATCACGCCGGAGTGCCTCCCCGAAGGGGTCAGGGCCGGCGACGGGTTCCAGCAGACCGTCTCCGACCAGAAACTTACTATCGAGGACTATACCAAGGCGTTCATACAACGTTATCAGGTCCAGCACAACGAGCAGCAGATCGCGGATATGCTCGGTATTACGCGAAAATCGCTTTGGGAAAAACGGAAAAAGTGGGGGATACCCCGGGAGCGGTAAAGTAGTACTGAAATCGCAACGGTAAAGTAGTACCATGATCGATATGCGGAACGTTTTGCAGGAGCTGTTATGTTATCGGTGACCATCGGGATCGTACTTGCCATCGTCATCGTCGCGGTGGTCGTCGTCCGCAGGCGGCGTACGGGTGACAGCGTTGATGAACTATCAGGAAGGCCGGACCTTGGTTTTCGTATTGCCGAACGAGGCAGGATGGCCGCACGCATCAATGCCCTGATCGAGGAGGTCGGTGCGGCGCTCAAGCATCTTTTTGCGCGGGGATTCGAGCAGACGCGGATATCCGACAGCGTCAAGAACGATGCAGGCGAAATGGTGGAGGCAGCTGACCGGACGCGTGCGCTGGCCGAACAGGTTGCCGGCTCCATGGACGAAATGGCGGCTATCGTCGCCGAGATCGCGCGGACGGTGAACGAGACGTCCCGGGATGCAAGGTCCGGAGAAAGCACGCTGGAACGGCAGGACTCGTCGCTCGATAGTGTAAAGAAGCTATCCCGCCAGATATCCTCGTGGGCCGAGACCAACAAGGCGTTGTCGGGCGCAACAAAGGAGATCGCTGGTTTCATCAAGGTCATTAACGAGATCGCCCGCCAGACGAATCTCCTTGCTTTGAACGCGGCCATCGAAGCTGCGCGGGCCGGTGAGAAAGGCCGCGGTTTTGCCGTTGTCGCCGGCGAGGTCCGCAAACTTGCCGACAGAACGGCATTGCACACAAAAGAGATCGAAGGGGCCCTGGGCGTGATACGGGAAAAAGCGGAGGATTCGCTGATGAACATGGAAGCCACCCTGTCCATCGTTGCGGAGAGCATCGAGAAGGCACAGGCCACTGATGAGTCGCTTCGCCAGATAACATCAAAAGCATCATCGATCGCGTCGAACGTCTCATCGAACATGTCTGAAGTGTCCCTGAACGCCAACAATGCGCGGGCCCTTGCCGAACGCATTGCCCAGTCGGGCGAGGCGGTAGCACGCGGCACCCTGGACATGTATTCCCACCTCTGCGCTTTCAGGCTTGATGACACGGACAGGACGTCGGAGGATTTCATCGTACATGCGGCCATGCAGTTCCGGGAGATGCTGGCGGCGGATATTGCCGGAGCACGAGTGAGCTTGGATGATCTCTTTGATGAACAGTATAAAAAGATCCCGGGTGACCGGTTCGAGAGCCGAGCATCCGCATATTTCACTACGACGGTCCTTCCGAGGCTCAAAGAATGGTCATCGGCGAACCGGAACACGATCTACGTGGTCGCCATGGACCGGAACGGGTTCATGCCTGTCCATGTCATGCCTGCCCGGACGGGAGTGATCATGAAAGATCCAGTTTCGCAGCAGGGGGCGCGTTCGTCCAGGCTCATCGGCCAGGCTTTTCGCCGGCCGATCGAGGCAGGCGGCCAGCTCGTTGTCGATGTGGCGTGTCCCATCATGATCGGAGACCGCCACTGGGGCTGCCTGAGGATCGGCTATTTGCCGTCGATCGCTTGATGCTGCGTTCACGACGGCCGTGAACCTCCTCGCCGCCTGGTGCACGGCGGTCTTTAAGCCGCGGCGTTCATACCTATGGCCTGACCGCGCTCTTCTGCATTCAACCTTTCCCGTTCTCCATTGTCTCATATCCAGGAAATAACGTTGCCACCATTTCGAACAGGAGGTTTACTATGAGGATCGAAGCAATGCTGGTCGTCGTTCTGGCTCTGGCCGCGGGTGCGTATACAGCCCATGCACAACAGGGGCAGGCAGGGGGCCCCGGACCGGGAATGAGGGAGGGCTCGGCGAAACAGATGACGCCCGAAGAGTTCCCGGATGCCAAGGCGCGGGTGCTGAAAATGCTTGACGAACGGAAGGCGAGGATCGCGCAGGAGCGGGCTTGCGTGGAGAAGGCAACGAGCCATGAAGCGTTGAAAAAATGCAGGCCTGAGCCGCCTATGGGCGGACAGATGCAGCGCGGTGCCGGACAGCGGCGTTCGATGGACCGTCCTATGGACCGTCCTATGGACCGTCAGATGGACCAGCGACCGATGGGAGGACAGCAGTAATAGTGGTTTAATGATAAACGAAAGGCCGGCAGAGTGTTCTGCCGGCCTTGTTTGTTCGGACCGTTCCCTCGAGACGTGACTCGTTCAGGTCGTTTTCTTCTTCCTTCCGCCCCTTGCCGGTGCGGGGCGTGTCCGCTCCTCGGCCGTCTGTTCTTCACGCCGCCGCTTAGGATATATCCTGATAGGTGAACCATGGAACCCGAAGGCCTGGCGCAGGTTGTTCTCTATGTATCGTATGTAGGAAAAGTGGACCCCGTCGGGATAGTTCACGAACACGACGAAGGAGGGTGGTTTCACCGCCACCTGGGTGACGTAGAAGTACTTCACCCGCTTGCCATGGTGCATGGGAGGTTCGTGCCGCGAGGTAAGGCGTTCGAACACGCGGTTCAGCTCGGCCGTGGGCACGCGCTTTTCCCGTTCAGCCACGATGCGGTCGATCTCGTCGAACACCTTGGTCAGACGCTGGCGCGTAAGGGCCGACAGGGTGAGCACCGGTGCATAGTCGGCGAACTTCAGACGATACCGCACATCGTCGATGAGCTTCTTGTAAGCCTCTTCTTTATCCTGTACCAGGTCCCACTTGTTCAGGACGATGATGACCCCTTTGCCTTCCTCGTGTGCGATGCCGACGATCCGCTCATCCTGTTCGGTGACACCCTCGGCTGCGTCGAGCAGAACGAGGGCCACGTCGCACCGGTCGACGCCTTTCATGGCACGCATGACGCTGTACTTCTCCACGCCCTGGCTTATCCTGCCGCGGCTGCGTATGCCTGCCGTGTCCACGAGGACATATTCCCTTCCATAATACCGGTACAGGCTGTCAACGGCGTCCCGCGTTGTCCCGGAGACAGCGCTTACGATCATCCGGTCCTCGCCGATGAGAGCATTGATGAAGGAGGACTTGCCGACGTTGGGCCTGCCTATGATGGCGATACGGGGAGGGACCCGCTCATTTCCTTCTTCGGTCCCGGGAACTGTCGGCGTTATCGGAAGGAACTTTGCGAGTTCGTCCATGAGGTCGGAAAAGCCCGCACCATGCAGCGCCGACAAGGGGATGAGCGTATCGACGCCCAGACGGTAGAAATCCGGCAGGAGCCCTTCGTGCCGTGCACCGTCCACCTTGTTGATTGCATAGATGACCGGTTTTCCTGCTGCGCGCAGACGCTGGGCAACCTCGAGGTCGGCCGGCAGCAGTCCCTCCTGTCCATCCATGAGAAAGATGATGTAATCGGCCTCCTCGATGGCAAGCGTGGTCTGGTCGCGGATCTTCATGAACATCGGGTCTTCAGACTCGGGTTCGAACCCTCCCGTATCCACGAGATGGAACAGTCTGCCGTCCCATTCCGCATCGGCGTAGTTGCGGTCCCGCGTTACGCCGGGCATGTCCTCTACGATGGCGAGATTCCGCCCGAGGATGCGGTTGAACAGTGCGGACTTGCCGACATTCGGCCTGCCTACGATGGCGACAACTGGTTTGGTCATAGCATTATCAATATTCCTGGATTTAAAAAATGGCACTCAACGCTGAAAAGACCATGAAGTAAGGCTATGATTGGCATTGTAATTCAATAGAACTAACATCTTTTATCATAAATAGTTCAGTGAAAATCTGCGTTGAATGTTTTGCTCTGTTTTCTCTGTGGCTAAACGCCTTGTCGACCCGTCTCCGTGGTGAACGGGCAATCACTATAGCACTAATGTCCCTGTAAATTCAATAAAAACCTTGCGAAGCACGTGCAATTATGATATTTATTACCAGTTATCATCCTGCAAAAGGACGGAGGCGCCTGTGTTGAGATCGATCGTTCTCCTTGTTGCGATGTTATCCGTATTCGTATCGTCGGAGGCGCGCGCGGAGTTCTACAAATGGGTGGACCGCGACGGCAGGGAATTCATCACCAATGAAAAAGAGAAGATCCCGGCTGAATACCGTGCTGCGGCAAAACCTGTTGAGGTCCGTGAGGACCGGGTAAGTGTGGGGCAACAGCCGGTTGCTGCTGATAAGAAGCCAATAAAAAACACTGAACACAAGGACAAGAACGGCAGGGGCGAGGAATACTGGAGCAAACGGGCGGAAAACCTGCGCAGGCAGATACGAGAACAGCAGGACGAGCTCGATCTTGTCGTGAAGCAGGAGAAGGACGACGAAGCGCGGGCGAAAAAGCGCTCTTCGAAGAGCGGCAAGAAAAAGAACGCACGATCATCGCATGACAAAAAAAAGGCGAAGATCGAAAAGAAACTGGCGCGACTCAAGAACGAGCTCGAGGTGCAACTCCCCGAGGAGGCAAGAAAGGCAGATGCGTACCCCGGCTGGGTCCGCTGACCGGACGCGTGCAGCCGCGATCACCTGGATCCGCAGCATGCGCATTCCGCTTTCGTTTGCAGCGGGGTTGTGAGCTGTCGAAAATCTGAAGCTGTTACTTTCCCTAAGGACCTAAGCTCCTTGCAGATCGCTGCGGTGAGCAAAAACCTCCATGAAAAAGGTGATCATAGCCCAGGCGGTCCTTGACGCCATCGAACAAAGCACTACGCTGTTCGGCAGGGGGAGCATTAAACTCTATCCGGCGAGAACCTCGGAAGATATCCTGGATCTTCACCGTCAGATCAAGGCTGACCTCATCATCACCGAGCTCTCCCTTCCGGCGATGGGAGGGATCCGGCTCTGTTCTTCCATTCGCAGTGAACCGGGGCTCAAAGATGTTTCCTTCATTATCTATGGGGATGACGACCGCGGCCGGGAGACGGCCTGCCGCGATGCGGGCGCCAATGCCGTCATTCCGAAACCGGTGGACGCGTACTACCTGTTCTCGAAGATCTCCGACCTGATCGTCATTCCTCAGCGGAAGGATATGCGGGTCATGCTGCATATTTCGGTGACCGGCAAACGGCAGCAATCCTCGTTCATCGCCACGTCGTATAATATCAGCATTTCCGGTATGCTCATTGAAACCAGGCGTGAACTTGCCAAAGACGACTTGATAATGTGCTCGTTCAATATAGCGCACACCGAGATCAATGCGCAAGGCACTATCATGCGGGTGGACAAGACCGCGACGGGAAGGTTCCACTATGGCGTAAAATTCAAGGGTCTCGACACCAAGACCATTGTTCTTATCGAGCAGTACGTGAAGAGCAGGGTACGACCGTAACTACGCAATGTTGGAGGTTCGTTTGGAAGAACGCTATAACCCGAAGAACGTCGAAGATCGCTGGCAGCAGCATTGGGCTGCCTCGAAGACGTTCAAGGTATCCGAGGACGCTTCGAAACCAAAATACTACTGCCTTGAAATGTTCCCGTATCCGTCGGGCAGGATCCATATGGGCCATGTTCGGAACTATTCCATCGGAGACGTGGTCTCTCGATATAAACGCATGCGGGGTTACAACGTACTGCATCCGATGGGGTGGGACTCGTTCGGCCTGCCTGCCGAGAACGCTGCCATCAAGAACGGGATCCATCCCTCGAAGTGGACCCTGGAGAACATCGCGTTCATGCGCGACAAGCAGCTCAAACGCATGGGCCTTTCCTATGACTGGGACCGCGAGGTGACCACGTGTTTGGAGGACTACTACCGCTGGAACCAGTGGCTCTTCCTGAAGATGTATGAGAAAGGCATTGCGTACAAAAAACGCTCGTATGTGAACTGGTGCCCCTCCTGCAATACGGTCCTTGCCAATGAACAGGTGGAGGAGGGGAACTGCTGGCGGTGCAGCTCGGTCGTGACATTCCGCGAACTGGAACAGTGGTTCTTCAGGATCACGGCCTATGCCCAGGAACTGCTTGACCATTGCGACAGGCTCCCGGGATGGCCGGAGCGCGTACTTACCATGCAGCGAAACTGGATCGGCAGGTCCACCGGTGTCGAGGTCGATTTCATCCTCGAGGGTACCGGTGAGAAGCTCACGATCTTCACAACCCGCCCGGACACGCTCTTTGGCGTCACCTTCATGAGCATTGCGCCCGAGCATCCGATGGTCGAGACGCTCATCAAGGGAAAACCGCAGGCAGATAAGGTTCGGGATTTCTGCCAACGGATCATGGGTGAGGATAAGGCCGCGCGTACGGACGACAGCCAGGAAAAAGAAGGCATCTTCACCGGCGCCTATGCGATCAATCCGCTCAACAACGAAAAGGTCCCTGTCTGGGTCGGCAACTTCGTATTGATGGACTACGGGACCGGCGCTATCATGTCCGTGCCGTCCCATGACCAGCGCGACTTCGAATTTGCGAAAAAATACGGCCTTCCTATCCGCGTGGTGATCCAGAACGAAAAAATGGACCTGAACGCGTCTACCATGAAACAGGCGTACGTGGGCGAGGGGCCCATGGTCAACTCGAGCCACTTTGACGGTACCCTGAACGTACCGGGCAAGGATAAGGTCGCGGAATATGTCGAACAGAAGGGCTTTGGCAAGCGCACCGTGAACTGGCGTCTCCGCGATTGGGGGATCTCGCGCCAGCGGTACTGGGGGACGCCGATCCCGATCGTCTACTGTGAACGCTGCGGGACCGTACCGGTGCCCGAAAAGGACCTTCCGGTGGTCCTTCCGACGAACGTTGAATTTACCGGCAAGGGTCGTTCTCCGCTTGCCGAGTCCGCGTCATTCCGCGATACGGCCTGCCCAACATGCGGCGGGCATGCCCGGCGCGAGACCGATACGATGGATACATTCGTGGATTCCTCGTGGTATTTCCTGCGCTATTGCTCCCCGAAGCATGCCGGAGCGCCTTTCGACAAGAACGCGGCGGGTTACTGGATGAGCGTCGACCAGTATATCGGCGGCATCGAGCATGCGGTCCTGCATCTGCTGTACGCCAGGTTCTTCACCAAGGTGATCCGGGACCTCGGCCTCTTCGACGGCGATGAACCGTTCCGGAACCTTTTGACCCAGGGCATGGTCATCAAGGACGGCGCCAAGATGAGCAAGTCAAAAGGGAACGTGGTAGATCCGGATTTCATCATTACCAAGTACGGTGCCGACACGGCACGGCTTTTCTCGCTCTTTGCCGCACCGCCGGAGCGCGATCTTGAGTGGAATGACCAGGGTGTTGACGGTGCCTACCGGTTCCTTCACCGGATATGGACGATCGTATACAAGTATCACGGTCAGGTCAGGAGCGTGCTGCCGGCCCGGAACGAAGCAAAGGGCGACCCGCTCTACCGCAAGACCCATCTTACCATTAAAAAAGTGACGGATGACATCGAGCGGGAGTTCCATTTCAATACGGCAATAGCGGCGCTCATGGAGCTGGTGAACGAACTGTATGAGTATACGGCTG
>Ga0334722_10005029_pt1 | contig 13510 bp, 13 predicted proteins | sample C3_bottom_MG_FD_207210 | JGI IMG/M metagenome (GOLD analysis project Ga0334722, IMG submission 207210) | Sediment microbial communities from Yellowstone Lake, YNP, Wyoming, USA - C3_bottom | ecosystem: Environmental > Aquatic > Freshwater > Lake > Sediment | place: USA: Wyoming | collected...
ACCTTTTCCTGCACCTTGGGCATCCTGGTCATGCCGCCGACCAGGATAACCTCATCGATATCCGCCGCGCTGATCCCAGCATCCTTCAGGGCAATCTGACAGGGCTTGACCGTGCGCTCGATCAAATCTTCCACCAGGCTTTCCAGCTTGGCACGGGAGAGCTTCATCTGTAGATGTTTGGGACCGGAGGCATCCGCCGTGATAAAGGGCAGATTGATGTCGGTTTCCATGGTGGTGGAAAGCTCCATCTTCGCCTTTTCCGCCTCTTCCCGCAACCGCTGCAAGGCCATGTTGTCGGTGCGCAGATCAATGCCCTGATCCCGCTTGAACTCGTCGGCGATCCAGTTGACAATGCGCATGTCGAAGTCTTCGCCGCCGAGAAAGGTATCGCCGTTGGTGGATTTCACCTCGAACACGCCATCGCCGATCTCCAGCACCGAGACATCAAAGGTGCCGCCGCCCAGATCGAACACGGCGATCTTTTCCTCGCCCTTCTTGTCCAGGCCGTAGGCCAGGGCCGCAGCCGTTGGCTCGTTGATGATCCGCTGCACGTTAAGCCCCGCGATCCGGCCCGCATCCTTGGTGGCCTGGCGCTGGGAGTCGTTGAAATAAGCAGGCACGGTAATGACCGCCTCGGTGACTTCCTCGCCCAGATACTCCTCCGCAGTCTGTTTCATCTTGGTAAGGATCATGGCGGAGATCTCGGCCGGGGTCATAACCTTGGCGTCAACCTCAACCGCAGCGTCGCCCTCCTTGCCATTGACGATCTTGAACGGGCTGATCTCGATGCTTTTTTTCACTTCCGCATCGGTGAACTTGCGCCCGATAAGCCGCTTGATCGCATGCAGGGTGCGGGTCGGGTTGGTGACAGCCTGCCGCTTGGCAACCTGGCCCACCAGACGCTCTCCGCCGGTGGAAAAGGCCACAACCGAAGGCGTTGTCCGGTTGCCTTCCACGTTGGCGATAACCTTGGGCTCGCCGCCTTCCATCACCGCAACACATGAGTTTGTTGTTCCCAAATCAATACCAATAATTTTACCCATCTCATATTCTCCTTATCTAACGGGATGAAGCATCCTTAGTTATTCTTCAACGTTACCCTTGGAAACGACGACCTTGGCCGCCCGGATAAGTCTGTCCTTAAGCATGTAACCCTTCTGGTACTCTTGCAAAATCTGATTTTCCGGCACATCCGCGCTGGCTTCCATGGCCACGGCTTCATGAAAATTAGGGTCAAAGGGTTGCCCCTCGCCAGCCAGGGGTCTGACGCCAAATTTTTCCAGGGTATTGAGCAGCCCCTTGCAGGTCATTTCCACCCCAGCCAGGAGAGCCCCGGCATCAGGGGAACACTTGCACTGCGCAACGGCGCGTTCGAGGTTGTCAAGGGAAGGAAGAATCTCCCGCAGGACGGCTTCTTCCGCATACTTCAACGAAGCCTCCCGCTCGCGCTGCATTCTCTTCTTGAAATTATCCTGCTCCGCCGCCATGCGCAGCAGCTTATCCTCCAGTTCCCGATTCTTTGCCAACGCCTTTTCCAGCTGGACGGAGAGATCATCCGCTTCGGTCTCGGCCTGATTTTCCCCTGCGCTGTCCTGCTCAAGTCCCTCTTCTTTATTTTCTTCTTGCTCAGCCACCCGTATCTCCTTGTCTTGCACGACAAAACCCTTCGGGACGCCCTTAAATCGAACTGCATCCCTTTGCAATAACTTGATTTTTCCAAGTAATTTCAAGTTTGTGTCCAACAATAAGTATGCTCTTTTTCATTGTCAAGACAACAGAGGGGAATTGTCGCTTGCCCAAAAAATCGGCCCGACAACGCCTCCCTCGCGGCAACTGTCTGTTTTTACGTCTTGTCGTAATGACATCCGCCCTTATTACAACGGCGCCCTGACGCCCTGTGTGAAAAAAAAATTTAGTCATCCGAAAATTCACCGATAATGAAATAACGGCACACATAACAATATCAAAACAGCAGGGCCAATGCGAATGCGCCTCAAAACAGCTCTTTTCCTCTTATTGGTTGCAGCCCTTCTTCCCTCAGCCAGCGGCGCGGATATGCGCCCGATCAAAAAGCTCCGGGCAGGCCTCCCTCCCTACGCCGTGGCAGAAAAAATCGTCCGGCACAATAATCAGATTGTGACCAACAGGCCTGCGGACGAACCGCTGCGAACGCCAGGCACCCCGCACCTCACCTGGCTGGCGGATTGCGATGCCAGAATACAACCGACGCTGTTCTATCCCGACCCGGTTGACACAATTTATACGGTCCGAAACCCCGGCAATCAACTTTCGCTATCCCTCGGCGCTATTGATTACGGCATCAACGAACTTTTCAGCCCTGTTCTGCTCATCACCGGCAACACCAACAGCGACAGCCTCCGGCTTTTCGCCAAAGGCTATAGCCACCTGGGACCAGACCTGCGGCGTGATCTGGACAGCCTGCGTCTTTCCCTTGGCGAAGCGCCCGGCAAAGGGATTGGCACAAAAACAGAGCCCATGCTGGTGGAAAAAAATGTTGACTTTCAAGTGGCCAGCGCCATGAAACGATACGCACAAAGGATAGAAAGCGGCAGGCTGGTGGTGATCGGGGCGGTGATCGACTTAAACAATCAGTACGGACACGGACTCAATCGCCTGATCATCATCAACATCAATGGTGAAACCGCCCCGGAAAAGTTGCGGGCCATGCATCATCTCATCAGGCTCGACAAAAGGCTCCTTGACCTGGTTGGCCGCAAGCCATGGGGAGAGGACAACCAGGAGACCAAAGCCACCAGCGCCCCGCGCAAACCAACGATCAAAAAATCCGCCAGAAAAACAAGCCCAGAGAGAAAATAGCCCCCTGGCTCTCGACTGCGCCGCAGGCAAAGCAGCCTTTCCGCCTCTGCTTGACACAATCTGTTTCTTGGCGAGATTATTCCGCCTCCTCTTCCGTTGTGGATGAAAGAAAAGACTTCAGGAGCTGAAAGTCCTTGACAAGAAGCCCCCCGTTTTCTATCTATAGGGCGAACTTAGTGCCACCTGTCTTGGGGGATCGTCTAATGGTAGGACTGCAGACTCTGACTCTGCCTATCGGGGTTCGAATCCCTGTCCCCCAGCCAAGCAGCATATCACGCCAAGCATAATCACCTCACCCCCCCCTGTCCGGGCACAAAAAAGCCCCTCCGGTCAAACGCCGAAAGGGCTGAAAAATCAAAGCTGAACAGCGCTTCTCAGGGCAGGCCAAGCAACCTGCTCACCCGCACCGCCTTGTCCTGCCCCAGCTTGGGGAGGATCTTCGCCACCGCCTCCGTCTTCATGGCTCTCAGGATTTCCACCGCTTCGTCATCTTCCATCTTGTCGAGCAGCGGGGCCACCTTCGACGGGCTCATGGCGCTGTAAATCTTGATCAGATTTTTAAACTGCTGATCCCTGCCTTTGCCCGCCCCGCCAAGCTGCCCCTTGAGTTCTTCCTGTATCGCATTGATTTTGGTGTACTTCTCGTCCACTTCCTTGTTCAGGGTAGTAAGTTCCTTCTCCTTCTCGGCCAGCGCCTTTTCCTTGGCAGCCAGCGCATCTTCACGTTCCTTAAGCCCCGCTGAAACGGAAATCTCTTGGGACGTAAGTCTGGCGGGGGCTTTTTCCTCGGTGAAAGCGGGGATGCTCGCCACCAGAGTCAACAGCACGGCGAGAATTGCTATGGCGTACCTGCGGTTGCGTCTTTTCATAAACCTGTTCGGGAGTTCCATGGCCACTCTACCCCTGGTTAGTGGAGATTTTCCCTGCCTCCGAAGCGAAGCACCATCTGCTCATCCGCCTCGTTCTGCTCTTTTTTCAAGCCAGCCAGGAGAAATTTTTGATAATCCCGCTCCCTGGCCTTTTCCATAACCTTTTTATCCCGCACCTTGCCGGTCAGCTCTTCCCTGGCCTGGACGACTGCGCCCTGCTGGGCTGCCACCTGGGCTTGTCCAGCCTCAACCTCCTGCTCCTTGCGATAGATGCCTTCCACATAAAAAGCAAAAACAGGCGCCAACATCTGCCGCTGTTTTTCTTCTTCAAAATCGGCAATTAGTTCCTGCCTCTGTTGCCTAAGCGCGACAAGCCGCAATTCCCGTTCCTCAAGACGCGTGAGTTCCCTGGCCAGTTTCTGCTGGGCAAGCTCTTCCAGATTCCGTCGCAGACCAAGAACCGTTTCAAGTTTGAAATGATACGCCATTATCGTCTCTCAGTGGACCTCGCTTTACAGGACCTTATCGTCCGTGGCAAAAATCTCCTCCAGTTGCCGGGCGCTTTCGGCAAAGGAAACCTTTTCCTCCACCGGCTGCTTGAGATAGCCGTTCAACCGGTCGATCATGGCAATGGCATTGTCGATTTTCGGATTGCTGCCCTTGGCGTAGGCGCCGATATTGATCAGGTCCTCCGAACGGCGGTAGGTGGACATGACCTCCAGAAATTTATGGGCGGCGCGCACCTGTTCCCTTGGCACCACATCGGTCATACACCGGCTGATGCTGCCCATGACCTCGATGGACGGGTAATGTCCCTGGCTCGCCAGATCCCGGCTCAAAATAATATGACCGTCCACGATGGAGCGCACCGCGTCGGCAATGGGTTCGTTCATGTCATCGCCCTCAACCAGCACCGTGTAGATGCCGGTGATGCTCCCCTTGTCCATGCAGGTTCCAGCGCGCTCCAACAATTTGGGGAGCTGGCCGAACACTGATGGGGTATAGCCGCGCGAGGTGGGCGGCTCGCCGATGGCCAGGCCGACCTCCCGGCTGGACATGGCAAAACGGGTGATGGAATCCATCATCAGGATCACATCGCGGCCACGGTCGCGAAAAAACTCGGAGATGGCCGTGGCAAGATAGGCCCCGCGCATCCGCACCAGGGGCGGCTGATCCGAGGTGGCCACCACGACCACGGAACGGGCCAGCCCCTCGGGGCCGAGATCCCGCTCGATAAAGTCCTTCAATTCACGACCACGCTCGCCGATCAGGGCAATGACGCTGATGTCGGCGGCCGTATGCCTGGCGATCATGCCGAGCAGGGTGCTTTTTCCCACCCCGGAGCCGGAGAGAATCCCGATACGCTGCCCCTTGCCCAAAGTGAGCAGGCCGTTGATCGCCCGCACCCCCACGTCAACCGGCTCGAAAATTCGCTCCCGCTCCATGGGATTCAAGGGCTCGGCGTAAAGGGGATACTGCATCTCAGGCCTTAGTGGTCCCTTGCCGTCCATGGGATTACCCAGACCATCGATAACCCGGCCCAACAGGGACTCGGCCACCGGCACCCCGGCCTGCCCGCCCACCAGACGAATGGCGCTGCCCGGCTCAACCCCGCGCATCTCGCCCAGGGGCATGAGCAGAACCCTGCCTTCCTTAAAGCCAACCACCTCGGCCAGCACCGTGCTCTTACCCTTGAAAACCGAAACCTCACAGATGCTGCCCACCGGAATTCCTGGCCCCAGGCTCTCCAAAACCATACCGATGACCTGGTTCACCCGGCCGCCCACGCTGACGAGCGAGGTGTCCAGGGCAACCTGAAGGCAGTGGGAAAGGTTCATGGAAGCATCATCCTTGCAGAGAGTCGGCAGCTGACAACTCTTGACGCTCCGTAGTATCTTCGGCCATGGCCGCGAGAAATGCCTGCTCAACCGCGGCATATAGCCTTGCCTTGCAGGTTTCCAGTGTGGCGTCGATCTCGCCAAAGTCTGTTTTTAGAAAACAGCCGCCCACGGCAACATTCGGGTCCTCGACAAGCTGGATTCGGTTCTTGCCCTCGATCAGACGGGAATTCTCCAGGCTCGCCTTTTTTAGCCGCCCGAAATCATCGCCATGAAGATGGATCCGCACCGTGGAGTTTTCCACCACAAATTCCATGGCTTTTTTAAGACAGGCCTGAATAACCAAGGGATTTACGGAGGCCTCGTGATAGACCAGCCGGTCCACCATGGCGGTGATCAGGGCGAGCATGCTCTCCTCGTGCTGCCTCAGCACCGCCTCCCGCTCTCCATCCAGGGCGGTCAGCAGCGCGGCAAACTCTTGCTGCTGCTTCGCATACTGGGCCAACCCTGCCGCCTTGCCCTCGGCCTCGCCCGCAGCCTTGCCTTCGACATAAGCCTTCTCCCGAATGGTTGCCGCCTGCTCCCCTGCCTGACGAAGAATCTCAGCCGCTTCTTCCATGGCAATCTCCTGCGGAGACCTGTGCCTTGCAAGCCGTTTGGCTTCAGCGCTGCCGGGCTTGGCCTGCCAGAAGTCCTCAAAGGACAGAAATTCTTCCGTTTCCAGGCTTGGCGCGGTCTGCGTCTGCAGCACACGATCCGACTGCAATTTGATAACCTTAGACAAATTCGTCCTCGCCGCCGCCGCCGCTCATGAGCTGAATCTTGCCTTCCTGCTCCAAACGCTTGGCGATCTTGATTATGGATTGCTGGGCGGCCTCGACATCCTTTACCCTGGTCGGCCCCATGATTTCCATGTCTTCCTTGAGCATTTCCACGGCACGGGAAGACATGCAGCCAAAGATTTTTTCCTTGAGCTCCTCGGAAGCGAGCTTGAGGGCCAGTTTCAGGTCATCGGTGCTGACCTCCTTGAGAATCGCCTGGATACCCCGATCATCCACGCTCATAAGATCTTCAAAGACAAACATGAGTCGGCGGATTTCATCGGCCAGGTTTTCCCGCTGCTCTTCGATCCCTTCGAGAATGGCCGCCTCCAGGCCTCGATCGGCATTGTTCAGGATTTCGGCCACAGCCTCCACCCCGCCAAGACGCTGGCCCTCCATGCCTTCAACGGAGAGCAACTCGTCCTGCAACACCCGGTCCACATCCACCAAAATCTCTGGGCTTACCTTGTCGAGTTCGGCCATGCGCATCATGACTTCCACCTGAACCTCCTCGCTGAACTCCATGAGGATCTGGGCAGACTGGATCGGCTCTAAAACAGAGAGGACCAGGGCCACGGTCTGGGGATGTTCGTTGCGCAGGAAGTTGACCAGCACCTTGGGTTCGAGCTTTCTTGCTTTCTGAAAAAGGGTCAGCTTCCAGTCGGAACGGATTTCTTCCAGGATTTCACTGGCCTTGTCGCTGGAAAGCGCCCGTTTCAAGGCGCCTTCCAGCATCTCGTTGCCGGAAAGAAAGATGTCGGTGTCGCCGGTATCGGCCTTGAACTCATTGACCAGGGCGGTGAGATCGTCTTTATCGACCTTGTCGATCCGGGCCATCTGCCGGCCGACATGCTTGATATCCTCGGGATCAAGGCGTTGGAAAACCTGGGAGGCAAATTCCTCGCCCACGGTGAGCAGAAAGACCGCTGCTTTTTCCGGGCCGGTGAGGGACTCACCGCTCTTCTTCTCGGCTTTGCTCATGGGTCTCAGGCCTCTTCCCGCAGCCAGCGGCGCACCAGATCCGCAGCCCTGTCAGGATCGCTCTGGGCCAGACGGTAAATCCGCTCCTGATCGGTGAGCCCACGCGGGGTAAGGGTAAGATCCTCCTCCTCGCCAACAACTCCGCCAACCACGGGGCCATGCCCGCCAGGCCTGACCGTGGGCCCGCCAGTGCGGGTCTCCAGTTGTTTGGCAGCAAGAATCTTCAAGAACGGCTTGATGACAAAGAGGAGCACCAGAAACGCAACCAGCAGATAAACCAAAGGCATGGCCAACCATTCCAGCATTGCCCGATATTTTTCCATGGCGTCCACCTCCGGCTCTGGAACGGAGGACAGGGCAAAGGGCAAGCTTGCCACTTCCACCTGATCCCCCCGCTCTTCGTTATAGCCAATGGCATTCTTGACCAACTTGTCCAAATTCCGCATTTCTTCAGGGCTGCGCGGCTGATATTTTAGACTTGTCTTTCCATCCTTGTCAACGCTCTTCTCGTAGGAGCCATCGACCATGACGGCAATGGACAATCTTTTGACAGCCCCTCCCTTATCCTGGATGTGCTTGGTCTGCTTGCTGATCTCGTAATTGCGGGTGACATTGTTGCGATTGTAGCCAGCGGCGGCCTTGCCTTCCCCGCCCTCCTCGGCAAAGGTGGCAAGCTCGCCCTTGACCCCGGGAATGCCTTCCGGGGTGACGCCGCCGCGCTGATCGGTTTCCGTGAGCATCTGCTCGCTGCGCACCACCTGGGCCTCGGGATCAAAACTTTCCTCGGTCCGCTCAACCTTGTTGAAATCCACTTCCGCCGTGACCCGCGCCCTGGCCCGGTTGACGCCGACCACCTCCTCCAGCATGGTTTCCACCTTCTGCCGCAGGGTGTCTTCAATCTTTATCTGATACTCCAGCTGGTTTCCGGTGAGCACCCCCTCGCCATCGCCCTGTTTCCGGTAGAGCAAACGACCGCTGGTATCGACCAAGGTGATATTTTCCGTACTCAGCCCCGGAACCGCGCTGGCCACCAGATTGACAATACTTTGAATCTCATGCTGGTTGAGTTTTTCCCGGCCGCGCAGCTTGACGCTGATTGAAGCGGTGGGCGGCTTTTCATCCTCGACGAACACCGACTCCTTGGGGGTGGCGATATGGACTCTGGCTTCGATAACCTGCTGAAAATTCCTGATGGTTCTTGCCAACTCTCCCTGCAAGGCCCGCTGATAGTTTAACTTTTGGACAAAATCGGTCTGGCCGAAGCTGGTCTGGTTGAAGATCTCAAAACCAACGCCGCCGCCCCTGGGCAAGCCCTCGCCCGCCAAGGTCAACCGAACCTCATACACTTGCGAGGCTGGAACCAGGATGGCCCCGCCATCATCGGACAACTTGTACGGGACGCGCTGGTCCTTGAGTTTCGTCAGGACCTCGCCCGCATCTTCCTGGTTCAACCCGGAAAAAAGGACCTTGTAGGAGGTTTCCTTGCTGGCGGTGGTCAGGCTCAACAGGCCGCCAACCACTACGGCTATCACCACGACCCCGAGTATCTTCTGGGTCATGCTCAGCCCCTTGGCAATGGAAGCGATCTGCTCAAGAATTTCTTTTGGGGTAGCCATGTTCTGTTCCTTTGTCTAAGAGGTTTCCATGCACCCTGTTTAGATCTGCATCCTCATGATCTCACGGTATGCGTCAATAACCTTCTGCTGCACCCGGGTCATCATCCGAAAGGAAATGCCCGCTTTTTCCATGGCGATCATGGTTTCATGGATATTGGCGTGCTCCCCGGCGGCAAGGCCTTTCACCAACAGATCAGCCTCCTGGTTCTGACCATTCACCTCGGCGAGCGAACGGCTGAGAAGCTCGGAAAACCCCGTGCCAGAAACGCCTGGCGTTCCGGGAGATTTTCCCGTTGATATTCCGGGCAGGCTGACCGGCTGCATGGTTATCTCTTTCATCTCTTTCCCTCCGCTTGCTCACGGGTTATCTTTACACTAACCATGACCTCTTCAATCGGCAATTATCTGCCGATCTCCAGGGCCTTGAGCGCCATATTTTTGACAGCATCCAGGGCCGTGACATTGGCTTCATAGGAGCGCCGAGCGCTCATCATGTCCACCATCTGCTCGGCCACATTGACATTTGGGAAACGCACAATCCCGTTGGCGTCTGCGTCCGGGTGTGATGGATCATAGACCTCCTTGAACGGCGCCTTGTCTTCGCTTACCTGCACCACCTCGACCTTGCGAAGCCGCTCGGTGGTGGAGTTGAGCGCATCCTGAAAATTAACCCCTTCCAAAGGCTTGGCCGCGAAGACCACGGATTTGGCCTTGTACGGCCCGCCTTCCATGGTCCGAGTGGTGTTGGCGTTGGCCAGGTTCATGGCCGCGATATTGAGCCGGGCCCGCTCCGCCTTGAGCGCGGAGCCGCTAATCTGCATGGCTGTCAAAGTATCCATCTATTATTTTCCTCCCTCGTCAATGGCATAGCGCAGGCCATCAAATTTTTTCCCAATGCTCTTGGCGATTACCTGAAACATCAGCTGGTTTTCCGCCATCTTCACCATCTCCTGGTCCAGATCCACCGGCTTTTTCTCGCTGGCAAACTCCCTGGTTTTACTGGCTTCCATGGCGTCAAGCTGCATGTGGCCCTTGTCGGTTCGGACCAACTCCCCCTGGCCACTCATCGCACTCTGCATAACCTTGGCAAAATTAAAATCCTGCCCCGTATAGCCCGGGGTTTCATAATTTGCCACATTGGACTGAATCAACCCCTGCCGCTCCTGACGCAGACTGAGCGCCTGACGCATGGCCTCGATATTGCTGTCGAACAATTTGTTGATGGGCATGGCATTCTCCTTTTATGGATCAAACAGCTTGCCATATTCTTTTGCAAAAAAAGTGCCACCACCCAATGTTTTTTTATCCACGGAAATGGGTCCTCGGGAAAAATAGCCGTTTTCAACAAAAAAAAGAGCATTGCAAAAAGGATACAGCCGGAGAAAAATACGAGGCAGGGCGGGACAAAATGACACAACTTACTGAAATACAAGAATAAAAAAAATACGCAAATACCCAAACAGCGGCCGCCGCCGAGCAAAACAAAGGCGTTACTCAAGCATACCCTGGGAACGATACTCATGCAGTTTATTGCGCAGGGTTCGAACACTGATCCCAAGAATCTCGGCCGCATGTGTCCGATTATTGTCGTTTGCCTGCAAGGCCTGCAGGATCATTTGACGCTCGACCTCCCGCAAGGTCTGGATCCCGATGTCCACGGCCGCGGAGGTATTGGCCGCCGCCACCGCGGAATGGCCGGAAGCTTGCGGCACAATAACTGCCGCGGATTCAAGCTTGGATGGCGGCTCGACATCATCCCAAAAATCCCAAGGCTCAAGCTCCTGGCCCTGGGAAAGGAGCATGGCCCGCTCGATCAGGTTCTCCATCTCCCGCACATTGCCAGGCCAGCTATAATCGGCAAACCTTGCCCAGACGGACGAGGCGAGCTTTTTCACCGGTTTGCTGTATTGAGCCGCATACTTCACCACAAAAAAATCAACCAGCAACCCGACATCCTCCCGACGTTCGCGCAGGGGGGGAAGCTTGAGGGGAATAACATTTAAGCGGTAATACAGATCCTGCCGGAAAGCGCCTTCCTTCACCGCCTGCTCCAAATCGCGGTTGGTGGTGGCCAGCACATGCACATCAATCTTGAAAGGAGCCCGGCCTCCCAGTCGATCCACCTCTTCCTCCTGGAGCACCCGCAGGAGCTTGGCCTGGAGATGCAAGGGGATCTCGCCGATTTCATCCAGCAGCAGAGTGCCGCCATCGGCCAGTTCGAACTTGCCTTTTTTGGTGACAATGGCCCCGGTGAAAGCCCCCTTCTCATGGCCGAACAGCTCGCTTTCCAAAAGACCTTCCGGCAGGGCGGCGCAGTTCAAGGCCACGAACGGCCCGTTTCGCCGGTCGCTCTCCTGATGGATGAAGCGGGCAAAAACCTCCTTGCCCGTGCCGGATTCACCAAGGATAAGCACGGTGGCCTTGCTGGAGGCCACGCTTCTAGCCCTGGCCATGAGCTGCAACAGCTTGGGGTTCTCCCCGATAATCGGTTTTCCAAGGGCGGGCGCATCCCCGGTTTTCCGCGCCCCTGGCCTGCAGGGAGCTTGCGGCAGCCTGCTTCCGAGGGCAAAAACCCTGGCCACCGTCTCTTCAATAACCTCAACCGGAAAGGGCTTTAGGAGATAATCAAAGGCCCCCTGCTTCATGGCCTCCACCGCCGTATCCACGGTGGCGAACCCCGTCATGATCACCACCGGCAGCTCAGGGCGCAGCGCCTTTATCTGCCGCAAAAGCTCAAGGCCATCCATGCCCGGCATCTTTATATCAGTAACCACCAGGTCAGGCGGGGTTCTGGCGATCATCTCCAGGGCCATCCGGCCATTTTCCGCGACCGAGACTTCGTGTCCATTGCGGCTCAACGCCTCAAAGAGGGCGACGCGCATGTTCTGCTCATCATCAACAATCAGTATCTTGTGGGTCTGTTCAGACATCTTTTCCCCGGCTGGTTCCGTTTGATACCCCGGAGTCAGGCAGCAGCACCCTGAAGGTGGCGCCCTGGCCCGGCTCGCTCTCTACCTCGATCAATCCATGATGCGCTTCGGCAATGGCATGGCAGATGGCCAGGCCCAGACCGCGATTCCTGCCCTTGGTCGAGAAAAACGGGTCAAAAATCCTTTGCCGATTTTCCGGGGCAATCCCCTCCCCCCCATCCTGCACCCTGATTTCCAGCAAGGCGCCATGCCCCCTGTCCGGCGGCAGCCTTCGCAGGCCCAGGGAAAAGGTCCCCCCCGTCGGCATGCTTTCAATGGCATTCAGACCGAGATTGCGCAGGAGCTGTCCCAACAAGGTCTGATCGCCCGAGAGACCGGCCTGCGTCACCTCAATCCGACTCTCCACGACTATACCATGCTCTCCGGCAATTTCACGGAGAGCTTCCATGCTTTTTCCAAGCTCCGCGACCATGTCCAGTTCCTGCATCCGCGGAAGCGGGAACCCGGAAAAGGTCACGAAATTATCCAGCTGATGATGCATGGTTCGCACCGCCCCCAGCATCCGGGCCGCGACCCGCTCGTTGTCAGGGTCGCCAGCCAGTTCCCGCTTAAGAATCGAGGCATACAGCTCAAGACTGCCCAAGGGGTTTTTCAATTCCTGACTCATGGCCTCGGCCATCTCCCGCATGGCGGCAAAACGCTTGCTCCGGTCGTGATGCATCTCCAGCATGGCCGGGAAGGTGACATCCTCCACGGAAAGGAAAAAACCGGCCACATGCAAAAATGGGCTCTGCAAATCGTTGCGGCTGATGAGGAGACAACGCCTTTCCGTCCCCTCGACCGCAGCCGGCATCTCGCAGAGCAGACGGCCGCCGGAAAGATGCAGGGCCGCAAGTTCATGGGTCAAGCCGATTTTCTGGGAGAGTACCCCCCAGCAGGTTTTGTTCTGGAGGGAGCACCCGACAAGATCGAGAAGCTGGGCGGCTTTCTGGTTTGCCGCCAGCAGGTTCCCCTGCCTATCGGCAAGCAGAACCCCCCCTGGCATGCTTTCGAGCATGGCAAAAAATAATTCCCGCGGCTGCTCGGGGGCAGCAAGGATCGCCTGCGCCATCAGAGGTTTCGCCCTGGACAGCATGTGCCCACCATAGCTTTCACCGGGCCACCTTTCTCGATTTTCTGCCCAGATCAATTTCAATCTGGTTCAGAATGCTTTTCGCCTTCTTCTTGAGAAGCTCGTCCGGCCCGGCCTGCGCCTTCTGGAGATGCCCGCGCCCCTTTTCCATCTCCCCGGCCTTGCGAAACAAGTCGCCCAACTGTAGATGAATCTGCTGGGCAGCCTTGCTGTCCTTCGGCATATCACCATCAACTCCAGCCAGGTAAGCGTCAATGGCCGACGGAGCCCCTTGCCCGGCCAAGCCATCACCGAACTCTCGATACCAGCCCTGCAAGGCCTCAGGCCCCAGCCATTGCTTCTGCCGGGAACGCGAAAGAACCTCAAGCCCCTCGGGATAGAGGCCGAGAGTGGCCAGCATCCGCAGACGCGCTTCCACATAGACCTTTATTTTCGCCGGGACAGGCGCGGCGTCAGTTGCCTTGGCGTACCAGGCAAGAGCCTCG
>Ga0334722_10005030_pt1 | contig 13507 bp, 11 predicted proteins | sample C3_bottom_MG_FD_207210 | JGI IMG/M metagenome (GOLD analysis project Ga0334722, IMG submission 207210) | Sediment microbial communities from Yellowstone Lake, YNP, Wyoming, USA - C3_bottom | ecosystem: Environmental > Aquatic > Freshwater > Lake > Sediment | place: USA: Wyoming | collected...
CCGCGTCCAAAAGGTTTAAGGTCTGTAACTATTCAGGTCAAAAGCAAGGCGTCTCTCGCAAAGCCGCAAAGCTCGCAAAGAACGGCAATAAAATCATAAAAACGACCCCATCCTTTCTTTGCGTCTTGGCGTCTCAGCGTGGCCCACTTAATCGGCCATTGCGCGAAAATTTGTTTGCTTTTGCAGTGTTATAGACGCGTATAAAAAAGAGCTGAATAGTTACTAAGGTTTTTAGTATTTATTGAAGAAAATGGAGGATACCATGAGCAACGGAGTAAAAGTATTACTGATCATTCTCGGCGTCATCGCGGTGGTCGCCATCAGCACGATCATGTACGGCGTGGGCCAGTACAACCAGATAGTGGCCATGGACGAGCAGGTGAAAAACCAGTGGGCCCAGGTGGAAAACCAGCTGAAGCGGCGCTACGACCTGATCCCGAACCTGGTCGAGATCGTCAAAGGGTATGCGAAGCATGAAAGGGAGCTGTACGAACATATCGCCGATGCGCGCACAAAATATTTTCAAGCGCCGACGCCGAAGGACAGGATGGCGGCTTCGGGACAGCTCGAAGGGGTCCTCTCGCGCCTGCTGGTGCTTCAGGAAACCTATCCCCAGCTCAAAGCGAACGAGAACTTCCTGAAACTGCATGATGACATTACAGGCACCGAGAACAGGATCGCTGTGGAGCGGAAGCGTTATAACGACGACGTGCGAACGCTGAACACTTACCGCAGGTCAGTCTTCGGACGGTTCTTCGCATCGCTTGCCGGCGTGGGCGAGGCGGCCTACTATGAGATCCCGTTAGCTCAGAAAGAGGCGCCCGCGGTCAAGTTTTAGCAGCCATCGGCATCAAGCGGCCGTTTCACTTGTAATTCCCCCTCACCTTTACCTTCCCCCCAAGGAGAGAGAGTAGGGTGAGGGGTTTTCGTTTGCCGGTGTGCCGACCCGTAGACATGAATATTTACCTGTAGCTCCCCCCTCACCTTTTTCCACCTTCACCAAAAGTGCACTAGCTGCTTCACCCCGGCATTTTCATATGAACCCGCTCAAGACATTCCAAAGACACAGCCTGCAACGGCATTAAAAAGGGCTTGCATTTATTGCCCGTCTGCGCTAATGTAAGTGCCTACTTACATGATAAAAAAAACCGATACCAAAAAACGATTGCTTGAAGCCACGCTCACGCTGATCTCCGAAAAGGGCTATATGGGCGCCACCACGCGCGAGATCGCGCAGCAGGCGGGAGTGACCGAGCTCACCCTGTTCCGGAATTTCGGCTCAAAGGAAAAGCTTTTTAAAGAGCTTCTCGCCGGCTATACCTTTCTTCCCCGGTTAAAAGAACTCCTGCCGGAACTGGACGGCCTGTCGAGCAGGAAAGCCCTGGAGCTAATTGCCACGCGTTTTCTGCTGACCCTGAAAGAACGCAAATCCATGGTCAAGATCATGTATTCCGAGTACACGACCTATCCTGAGAATATCAGGGAGGTGTATAATAAGTTCGTGCTGGAGATGCGGACCACGCTGGCGGCCTATTTTGAGGGCCTGCAAAAGCGGGGCGTGCTCCGGAAGAACATATCGCCCGCCATGACGGCCAGGATGTTCCTGTGGATACTGTTCTCCTATTTCAGGTCCGAGGAGATCATGCAGTCCTCGGGCATGAAGAAAGCGGCCATGGAAAAACACATCCACGAAATGATCGACATATTCATGTCCGGGGCAATGAACAATAACTCGTAACAATTGCATGCATCAGGAGAGCGTTATGCGAAAGAAGAACGACCGGAAGCCCCTTATCTCCCTTGCAATGGCCCTGTTCTCAGTGCTGTTCCTGGCGGCCCCCGGTTTTTCAATAGAAGCAGTTCCGCCCATGGACCAGCAGGGAAAACCGGCGCCGGTTCAGCCTGCAACAACGATAGCGCCAGATACCGGACAGATCCTGTTGGGAGAGATGATCACCCTCGACCGGAGCATCGGGATCGCGCTCAAAAAGAACCCGCAGATCGTCGCGGCGACCAGCTCCGTGGATGTCAGCCAAAGCCGGGTCGGCGAGGCCAGGGCGAACTACTATCCGCAGCTGTCCGCCCAGGGCGGTTACAGCAGGATCAGCCCGATGCAGGGGACCGCAGCGCCCATCAACAACTACGACCTCTACACGGGAAGCGTGTCAGCCAGCCAGAACCTGATCGACTTCGGCAAGACCTCGTCCCAGGTCACCATCTCGAAATACAACCTCGAAGCATCGCGCTCCGACCTCAATACCACCTCGGACCGGATCATTTTCAACGTCAAGCAGGCCTATTACAATGTGCTGCAGGCCCGGCGCAGCCGCGAGGTGAGTGCCGACATCGTGAAGCAGTTCCAGCAGCATCTCGATCAGGCAAAGGGTTTCTATGAGGTCGGCACCAAGGCGAAGATCGACGTGACCAAGGCTGAGGTCGACCTGAGCAACGCCCGGCTGAACCTGATCAAGGCCGAGAACGCGGTGAAAATTTCCTGGGTCATCCTGAACAATGCCATGGGCATGCCTTATGCTCCGGAGTATACGGTCGAGGACAATCTGGCGATCCATAAGTTCGAGATCACGTTTGATGAGGCGCTGAAGCGTGCCTACGAGAACCGGCCCGACCTGAAAGCCCTCGTGGCAAAACGCGAGGCAGCACAGGAGGCCGTGGGCCTTGCCCGCACCGGCTACTATCCGGTACTGAACGGAAGCGCGAGCTACGGCAGGTCCGGCCAGGACAGGGACCTTAAGCTGGACCATGGCTGGAGCGCCGGCGTGGTCCTGACCATCCCCCTGTTTAATGGTTTTTTGACCTCGCATCAGGTTGCGGAAGCCAAATCGAACCTGTACCTGCTGAAAGCAAACGAAGAGACGCTGCGGCAACAGGTGCTGCTCGACATACAATCGGCCTATCTGAACCTGCAGCAGGCGAACGACAGCATCGCCACTGCGGAGCTCGCTGTGCAGCAGGCCCAGGAGAACCTGGACCTCGCGAACGGCCGCTATGCCGCGGGCGTCGGCAGTCCCATTGAGGTGACCGATGCTTTTGCAGCGTACAGCAATGCCCAGGCCTCGTACACGAACGCGCTTTACAGCTATAAGATCGCGCAGGCGAGCATTGAGCAGGCCATGGGGGCGCGGTAGCAAGCTTTCTGCGAGAATAGCATTGGAAATAGTGTGGGCATGAAACTTAATTCTTTTTGACACTGATCAAGGCGGACAAGAATATGATTTTAACAAATAAGCAACTGACAAAGCATAACCCTTTTCGAGCTAATCATACTGAATCAGCCGTTATCTGTGTCAAAACCTTATGCCCCAGATGGCCCGCAATTCTGATAACGCTCCTTGCCGTGGCTCTGTCACCCGCCTGCTCCAAGGGCAAACAGCCGCCGCCCAAGATCGTACCCGTGGTCGCCGAACATGCTGACCGGAAAAATATTCCGCTGCAGCTCAAGACAATCGGAAACGTGGAGGCGTTTAATGCCGTATCGATCAAGGCACTGGTCGGCGGCGAAGTGGAGGGCGTGTACTTCCGTGAAGGGCAGGACGTCAGGAAGGACGCACTACTGTTCAAGATAGACCCCGCCCCGTACGCGTCCGCCCTCAGACAGGCTGAAGCGAACCTCGCGCGCGACCTGGCGCAGGCAAAAAATGCCGAGGAGCAGGCCAAGCGGTACGCCATCCTCGTGCAGAAGGACTACGTTGCCAAGGACCAGTACGACCAGATCCGGGCCAATGCCGACGCCCTGGCCGCCGTGGTCGACGCGGACCGGGCCGCTGTCGAGAACAGCAGGCTCCTGCTGTCCTACTGCACCATCAAGTCGCCCATCAATGGTCGCGCCGGAAGCGTGCTCGTCAATGCGGGCAATGTCATCAAAGCGAACGATCTCGCGCTGACGACCATCAACCAGATCGTGCCGATCTACGTCACCTTTTCCCTGCCGGAGCAGAACCTGGCGGACATCAAAAAGTTTTCCGCACGGGGCGAACTCAAGGTCGAAGCGATCATCCCCGGAGATGAAAAGCAGCCTGTCCGGGGAGAGCTCACCTTTATCGATAATGCCGTGGACATGACAACAGGAACCATCAAGCTCAAAGGGACCTTCAGGAACCTCGACCGAAAGCTCTGGCCGGGACAATTCATGGACGTCGTCCTGACGCTGACCACTGAGCGTGACCGGGTCATCGTGCCGTCCCAGGCCGTACAGACAGGCCAGCAGGGCCAATACGTCTATGTGATCAAGGATGATATGACCGCCGATCTCCGGGTCGTGACACCCGGCAGAATCTATCAGACCTGGACCATCATCGACAAAGGCGTGGCAGCGGGAGAAACGGTCGTGACCGACGGTCAGCTCCGGCTGGTGCCGGGAGCGAAAGTGGAGATCAAGAATCCCGAGGAGAAAAAACCTGAAGGTAAGACGGTAGGAAGGTAAGAAGGTATGAGATAGGAAGTTGAAAAGAAAAAAGCGGAACAGGGGATGTTGCTTACCCTCTTTCCCTCTTACCTTCTTCCCTTCCCGACTTCATATTTTCCGCACGGATCTCCGCAATGAAAAAAGGTTAACGCATGAATATATCCGAACTTTCCATACGCCGTCCGGTCATGACCACCCTGGTCATGCTCTCCATCCTGTTCGTGGGCATCGCCGGATATCGTCTCCTTCCGGTCTCGGACCTGCCGAACGTGGACTTCCCCACCATCCTCGTGAGCGCCAGTGTGCCCGGCGCCAGTCCCGAGACCATGGCCTCGGCCGTTGCCACGCCGCTGGAGAAACAGTTCTCGACCATCGCGGGCATCGATTCCATGACTTCGACCAATGCCCAGGGAAGCACCCAGATCACCATCCAGTTCAACCTGAGCCGCAGCATCGATGCCGCTGCCCAGGATGTACAATCCGCTATCGCATCCGCCCAGCGTCAGCTCCCGCAGGACATGCCGAGCCCTCCATCATATCGCAAGGTAAATCCGGCTGACTCGCCGGTGCTCTATCTCGCCCTCAGTTCTCCAACGCTTCCACTTTCTTCCGTGGACGATTACGCCCAGACCATCATTTCCCAGCGCATCTCCATGGTGAGCGGCGTTGCCCAGGTGCAGGTCTTCGGGTCCCAGAAATATGCGGTGCGCGTGCAGCTCAATCCCCGTTCGCTGGCAACGAAAGGGATCGGCATCGATGAGGTGGCGGCAGCGGTCGCCAACGCGAATGTGAACCTTCCCACGGGCACGCTCTATGGCGCGAACCAGGCGTTCACCATACAGGCCACGGGCCAGCTGAACGATGCCGAAGCATATCGCCCGGTCATCGTGGCGTACCGGGGCGGCTCGCCGGTCAGGCTGCAGGAGCTGGGCCATGTCATCAACAGTGTAGAGAACGATAAGGTTGCGAGCTGGTTCAAGGACACGCGGGCCGTTGTTCTGGCGATCCAGCGCCAGCCGGGCACGAACACCGTCGAGGTCGTGGACTCCATCAAAAAGCTGCTTCCCACCTTCCGTGAACAGATGCCGGCCGCGGTGAACCTGAACATTTTGTTCGACCGGTCGGAATCCATTCGAGATTCCGTCCATGACGTGCAGTTCACCCTGATCCTCACGGTCTGCCTCGTCGTGCTGGTGATCTTCCTGTTCCTCCGGAACCTGTCGGCAACGGTCATTCCGAGCCTGGCCCTACCCATGTCCATTGTCGGGACCTTCGCGCTCATGTATGTCCTCGATTTCAGCATGGACAACATGTCGCTCCTTGCGCTTACGCTTTCGGTCGGCTTCGTCGTGGATGACGCCATCGTGATGCTCGAGAACATCATCAGGCATATGGAGATGGGCGAGACCGTCATGGAGGCCGCGCTCAAGGGGTCCAAAGAGATCGGATTCACGATCCTGTCCATGACCGTCTCGCTGGTGGCGGTCTTCCTGCCCGTGTTCTTCATGGGCGGCATCATGGGCCGGCTTCTGCACGAGTTCGCCATTACCATCGGCGTGTCCATCCTGATCTCCGGCTTCGTCTCCCTGACGCTTACCCCCATGCTGGCCTCGCGCTTTGTCAGGCCTCACGGCCATGAACAGCACGGCAGGCTTTACCAGGCGTCGGAGCGCTTCTTCACGAACCTTTTGAACTTCTATGAACGGACCCTGACGATCGTGCTCCGGCACCGTCTCGCCACCATGGTCGTAACCTCCGTCATCTTCATCGCAACGGTGTTTCTCTTCATGTATATGCCGCAAGGCTTCCTCCCGAGCGAAGACACGGGTCAGCTGTTCATCACCACGGAAACCGCGCAAGGTACCTCGTTCGAATCCATGAAGCAGCATCAACAGGCCATTGCCGCCATCGTGCTCGACGACCCCAATACCGATGCCTTTATGTCGAGCGTGGGCGCGGGCGGCTCCACGACATCGGTGAACCAGGGAAGGCTTTTCATCCGGCTGAAGCCGCGTTCGCAGCGCAAGCTACATGTGGACCAGGTGATCCAGCAATTGCGGCCCAAGCTGATGCAGGTCCCCGGCATCCAGACGTACCCGCAGAATCCGCCTCCCATCCGCATCGGCGGCACGCTCACCAAGAGCCTGTACCAAATCACGCTCCAGAGCCCGGATACCGATGAGCTTTATGCGAACGCCCCCAAGCTCGAGGCGAAGATGCGAGAGCTGCCGATGCTCCAGGACGTGACGAGCGATCTGCAGATCAAGAACCCGCAGGTCAATGTCCAGATCGACCGCGACAAGGCGTCCGCCCTCGGCATCAGCGCGACGCAGCTGGAGACAGCGCTTCAGGCCGCCTACAGCAACAAGCAGGTCTCGACCATTTATGCGCCGAACAACCAGTACCGCGTTCTCATGGAACTGGAGCCGGAGTACCAGCAGGACCCGTCCTCGCTCTCCCTGCTGTATATCCGATCGTCCGGCAACCAGCTCGTGCCGCTCCGGACCGTATCTAGGCTTTCTCAGAACCTGGGGCCGTTGACCGTGAACCATCTGGGCCAGCTCCCTGCGGTCACGCTCTCGTTCAACACCCGGCCCGACGTATCGCTCGGGACCGCCATCGACGCTGTAAACAACGCGGCCCGCCAAACCCTGCCCGCTTCCATCACGACGAGCCTGCAAGGGACCGCCCAGGCATTCAAGTCGTCCATGGAGGGCTTCGGCATCCTGCTGTTCGCCGCCATCCTGGTGATCTATATCGTGCTCGGCATCCTGTACGAAAGCTTCATTCATCCGTTCACGATCCTGTCGGCCCTGCCTTTCGCAGGCTTCGGAGCGATCGTGACCCTGATGATCTTCGGTAAAGATCTGAATGTCTATTCCTACGTGGGGATCATCCTGCTCGTCGGGCTCGTGAAAAAGAACGGCATCATGATGGTGGACTTCGCCCTCGATGCACAGCGCAAGGAGGCGGCAACGCCCCACGACGCGATCTTCAAAGCCTGCATTATCCGGTTCCGGCCCATCATGATGACCACCATGGCCGCGCTGCTCGGCACGCTGCCTATCGCTCTGGGATTCGGCGCAGGAGCTGAATCACGCCGTCCGCTCGGCCTGGCCGTGGTCGGCGGACTCCTGTTCTCGCAGACACTGACCCTCTATGTGACCCCGGTCGTGTTTCTTTACATGGACCAGCTTCAGCGGAAGCTCAATGCGATGCACATATTCCAGACGCGCAAAAAAGCGAGTGGCCACGAATAGCGCGTTGGCAGAACAAATTGAAGCCACCCTTTTTGACAGGATAACAGGATGGACAGGATTTGCACCTAAATCAAAAGGAAAAGAATTTCTCTCGCAAAGGGAATCTTAAGTAAAAAGCTTTCCTGGTTTAAAACCAAAAAGCAAGCCGTGGCTTATGGTTTTCTTGGCGTCCTTTGCGAGCTTTGCGAGAGAGGCTTTTTGCTTCCGGCTTGTCCGGGTTAGGACTTCATATGATAAAACAAAAAATTGTTCTCAGCCTCCTCATCACCCTCCTCTTCAGCTGCAAAGGCGATGCGCCCTCGTACCGGACCGAGCCCGTGTCCCGCGGCGATATCCAGCAGGCCGTGACCGCGACGGGAACGGTCAACGCCGTGACCACGGTCCTCGTCGGCACCCAGGTGTCGGGCACGATCAAGAACCTCTATGTGGATTTTAACTCACGGGTCAAAAAAGGCCAGCTCATCGCGCTGATCGATCCCGAAATGCTCGAAGCGCAGGCGGCGCAGGCGCGGGCAAATGTGGGAAAGGCCGATGCGGCGTTCCTCGATGCAGACCGGACGCTGAAGCGGAACCGGGAGCTCTTCACCAAAAACCTGATCCCCCGCAGCGACCTGGACACGGCGGAAACGAATTATGAAAGCGCCAAGGCAACGCTGGCGCAGGCTAAAGCCGCGCTCACGGTGTCGGAAACGAACCTCCGGTACACGCGCATCCTGTCGCCCGTGGACGGGGTCGTGATATCCCGGAACGTGGACATCGGCCAGACCGTCGCAGCCAGCTTCCAGACGCCGACGCTCTTCACGATCGCCCAGGACCTGACCAAGATGCAGATCCATACGAACATTGCGGAATCTGATATCGGCGTCGTAAAGGTCGGACAGGCCGTGGAGTTTACTGTGGATGCTTATCCCGATACCACGTTCAAGGGAAAGGTGTGGCAGAAACGACAGGCTCCGATAACTGTGCAGAACGTCGTCACCTATGATGTGGTGATCAAGGTTGACAATAGCGACCTTAAACTCATGCCCGGCATGACCGCCAATGTCTCGATCGTCATCACGACGCAGCGCGACGTGCTCCGGATCACCAATGCGGCCACACGGTTCCGGTTCCCGGAGCGGCCCGCAGGGGCTGGTGCAGGGGCAAACGCGGGTTCGGCTGAGAAAAAGGGGCCGTCGGTCTGGGTTCTCGAGAACGGGAAACCGAAACGCGTCAGCATCACGCCGGGCATAAGCGACGGCGCGTACACTGAAGTCGCATCCGGCGATTTGAAGGAAGGCCAGCAACTTATCGTTGAATCTTTGAAGAAGACGAAGCCGCAGGCGACCTCAGGGCCGAGGATGTTCTAAAACAGTTCACCCTCACCCCAACCCTCTCCACTGGCGGGAGAGGGTTGGGGTGAGGGGGAGGATTATGCCGCTTATCGAAGCACGAAAACTCACCAAAGTGTATAGTCTCGGCGATGTCGAGGTGCGGGCGCTTGACGGCATTTCAACGACCATTGAAAAGGGTGAGTTCGTCGCCATCATGGGACAGTCGGGGTCGGGCAAGTCCACGTTCATGAACGTGCTCGGATGTCTTGACACGCCGAGCGGGGGAAACTATCTGCTCGACAACATCGATATCGGGGGCCTTACCCGGGACGAACTTGCGGAGATCAGGAATAAAAAATTGGGGTTTGTATTCCAGGGCTTCAACCTTTTGTCGCGGACCTCGGCCCTGGAGAACGTCGAGCTTCCCATGCTCTACAACGGCTTCGCAGCGCAGGTCCGGCAGGAGCGGGCACGGAAGGCCTTAAAAAGCGTGGGCCTCGAAGGCAGGGAAGATCACCACCCGAACCAGCTCTCCGGCGGCCAGCAGCAGCGGGTCGCCATTGCCCGGGCGCTGGTGAACGACGCGCCCATCATCCTGGCCGACGAACCCACGGGTAATCTCGATACCAGGACCAGTGTGGAGATCATGGAACTGTTCGTGCGACTGAACCAGGAATCCAACATCACCGTGATCCTGGTGACCCACGAGCACGATATCGCGGCGTTCAGTAAGCGGATCATACGGTTTTCAGATGGACATATTGTGAGCGATGAAAGGACAGGGACGGAAAGGCAGGGTCCAGTAGCCAGGGTCCAGGGGCCAGTGAACCAGAACCAGAACCCTGAACCCTGAACCCCGGACCCTATTATTTATGATTAACATCCCTTCCACATTCAAAATTTCATTTCGCGCTCTTCGCGTGAACAAGATGCGCTCGGCCCTCACCATGCTCGGCGTCATCATCGGCGTCGGCGCCGTGATCGCCATGGTCGCCATCGGCACCGGCGCAAGCCGGAAGATCGCTGAACAGATCTCGAGCATGGGAAGCAATCTGCTCATCATTCTCCCCGGCGCAACGACCGCGGGTGGCGTACGAATGGGCGGCGGGACGCAGTCCACGCTGAACCTTGCTGACGCCGATGCGATCCTGAAGGAATGCACCGCTGTAGCGGACGTGGCGCCCAGCATGGGAGGCGTGGCACAGATCATCTACGGACACCTGAACTGGTCAACGGGCATCAACGGAACAACGCCGGGCATGCTGACCGTGCGTGACTGGGACCTGAGCGCGGGCCGGCCCTTTACCATGCAGGACGTAAAGAGCGCGACAAAGGTAGCTCTGCTCGGCCAAACCGTGGTGGACAACCTGTTCGGCGACCAGAACCCCGTGGGACAGACCATCAGGATTAAAAACGTACCTTTTACCGTGATCGGCGTTCTTGCGCCCAAGGGCCAGAATGCGCAGGGGCAGGACCAGGACGATACGATCGCCATCCCGGTGACCACGGCCCAGAAAAAGCTCTTCGGCACCCAGTTCCCGGGCATGGTAAGGATCATCATGGTCAAGGCAAAGAGCGCTGAAAATCTGTCCGTGGCCGAAAGACAGGTAACGGAGCTGCTCAGGCAGCGGCATCATATCGGCCAGAGGCAGGATGCCGACTTCAGTGTGCGGAACCTCACCCAGATCATGCAGGCGCAGGAACAGTCCACCAATGTGATGACCATGCTGCTCGGGGCCATCGCTTCCGTCTCGCTCCTTGTAGGTGGGATCGGCATCATGAACATCATGCTCGTGTCCGTGACCGAGCGGACGCGCGAGATCGGCATCCGCATGGCCATCGGCGCCAAGACCTGGGATATCCGGTTGCAGTTCATCATTGAAGCGCTCACCCTGTCGCTGATCGGGGGGGTAATCGGCATCATCACCGGGGTATCTACGGCACTGATTCTTTCATCCCTCTCCGGCTGGCCAACGGTCGTGTCCGTTCCTGCCATCCTTATCGCTTTTGGTTTTTCCGGCTTCATCGGCATCTTCTTCGGCTTCTACCCCGCGTACAAAGCCTCGCTCCTGAACCCCATCGATGCGCTGCGGTATGAGTAGCGTTTTCTCGTCTGTCGCCCGGAATCATTGAAAAAGCGGAGCACCCTCTGTGGGTATCCCGCTTATCTGCTCATTTTCTTTCGGAATTTTTAGTTGCGCGCTTGCTGTAGTTTTGATAGGATGGCACGACAGTCTGGACATTATGCTGAAGGGGTTAATAACATAGTGACTCGTGAAGAGAAAATGGCGCAGCTAATCGCAGAAATACCAGGATTGAGCGATTACAGGCTTAGTCTTGTACAGAACATGGTGCAGGTATTCACACAACCTTGGACAATCAAAAGGGCATCTGATTCGGATATTATTTCAGAATCAGCCCTGTTGGATTTTGGGGATGTGTTGCGAATTCATCACTGCTTTTCAAGAGAGCCTTTTTCAAAGGACAAATTCGAATTTGCGTTGGAGGCTGTTCTCAAAACATCAGGCGTGGCAGCAGAACTGGCACCGCGGGGCAGACGTGGCTATGACATCAAGATAGCCGATAGAAATATTTCACTTAAGACTGAGGCTGCAAAGGCTATTAGCGTTGATATGCTTCATATCTCAAAATTTATGGAGCTTGGAGGGGGCCAGTGGGGTAATAACCCAAAGGATTTACTTGGTCTACGTCAGCAATTCCTTGATAACCTTGAAGGCATTGATCGTATATTAGTGTTGCGTGCTCTGAAGAAGGGCGATCCTGACTATTTATATGAACTTGTTGAGATACCGAAGAAGCTCTTGGAAAGGGCTTCCTCTGGGCGTTTTGAGATGCGCATGGAAAGCATCCAATTCCCCAAGCCCGGCTATTGTTTTGTAGAAAAGGCAGGCGAGTTGCTTTTCAGCCTCTATTTCGACGGCGGCGGAGAGCGAAAACTACAGATTAAAGGTTTAAAAAAGGATTTATGTAAGTTTCACGCTTCTTGGCAGTTTGACCATCCGCAGCAAAATTCTGTTTGAGCGGGGGAGTGACTGCCATCAAGCGTTGTTTGGCAATTTCAATATACTGTGATTTCAGTTCGATGCCGACGCACCCACGATTCTCTTCAATGGCAACTACGCCAACCGTGCCGCTGCCGAAAAATGGATCCAGCACTAAGCCATCTTTTGGCGCTCCGGCCAAAATGCACGGTCGTACTAATGCTCTCGGAAAAACAGCGAAGTGGGCTTCCTTGCAAGGTTCAGTGTTGATTTGCCAAACAGTCCGCTTGTTTTTATGAGATTTACCGTCAGCCGTTTGCTCCTTGATTGACTCCTGATCAAAATAGTAATTTTCACTTTTTGAAAGCATGAATAGGTATTCATGTGACACTGTTACCCTGTCTTTTACCGATTCCGGCTGACAGTTGGGTTTGTGCCATATGATGTCTGAACGCAGATACCAACCATCAAGTTGAAGCGCCATAGCCAGCATCCATGCAACACCAATCAGGTCCTTGGGTTTTAGCCCTGTCGGAGTGTCAGGGCGATAGGACATTGCGCGCCCCTTATTTTTCGCATCGGATTGTCGCCAAGTACGTCCGCCGGACGTGTACGTGTTACCGATATTGAGCCAGAAAGTACCATCGGATCGCAGCACTCTACGGACTTCACGAAATACATTGACCAGATGTGCGATATAGTCATTAATATTTGTCTCTGCCCCTATTTGTCCTTCGTAACCGTAATCACGCATACCCCAGTAGGGCGGCGAAGTAACGCAACAGTGGAAGGTGTTGTCGGGGAGCAGGGCAAGCTTTTGCCGAACGTCACCATGGATAATCTGTACCGATTCAGTTGCAAAAAACGATTCTGGCTGCAGACTATTGTTTGATATCGCTGTAGCGTTCACTTTTTTCTCCGTTTTACTTCGACTTTACCGTCGCCATTGTAAACGGCTGCATCTTCATTGACTTGCGAAACCAACGCATCGATTATGAAAGCATGTAGCGACTTATTCGATTCAATAGCTTTGTGCTTAAGAGCTTTGTGCAAGCTTTCTTCAATCTCAAGCGGAAATGTTTTCCTTGTCTTAGATTTTACCGTTGCGTTCATGTGAGCAAAGTTACCATAGTAACTAAGGTAAGTCAAGTGCATAATTTGAACCTTCCCAACAAGCGGCTCGTTGCGTCCGGGCTTCGCCCCGTGGATCACCCGCGTGTTCATGTGCAAATTACAAGCTGTACTTGACTATTATTTTGGCAGACTGAAATTACACAGTTATAGGTGAAGTCATTGAAGCATCCGTGACCGGCAATCAAAGACCGCAAGGTATACACTCATCACCCCTTCTTCACCACCTCCGCAACAGTCTTCCCCTCACCAGCCATGCTCGAAATATCCTCGAACGCGCTCATGGCGGCCGTTGAACCCTGTCCCACAGCAACGACGATTTGCTTCAAGCCGCCCGTGATAATCTGAACCTCCTCCTATGTCCCCCTACATCATTTT
>Ga0334722_10005032_pt1 | contig 13506 bp, 10 predicted proteins | sample C3_bottom_MG_FD_207210 | JGI IMG/M metagenome (GOLD analysis project Ga0334722, IMG submission 207210) | Sediment microbial communities from Yellowstone Lake, YNP, Wyoming, USA - C3_bottom | ecosystem: Environmental > Aquatic > Freshwater > Lake > Sediment | place: USA: Wyoming | collected...
GGGAACAGCTCCCGGCGCAGGGCCACCTCGGCCAGGGCCCGCGCCGTGGCGTCCGGCTCGTCGGCGAGCCACGCCGGCAGCGCGCCCACCACGACCGCTTCGGGCGGCAGGCCGTCGGCGAGAGCGAGCTGCACCGCGAGGAGCTGCAGCGCGAGCGCGCGGCCGGAGCGCGTCGCCGGATCCGAGGGCACGCCCGCGGCCAGGTCGGCGGCCACGACGAGCGCGCTCGCCGGCACCAGCACACGCGTGCCGCCGCGAGCCAGCAGGCGGTGGGCGAACCCGTGGTCGGCGATGGCGCGGTCGGGATCCACGCGACCGCTCACGATCTCGCGCAGCGGGTCCGCCACGACCAAGTCGATCCGTTCGAAGGCGGCGATGACCGCCTGGTCGGGGGCGGCGAGCGCGGGCGATTCGGTGACCAGCCGGACATAGCGGCCGTTGCGGGCGCCCGCGTCGTCCAGCGCCGACCGGAGGACCGCCAGCGCCCGGTGCGACCCGGTCGGCGTGGGCGGGCCGGCCGGGTCGAAGACCGCCAGGCCGCCCCGGGACGTCGGGGCCGGGAGCCACGGCTCCACCGGCGACCCGGCGCGGGCGGATGCATCGGCGAGCTCTCGGCTCGGCGGGACCTGGACGCGGATCGCGCCCGCGCCCGCGGCCACGGCCGCGATCGCCTCGTCCACGGCATCCACGATCGCCGGCGCCTCGAGCGTGACGCCCAGGAAGGGTGGCCGAGGCTCGCCCAGCAGCGCGATGAGCTCTCGCCGTGCTGTCCGGTTCGCGTCGGCCCGCTCGAGCGCCGCCGCCGCCATCGCGCCGGCCGTCGACTCGGCCCGGGCACGACGAACCGGATCCTCGAGCAGGTCAGCCTCCATCCCGAGGTCGATGTGCCCGGCCGCCACCTCGAGCGCCACCTCGCTGATGGGCAGGCCGTACTCCTCCATCGCGATGGCCATCGGCAGGGCGAGCCCGCCGCCCAGACGCCTCGGGTCGGATGCGAGGAAGCGGTCCACGACCTCGGCGGCCAGCGGACGGCCCTCGCGGTCCACACCTGACACGCCGAGGAGGCGCAGGACGGCCCGCTCCTGCCCCACCGTCGTCGTCGCGCGGGCGCCCGCGCTCCAAGCGGCGGCCATCGCCGTCGCGCGCTCGATCAGCCCGCCGACCACACTCCCCGATTCCCCCTGCATGGCGTCAGTATGGCGGCCTGCGGCCATGCGAATCCGGCGGTCCAGGCCCGCGCCTCAGCCCGCGCCTTCGGCGTCCTCGGCCGCGGTGCGTGCCGGAGCGCCGATCCACACGCGGCCGTCCGCGAACCGCTCGGCCTTCCAGATGGGCGCCCGGGCCTTCGTCTCGTCGATCGCGTAGCGGGCCGCGTCGAAGGCGGCGTCTCGATGGGGCGCCGCCGCGACAACGAGGATCGACGTCTCGCCAGGCGGCACGGCCCCGGTCCGGTGGACGATCGCCAGCCGCTCGACGCCGAACCGCCTCTCGATCTCGTCCGCGATCTGGCCCAGCACCGCGATCGCCATCGGCTCGAATGCCTCGTACTCAAGGCCCTCGACGCGTGCCCCCGCGTGCTTGGCCGCCTCGGCCTCCTGGCCCGGCGCCGGCGTGCCGGGCGTGACGCGCGTCCGGCCGAGGAACGTGACCACCGCGCCGTCCGCGGGCGTCGCCAAGTGGAGGGCCAGCTCGTCGGCCAGCGTCGGCGAGAACGGCTCGGCGTGGATCTCCAGGATCCGGACCCGGCCGTCGGGCGCCGCTTCGCCGGTCCCGTCGCCGCCGCTCACGGGCGGGATCGCCGCCACCTCGTCGCCGTCGGACACCGCTGTTCCGGTGTCGCGGTAGGTCCCGTTGACGGCGAAGCGGAGCGTCTCGCGGCCGGGCGCCAGAGCGGGCACCTGTGCCACGGCGGCGTCCCACGCCTCGGCGACGGTGGCGCCATCGGCTACCTCCACGCCCAGCTCCCTGGTCCCGGCGGCCTCGCGCTGCATCGCGAACAGTCGAACGCGGACGTGCATGCGTGCCTCCTACACCAGCAGGCCGGCGCCGAAGTACAGCCCGGCCGCGAGGATCGTCCCGGCGGCGATCGTGCCGACGTTGATGTACAGCAGGCCGGTGGCCGATTCCATCGACCGCGAGCGGGCCGTCTGGAGGGCGGCCCAGGAGACGATCAGCGGGAAGACGAGCCCGACCAGGAGCCGGAGCCAGACGAACAGCGCCCACGGCCCGAACAGCGCCGCGAACGGCCCGCCCGACGCCCCGGGCCCGGCCCCGGCGCCCACCCACAGCACGAACAGCACCAGCTGCACCGCCACGACCCCCACCAGCGAGCGGCTGACCAGCACCAGCGGGGCCTCCGGCAGCCGCGGCGTGACGAGGTACCAGTGGCCGAGGATCATCGCCGCGAACACGCCGCCCGTGGCGGCGGCGAGGACCAGGAGCTGGACGCCCAGCATCGTCGTGGCGATGACGCCGCCGGTGCCCCAGGCGAGCGCGCCGAGCACGAGCGATGCCACGCCGGCGACCAGCCCGGCCGCGGCAGGCCAGACGCTGCGACGACCTTTGGCGATGGCGACGACGGTGACGAGGGCGAGGACCGCGAAGGCCGCCATCGCGACCCGGCGCGGCACGTCGAAGGCGGGGTCCGCGATGACCGGCGAGCCCGTCGCGGCCGGCGCGAGCCCATCGTCCGACAGCCAGGCCAGCACGGCGAAGGCGGCCGAGCAGAACGCGGTGAACGCGAGGAACCCCTTCGTGGCGGGTGTGCGGAGGCGCGTCACCAGGACGACCGCGAACGAGCCCACCGCGAGGCCGGCGAGCACCGTCCAGTTGATGAGGGCCAGGTTCGAGGCGATCTGGGACGCGAGCACGCCGGGAGTGTAGCCGGGCCGAACCGGCTCGGCCGCCCTGGGGGGATAATCCGCACCGCGACGGGCACGCCGCCGGGCGACGGCGGGCCGGGCCAGCACCAGCGACACTCGGAGGCGCACGATGTCGATCGGACGCGACACCAGCTTCACGTGGCTCGGCCATGCGGCCGTGGAGATGCGGACGCCGGGCGGCAAGGTCGTGCTGTTCGACCCGTGGCTCGGCAACCCCAAGAGTCCGCGCCGGCCCGAGTCGATCGAGCGCTGCGACCTGCTGCTGGTGACCCACGGCCACGCCGACCATCTGGGCGACGCCGTCGCCATCGGCGCCCGGTTCCGGCCCGCCTGGCCGTGCATCCACGAGATGAGCCTCTGGCTGGCCCGTCGACTTCCGGGCGGCGCCGACGCGGTCATCGGGATGAACAAGGGCGGCACGGTCGAGGCGGCCGGGCTGCGGGTCTCGATGACGACGGCCGAGCACTCCGCGGGCGACTGGAACATGGACGCCGCCACGACGCTGTATCTCGGCGAGCCGGCGGGCTTCGTCGTGGAGCTCGAGAACGGGTTCCGCGTCTACCACGCGGGCGACACCGACGTGTTCGGCGACATGGCGCTGATCCGCGAGCGCTTCAGGCCCGACCTCGCCATGCTCCCGATCGGCGGCCACTACACGATGGACCCGGCCGGCGCCGCGATCGCGGTGGAGCTCCTGGGCGTGGCGCACGTCCTGCCGATCCACTGGGGCACGTTCCCTGCCCTCGCCGGAACGCCCGGGGAGCTCGAGGCCGCGATCCGGACGCGCGGCGGGACGGCGGTGGTCCACCACTGGCAGCCGGGCGACACGATCAGCTGACCCGCCCCCGCCGTCCTGCGCCGAGACCCCGGCGCGCCGGACGGGACACCTTAAGGCTGCAGGACTCGAGGCCCGGGCAGTCCCGGTCGGGTCTGGCAGCTTGCGGACCGGGTCCGTGGGCTTGCGCTGGCTATGACCATCCCGCCATGGCCGGGAATGTGCTGTGGCCTAGCCCGGTCGCGCGCGCATCCGGCGCCCGGGCCACAACTACCCGCGGGCTCTCCGAGATGCCCCCAGGTGCGGTCCGTGTGCTGCCCCGTGTCTTCCGGGCTGCGCGGGCCTCAACCCATTTCCCTCCCTCCCCGGAGCCAGCCTGGGTCCTGCAACCGATGGTCGTGATTGAACGCTGCGGGACGGGTTGGGCAGCACCAGCAGAGCGGTGGTTCTCAGGGCGCGGGAAGTCATCCCCCTTCGAGCAGGACGTCTGTCCCGCGGGAAGCCGCGGTTCAGCCGACCTCGCCCTCGAGCACGACGAGCGCGTCCACGGCCACGGCGCCGTCCGGCGAGGCGATGACCGGGTTGAGGTCCACCTCGAGGACAGCCGGGTCGTTGACGAGCAGCTGCCCGACGGCCGACACGAGCGCGGCGAGCCCCTCGAGGTCCACCCCGGGCCGGCCGCGCACGCCCCGCAGGATCGCGGCGCCGCGCAGCCCCTCGAGACGGCGCCGGACCTCCGCCACCGGCGCTGGGGCGAGGAGCACCGCCACGTCGTCGAGCACCTCGGCGAGGATCCCGCCAAGCCCCACGAGCACGGCCGGGCCGAAGACCGCGTCTCGTCGCCCGCCGACGATCAGCTCCACGCCGGCGGGCGCCATCGGCTCCACCAGCAGCCCGCGCAGCCGTGCGCCCGCCCGCTCGGCCGCAGCGACCAGCTCCGGCACCGCCGCCCTGATCGCCGCCGCATCGGCCAGGCCGAGCCGCACGCCCCCGGCCTCGGTCTTGTGCGCGAGGTCGATCGCATCGAGCTTGAGCGCGACGGGCCCGCCGCCCAGCGCCCGCCAGGCGTTCTCGGCCGCGTCCGGGTTCGCCGGCACCGCGAGCGCTCGCGTCACCGGCACGCCGTGTGCCGCCAGCCGCTCGAGGCTCTCGCGCTCGGGCAGCGCGACGCGCCGACCGGCCGTCGTCGAGCGCGCCAGCGGGTCCACGACGTCGTCTGCGCCCCACGCGGTCCGGTCCTCGGCCAGTGCGGGCCACGCTTCGCGCCACGGTCCGCGCTCCGCCCGTGCCGCGCGCCGCCGCTCCCACCGCGCGAGCGCCGCGATCGCCCCGAACGCCTCGGTCGTCCCGCGCAGCATCGGCATGCCGCCCGCGGCGTCGAGCGTGGCCTTGACCTGCTCTGACAGGTCGCCCGACGTGAGCGAGATGTACACGGGCAGCAGGCCGGGCCGATCAGCGGTGGCGTCGATCAGCGCGGTCGAGACGTCGCGCGCCACCTCCACCTCGGACGGCAGGTCCCGGAAGGGGCTGTCGTGGACGACGGCCAGGACGTCGTATGCGCCGGATTGGGCGAGGGCCTCGAAGCAGGACTTGTACGCGATCGGGGCGTCCGCGGCACCCCACGGGTCGAGCGGGTTGCCGATGTAGCCCATGGTCGGGAGGTCGCGCAGGATGGCCGCGCGTGCAGACTCGGGCACGGGCGGCAGGTCGATGCCGGTCCGGTCGGCGAGGTCGGCCACCAGCGACGCCTCGCCGGTCGACACCGTGACCACGCCGGTCCGCCCGAGCCCGACGCCCCGGCCCAGGCGCCCGCACCCGGCCACCAGCTCGGCGGTCTCGATGAGCTCGTCGAGGTCGGCGCAGCGGATCACCCCGGCCGCCTCGAGGGCGGCGTCGGTCACGCGGTCCTCGCCGGCGAGGCTGCCCGAGTGCGCGATCGCCGCCGCCTGCGCCTGCGACGAGCGGCCGACCTTGACGGCCATGACGGGCTTGCCCAGCTCGAGCGCCCGGTCGCACAGCGCGAGGAACCGCTCGGGGCGCTTGAAGCCCTCGACGAACAGCATGACCGCGTGGGTCTCGGGGTCGTCGAGGCAGTACGCGAGGTAGTCGCACACGTCGAGCACCGCCTCGGCGCCCACCGACACGATGCGGCTGTAGCCGATCCGGGTCCCGGGGGCGTGGATGAACGCGTCGGTCACGCTGCCCGACTGGGCCAGCGCCGCCACGTGGCCGCGGGGCAGCCACGGGCTCACGTCGCCGATGTAGTTGGTGCTGTTGGTGGTCCAGTCCACCATGCCCATGCAGTTGGGGCCCAGCAGCGCGATGCCATGGCGGGTGGCGATCTCGGCGACCTGCCGCTGCATCTCGGCGGCCGCCTCGCCGCCCTCGACCACGCCGCCGCCGGGGATGACCAGGCTCGGGATGCCGGCCTCGGCCGCCTCCTGCGTGAACCGTGTGGCGCGCAGCGGGTTCACCGCCAGGATCACGGTGTCCGGCCGCTCGGGCAGATCCCCGAGGGTCGGGTAGCAGCGCTGGCCGCTGACCTCCTCGTACTTGGGGTTCACGAAGTGGCAGCGGGTCTCGCTGCCCATCACCGCGAGGTTGTCGCGCACCGTCCCGCCCAGCCAGCCGCGCGGACTGGCGCCCACGACCGCGATGGACCGGGGCGCGAACAGCGGCCGAAGGTCGATGGCGGGCGGCACGGGGGAGCTGGGCTCGGCCATCGGACGTCTCGGGTTGGCGCTCAGCCCACGACGGGGCCGACGCCGCGCTTCTCGAGCGCCCGCGCGATGACCACGCGCTGGATCTCCGAGGTGCCCTCCCAGATGCGGTCCACGCGCAGCTCCCGCAGGTACCGCTCGGCCGGGAACTCGCGCATGTAGCCGCGCCCGCCGAAGACCTGGACGACGCGGTCGGCGCAGCGGAACGCCGCCTCGGACGCGAACAGCTTGGCGAGCGACGCCTTCGCGTGGACGAGCTTGGGGTTGGCGCCCTGGTCCATGAGCCATGCCGTCTCGCGGGTCAGGAGCCTCGCCGCCGATGCGTCGGCCGCGGAATCGGCGAGCGGGAAGGACACGCCCTGGAAGTCGTAGATCCGCTGGTCGAACTGGACGCGGTGCGTGGCGTACTCGACGCCCAGGGTCAGCAGCCGTTCCATCGCCCCGGTGCAGCGCGCCCCGATGTGCAGCCGCTCCTCCACGAACCACTCGTTGGTCATCGTGTCGGCCTCGCCGATGCCGCCCAGCACCGCATCGGCCTTCACGCGCACGTCGGACAGGCGGAACTGGGGGTGGCGGTCGGCGAAGGTGTGGGTGTAGTCGGGGTCGTGGATCTGGACCACGCCGGGGGTGTCGTAGTCGACCAGGAAGAGAGTCGGCAGGCGCTCGCCGTCGCGCAGCAGGTGGGCGTGGAAGATCATGAAGTCCGTGTCGGGCGGGCCCGTGACGAACCACTTCTCGCCGTTGAGCACGTACTCGCCCGTGGCGGGGTCGAGCTCCGCGGTCGAGGCCAGCGTCCGGGCGTCCGAACCCTGGCCCGGCTCGGTGATGGCGTAGCTCCCGTTGCGCTCGCCGCGCAGGCTCGGCTCCAGGTAGCGGCCTCGCTGCTCGGGCGAGCAGTGCGCGAGCGCGTTGTAGGCGCCGGGGATGAAGCCCCACAGGCCGCCGGTCGCCTGCCCCAGCTGCTCGTGGACGAGGACCTGCTCGATCGCCGTCCAGCCCTGTCCGCCGACCGATCGCGGCAGGCTGCCGCCCTGGAGCCGGAGCTCCATGGCCCGCTGCTTGATCGCCCGGACCGTGTCGGCCGGGAGCTGGCCGCGGTTGCGCTCGAACTCGGCCTCGAGCGGCTGCAGCACGTAGCGGACGAACTGCCGGGCCCGGTCGCGGAGCTCCGCCTGACCGGGGGTGAGCGTGAAGTCCATCCGGGGAGTGTCCTCGACCGCGGGCCGGCGCGGACGCGGCGGTCGCGGGGCGCGGGACAGCGCTTGGTGGTCAACCGCGCGGAGCGGGGGTCGTGCGTGCACCGGGCGGCTCTATCGTCGGTCGAACCGCTGGCCGACCCGTCTTGTGCGCGCGTTGACCCCGTCAGGGTGACGCCTGGCGCACGGAGCGGCTCGGGCGACGGGCGGACCGCTGATAGAGCCGCGCCGTGCAACGCCGAGTTATGGGGCGCCGGGCGGACCGCTGATAGAGCCGCGCCGTGCAACGCCGAGTTATGGGGCGCCGGGCGGACCGCTGATAGAGCCGCGCCGTGCAACGCGCGAGGACGGGCCGCCCGGCAACCCGCGAGGACGGGCCGCCGGGCAACGCGCGAGGACGGGCCGCGCCAGCGGCAGTCCGAGGGACGCGGCGCCGAGCTACTGGGGCCAGGCCAGGACCATGATCCGCAGCTCGGTCATGTCCTCGATCGCCCAGCGCAGGCCCTCGCGACCCTGGCCCGAGTCCTTCACGCCGCCGTAGGGCATGTGGTCGATCCGGTACGACGGGATGTCGTTGATGATGACCCCGCCCACCTCGAGCTCGTTGAACGCCTTCCAGGCGTCGCCGATGTCAGATGTGAAGACGCCCGTCTGGAGCCCGAAGTCCGAGTCGTTGACCCGGTGGATCGCCTCGTCCATCGTGCTGAACTTGAACGCCACCACGAGCGGCGCGAACGCCTCCGACGAGCACACGCGGGCGTTGAACGGCACGTCGGCCAGGATCGTCGGCGGGAAGTACGTGCCCTGGGCCTTGCCGCCCAGGAGCAGCCTGCCGCCCATCGCGACGGCCTCGTCCACCCAGGCCTGCGTCCGCTGCGCATTCGCCCCGTCCACCATCGGCCCGACGTCGGTGGCCGCGTCCATCGGGTCGCCGACCTTGAGCGCGGCCGACGCTGCGGTGAACTTGCCCATGAACTCGTCCCAGACGGCCTCGTGGACAAACACGCGCTGGACGCTGATGCACGTCTGGCCGCTGTAGGCGAAGGCGCCGGTGACGGCGCGCTTGACCGCCCAGTCGATGTTGGCCGACTTGTCGACGATGAGCCCGGCGTTGCCGCCCAGCTCGAGCACCACCTTCTTCTTGCCGGCCCGGCCCTTCATCCGCCAGCCCACGGCAGGCGAGCCTGTGAAGGTCAGCAGCTTGAAGCGGTCGTCCGCCACCATCTTGTCGCCCATGTCGCGCGTCATCGGCAGGATGCTGACCATCCCCGCGGGCACGCCCACCTCCTCGATCAGCTCCGCCAGCCGGAGCATGACCAGCGGGTCTTTCGACGCGGGCTTGAGGACGATCGGGTTGCCCGAGGCGATGGCCGGCGCCAGCTTGTGGACGGCGAGGTTGAGGGGGAAGTTGAACGGGCTGATGCCCGCGATCGGCCCGATCGGGAAGCGGCGCGTGATGCCCACGCGCTCCTTGGAGCTGGGCATGAGGTCGAGGGGGATGACCTCGCCGTGCATCCGCTCCGCCTCCTCGGCGCCGAGCCGGAACACGAGCGACGCCCGGTCCACCTCCACGCGCGCGTCGCGGATGGGCTTGCCCGCCTCGGCCACGATCATCTCGGCCAGCTCGTCGCGGTGCTCGGCCACCTTCGCCGACAGCTCGCGCAGGATGCGCCCGCGCTCGTAGGCCGGGAGCTTGCGGGTGGCGCTGAACACCTGCTCTGCCGCCGTGACCGCGGCGTCGTACTGGTCGGGCGTGGCGAGGTAGGTGCGGCCCACCTCCTCGCCCGTGGCCGGGTTCACCACCGCCAGGACGTCCGGCGAGTCCACCCACCTGCCGGCGAGGAAGATCTTGTGGGGGGCGGTTCCGACGGTCACGGTCATGGCTGGCTCCTGGAGGACGCTGGGCAGCGGTGAGACTGGGATTCTACGGCGGTCCCGCGAATGCCTCGCTGGCGCCTTGGGATTGTCTCGCCGAGCGGCCCGCGTCTGCGGCCGGTTGCCGAACGCGGCCAGGGGCGGCAAAGTGGGCGGATCGTGTCGACCTCGAGGCGATCCGTCCTGGTCATCGCGCTGGTCGTCGTCCTCCTGGTGATGGCGGCGAGCGCACTCGGGTGGTTGTCCTCGCCAGGGTCGCCACAGGTACCCGCGTCCCTGCTCCCGGCGCCGTCCGCGGTGCCGTCCACCGCTGAGATCGCGTCACAGCAGCCTGCGGTCGGAGAGTCGCCGGCGGCGCCGACGGCAAGACCCAGCCCGCCGGCGACCCGCATTCGCCTGCCCGGCGAACCGGATCGCGCGCTCACGCCGGGAGCGGCCAACCCCGCCGTCACGCAGTCAACCATCCGCTCCACGATCTGCGTCACCGGCTGGACCGCCACGGTGCGCCCGCCGGCGTCCTACACGACCGCGTTGAAGCGCCGCCAGATCGTCGAGTACGGCTACCGCGACACACGGCTCGCCTCGTACGAGGAGGACCATCTGATCTCGCTCGAGCTCGGCGGAGCCCCGCGCAGTCCAGCCAACCTCTGGCCAGAGCCCTACAGCGTCACGCTGCCAGACAGGACGCCCGTCGGCGCGCGCGTGAAGGACCAGCTCGAGAACCGCCTGCACGACCTGGTGTGCTCGGGGTCGATGCGGCTGGCGACCGCCCAGCACCTGATCGCGACCGATTGGATCGGGGCCTGGCGCACGTACGTCGGGCCCTGAGCCCGCGACGAGGAGCTCCTGCCCGCAGGTTCTGCCGCCGGGCCAGTCGCCGCGTCGGCGGAGGCATGGGCGGCCCGGGCGGTCCGCGCCCCGAGAACGGCACGTGTGACCCGAGCCCGTCGGCCGGGACCGGCACCAGCGGCTGACGCATCGGCGAGCCAATCGCCCCGGGACGCGGCGAGACGCTCGTCCCGGGGCGCCAGCCCCCGACTACTCCTCCGCCGCCCGCGGGTAGGTGCCCAGGATCCGCACCAGCTCGGTCTCGGCGGCAAGGGCCGCGAGGGCGGCCGCGCAGGCGGGCTCGGTGGGGTCGCCGTCGAGGTCCACCCAGAACACGTACTCCCAGCGCGCGCCGCGCTCGGTCCAGGGGCGGGACTCCAGCCGCCACAGGTTGATGCCGCGCGTGGCGAACGCCCCGAGCGAGCGGTAGAGCGACCCGGGCACGTTCCGGACCGCGAACACGAGCGACGTCCGGGGCGCGCCGGTGACGGCACCGGGCGCGGCCACCGACCGGACGGCCGCCTCCTCGCCACAGCGGGCCAGCACCGCGAACCGGGTGCGGTTGTCGTCACCGGCCTGGATGTCGTCGGCGATGACCTCGAGGCCGTAGAGGGGCGCCACCCGTGCGGCGGCGACGGCGGCGGCGCCGTGCTCCAGGCGGTCGGCGATCCCCTTGGCTGCACCCGCGGTGTTGTAGGCGGTCTCGACCGTCCAGGGCCGCGACCGGAGGAACTCGTCCGCCTGGGCCAGCGCCGCGGAGATGGAGTAGACGCGCTCGATCGTGTCCAGGCGCTCGCCGGGCAGGGCCATCAGTGCCAGCCGGACCGGGACCGTGACCTCGCCCGCGATCGGCAGGTCGAATGCCCACAGGAGGTCGAGGTTCTCGCGGATGGTGCCGAGCAGCGAGCTCTCCACCGGCACCACGCCCGCGAAGGCCGCCCCGTCTCGGACCGCCTCGAACACCGCCCGGAACGAGGTGACGGGCAGCGGGTCGGGCGCGGCGAAGAACCGCAGGACCGCGTCCTCCGCAAAGGCACCGGGCTCGCCCGCGTAGGCCACCCTGGGCCCGGCGTTCACGGCCGCCGCCCCTGGACGACCTGCACGCTCACCGGCACCGCGAAGGACCCGTCGGGGCGGCGGTGGACGGCGGCCAGCTCGTTGAACGCGCCGCGGATGCGCGTCTGCACGTCCGGCGGCTGGCGCGTGATCGTGGCCGGGATCCTGACGGCGGCGTCGAGGACGCCCGACCACAGCGTGTCCAGGTCGGGCACGCGCGCCTCGAACATCAGCCGCTGGAGGCCCACGGCCTCGAAGCCGGCGGCGGCGAACAGCCCGCGGAGCTCGTGGTCGGATCGGAAGTGCGCCGGGCCGTCGGGCACGCCCGACGTCGGTGGTGCCCCGACTGCGGCCACGGCGTCGGTGAGCAGCCCCAGCACCCGGTTCCGGCGCGGGGCGTCCCAGGCCGACAGCGCGAGCATGCCCCCCGGGCGCAACACCCGCCTCGCCTCGGCCAGCGCCGCCTCGGGTCGGCCGACATGGTTGAGCACGAAGTTGCCGACGAGCGCGTCGAACGCGGCATCGCCTCCGGGCAGGGCCTCGAACGAGCCCACGCGGAACGGGATGGACGGGTTGGCGAGGGCCGCGCGGCGCACCATCGAGGGAGCCACGTCGATCCCCGCCGCGTCGGCCCCGGCCGACGCGGCGGCAGCGGCGAGGTCGCCGGGGCCGCACCCCACGTCGAGGACCTGGCATCCCGGGCCGACGCCTGCTGCCGCCAGCAGCGCGCTGATCGCGCGAGCGGTCAGGGGCCGAAGAAACCCGTAGCAGCCGGCGCGGGCCTCCCAGCCCTCGACCTCGAACCGGTTGAACGCGTCGGGGTCCACGCTCGGCGCGGCCGGAGCGGCGGCCGGGCCGCGGCTCAGCGGTTGAACCACGCCGTCGTGTCGATGGTCCGGCCGTGGAGGTACTCGGACTCGGCGGCATCGGCGTCGGCGCCGGACCCGGTGCCCAGCCGCTCGACCGCGGCCTCCGCCGCACCGACCCACGCCCCCGCCTCGAACATCGCGTTGAGCGCGGCCACGTACGCTTCGACCGAGGCCGCGATGGTGTTCGTGGACGCCACCTCCCCGGCATAGGACCCGTCCGCCCGTCCGCCCAGGGCGCTGAGCGGGGGCTTGATGCGCACCGTCACCCTGCCCTCCGCGTCCGGCCCCTCGGCCAGGGCGTGGACGTCGTAGGCGAGCAGGAGGGGCGCCCCGCCGAGCACATCCTCGAGCGCGAGGTTGACGGCCCGCAGCAGCGCGTCGACGGCGCCGTTGCCCTCGGCCGACGCCTGCCAGTCATGGTGGGCGGCACGGAGCACGACGGCCGCCCGGCTGTTCACGTTGCTCCCCGAGGTCACCGTCCAGCGCAGCAGCCGGAGCGGTGTCGGGGCCGCGTCGCTCATCCCGCTCCTCCCTCCGCATGGCCATTGGTGGTGGTGAAGTGGCGCTCGTCGCGCCGCCGCAGCTCGGCGCCGGACGTCCACACCGCGTACTCGAGCGAGTCGGCGAGCGCCTGTGCCGAGGCCGCGATGATATTCGTGTCGCTGCCCATCGTGGACCACGTCCGCGAGCCGTCCTGCGAGTCGATGATGACGCGCGTCTTGGCGGCCGTCGCGGTCGCCCCGTCGAGGATGCGGACCTTGTAGTCCACCAGATGCACGCCGTCGAGCACCGGGTAGAACGCCCCGAGCGCCTTGCGCAGCGCGCCGTCGAGCGCGTTGACCGGACCGTTGCCCTCGGCGGCCGTGTGGAGGATCTCGCCCGCCACCTCGACCTTGACCGTGGCCTCGGCCAGGAGCTCCCGTCCGGAGCGCTGCTCCACCAGGCACGTGTAGTCCACGATCCGGAATGGCGCAGCGTAGTCCTTCGCCTGGCGGCGGATCAGCAGCTCGAACGAGGCTTCAGCGCCCTCGAAGGCCAGGCCCTCGTTCTCCAGCCGCTTGATGATCCGGCTGAGCTCGCGAGGGTCCACGATCCCGGCCAGCTCGTGACCCAGCTGGCGGGCCCGGATCTCCGTGTTCGCGCGGCCGCCCAGCTCCGAGACCACCAGCCGGCCCGCGTTGCCGATGATCGTCGGATCGACATGCTGGTAGCTGCGCTCGACCTTGGCGACGGCCGCGCCGTGCACGCCGCCCTTGTGGGCGAACGCGGACCGGCCGACGTACGGCTGGTAGTCGTTCGGGACGA
>Ga0334722_10005033_pt1 | contig 13502 bp, 10 predicted proteins | sample C3_bottom_MG_FD_207210 | JGI IMG/M metagenome (GOLD analysis project Ga0334722, IMG submission 207210) | Sediment microbial communities from Yellowstone Lake, YNP, Wyoming, USA - C3_bottom | ecosystem: Environmental > Aquatic > Freshwater > Lake > Sediment | place: USA: Wyoming | collected...
GGGATGTCCTTCGGCTCGGTGAACGGACCCGCCACGAACACGCCGTCGCGAGTGGATTCGACGGGCCGGAACGTGGACGTCCGGCAGAACCGGTGGTCGTTCAGCTCGATCCCGAACGTCTCCGAGAGCTCTTTAGCCTTCTTCGGGGGCTGCATCCCGACGGAGAGGACCACCAGGTCGTACTCCAGGAAGGCCTTCCGGTCATCCTCGGCGAGGTAGTGGATCCGCAGGTTCCCCGTCCCGGGGATCTCCTCGATGGAGGGAATCCGGCACCGGATGTATCCCACGCCCTGCTTTTTCGCCGTCTCGTAATACGACTCGAACCCTTTCCCGTACGCCCGGATGTCCATGAAGAAGATGTCGCAATGCAGCTCTTCCTTGGAGTGCTCCTTCGCGATGATCGCCTCTTTCGTGGCATACATGCAGCACACGGAGGAGCAGTAGTCCCTGTCGGAGTCCCTCGACCCGACGCACTGGAGGAAGGCGATCCGCTTCGGATGGCTCCGGTCGGAGGGCCTCATGACCTCTCCGGAGAACGGCCCCGACGCGGAGAGGATCCGTTCGAATTCGAGGGCCGTCAGGACGTTAGGGTATCGCCCGTATCCCAGGTCATCCTTTACCTTGGGGTCGAAGAGCTCGAACCCGGGCGAGAGGACCACCGCGCCGACGTTCAGCTCTACGGTCTCGTCCTGCCGCTTGTAGTCGATCGCCTTCGCCTCGCAGACCGCCTCGCAGATTCCGCACACCTCGTGGTTTAAGTGGAGGCAGACCTCCTTGTCGATCACCGGCTTGTTCGGGACCGCCTGGGGATAGAGGATGGAGACGGCGGGCCGTTGGTCCAGCTTCAGGTTGTATTCGTTGAGGATCGGGATCATGGCGTTCCCGCTCGTCTGGACCGACACCTTTTTCCCGACGGGGCAGATGAAGTCGCACGCCCCGCACGTCCAGCACATCGGGTTGTGCTTCCCGAAGGGGGATTCGAGCTTCTTTCCCGGCCCCCTTCCCGTGAACCCGACGGCGGCCCGCCCCATCCGTTCCTCGCACATCCGCACGCAGAGGCCGCAGTACACGCAGTCGCCGTTCTTTTTGCGGATCCGCGGCTCCTTCACCCCGTGTTCGGAGGCGATCCTCCGGATGACCTCCGAGTCGGGGCAGCGAGCGAGAAGGAGCTCCGCGACGACTTTCCTGGCCCTGCGGACCCTCTCCGTGTCGGTGAGTATGTTGATCCCGGCGATCGCGGGATACGAGCAGGATGCCTGAAGGGCAGGGGCCCTCCCGGGAGCGTGGACTTCTACGACGCATAGACGGCAGGCGCCGTAGGGGGTGAGCGCCTTGTGGTGGCACAGGGTGGGGACCTTGATGCCGGTGCGCTCGATCGCCGAAAGGAGGCGCGTCCCTTCCTCGACCTGCAGCGCCTGGTTATTTACGGACAGCTCGATCATTTCTCCGCCGCTCTTCCTTCCGCTTCCCTCTGCCGTCTCAGTTTCTGCATCTCCCAATCGCATCGGAGGCATCGCTTCGCCTCTTCCATCGCCGCCTCCTGCGAATACCCGAGTTCCACTTCATCGAAACTGAGTCTTCTCTGGCCGGGAGGAAGCTTCGGCATTTTCGGCCGGGAAACCAACGCCATCTCTTCTTCCAGCTTGAGGGGCTCCACGACGACCGAAGGAATCACCGGGCGGTAATTCCGCGTAAAGACTTCTCCCCGCAGGTATTGATGGATGGACTCGGCGGCGATCTCCGCGTCGGCCATAGCCGTCGTGACGTCGGCGGGACCCGTGACTGCGTCGCCGCAGGCGAATACCCCCTTTTTCCCCGTCATGAACGTTTCCCCGTCCACGTCGACCGCTTTCCACCGGGAAGTCTTGATCCCGTCCCCTTCGGAAAGGAACGAAAGGTCGGGATCCTGTGAGATCGCCGGAAGGAGGGAATCGAGCTCCATCACGAACTCGGACCCCTCGACGGGCAGGGGGCTTCTCCTTCCCGAGGCATCCCGTTCGCCGAGGCGCATCCGGATCATTCGGACGGCTTTCATTTTTCCGTTTTCGGAGATCACCTCCGTCGGGGCGACAAGGTAATCGATTCTGACCCCTTCTTCCTCGGCGGCCTCGATCTCCTCCTCGATGGCCGGCATTTCCGCACGGGTCCTCCTGTAGAGGATGATGACCTCCTTCGACCCCTTCCGAATGGCGGTGCGCGCGACGTCCACCGCGGAGTTGCCCCCGCCGACGATCCCGACTCTGTCTCCCAAGGAGGGAATTTTCTCGTGAAGATTGACCTGGCGCAGAAAGGTGATGGGGTCGATGACGCCGTCCGCGTCCTCGCCCGGGATCCCGAGCCTGCGGTTCTTGTGCGCCCCCACCGCGATTAGAACTGTCTTGTAGCCCTCCTGGAACAGGGCGTCGATATTCCCGACGGGGTAATCGGTCCGGATATCCACTCCCGCCCGTCGTATGACATCGATCTCCAGGTTGAGAAGGGCCTTCGGCAGCCGGTAATCCGGGATGCCGACCGCCAACATCCCTCCGGCGACGGGCAGCTTTTCGAAAACGGTCACTCCGTACCCTTTCTGGGCGAGATAATATCCGGCGGTCAGCCCGGCCGGCCCCGACCCGATGATGGCCACCTTCTCTTCGTATTTTTTTTCGGGGGGAGGGGGGGGCGTGGGCCCTTTGCTTGACCGGATTTCCCAGTTCACCAGGAATTGCTTCAGGTTCCTCACCGCGAGGGCGTCTCCGGTTTCCCTGGTGCGGCAGTTTTTCTCGCAATGGGCCATGCAGACCCGGCCACAGATCACGGATAGTGGATTCGTCTTGCGGATCACATCCAGCGCCTCTTCGAACCGGCCCCTTGCGATCAATGCGATGTATGCCGGGACATCCGTCTTCAACGGGCACAGGTATTGGCAGGGAGATGAGATGATCCCCCGGCAGACCACCGCGGGACACTTCTTGCGCTTGATATGCTCCTCGTATTCGTTCCGGAAATACCGGATGGTGGAAAGAACCGGGTTCGGAAGAGACACCCCGAGGCCGCACATCGAGGCATCCTGGATCGCCAGGCTCAACTCCTCGAGGAGCTCGATATCTCCCTCCCGTCCTTCTCCCTCCGTGATCCGCGTGAGGACTTCCAGCAGCGCCTCGCTCCCGTCCCGGCAGGTGGTGCATTTCCCGCACGATTCGTCGTTAGTGAACTGGATGAAATATTTCGCGATGTCCACCATGCAGGTGTTCTCATCCATCACGATCATGCCGCCGGATCCCATCATCGACCCGGCGCTTTTCAGGCTTTCATAATCTACCGACAGATCGATCAGCTGGGAGGGGATGCACCCGCCGGAAGGCCCCCCCGTCTGGACGGCCTTCAATTTCCTGTTTCCCGGGATCCCGCCGCCGATTTCGTAGACGATTTCCCGCAGACTTATCCCCATGGGGACCTCGATGAGTCCCGAGTTGTTGATCTTGCCCACGAGAGAGAAGATCTTGGTCCCCTTGCTCGTTTCGGTCCCGATCCCGGAATACCAGCCGGCTCCGCGCAGGACGATCGTTGGAATGGTCGCAAGGGTCTCCACGTTGTTGATGACCGTCGGAAACCCCCAGAGGCCGGCCTGGGCTGGGAATGGGGGGCGCTGCCTCGGCTCCGGGCTCATCCCCTCGATCGAATGGATCAGGGAGGTCTCCTCCCCGCAAACGAAGGCCCCGGACCCCTCCCGGATCTCGATGTCGAAGTCGAAGCCGGATCCGAGGATGTTCTTCCCGAGAAACCCGTGGTCCCTCGCCTGCGAGATGGCGATGCGGGCCCGATGGATCGCCAGCGGATATTCGGTCCGGATATAGAAATATCCCCTGGACGCTCCCACGGCATATGCGCCTATGGTGATGCCTTCGATGACGGAATGGGGATCGGACTCGAAAACGCTCCGGTCCATGTACGCTCCCGGGTCCCCCTCGTCGCAGTTGCCGATGAAAAATTTCGGAGTCTTCTTCTCCGCTCGGCAGATCTTCCACTTGGTCCCGGTGGGGAATCCGCCGCCCCCCCTGCCCCGGAGCCCCGACGCGATGATTTCCACGACGACTTCCTCCGGTTTCATCGCCGTGAGGGCCTTCCGCAGCGCCGAATACCCGTCCTTCGAAGTGTAATGCTCTATCTTTTCCGGGTTGATGGCCCCCCGGTGCTTCAACACGATGGGCATCTGCTTTTTGAAGAACGGGATGTCCGACAGGAGGGGGATCGGCGCCTTATGTTCCGGATGGAAGAACATCAGCCGCTCCACCGGTTTCCCCTTGACGAAATGTTCCTCGACCAGGATAGGAACGTCCTCGGGTTTCATGAGGCCGTAAAAGATCCCTTCAGGCTGAACGACCATCAGCGGCCCATGGCCGCAAAATCCGTTGCATCCCGTGATCTCGACCGCCACCTCTTTCCCGAGGTTGCGCTTTTCGAGCTCCGTTTCCAGGGCTTCCCGGATCTTGAAGGCCCCACCCGCGATGCATGCCGTTCCGGCGCATAACAGCAGCTCGATTTTTCTCGTGGCAGCCTGGCTCATCTCATGCCGCCTTGTACTTCTTCAGGATCTCGGGAACATTCCTGGTCGTCAGTTTCCCGTAGACCTCGTTCCCGATCATGACCGCCGGGGCAAGCCCGCAGCAGCCGATGCACCTTGCGGACCTCAGGGTGAACTTCATGTCCGGCGTCGTTTCGCCGAGCCGGATCTCGAGGACGTCCTGGATCTTCTCCAGAATCCGTTCGCTCCCCCTCACGTAGCACGTCGTCCCCGTGCAGACGTTGATCACGTGCTTTCCTCTCGGGACTGTGCTGAAGGAGCTGTAGAACGTGGCGATCTGCAGGATTCTCGCCAGGGAATTCCCCGTTTCGCGGGAAACGTACCGCAGGACGCTTTCCGGGAGGTAATTGAACTCCGCGTTTATTTCCTGAAGGATCGGCATCAGGAGGCCGTCCCTCCCGCGGTGCTTCGCGACGATCTCGACGACCTTTTCCCGGAATTGGGGCTCAGGCTCGACCGCTTCGGGCGGAAGCGGCTGCACGATGTTTCTCGTGGGGCAGTTGGAAACGCAGGTGCCGCAGCCCGTGCATTTCGACTCGTCGATGAAGCGCGTCCGTTTATTCAGCCGGACCGTGAAGTTTCCGGGCGCCCCCTCTATCTTCTCCACGTCCGAGAGGGAGAGGATCTCGATGTCCTTGTGCCTGCCGATGGCGACGAGCCTCGGGGCCATCGTGCACATGGCGCAGTCGTTCGTCGGGAACGTCTTGTCGAGCTGGGACATCACGCCGCCGATGGAGGGCTTGCCGTCGACGAGGTAGACCTTGATGCCGGAGTCCGCCAGCGCGAGCGCCGCCTCCATCCCCCCGATCCCGCCCCCGAGGACCATGGCGGAGCCGACTTTTTTCGGTTTCTCCGTCGGATTCATGCCGCGCTCCGCTCCTCTCCCGGCGCCCGGAGGCCGGCGGCTTTCTCCTTGACGGCCTGGAAGTAGAGGGCCAGCGGTCGGTAGATCATGTGGGACCACCTTCCGAAAGGCATCTCCACGACCAGTAGCGGGACCGCGATCGCCAGGTGGATGGCATAGGAATAGTGGGTAGCCATTTCAAGCCCGAGACCCCGGAGGACGTGCACCACGATTCCGCTGGCCGCGGTCAGAAACAGGAGTACCGGGAGCGTGTAGTCCGCGAAATCGGACCGCTTGTAAAGTTCCCCCTTCTTCCCGATGCGCCCCGCGAGGATGTCGCCCGAACCGAAGAGAAGAAGGAAGGTGGCGATGTACCCGAGCCACCGTTGGGGGTGGGTGATCGGGTGCCACTCGTCGGTCTGGAACCACCGCAGGGCAAACACCAGGATTACGAGCATCAGCATGCAGCCGGCGGCGAGCATCAGGTGCTTCGCCCATCGGCTTTTCCGTTCCGGTTCCGGACATTTCCTCATCCCCGTCTGGGTCGACAGGTGAAGGAAAAACGTTTTCGCTTCGGAAAGGAAGAGGGAGAGCGGTATGGGAGCGCCGGCGCCCCGGCCCATCGTGAACCGGTACATGCGGTAGCCGTGCGACAGCAGGATCAGGAAGGGGACGAGGATCACGACGAGAGTGAACCAGGTGATCGTGCCGAACATGTGATCCAGTTTCATGGGCGTGGCGGAGAGTTCCCGAAGCGACAGGCCGACGACGTAGAAATGATAGAGGACCGCCAACAGAAGGACCAGGAGTCCGGTGAAAACGAGGGAGCCGATCGCCCATGCCCTCGACCGAAGGATCTTAGAGGAGAGCCCCGTCCAGTCGTATTGCGAGATCAGGTATCGCCTGAGCGTCCCAAGCGATTCCCTCGGCTCGGCCTGCTGCGGGCATTTCGTCGAGCAGTCCCCGCAATCGTGGCAGAGCCAGGGCTCGAGGCTTCCGTGGACATATTCCTCAAGACCTATGAGCGCGAACTGGATCGGCCTTCGTGGGAAGGAAGCCGAATCGCCCGACAGATCGCATGTGATCGTGCATGTGCCGCAGTTCAGGCACTTTCCGGCATCGAATCGGCCGTATTTACGTATTTCTGAGTGAAGGGAAGGGGTGACCAGCATTTTCCGGAGAGGGGTGGTTAGCACCGGCCAAGTTCCTCTCGTCCATGATGATGTTCACGCGACGACACGGCCACCGGCGCGGCGATACGCGCCGCGTTATCAACCTTTGGCGGATACTGCCTGCCGCTGGCACTGCCCTCTAAAAAACCGTTTGTCCCGTTGTGTTGTCGAAACGCCCGTCTTGTGGTTTACAGCAATGTCCCCGCTCCCCAATTGGCAGGAACACTAAGGAAAGGTAATTCAGGGCATGTTCGATGTCAAGGGGGATTGGGTCAGTAAATATCCGTCTGAAAGAAATTGGTTATTGATTGCCGAATTAAATATAGAACCGCATTATTTTGTGTTCTATTTCTGGTAAATTGGCAGGCGGAACTGCAATTATCCGGAGGTCGCGATGGGAGCGACGGCTGCTCCACCACGCCTTGGACGCCGCCCTCTTGGCAGGTCCGGTATCCAGGTGTCCCCGCTTGCGCTTTCGGCGTTGTCGGTGCGCGCCGCCGGCAAGGCGGGGTTGAAACTCTCCGCATCCGACATCGAGCGTGCGTTCCACGAGCACGGCATAAACACGTTCCTCGTCACCTGGCAGATGAGGGAGGTCGCTGAAGGCGTGCGACGCCTTGTCCGCGCAGGCCACCGCGATGAGCTTATCCTGATCACGGAAGTAGGCATCCCCACGGCCGGGTTCATCCGCCGCGGTTTCGAGAAGAACGCCCGCGCGCTCGGCGTCGAAATGTTCGATGTTGTTTTGCTCGGCTGGGTGCAGGCGCGCTGGTACGTCACGGGAAAGAGCTGGCATGCGATGCGCATGCTCAAGGAGGAAGGGAAGGCGCGCGCGATCGGCTTCTCTTCACACAACAGAATTCTTGCGGCGCGCCTCGCGCGCGAGATCGGCGCGGATGTGCTGATGATCCGGTACAACGCCGCGCACCGGGGAGCGGAGCGGGAAGTATTCGCCGCATTCGGGGACGATCGCCCCGCGTTCATCGCATACACGGCCACGCGTTGGGGGATGCTGCTTCAGCCGCTTCCCAAGGTGGGCTTTCCGAAGGGGATGACCGCGCCGGAATGCTATCGCTTCGCGCTGTCGCATCCCTCGGTCGACATTGTTTTGTGCGCGGCCCGCACGCCGGAGGAGATACGTGAGGATGTCGTCGGCGTGCTCGAAGGGCCGCTGGATCCGAAGAGGCATGCCGAAGCATGCCTCTTCGGCGACGCGGTGCACGCAGCCGCCCGCGGCGGTCTGCGCTGGATGTTCCGTTAGCTCCGCTTTAGCGGCGCTGTTTGGCGTAATCCTTCATCCCCTGGAAGTCGACGATCACGACAGGCTCGTCTCCTATCACCCAGGCGTCATGTCCCGCGGTCAGAAGGGAGACATCGCCAGGCCTGCACGTGAACTCCGCTCCGTCGTCCATCACGACTTTCAGGGTTCCGGCGACATGGTACTGGAAGTGGGGCGCCTCGCAGCTCTTGGTCTTCGCGATCGGCTGCACGGACGTCGACCAGCGCCATCCCGGTTCCAACGTGGCGCGTCCTATGGTCGCTCCTCCGATCGTCAGCAGCTCCACTTTCCCTTTGGGAAAACTCCGTACCTCCTCGGCCTTACCGAAAGCTTTCAGCTCCGCCATCTCCTGTTTTGTCTTAACGATTTTCAATGGTTTCAAGGCTTTTCCCTCCCTGGCCTGGAATCAGGCCGCATTTCATTAATGTTTCCGGGTTGAATGATCACTTATTAATTAGTAGATGCAGGTCGTACGGGTAGGTTCCCTGTCCCGGCAAAACAGTGATTTGGGAAATTGCCATCGGCATAATCCATTGGTGTTGAATTCCTCCCGGGGACGGATAGAATGTCATATAATCCCGTTTTAATAATCGTGCGGCGGATGACTGTTGACCAACGAATTCATTCTTGAAACGCGCAGCCTGACGAAGGAATTCAAGGGGTTCGTCGCGGTAAACGACGTCAACCTGAAGGTCCGGAAGGGCTCGATTCACGCGCTGATCGGCCCGAACGGGGCCGGTAAAACGACGGTTTTCAACCTGATTACGAGGTTCCTCCCCCCTACAAGCGGCAGGATCAGTTTCAAGGGCATCGACATAACTAATGAGAGACCCGCGCAGATCGCGCGCCGTGGAGTGATCCGGTCGTTCCAGATCTCCGCCGTATTCCCCCACCTGACGGTCCTCGAGAACGTACGCATCGGCCTGCAGCGCAAGCTTGGGACATCCTTCCATTTCTGGAAGCCGGAAAAAACGCTGGACGTCCTTAACGATCGCGCGATGGAGCTGCTGGAATCCGTCGACCTGGCGCCGTTCGCCTCGATGATCACCGTGGAGCTTCCCTACGGGCGCAAGCGCGCGCTGGAGATCGCCACCACGCTGGCAATGGACCCCGAATTGATGCTGCTCGACGAACCCACGCAGGGGATGGGGCACGAGGACGTGGCGCTCATCGTGGAGCTGATCCGCAAGGTGTCCGCGAACCGCACCGTCCTGATGGTGGAGCACAACCTGTCGGTCGTGGCGGACCTCTCGGACATAATCACGGTGTTGCAGAGGGGCTCGGTCCTCGCCGAAGGTCCTTATGCCGAGGTCTCGAAGGATCCCCAGGTCCTGGAGGCTTACATGGGTGAAGCCCATGAGTAGTGGAACGGCGCACGCAACGGGGAGCGCGGGCGCTTTCATCCCGGACGTGGAGTTTCTGCGCGTCACCGACGTGCACGCCTTCTATGGGGAATCCCACATCCTGCACGGCATCGACTTCATGGTGAACCGGGGCGAGCTTGTGACGCTGCTGGGGCGCAACGGTGCGGGCCGGACCACGATGCTCAAGGCGATACTGGGCCTGGTCGAGAAGCGGACCGGCTCGATCATGGTGAACGGCCGGGAGGCCATCGCCATGCCGTCACACAGGATAGCCCGGCTGGGCATCGGCTATTGTCCCGAAGAGCGCGGGATATACACCAGCCTGTCGACGGAGGAGAACCTGATGCTGCCGCCGGCCGTGTCGAGCGGCGGCATGGGCATCGAGGAGATCTACGGGATGTTTCCGCAGTTGGCGGAGCGCAGGAAGAGCCCGGGGGGCCGGCTGTCGGGGGGAGAGCAGCAGATGCTCGCGATGGCCCGGATCCTGCGCACGGGCGCGCGGCTGCTCCTGCTGGACGAGATCACGGAAGGGTTGGCCCCCGTGATCGTCCAGATCCTCGGCCGCGTCATCCGGAGCCTCAAGGAAAAGGGGCTCACGATCGTCATGGTGGAGCAGAATTTCCGTTTCGCCGCGAACCTGGCGGATCGTCATTACGTTATGGAGAACGGGCGGATCGTGGAAATGGTGACAAGAGAGGAACTTCCGTCACGGATCGGAAAGCTGCACGAGTACCTTGGAGTCTAATTTTCGTCAAGGAAAAGGAGGAGGGAGAATGAGCAAGAAGCTGCTTGGCGCATTGGTCTGCTTCGCGATGATCGCGTGTCTCGTTTCGGCCGCCCCGGCCGCTACCAAGGTTTCCGACGGAGTGGTGAAGATCGGGGTGCTGACCGACATGTCGGGGACCTACTCGGATCTCGCCGGGCCGGGATCGCTGCTGGCGGTTCAGATGGCGGTCGAAGATTTCATCAAGAAGGAGAAGCCCGACTTCAAGATCCAGGTGATCTCCGCGGACCACCAGAACAAGGGCGACATCGCGGCGAACAAGGCACGGGAGTGGATCGACACGGAAAAGGTGGACATGATAGTCGATTTGGTCACGACTTCCACGGCGCTGGCGGTGATGAAGGTCGCAAAGGAGAAGGACAGGATCACGCTCGTATCCGGCGCCGCGTCGACGCCGATCACCAACGAGCAGTGCACCGACACGAACATCCACTGGACATACGACACTTACGCTCTGGCGGCGGGGACCGGCACTGCGGTCGTGAAGCAGGGCGGGAAGACCTGGTTCTTCCTCACCGTGGATTACGCATTCGGGAAAGCCCTCGAGAAAGACACCACGGACGCCGTGCTGGCGAACGGCGGCAAGGTGCTGGGCCGCGTGCTGCACCCGTTCCCGGCGCAGGATTTCTCCTCGTTCCTCCTGCAGGCCCAGTCCTCTGGTGCACAGGTGATAGGGCTTGCCAATGCAGGAAACGACACCATCAACTCGATCAAGCAGGCTGGTGAGTTCGGGATCACGCCCAAGCAGAAGTTGGCGGGGCTCCTGATGTTCATATCCGACGTGCACAGCCTGGGGTTGAAGGCGACCCAGGGGATGTACCTCACGACCGGCTTCTACTGGGATCTGAACAATGAAACCCGCGCATGGTCGAAACGGTTCTTCGAGAAGAAGAAGCGGATGCCGACCATGGTGCAGGCCGGGGACTATTCGGCGGTGTACCACTACCTGAAGGCCGTCAAGGCGGCCGGCACGGACGACACGAAAACCGTCATGGCGAAAATGAAGGCGACGCCGGTAAACGACTTCTTCGCCAAGAACGGGAAGATCCGCGACGATGGCCGCATGGTGCACGACATGTACCTGGCGGAGGTGAAGAAGCCTGAGGAATCCAAGTACCCGTGGGATTACTACCACATCCGGCAGGTGATCCCGGGCGACCAGGCGTTCATGCCGCTGTCCCAGAGCAAGTGCCCCTTGGTAAAGAAGTAACGGAAAGCGCTTCGTGCGGGGCGGAAATACCGTTGTTTTCCGCCCCGCGATATTCCGGAACAAGGTTCGCGTGACTTCCGGCGGGAGGATCGGGTCTTCATGAGCGAGGTGTTCGGGATAACGATACAGGGGCTGTTGGGCCAGCTCCTGGTGGGCCTGATCAACGGGTCTTTCTACGCCATCCTCAGCCTGGGGCTGGCGATCATCTTCGGCCTCATGAACATCATCAACTTCGCCCACGGCGCCCAGTACATGATGGGGGCGTTTCTGGCCTGGATAGGGATGACGTACCTGGGCGTGAATTACTGGTGGGCGCTTCTTCTTTCCCCACTCGGGGCGGGGGCGGTGGGGATCCTCATCGAGCGCGGCATGCTGAGGAGACTCTACAAGCTCGACCACCTTTACGGGCTTCTGCTCACCTTCGGCCTCGCGTTGATCATAGAGGGCCTTTTCCGCTACAAGTTCGGCATCTCGGGCGAGAGCTACCCGGTACCCGACCTCTTGACGGGAGGAAAGAATCTCGGCTTCATGTTTTTTCCGATTTACCGCGCATGGGTTGTGGTCGCCTCTCTCGTCCTGTGCTTCGTCACCTGGTACGTCATCGAGCGAACCAAGCTCGGGTCCTACCTGCGGGCCGGGACGGAGAACCCGCAGCTCCTGCAGGCCTTCGGCATCAACGTTCCGCTGATGATCACTCTGACCTACGGATACGGAGTGGCGCTGGCCGCGTTCGCCGGCGTCCTCGCGGCCCCTATCTTCAACGTGAACCCGGTGATGGGGTCGAATCTCATCATCGTGGTGTTCGCGGTCGTCGTCGTTGGGGGGATGGGTTCGGTGATGGGGTCCATAGTGACCGGCATCGGGCTCGGCCTGATCGAGGGGATCGTCAAGTCCGGCATGATCGCAAACGGGCTGGGATACCTGTTCGATTCCGTGCCCGTGGCGAACTCACTCGTCTACCCCGTCAAGCTGCTGTTTTCCCCCGAGGCGTCCGCGGTGACGATCTTCGTGATCATGGCCGTCGTCCTGCTGGTGCGGCCGGCCGGCCTGTTCGGCCGGGAGCGGTAAGGCATGTTGCTGAAAAGAGGAAACGCCATCGCATGGGGGGTGCTCGTCGCCGCCGGCATGGGGGCGCCGTTCCTGGTGTACCCCGTGTTCGCGATGAAAATTCTCTGCTTCGCGCTGTTCGCCTGCGCGTTCAACCTTCTGATCGGCTACACCGGCCTGCTCTCCTTCGGGCACGCGGCGTTTCTCGGCTCCGCCGGGTATATTACGGGGTATACCGTAAAAGACCTCGGATTCCCGCCGGAACTGGGAATTCTCGCCGGCGCGGCTACGGCCGCGGCGCTCGGCTATGTCATCGGCAGCCTCGCCATCCGGCGTTCCGGCATCTACTTCGCGATGATCACCTTGGCGCTTGCGCAGATGATCTACTTCGTTGCGCTCCAGATGCCGTTTACGGGAGGGGAGGACGGGTTGCAGGGAGTTCCCCGGGGAATGCTTTTCGCCTCGGTCGATCTGCGGGATCCCCTCGCGATGTACTATCTCGTCTTCGCCATTTTCCTTTTCGGGTTCTGGGTCGTCTACCGGACGATCAATTCGCCCTTCGGCCAGGTGCTCAAGGCGATCCGCGAAAACGAGCCGCGGGCGATTTCCTTAGGCTACGACGTGGACAAGTACAAGCTCGCGGCGTTCGTCATCTCCGCCGCGCTGTCGGGCCTGGCGGGGGCGACGAAGTCGCTCGTGTTCCAGCTCGCATCGCTGACCGACGCGCACTGGCACATGTCCGGGGAGGTCGTGCTTATGACGCTGCTTGGAGGCATGGGAACGGTGTTCGGCCCAATCATCGGCGCCGCGCTGGTGGTCAGCCTCCAGAATTACGGGGCGGACATCGGGGAGTGGGTGACGGTGATCACCGGCGCGATCTTCGTCGTCTGCGTACTCCTGTTCCGCCGCGGCATCGTGGGTGAGCTGACGGCCTTGCTGCAAAAGGTCACGTCGAACGCGGAAGCGCCGCGTCCCTAATAATTCCGGGCCCGGTCCGCGCTATCGCAGGTAGGCCCATCCCGCGGACGGCTATTACCGGGTTCCTCTATCTCCTCCCCGCTCCCCTCCGCCCTTGGTGGTTTCGCGCGACGGCTCATCGGGCTGTGGCGCCTTCTGCTTTTCTTTCTCCGGCGGAGGCGCTTGCTTGCCGTCCTTATCGGGCGGGGACGCCTTCAGTTTTTCTTTCACGGGCGGAGGCGTTTGCTGCTTTTCCCTCACGGGTGGAGCCGCCTGCTGCC
>Ga0334722_10005034_pt1 | contig 13499 bp, 15 predicted proteins | sample C3_bottom_MG_FD_207210 | JGI IMG/M metagenome (GOLD analysis project Ga0334722, IMG submission 207210) | Sediment microbial communities from Yellowstone Lake, YNP, Wyoming, USA - C3_bottom | ecosystem: Environmental > Aquatic > Freshwater > Lake > Sediment | place: USA: Wyoming | collected...
TGCCGCGTAGGAGATCTGGCGCATCATGTCGCGCGCTTCGTATTCCTTGTGCACTTCGCCCGTGCTGCGCGAGCGGGTCTTCCACTTGCCGCCGGACAAATACGCCTGCATGAATTCGTCAGGGATTCTGACGGAGTTGTTCGAGTTCTGGCCCGCGACCGTGTGGTATGCTTCGCCGTTGAAGTCAGAAGGATAGCCTGCGGCAACGAGTGCCTTGACTTTCTTTTCCTCGTTGACTTTCCAGTTGATGAAATCGAGGATTTCCGGGTGGTCCATGTCGAGGCAGACCATTTTGGCCGCGCGTCGCGTGGTGCCGCCGGACTTCAATGAGCCTGCCGCGCGGTCGAACACTTCGAGGAAGGTCATGAGTCCCGAGCTGGTTCCGCCGCCCGAGAGCTTTTCGTACTTGCTGCGCAAAGGCGAGAAGTTCGTGCCCGTGCCCGAGCCGTACTTGAACAGTCGCGCTTCGCTTTTGACGAGGTCAAAGATGCTCATCAGGTCGTCGCGGCAGGTCTGGATGAAGCATGCCGAGCACTGCGGCCTGGCGTATGCGCCTGCCGTTTGCTGGACGTTTTGCGAGTCAAAGTCCCAGTACCAGTTTCCGCCGGTGCCGAGGATGCCGTACTGGTGGTAGAGTCCGCAGTTGAACCAGACAGGCGAGTTGAACGCGCCCTTCTGGGTGATCATCATGTGCGACAATTCCATTTCGAACGATTCCGCGTCTTGCGGCGTCTGGAAATAGCCCAGCACTTCGCCTGCCTGACGGATGGAGTTGGAGATTCTGTGGACGGTCTGCTTGGCAGAGACTTCGTTGCCCGTTCCGGGAACGCCTGCCTTGCGGAAGTATTTGGAGACGATGATGTCGGTGGCGAGCTGGCTCCACGACTTGGGCACTTCTGCGCCGTCAAGGGAGAAAACGACCTTGCCGTTGGGCTCGGCGATGACCGAGGAGCGCTTTTCGTACTGCAATTCGTCGAACGGGTGAATATTAGGCTTGGAATAGCGCCGGGCAATCTTTAAGCGCTTTTCGTTGAAAGAAATGTCAGGGTTTGATTGAAGAAAGTCTTCGGTTACTGCAGGGGTCTCTTTCTGTAATGCGGGCGCCATCGCTCTCACCTCTTTTTGACTTACTCTTTTTTTGTTACTGTGAAGTGTTGCTCCGCAACACGCGGGCGGGCCAAAAACCACTACCTATTGTGGTTCTCGACGAGCACATCTACAACAGGTATGCTTTGGTATATAAACATTATTTGTTTTGAACATATACAACGGGAGTATAGTAATAAGGGAATATAAGATGAGTGCCACGCCAGAGTAGGTGAAGAAAGATATTAATGCACGACAAGAAATCTGCGCTTATGCCTTCGCTTTCCTGCACGGACTTCAACCTGAGCCATACGCTCGACTCCGGGCAGTTCTTTCGCTACATTTTGCATGATTCGTGGTATTATATTGTGACGCGCGGCAAGGTGTTTTGCATTCGACAAGAGGGCAACAAGCTCTTTTTCGATGGCGCTTCACCCAAGTTTGTGCGTCATTTCTTCGCGCTGGACGAGAATTATGCACGGATCAAGCGCGCACTGCAGCACGATGCAGTGATCGCGTACGCGATGAAGAAATATCCTGGTCTGCGATTGATCAATCAGGACCCGTGGGAGTGCACGGTCGGCTTTTTGTGCTCGCAGATGTCGAACATCAAGAAGATCAAGGGCAATATGGACTGCATCGCGGCGTTATTTGGAACTCCCGTCGTGTTCCGCGGCAAGGCGTTCTTCACATTTCCGTCACCCGGCGAGATTGATGACGCTGCAAAGCTGAAGAAGTGCGCAGTGGGCTTCCGCGCAAAGTATATTCTCGGCGTGAATGCGCGCGTCGACGACAAATGGTTTGCGCGGTTGCGCGCGATGCCGTACGAGAAGGCCAAAGAAGAGCTGATGGAGCTGCCCGGCATCGGAGAAAAGGTCGCGGACTGCATCTCGCTGTTCTCGCTCGGCTTTACGGAAGCGTTCCCCGTGGACGTTTGGATGGAGCGCGCGGTCAAGGAAACATATTTGAAGGGAAAGAAGCTCCCGCTGAAGAAGCTTGCAGCGTTCGGCAGGAAGCAATGGGGCCCGCTTGCCGGCTACGCGCAGCAGTATCTGTATCATTGGAGACGATTGCACAACAAATGAAAGCGCTTTCCGTCAGTCAACCGTATGCCGAGCTTATCCTGCAGGGCAAGAAAACGATAGAGACCCGCACGTGGAACACGAAGTTTCGCGGCGAATTCAAGATTCACGCGTCGGCAGCACCGAACGAGAAAGCAATGCTCGAGTTCGGCTTCAAGGACTTGCCGCTCGGCGCGATTGTAGGCGAGGCGACGCTTGTTAGCACGAAAGAATACAAGGACCGCGCAGAATGGGACGCGGATGCGGACAAGCACTGCGCGAAAGACTTGTGGGACGGGCGCAAGCGCTACGGCTTTTTACTAAAAAACGTGAAGCGCGTGCAACCGAAGCCGTGCAAGGGAATGCTGAATTTCTTCGAGGTTCAATGGTAAGTCACCAAGAAATCGACAAAGTGCTGAAGATTCTCATCAAGGAAGAGGGCTCGAGCACGATGCTGGGCAGGATGGGCGAGAAATACGAGCCGTTCAAGGTGTTGATCTCGACGATTATGAGCGCGCGGGCGAAGGATGAAGTGACAGAAGTCCTTGCAGAAGCGCTTTTCAAGAAATATCCTGACGCGAAGTCGTTGGCAAAGGCAAAACAGAAGGACGTCATCAAAATCATCCGCAGAATTGGCTTTTTCAACGCGAAATCGAAGAACGTCATCAATGCGTCCAAGATGTTGCTGGAAAAGTTCAACGGCAAAGTGCCGGACACGATGGAGCAATTGCTCGAACTGCCCGGCGTGGGCAGGAAAGTGGCGAACTGCGTGCTTGTGTACGCGTTCCAGCAGGACGCGATTCCAACTGATGTCCACGTATGGAGAATATCCAATAGACTTGGGTGGGTTCGGGCAAAAACTCCTGAAGAAGCAGAGCAGAAACTGATGAAGCTTGTTCCAAGAAAGCATTGGCAAATCATTAACGATACGTTTGTAACACATGGGAAAACAATCTGTGCCCCAGTATCGCCTAAATGCTCAGTATGCCCCATTTATGATTATTGCAAGCGTCGCGGAGTCACGAGGCATCGTTGATCTGGGCGCGCGAGCCAAATAAGCTTGTCTTGTTTATTGCTTGAAGTGAATCCGACTTGTTTCAGAAATGCCGCAAAATTCTTTTTCTTAGTAATGTTAAAATAATGGTGATACTGTCCATGTTTCAAGTATTCGCAAACAGGGTTTGACTCGATATTCAGTTCTTCCAAAAACAATCGAATGTCCTCAAGAATCAACTTGTCCTTTTGATGAGCGCGTAAGTGATATGACTGTGCATCGCACGAACCTTCATCGTCAAAGAACGCCCGAACAAATGCGCGCTTAAATGCAGGTGGTGCCTGTTTAATATTCGCAGTAATACTTTTTACGGAGCCCACTGCAAACTCTCCGAGAAGTGCGTGTAGAAGCTTCCCGCAAATTGACGGATAAAAGAGCCCTCCGCATCGAGCGTTATCCTTCTCATCAATACTAGTCAGTCGCCTATCCCACGTAGCATGAGCAAAATTACTCGGCCCGTGTTGCCAAATTCTAGGCTCGCAATGGAAGACTGCGCGCATACAATCAGCAAATTCTTGGAGAAGCTCAGGATTCTTGTTTGAAAATGAGACTTGCAAATATTTCGCATCAATCGCGCCATCACCCATAATGTGACCCGCAATGCAACCGAGACGTTCATCAAGCGCTAAAGGGAATGTTGGTTTGATAAATGTCCCGTGAGGTCCTGCTTTTATGCCTACAATGTTCTGCGTGAGCAGCCCCCATGAAATGCCTGAGAGCTTGACAAGAATGGGCAAGTGAGTGCTTGGCACAGTCCTGTAGCCGCGCAACCAACCGTCAACAGTTGTGCAGCGCCCTGCTTTTTTGTTAATTCGCAGTCCTAATTTCGTGACAAACTGATGACTCTTTGCAGGCGATTCGCATTGCGCAGCAGCCCGACAAAGTTTGCGAAGAAATGCGTTGTCAATTGCAACGTGCACTTTGCCCAATTTCGGAAGAATTTCGGAAAGGTGAACTCCCATATCTTCTCAAGACCAAATAAGTTTATATACGCTATGCGCGCTTGTCCAGTGCGGATGATGATTGCAAACTGGATGATTCTCGCGGCGATGATCTTAGTGTTCCTCATCGCTTCCAAACTGCTGATGCTGCGCGCATTGTTCAAGACGCGCGCGTTGCAGTGGGCCAAGCACCGCAAGTCGGTCTACAAGACTGAGGCATTGATGGTGTGGCGCGTGCTGTTCCTGCTGACGATCGCTATCGGCGTCGCGGAATACGTCAAGCACGGCGTGACGCTCACTGCATTGTCCGCGGGAACGCTTGCGTATGTCGGCTTTGTATTGCTCGCGCTTGCGCTGCTGGCATTGCTCGCGGCGATGAATGCGCGCAAGCAGTATCTCTGGTATTTCCAGGTGCAGGGGTTTAAGGAGGAATTGCCTGCATATTCAGTCAATGGCATTTACGGATTGATCAGAAACCCGCGCGAGCTTGGCTTATTGCTCGCGCTTGCAGGGCTTGCGGGCGTGTTCAGCTTGCAGTTCACGCTCATCTTTGTCGTGCTCTTATTGCTTCCCGCGACCGCGTTCCGCGCAAACTCACGCGACCGCGTTCTGCTAGAGAAGTATGGAAAACCATATATAGACTATATGCGTCTCTCGAAGAAGCTGATTCCGTACATTTACTAGTGGGTGAGACAGTGACATTGGATGGTGTCGTTCGGGATGTGAAAGGCCTGTTCAAGAGCCGTGAAGAGCTCTTGGACGACTATGATTCTTCGTTACAGTTTGTTGGCCTCTGCACGCGCTGGCTGAACGACGGCCTGCGCGCGAAGTACATCACGCCAAGCCAAGCGAATACGATTGCGCGCGGGCTCGCTTCTGACGTTGACCATTTGATCGGCGAGCACCCGTTTCGCTTCAAGGCGTGGCGCATCGTCAAGGAAGATGCGGCGCACCTCAAGAATGAGCTGAGCGACAGCGTCCGCAGGACAAACGCGTACACGTGGGACTTCTACGCCACGCTTCGCGACCTTGCGCCTGATGACAAGACATTCGCGTATGAGCATATTCCCGAACAGCCTGAGCGCGGCGAGGCGAGACTCGTCAATCCGGTGTACGTTCCTGAGCAGGCGCGCAAAGTCCATGAGATTGCGCACGCGTTGCAGACGCCGAGAAAAGCAAAGCAGAAAGCGCAGTATACGCCCGCGCATGATTATGCCGTGAATGCCATGCTCGCCTCAGCCGCAGGGTTTGGCGCGGCGCTGCTGGGCGATTATCTTTCCAAGAAAGGAGTCAATGTCAGCGCGCTGTATGGCGCAGTTCTCGGAACAGTCGCGCTGGGCGAATGCGTGAACAGATTCGAGGAACGTGCTCGTTCGCAGTCGCAGCCCGCGTATGCTGCGCACGCGCAGCCCGTTCTTGCCGCTCCCGCAGTGCGTTCTGTGCCGAACGCGTTCAATGTGCGCGTGGGCGCGACCATGATTTCGCTGTGCGCATTGATGAGCATGATGGGCGGGAATGCGTCGGCGTATGACCGCGAGGCGGCAAAGCCGCACAAGGCGCGCCAGATCGCGGAATACGCGCAGCTCGTGTTCCCTGACGAATTGCCCCGATGAACAAGCCGCTGTATTTTGACGATTGCTACCTGAAAGAGTTTGATTCTACGGTCGTTTCCGCTGATGGTGTGAATGTCATTCTCGAGAACACGGCATTCTATCCCACGAGCGGCGGCCAGCTGAACGATACCGGCAAGCTTGTTTCTGGTGGCAAGGAGTACGCAGTCAAGGACGCGAAGAAGTCTGACGCAGGCATCGTGCACATTCTTGCCGAGCCAGGGCTGAAAGTCGGCGACAAGGTACACGGCGTGATTGACTGGGAGCGCAGGTATCGCATGATGAAGATGCATTCTGCGGCGCACGTGCTGTGCGCGACCGTGCACACGCTCACCGGCGCGTTCGTGACGGGGAAGCAACTGGATATTCCGCAGAGCAAGATTGATTTTTCTTTGGAAACGTTTGACAAGAGCGCCATTCAGCAGTTCGGCGAGCACGCGAACGCCACGATTGCCAAGGGCGCGCCGATCAAGATGTCGGCGATGCCGCGCGAAGAGGCATTGAAGATTCCTGATTTGGTCAAGCTTGCCGATAAAATGCCGCCGAGCATTCCGGAATGGCGTATCGTGGAGATTGTCGGCGTCGATATTCAGCCGTGCGGCGGAACGCACGTGAAAGACATCAAGGAAATCGGCCCGATCAAGGTCTTGAAGGCGGAAAACAAGGGCAAGACGCAGCGCAGGATGTATTTTACGCTGGAATGATCACTTTTTCTTGAAGAAATATTGCAGGAACGTGGTCTTGCCGAGCACCGGATTCGCGAATTGCAGCGTGTCGAACTTCGGCTCGAATATTTGCTTGAACTCGTCCGGCTGGTAGTAGGCGAAAAAGCGCTTGGTCTCAGGGTCGGCATCGTCCGCGAACAGTCCTTCGCCTTCGCCCTGCTTGACGCACGCGTACAAGATGCCTTCCGGCCGGAGCGTGCGGTGCAGCTGCTGCATAACGTGAGGCATGTTGGTTTTCGGGACGTGCAGCAGGGACGTGACCGCCCAGATGCCGTCGAAGGATTCGTCCGCGAACGTGAGCTCTTCCAGGTCCATCAGGCAGGCGTCGATGCGCTTTTCGCGCGCGATGTTCACCATGCGTTCGGAGATGTCGATGCCAGTGACGCGGTAGCCCTTGTCCACGAAGAACTGGGCGTGGTCTCCGCCGCCGCAGCCGACATCAAGGATGTCTTTGCCGTCGCGCAAAAGCACGATGAACCGCCCGAATTCCTCGCGGCGGTGCAGGTCGAGCAGCTTCTGGAACTTCAGCGCGTAGTCGGTCGCGTGCTTGTTGTACGCCTCGATGGTTTGCTTCTTGTATTCCGGCAGTTCTCGCATGGTGCGCAGGAACAGCGGACTTGTTATAAAACTTCACTGGACAATCGCGCGCAGTGCTTTTAAGTGGATATTCAAGCGCTGTCGGAAATGTTACGGAATTCGTTTGTGTTCTTGCCAAAGGTTCGTCTGGCTACTGAAAAGAAGATTTGGTCGCAAGGCGTGCGTGATTGGAATGATTTTCTTGACGCAAAAAAGGTCAAAGGGTTCTCTGCGGCTCGGAAAGAGGCTGCGCACGGCAAAATCAAGGAGTTCAAGCGCGAATTGTTGGACGAAAACCTGAATTATTTGTCCAAAAACATCCCGTTGGGCGAGCAGTGGCGCTTGTATGACACGTTCCGCGATGAAGCGGTGTTTCTCGACATCGAAACGAACGGATACTACGGCGGAATCACCGTCATCGGTTTGTACGACGGCAACGATACGAAGACGTTTGTGCGCGGCTACAATCTTGACAAAGTATTGGTGGAGCGCGCGCTGGAAAAATACAAGATGGTGGTGACGTTCAATGGCGCGTCGTTTGATTTGCCCGTCATCGAACGCTTCTTTGGCCTGCGCATCCGCAAGCCGCACGTGGACTTGCGGCACGTGTGCGCGAAGATTGGACTGCACGGCGGGTTGAAATCAATCGAGCGGCAATTGGGCATTCATCGTGCCGAGGAAGTCGCCGGCGTCGCAGGCTCGGACGCGGTCTATCTGTGGGAGCAGTTCCGCGCGACCAAGGACCCTGACTACCTCAACCTCTTGCTGAAATACAACGAGGAAGACATCGTGAACTTGAAGCCGCTCGCCGACTACGCCGTGCGCGAGCTGTGGAGAAGAACCTTTATAAACCGAGTTCGTTCTGAACGCATCAATGAAAACGATGTTTGTGCACGCCAAGAGCACGATGGAAGTCGTAATTCCGGACAGCGTGAAGAAGAAGTTGCCCAAGAAAATCGGCATTGTCACGAGCATTCAGTTCGCGCACCGCATTCCTGATATTGTCAAACAGATTCAGGGCGCGGTTGAGGGCGGCCAGGTGCTCGGCTGCAATGCCGCGATGGCGGGCAAGATTAATTCTCAGGTTGACGCGTTTCTTTTTGTCGGCTCGGGCGCGTTCCACCCGATCAATGTGGCATTGCACACCAAAAAGCCCGTGTACTGCTACAACCCGTACACGAACGATTTCAAATTAACCGATCCGAAGGAAATCGAGAGCTATGAGAAGTCACGCAAGGGCTCGGTTCTGAAGTTTTTGAACGCCAAGTGCGTCGGTCTTATCGTGTCGACCAAGATTGGCCAGACAAATCTCAAGCGCGCATTGCAGTTGAAGAAGAAAGGCGACCGGGAATACTACATTTTTGTCTGCGACACGCTGGACTTCCGCTGGATGGAAGATTTTAACTTCATTGACTGTTGGGTCAACACTGCGTGTCCGCGCATCGACGACCAGCGCTCCGGCATCGTGAGCATCAATGATTTGGTCGCCGCAAAGGCAGTCACGTTCCCGCACATCGCAGAGGGCTATGAAGTGCCGATCTGGATGGGCACCAAGGGGTTGAGCCTGAAATGAAAGTGCTTGTGGGCTGCCCGACGTATATGAACAAGGAATACGCTCTGGCAAAGTATGCTGCCGCAGTCAAGGCATTGAAGCACGATGGCTTCCAGATGGACATTCTGCTCGTAGACAATTCCGCAGGCGACGAGTACATGAAAAAAATCAAGGCCGCGGGCTTGCCTGTCGTGAAGGGCCCGTGGCATCAGAAGGCGCGCGACCGCATTGTCGCCTCGCGCAACGTGTTGCGCGACAAAGTGCTCAAGGAAGGTTATGATTATCTCTTTTCGCTCGAGCAGGACGTGATTCCTGCGCCAGACACGCTGCAGAAAATGGTCGCGCACAACAAGAAGATCGTGACCGGCGTCGTGTACAATCATATGCCGTACGGCGAAGAAGTGCGTTTGCTGCCGATGCTGTTCGGCCAGCACCCGGTCGACCCGACTGGCTTGTGGTATGTGGACGAAGCAGAACTGAAGGTTCCCGCGCTCAAGGGCGTGCTCGCGACGCATCTGGGCTGCACGCTCATCCACCGCGACATCCTTGAATTATTCCCGTTCCACTATTTCGGCAACACGTTTGACGACATGGCGTTCTCAAAGGACGTTGTGGAAGGCGGCTTCCATATTCTCGTGGACACCACGGTGAAGCCTGAGCACCTGTTCAGCGACTGGGAAGGAATCCAGCGGTAGAAGTGTAGAATGTCCTGACGTTTCTGACTGTTTAAAAAACGTGCCCTTCTCGAAGTTGTGTGATTCACTAGCTAAAACTTTTTAAAGTGCTTCTTCCTTGCTTCAGTCATGCCAGCGGAAATGCAAGAGAAAATCGTTCGATTGGGCGACAGGATGAGTTCGGCGAAGCTGAACCTCACCCCTGATGAATACGTGCTGATTTCCAAATCCCACCCTACTGGGATTCCGGATGCTCGCCCTCTCGAATATGACGCAGCAACTCGCATTGTTAGCTATAACTGTGGCAATTGCCATGGCGAACATAAAAGCATGCCGCGGATTGAGATTTTCATCCGGCAGGAACCTTTTATTCATTCTCCGTACATTGGCGAAGCAGCGATGTATTGCGGAACCTGTGATAACATGATTCATACCGCCCATGTCAAGCCTGACGATCCGATTGTGTTGAAAGATGTGAAGAGGGATGAATCCGGCAAGGTCATCATTCCCACTCCGCAAGCCATTGAATCAGAACTCGAGAAAGCGCTCAAACAGGCAAGCGAGAACACGGGCAGTTCTTTGTACGAGCGCAGCATTTCGGTCGCGGAGACATGGGCCAAGCGGATTAACTACGCCCTCGCCCCTGAACGACTTGCGTCCATCCGCGAAATGGGAGAAAAGGCGTACATCACTGACTATCAAAACTCACTCAAGGAAACATTAACTGAAATGCTCAAGCGCGGCAGCTGGAGCCTTGACGATTGTGAAGGGATGAGCCACTACGAAGCATCAGGACTTTGCGAAACGTTCTCTGAATTTTACGAGATACTGCCCAAGCTCACCGTAACGGATAAGGAGACGCAAGGGCTGGTCTGCTGCGTGCTGAAGAACTATGAATCCATGGTCAATCGCAAGCTCGAAAGTGACCGCGATGAACTGAAAAAGATGGAAGCGACCGTCGCGGGGTCAGTCAAGGAAGCCGCAGAAGCGACGAAGAGTATTGAAGAACTGCTGAAGAAGCACGCCATTCCTAAAGAGTTTTACGACAAGGCAGATGCGGGCGAACTGGTTAATAATATCGACGAATTCTAACTCATTCCACGAAGCCTGCCTTCTGCAAGGAGTATTACAACGCAGAGTTTTAAAATCTTCGAGAGCGAAAGCTGGCTCATTTCAACAGATTAAGAATTCCTGCTTTTTCTGACGTTCGGCGTGAAGCACAGGAATACAAATGCGAGCACGACCAAGCCCAGCATCATGGCCAGAGCGCTTTCGTAGCCTGACGCGACGATGAGCCAGCCCGCGAGCACGGGCCCGAAAAGGCCGGTGAGCTTGCCGAGAATCTGCGAGTAGCCGAAGAATTCTCCCATCTTGTGTCGCGGCGCGAGGAAGACAAAGAACGCCCGGGCAGACGCGAGCACGCCGCCGAACGCGACGCTGCCGAGCAGTGCCGCGATCCAGAAGACTGTGATGTTTTTTGACGCGAGGAACAGGGCGATGACCGCAATCCAGAGGAGTGCGCCGAGCTGGAGCACTTTCTTGGGCCCGATGCGGTCGGTGAGCCTGCCGAACGCGAACGCTCCGGTTGTTGCGCCGACAGACTGGCCCATAAAGATGAGCATGAACGTGAACAGTGTCACGCCGATTTCTTTTTTGGCGAACAGGAAGAAGAACACGTCGATTGCGGCGAGCGCGTTGGAGAAGAACAGCGTCGCGATGAGGAATGGCACCATTCCTTTGAGTTCGGCGATGTGCGTGAAGGTCGCGATGATGCCTGTGAACGTTTTGCGGATGTGGATAACGTGTTTTCGTGCCGGCGCGTCCTTGATGAGCAGGAAGAGCGGCAGCGAGAAGATGAGGAAGAAGATTGAAAGCGCGGGAAAGACTGCCTTGACGCCCATCGCGGTCTCGAGCGTGTCGGTCGCGAAGAAGCGGAGCACGCCGTATGCGACAATCAGCGAGAGGATGGTGCCGAAGAATCCCATTCCGATGCCGAGGCCGGAGACTCTGCCCATGTCTTTGTTCGACGCGATGTCGGGAAGCAAGGTGTTGTAGATGGACAGCGCGATATTGTAGAGCACGATGGCGATTGCGGCAAGCGCGAGGTTCCACCACAAGCCGACAAACGGGATTGCGGCGATGACAATCATCGTGAGCAAGGACGGAATGATGATGAAGGGCATTCTGACTTTGGTCGCGTCAGAAATGCTGCCGATTACGGGAATAAGAACGCTGAACGCGAGCACGCCAAGCGCGACTGCGACGCCGATTTGGAACTCATTGCCGCCCAGAAAGCTAGTTATCAGTAACGGCCAGAAGATGGTGCGGAAGGGCGAGGTGAACGCAGTGTTGGCTAAATCGTACAGCGCCCATGCCATCACCTTTTTCTGCATACGACGACGGAACGAAGATGTACTTTTAAGCGTATCGGCGAGGCAAAAGCTTTTAAACCGCCCCGAGTGACTCCAATTCAATGGACCCGAAGCACCGCAAGCCATTGTCGGCTGAAGAACAGCAGCAGCAAATGGCTGAGGACATCCGCCGTACGCCGATGCCTCGCGACCGGCAGACGATCGGCATCTGCGACCAGCGCGTCGGCGGCTCGCGCATGAGAACGCGGTGCATGGACGGCAAGACGCGCATCTGCCGCATTCCCGGCCGTTTGAAGCGCAAGCTGTGGATCCGCGAGGGAGACGTTCTTCTTATCGAGCCTTGGGAGCTTTCGGGCGACGAAAAGGGCGATGTCATCTTCAAGTACAAACCCCACCAGGTGGACGTGCTCCGCAGGAAGGGATTGCTGAAATCGCTCGAAACAGACGAGTTCTAGTTGTCACTACTCTAGAATAGAAAACTATTTATAGGCTCTTCGTTGCTGAATCCCTATTAGTGGGGGTATGCATATGGGAATGGGACGTTTATGGACAATCCTTGTCGTGATGGTGCTGAGCTTTGTAGGCATCATTTTCCTCGAGAGCAAGATGTCGCAGTACGCGACGCTTGAGCTCGTGATTATCGTGATCGGCATCCTGCTGTCCATTGTCGCCTTGGTCGGCATCGCCGCCGAGTCGCGCTGGTCCTGGCCGTTTGCGACCGTATTGTTCTCTTTGAGCTTGGCGAACATCGTGTTCGAGCACGTCAATGTCGGCGCGTTCATCACGTTCGTCTTGCTCTTGATCGTGAACATCTTCGGCATGCTTATCGCCGTGCTTTCGATCGAGGACGTCGTGGATACCACGCAGTGGAATCCTGAAGCGCCTTCCGTGACGTCAGACATGACGCCGCTGGAGACGTATCAGGCCGCGGCAGAGTCCAAGGTGACGTACAACACCGCTCCGAAGAAGAGTTCTCGCAAGAAGAAGCGGTGAATAATCCTGAAGACTATTTTGTAAAAGATAGGATTGATTAGCACTGGTCACTAGCCATTTACGCGTAAAAAATAAATATAACCTCTGCAATTCTACTCATTTGAGGTGATGCTAGAGGCATTCACCTCTGGCGTCATTCTCAGATATGTAACAAATAATACAAGGAGCGTGAAGTACATGACTAAGACAAAGCATTACGAAGATAGCGAGAAGGCGAAGACCGCTGACGCGGCAAAGAGAAAGAGGTATCTTAGTCAGGCCGATGTTCCTGCTTTCTCAATTACCGTAGCAATGCGCGTGGCACGCGCAATTAGCGACAGTTACGGAAAGCAACCAACAAAGCCTCTGCGCGTAGCAGAAGCCATGCAAATGAGCCCTAGCTCGAGCACATTCCGCATGCTTACCGGCGCATCTATTGCGTATGGACTGACTGAAGGCGGATATAACGCCACAGAGATATCGCTGACAGACTTGGGAAAGCGCGTAGTTGCACCCACCGCAGAAGGCGATGACCAGAGTGCAACAAAGGAGGCATTCCTTAAACCTCGCGTTATCAAGGAGTTCATTAATAAATACAATGACTCACGATTGCCAACAGAGCCAATCGCGAAGAACGTTCTTGAAGAGATGGGAGTGCCACGTGAGTCCACGGAAAAGACCTTCCGTTTGATTGTTGAAGGAGCTCGAGAGCTTGGCTTTTTGCGAGAAGTGAGCGGCAACACTTTTGTTGACGTTGACATCAATGACGACATGCTTGTGCCCGCTGCGCCAGCAACTGAAAGCGCACAAGAAGCGGTTGCTAGCCCAACAAGCACAACCACCACACCAACAAGCAGCCCTACAAGCGTGCCCGCA
>Ga0334722_10005035_pt1 | contig 13498 bp, 8 predicted proteins | sample C3_bottom_MG_FD_207210 | JGI IMG/M metagenome (GOLD analysis project Ga0334722, IMG submission 207210) | Sediment microbial communities from Yellowstone Lake, YNP, Wyoming, USA - C3_bottom | ecosystem: Environmental > Aquatic > Freshwater > Lake > Sediment | place: USA: Wyoming | collected...
AGAAAAAGAGATTCAATCGTACCATTTAAAAGCAATTTCTTCATTTGAAAAAGTTTCTGCTTCTAAAGAAAAGAAAAAAATATTTGTTGAATTTACATCTTCGCTCTTGAATCGGGAAACATAAAATTTTTCCCTTTCTCTTTTTAGTTACTTTTGCTCCCCTCTATGGCAATTGACCAAAAACATATCCGCAACTTCTGCATTATCGCGCATATAGACCACGGCAAAAGCACGCTAGCTGACCGTTTGCTGGAAATCACCAAGACCATTCACAAGCGCGACATGATGGACCAGGTGCTGGACGATATGGATCTGGAGCGCGAGCGCGGTATCACTATTAAAAGTCATGCGATACAGATGGAATACATTTACAAGGGTGAAAAATATTTTCTGAATTTGATTGATACGCCCGGGCATGTGGATTTTTCCTATGAAGTATCGCGTGCCATTGCCGCCTGCGAAGGCGCTTTGCTGTTGGTAGATGCCTCTCAGGGAATACAGGCGCAGACAATTTCCAATATGTATCTCGCGCTCAACAACAATCTGGAAATTATTCCGGTGCTGAACAAAGTTGATATGGATGCTGCCAAGCCGGAAGAAGTTGCAGAACAGATGGTGAACATTATTGGGTGCAAGCACGAAGACATCATCAAAGCGAGCGGAAGAACAGGAATGGGCGTTGACGAAATTCTTACAGCTATCATAGAAAAAATTCCTGCACCAAAAGGAAAAACAGATGCGCCTTTGCAGGCGCTTATTTTCGATTCTATGTTCAATTCATTCAGGGGAATTGTGGCATACTTCAGAGTGTTTAATGGAGAAATAAGGAAAGGAGACAAAGTAAAATTTGCCGCTACCGGAAAAGAATACGTAGCAGACGAAGTTGGAACTCTGAAACTGAAACAGATTCCGAAAGAGGTGATTGAAACAGGAAATGTGGGCTACATCATTTCAGGAATCAAGCAGGCGAGCGAAGTGAAAGTGGGCGATACGATTACGCATAAAGAAACTCCTGCCGAACCTATCAAAGGTTTTGAAGACGTGAAGCCAATGGTGTTTGCCGGAATTTATCCGGTTACTACAGACGACTTTGACGAACTCCGGGATGCAATGGAAAAATTAAAACTCAACGATGCATCGCTCACATGGGAACCGGAAAGTTCTGCTGCGCTTGGGTTCGGTTTCCGCTGCGGATTTCTCGGATTGCTTCACATGGAAATTGTTCAGGAAAGATTGGACAGAGAGTTCAACATGAATGTAATTACCACTGTGCCGAACGTGGGCTATTATGTTTATGATACAAAGGGAGGAAAAAAAATGATGAACAATCCTTCCGACATGCCCGACCCCAGCAGGATGGAAAAAGTGGAAGAGCCCTACATCATTGCTAACATTATTACCAAGTCGGAATACATCGGCAACATCATGAACTTGTGCATGGACAAGCGCGGTACAATAAAAAACCAGGTTTATCTTACAACAGACCGGGTTGAACTTACTTTTGAATTACCTCTCGGAGAAGTGATCTTTGATTTTTACGATAAGCTGAAAAGCATTTCAAAAGGATACGCTTCGTTTGATTATCATCCGATAGAATACCGCGAATCCGACTTGGTGAAGCTGGATATTTTAGTGAACGGAGAACAAGTGGATGCTCTTTCCGCGCTCATTCATAAAAGTCATGCCCACGAGTTCGGAAGAAAAATCTGCGAGAAGCTGAAAGAATTAATTCCCCGCCAGCAATTTCAGATTGCCATTCAGGCAGCCATCGGTGCAAAAATAGTTGCCCGCGAAACGCTTTCCGCTATGAGAAAAGATGTTACCGCAAAATGTTACGGAGGCGACATTACCCGCAAGCGAAAACTTTTGGAAAAACAGAAAGAAGGCAAGAAGAAGATGAAACAGATTGGAAGCGTTGAAATTCCTCAGAGTGCGTTTATGGCTGTGCTGAAATTGGATTAGAAATTTATTTTACTTCCTCAATCGCAATTTCAAAATATTCCATAATTGGATTTGCGAGGAGCTTTTTGCAGGCGGTTTCCGCTTTTTTCTGTGCGGTTTCTTTATCAGATGCGTCTATTTCCAGAGAAATATGTTTGCCGATGCGAACGTTTTCAATTTCAGGAAGACCGATGTTTTTCATGCTGCCGGTTACCGCTTTCCCCTGTGGGTCAAGAAGAACTTTGAGTGGCATTACATTTATTTCCGCCTTGAACTTTGTCATGTTGTTATGATTGTGTTTTGCTTCGTGTCAGAATATTATTTACTACTGATAAAATGATATACAAAATTATAATTAAAGGAATACCTGCAAACCTAAATACGATCAACAACGCAAGCGCAAGCGCAAGAAAAATGTAGCGTACTTTATTATCCGTCCATGAAAAGTTTTTGAACTTGAGGGCAAAGAGGGGAAGCGGGGCGATGAGCAGGAGGGAAGAAATTACAGCAAGTCCGAGATAGAAATATTGATTGAACATAACATACTCTCTTATTAACTCGTAATAATTCCAGTTTCTCATTTGCTTAAAAGCAAATAATAATGAAACAATAAAAATCGTATTTGCCGGAGTAGGAAGCCCAATAAAAGAATCAGTTTGGCGAGTATCCAAATTAAACTTTGCAAGTCGAACTGCTGAAAAAATCGTCACAAGAAATCCAAAGTAAGGCATTATTAATAAAAATATTCCAAAATCAATATTCGCATATCCATTTCCACCAGAGTTTAATATTTCTTCGCTATAATTCCTCATAATAGACATTTGCAAAAACTGAAACATCATCACTCCCGGCAGCACACCAAACGAAACCATATCTGCCAGTGAATCCAATTGTTTTCCGAGTTCAGAATACACGTTCAATGCACGCGCAATCATTCCATCCAGAAAATCAAACACGCATGCAATGCCAACCATGTAAGCGCTCCAAATCAAATTCCCTTCAAAAGCAAAAACTATGGCTATGCATCCGCAAAGCAAATTGCACAGCGTAAAAAGATTGGGAATGTTTTTTTTTATCATCTGAAAATCGCCTGCGGCAGACAGACGAAAATACGAAAAAGACACGCTGACGAAGATTGCTTTACCTTTGGTCTTACGTGAACAGGGAACGCTTTTTCATACTTCTGGTTTTAACTGCCATAGCTTTTATCGCTTACAGGAATTGCTTCGGTATTTTCATTCCTGCAGATAATCATTCACTATCCTATTCATTTGAAATTTATGGCGCATCCGCCATTCTTAAAGTTGCGGAAAAAAGCGCGCCTTATTTTGTTGCTTTCACTTTGCATTATTTTTTCAATTCGCTTTTCGGAATGATTTCTTCCTCTTGGATATTTACATCCATATTACTTCATGTGTTGAATTCTTTTCTCGTTTATTTGATTACAAAACGCTTGTTGGCTGTTTTACAAATTTCCAAAGAAAGCATTATCGCCTTTTTTGCTTCTCTGATATTTTTGATTTCGCCCTATCAAACAGAAGATGTCTTATGGGTGGCATTAAGCATACGCTGGCTTTTTCATACCTTTTTAATGCTGGCAGGTTTATATTTATTCATTAGCCATCTTTCTAATCCTTCTGTAAAAAAAATAATATCTATTCATGTGCTTTTTATTCTTGCTCTCTTTTCATATGAGCTGACATTCATATTTCCAATCCTTCTAGCTGTAATTTATTTCCTGTTTCATTATGCCAGGAAGACAAACTGCACGCTGATTGTACTGCTGAAACAATTTTTTTTCCCTCAAGTCGCACTTATTATTATTTATTTTTTTATTTGTAAATTTTTTTACGGATACTGGCTATGGCATGTTGGACCCGTCAGCACTTTTACTCAAACTACTTCTTACCACGAAACCCTGTTAAAATACTTTGCAAAATTCTTTTTGTTTTACCGGTATCTTCAGGTGGATTATTTTGACAATATCTTTCGCGGCATTTCAGCGAATTCCATCTTTACTATTTGCTTATTCATTTCTTTAATAATTGGTTCTGCATTATTATTTTTGAAAGCAATAAAAAATAATTCCGTTACTGGATATTTTCTCCTCTGCATGTTCCTGTCATTTATAATTTCATTGATTCCGGTATTGCCCCTCGATTCTTCATTCTTAAGTTATATTTACCCTGACCGCTACGGTTATCTTTCATCGGTTTTCTTCTACATATTTCTTGTCTCAGCAATTGTTTTTCTTTTCAAAAAAATTTCTGTTTCAGTTTTAATCGGTTATTCCTTTCTCTGCTGGATATTATTGATGAAAACAATTCCCGTATGGAACGAAACCAATAATTATTGCAACAACCTGATTCAGAATTTTAAACCTTTTCTCAAATATGATAAAATATATACTTTAAATATCCCTGCTTACTACAAAGGAGTAGCTGCATTCCGCACTTCTTTCGATGTAAGCGTTTATATGAAACTTGAAAAAATTTCCTTAGAAAAAATTCAGATGATTTCAGAATCTTACATAGAATCTCCAGCCGATACATTGGCTTTTGTTAAAGTAACCAATAATTCTGTTGAAGTAAAAGGAAGAAAGAAAAAAACTCCTTATTTCAGCACATTGGGAGGATGGGCAAAATCATACGATACGGATGAATACAAAGTAACATTTGACCCGACCAGATGTTCGTATATGCTTCAATTCAGAAAAGATATTCCGCCAAATTCAGCATTTGTATATGTTTCAAACGGAGAATGGAAAAAAGTTGAGTGACGCACAATATTTTGGTCGAAATTAAGTTACTTCGGCATAGGATTTCTCCAAAAAAAATTTATCTTTACTTCCATATGAAAAAATATATTTTTATTCCATTACTTTTAATAAGTATTCTTCCCGGTTTCCTGAAGGCACAAGCGCCAAAATACAGCAACGAGTTTCTGGCAATTGGCGTGGGAGGAAGGTCGCTGGGGCTTTCCAATTCCTGCGTGGCAACTGTCAGTGATGTAACATCTGGGTACTGGAATCCTGCCGGATTGCTCGGCATAAAAAATGATCTGCAGCTTGGATTGATGCACTCAGAATATTTTGCAGGCATTGCCAAATATGATTACGGTGCTGTTGCAAGGCGGTTAGACAGCAGCAGCTCTTTCGGTTTCAGCGTGATTCGCTTTGGCGTGGATAATATTCCCAATACAACTGAATTGATTGATGCTGCAGGCAATGTGGACTATGATAAAATAACACAGTTCTCCGCAGCCGATTACGGTTTTATTTTTTCTTATGCGCGAACTCCAAAAATAAAAGGACTTGCGCTGGGAGCTAATGCAAAAGTCATTCGCAGAATAGTTGGCGACTTTGCAGGCGCATGGGGATTTGGGCTGGATGCAGGCGCACAATACGAATACAAAGGATGGAAGTTCGGTGCGATGGCAAGAGATGTAACTACAACTTTCAACGCATGGTCGTTTAATCTTTCACAGGAAATGAAAGACGTTTTTATTACAACAGGAAATGAAATTCCCACCAACTCGGTTGAATTAACTCTTCCGCGCCTTATTTTGGGAACTGCCAGAAAATTTGACCTGATGAAAGATGTTTCCATGCTGGCTGAATTAAACTGCGACCTGACGTTTGATGGAATGCGAAATGTCTTAATCAAAAGCGATCCCATCAGCGCTGATCCGCATTTCGGACTTGAGTTCGGCTATAAAAACATTGTCTTTTTGAGAGGAGGAATCCTGAATATCCAGCATGAACAGGATGTGACAGGAAAAAATATCACTACCCTGCAACCAAATTTTGGCGTGGGCGTAAAAATCAAACGCATCTGTCTTGATTATGCAAGAACAGATATCGGAAATCAGTCCGTTGCTCTTTATTCGAATATTTTTTCGTTGAGATTGGATTTCAACAAGCCGGCAAAATAATTTTGCATGAAGAAATTTTTACAAATATTTTTCTCTTCATTTTCCCTGTTGATTCTTTGTCCTGGACTTTCTTTTTCGCAGTCGTATTGGAACGAGTGGATAAATTTTTCACAGAAATATTACAAAATCCCGATTACTCAAAATGGAATTTACCGAATTGATTCACTTACACTCGCCAATGCCGGTATCACGTCCGTAAATCCTCAGAACTTTCAATTATTCTTCAGAGGGCAAGAGCAATACATTTATGTGAAAGGAGAGGCAGATGGAATTTTCAACGCTTCTGATTATATTGAATTCTACGGACAGAAAAATGACGGTTCGCTCGATTCCATTCTTTACAAAGGAGATTTATATGATCAGCCCGTTCACCAGCCCAATCCCTATTACAGTTTATTCAACGACACTGCTGCCTATTTTCTCACATGGAACAATCTGACAACCAACAAAAGAATTGTTGATGACCCCGATACTGTTTCCGGCAGTTTGCAGCCAACGATTTACTTCATGAAAAAAGATGTGATTGAAAATCACACTACTTATTATTACGGAAAATTCACCACCACTAATATTAATTTTCCGGAATATCACGAAGCGGAAGGATGGTCAGGTGTTGATTTTAATATTGGAGACAGCCATACGGTATCTTTTAATACTTCTGACAGGGAACCTCTTGGTCCAAATGCAATTGTGAAACTTTCAGCAATGGGAGAATCAAATGACCCAAGTTATCCCGACCATCATTTACAGATAAAATACAAAGACGTTTCAAATAATCTGATTCAACTGGATGATACTTCTTTTGACGGATACGCGCTTTTTGATCCATCCTTTTCAATAAACGCTTCTTCACTTGGTTCTTCTACTGATATTGTCATTTCACTTCTTTCCGGAAATTTTTCCACCAGCCGTACTACAGTTCCATATGTAACGCTGAAATATCCTCATAACATGAATCTCGGGAACAATAATTACTTTGAATTATTTGTTCCATATAACACAATTCAATCAAAATCATTTTTCACGCTTACAAATTTTAACGTCTCAACTTCTACTTCTGCTTACTTATATGATTTTACGGATCACCGTAGAATTCCTGTCACAAAAAATGGGAATAACTATAAAGTTCTTGTTGCAAATTATTCTCTCAATTTACCGGTAGAAAAATTCTGCGTGATAAAATCTGAAAATCAATTTATTTCTGTTCCATCTCTTAAACCGGTAAGAGGAACAGGGTCTTTCATTGATTATTCTTCATTTGCTCCCGATTCTGCATTCATCATCATCACCCATAAAAGTTTGATGAGCGGAGCAAAAGCGTATGCAAGTTACAGGGCAAGCACGATGGGTGGAAGCCACGATACGCTTGTTGCTGATATTGATGACCTGTATGACGAGTTTGCCTATGGAATTCCCAAACATCCGTTTGCCATCCGCCACTTTGCAGATTATTGCACGGATAAATTTCCATCGCTTCCGCAAAATCTATTTCTCATCGGCAAATCCATTCAGGGTGATTTAACACGAAATCAATATGCTGATCCAACCGGAAGCAATTATGCAGATTGTTTGGTTCCTTCTATTGGTTATCCAACGAGCGACAATATGCTGGTGGCTGTGCTGAACGGAAATTTACTCGTGCCAGCTATTCCTCTTGGACGGCTCGCAGCAAAAAACATTGGCGACATTGCTATTTATCTACACAAAGTAGATGAATACGAACATCCGCTTCCTGATCCGGATGAATGGATGAAGCATATCATTCATCTGGCAGGCGGGCACACTTTTGCTGAATCCGTGACTTTTGCCGGATACAATTCAGGATATGAAACCATTATTGAAGACACTTGTTTTGGCGGCTATGTTCATTCTTTCAAAAAAAATTCTTCATCACCGACTCAGACCTCATTTACAGATTCCATAAAGGGATTGATTAATTCGGGAGTTTCAATGATTACTTTCTTTGGTCACTCCTCTGCTTCTATTTTTGATTTCAATCTTCTTCCTCCGAATCAATATGATAATACAAACGGAAAGTATCCTTTCTTTGGCGCTTATGGATGTTCTGCCGGAGACATTCATCAGCCGGTTTCATACGGATTAAGTTCAAGCGAGCAATATGTTATTACCGATAAGGGAATGATTGCTTTTCTTGCTTCTTCCGGACCGGGAACACCGGGAGACCTTGACCAGTTTGCTTCAAATTTATATTCAGGAATCGGGCATTATTTGTATGGCAAATCAATCGGAAAATGCATTCAGTATTCTATCGGAAAAATTGAAGGAACAGGAAGCGATGTTTTGAGAAATGCAACTTGCCTTGAAATGACATTGCACGGAGATCCTTCAATAATAATTCATTCTAAGAAATTGCCTGACTATGCTGTGAATACCACTTCTGTGTATTTCACACCCGTCTACGTTTCTACTGACCTTGATTCTTTTGATGCGAATGTAATTGTAACCAATATCGGCAGAGCAACTCACGACAGCGTGATTGTGAACATCAGGCGCACATTCGCTGACGGAACTTCATCGTCATATTCCGATACTTTTCCATATATATTTTATAAAGACACGATGAAATTCACTCTGCCTGTAGATCCGATTCATGGTCCCGGGCTGAATAAGTTTGAAGTGCATGTTTTGCACACTAACCCGGAATTAAGTTATTTGAATAATGATATTTCTTCTCCCTATGAAATCCCTCTGATGATTTATTCGGGAGATATTATTCCTGTTTATCCTTATAAATATGCCATTGTGCCGAAAGATACCATCATGCTGAAAGCATACACAGCAAATCCATTCGCCACATCTCACACTTATATTTTTGAAATTGACACAACAGATTTATTTAACAGCCCTCAGAAAAAAATTCAATATGTAACTCAGTCGGGTGCGGTTGTAAAAGCTCCGTATAATTTATGGTCGCCATCTTCTCTGATTCTAATGGACTCTGCCGTTTATTTCTGGAGAGTGAGAAGAGACACAAATGACTTTGTGAATTACAAATGGAGAGAAAGTTCTTTCCAGTACATCGCAGGCAAACGCGGATGGGGGCAGTCGCATTTCTTTCAGTTCCTCAAGGGTGACAGATTCCATTACATTGATACGAACAGAGTAAGCCGCTATTTTGATCTGGAATATCAGAATCATACGCTTGAAGTTAAATCCGTCAATCATTCCGTATCTTCCCTGCAGAACGGTACTTTTTCTATAGATGGAACCTTTGTTTCTCAGGGATCATATTCTGCAAATTCTCATGTATTAATTTCAGTTATTGACCCTGTCACCGGAGTGATTTGGAATAATATCGGTGCTTATGGCGATGTTCCTATTCCTGCCAATCCCCCTCCAAATAGATTTGAGTTTTACACAAACACTCCTGCAGAACAAGAAACTTTAAGGAGTTTTTTGCAGGATATTATTCCCTGCGGAAGCAAGGTGATTTTATTTGTTGATAATAATCATAACCTTGGCGACCTTCTCGGAGGGAATGGTCCTAACACAAATCCCGGACTCGTTCAGGCATTCCAATCTATCGGGGGAACTCAGTTCTCAAATATTCAGAATAATCTTCCCTATGCTTTAATCGGAAGAAAATGCGGTGCAGCAGTTGAGGCAATAGGCGATGATCCTACTGCAATAATTTTTGCTTACGACTCCTTACAGGTAAAAAGAGACAACGGCTATATTTATTCTGAAATAATTGGTCCTGCATCCAAATGGAAATCGCTGCACTGGAAATATATTTCTCCCGAACAATATACAAACCCATCCCTTGCAGCAAAAGACACTATCAAGATTTGCGTTGTCGGATTCAGAAGTAATGGCACGCCCGATACATTAATTAAAGCTATCACCAAAGATTCTCTCGATGTTTATAATCTTGACGCAAGCATCAATGCGGATACTTTTCCTAATCTGCAACTGATTGCCTGGGTAAAAGACAGCATCAAACGAACGCCCGCGCAATTAAAATTCTGGAGAGTTTATTATGACGGAGTTCCGGATGCCGCACTGAATCCGGTAAAACATTTTTCCTTCTACAAGCCAACTGTTCAGCAGGGAGACAGCATCAAAATGAGTGTGGCGATTGAAAACATTGGCGACTATGACATGGATAGTTTGTGGGTGGATTTCTGGGTGTATGATGCAAACCGGAATAAAGTGCCTATAAAATCCATGAAGATGGATTCACTGAAGATTGACAGCATTCTGATTCCTGATGTAAAATTTTCTACAATAAATATTCCCGGAGGGCTGAATAGTTTATGGGTGGAAGCAAATCCATTCAACAGCCAGCATCAGATGGAACAATATCATTTTAATAACATAGGAACCATTCCTTTCAACGTTAATGTTGACAGGATAAATCCGATTCTGGATGTAACTTTTGATGGCGTGCATATTATGAACGGAGATATTGTATCTGCAAAACCAAGCGTTCTGATCAAACTGAAAGATGAAAATACTTTTCTTGCGTTGAACGACCCTTCCGATTTTGATGTGTTCATCAAACGTCCGGGCGAAAATAAATTCGATACAATAGCTTTCGGCAGCATCATGACTTTTGAATCTGCTGTTTTGCCTAATAACAGTTGCAAAATAAATTATAAGCCGTCTCTTTTACAAGACGGAACATACGAGTTAAAGGTTCACGCTAAAGACCGCAGCGGAAATGTATCCGGTTATGTTGAATACAAAATTTCTTTTGAAGTGATAAACAAGCCGACTGTCTCCAGCGTGTTGAACTATCCGAATCCTTTCTCCACTTCCACGCGATTTGTCTTTACGCTTACCGGCTCTGAAGTTCCGGATTATTTTAAGATTCAGATTCTGACCATCACAGGGAAAATTGTACGCGAGATAGATAAATACGAGCTCGGTCTTCTTCACATCGGCAGAAACATTACCGATTACGCATGGGACGGCAAGGATGAATTTGGCGATCAGCTGGCAAATGGATTATATCTCTATCGTGTCATTACACAGCTTGATGGCAAATCTCTTGAGCACCGTGAAAGCGGAGCAGATTCTTTCTTTACTCTTGGCTATGGAAAAATGTACCTGATCAGGTAATTCCTTTTCTCTTTTCTTCCTTAAGTTGTTTTGAGAATTGCACAAGCATTTTCAGTTGTTTCACTCCATCGGCAACTAATTTTACTGTAGATTTTTTCTTCTTGTTCCTTATATAAAAACCGTCAATTTGTTTTATGTGGTAATTGCGATAGAACGCGCGAGTCATTATCTCGACATCAAAGAACCATCCTTGTGATTTTGTTTCGTTGAGCAATGATGACAGAACATCGCGTTTAAAAAACTTACATCCGCTCTGAATATCCATGTGTGGAGTTTTCAACATTATTTTTACGAGCGAGCGGTGAAAGATTCCTGCAGCATTTCTTATTAAATAATACGGATTAATGTTGAATTTCACTTTTCGTTTTACAATAGCAATGTCACTTCCGCTTTCCAATTCGGATAACAATTTCGGAATGTAATCTGCGGAAACATCCAGATCAATATCAATATGTCCGATAAATTTTCCGTTTGCAATTTTCGCTCCGTCAGCTATTGAACCTCCTTTTCCTGTGTTCTCGCTGTGCAATAAATATTTTGCATTGGTAAATTGATTGGTAATCTGTAAAATCTTTTCTTTGGTTTTGTCAGTACTTGAATCTTCCACAAAAATAATTTCAAACTTATATTTCGTTTTGTTCATCACTTCATATATCTTCTGAACGCTTTCCAGAATATGACCTTCTTCCTGGTAGCAGGGAACTATGATAGAAACATCAAAAGTATGCTCAGCGACATCGCTCATAATAAAACAGTTTCGGGTTATTTGCAAATGATTACGTTCACAGTCCATGGAATAAAATGCGAATCCTTCACAATGCAGGATTGAATTTCTGAAAATTCTTTTCCGGCAAGTCGCAGGTATTCTTTTTCGGTGCGGATGTTTTGTCCTCTGTCTTTTTTCATCAGATACTTTTTAAAACGCGAATGATTATCCGACCATACAGGGTCGGACATTAAAAAAATTCCTCCTTTTTTTAATTTTTCTTTTAAACTTTTAAATAAAGAATTTGAAGTTGTTTCATCCAGATGATGAAAAATGGAAATTGCAAAAATAATGTCAAAATCATTTTCATTTGATGGAAGATCATCGGCACCGCAGCAATAGAACGCTCCTTTGTCTTTATATTTATTTTTTGCGTAATCAATATAATCGGCATTAATATCGCAACCAACAAAATTTACTTTCAGATTTTCATCCATATGATTCAGTAATGAACCTGTCCCGCATCCTACATCAAGTATTCTGGAATTTGCAAAAGGTTTAGCATACTCTTTTATTATTCTTCGCTTCCATGATTCCGCACCGGAAACTTTCTGCCAAAGATTGAAAATCTGCGGGGACTCAAGCCATTTTCTCCATCCATTCGTCTTATGAGCTGAGGAATATAATTTGTTATCTTTCATAAAGCTCTTTCTCTAATCAATATCAAATATACTTTAAAACAGAATTAAATATTTTATTTTTGCCCGTGCGACCAACCATTGATAAAATAGCTCTCCTTATTGTTTTTCTCTTTTTCATTGCTCTTACTTTCTTTTTTGCTGATATACCATTTTTCTGGGATGAAGTTTATTACATTGAATCTGCCCACACTATTTTCAATTCGAGTTTTCATTCAATAATTCCATCTCTCGAATTTGACAAAGGAAATTTTCCGTTTTATGGATTTTACATGGCGCTTTGGTGGAAAATATTCGGAAAAACACTTTTAGTCAGTCATATTGCAATGCTTCCGTTTCTTCTTGGCATTGCTTGGGAGTATTATCAAACAGCAAAAAAATATCTGACTGAAAAATGGGTGGCAGTCGCATTGTTGCTGCTCCTCCTTGAACCTACTTTCATCACTCAAAACATTTTAATGGGGCACGACTTGATGCTGGTGTATTTCTTCTTCTTATCAGTAAATGCATTACTTGAGGGAAAAAGATGGAAATACGCTGTTGCGCTTTGCCTGCTTGCCCTGCATAATCTTAAGGGCATTCCCGCAACATTCTCAGTTATCCTTTTATACTTTTTACATGTGTGGTTTGTCAAAGGAAAAAAAATGTTTCTTCATGACTGGATAATTAATTTTCTTCCGGTTTTGCTATGGGCTTGCTGGATATTATATCATCATCAAGCTACTGACCTGTACTTTTTTACACCTGTAAATGAAAATGATTTCGGCAAGGGAATAACTTCAGGTTCTTTTCTTTTAAAAAAATTTATTTTGGAATTCTGGCAGATTATTGATTTCGGAAGAATATTTATCTGGATTTTTATTTTGTACGGGTTGATTGCATTGCGAAATAAAATGTTGTTTCTGAAAAATAAATTCCTGCTGGCGATTGTATTCGTTCCATTATTTATCGCTTTGATTGTTTTTGATTTTATTGATATAAATTTTTGCCATCGTTACTATATGAATATATTTCTCCTGGCAAATATTCTGCTGTGCTTTCTAATTGAAAAAATTCTTCAGAAAAATTTATATGCTTACATTTTAATATCAATTATTTCTGCAGGACTTCTGACAGGAAATTTCTGGATATACAG
>Ga0334722_10005036_pt1 | contig 13497 bp, 8 predicted proteins | sample C3_bottom_MG_FD_207210 | JGI IMG/M metagenome (GOLD analysis project Ga0334722, IMG submission 207210) | Sediment microbial communities from Yellowstone Lake, YNP, Wyoming, USA - C3_bottom | ecosystem: Environmental > Aquatic > Freshwater > Lake > Sediment | place: USA: Wyoming | collected...
GTAGACCGCCCCGGCGACCGTCGCGGTCTCGATCAGGTTGGTGGGCGTGTGCCCGTAGGTGCCGACGGCGTCCTGGCTGAGGTTGCCGTTGTTGTCGTAGGTGAACGTCTGGTTCTCCGCCCCACTGAGCGCCATCAACCGCTGGCCCGTGTTCCCGTAGATGGTCCAGGCCCCGTTGCGCGTCGCCGCCGTCCGATTCCCCAGCGCGTCATACTCATACGTGAGGCTGCCCCAGCCGCCGCCCGTCGCCGACGTCAGGCGATCGAAGGCGTCGTACCCAAACGTCGCACTCATATTCGCGCGCGTGTCCGTCACCCCCGTGACATTGCCCACCGCATCGTAGTCGTGCGTGACATCGAGGACCCCCGTCGCCACGAGATGCCTGGGGCGGTGGCGGGCGTCGTAGCTCAGCGTGTGCGTGGTGCCGTCTCCCGACGTGTAGCCCGCCAGACCGCCCGACGGGTGGTAGGTGATCGCCTGCGCGAACACGAGGCCGCGCAGCGCATCGGTGACGCCGGTCACGCGGTGCTCGTTGTCGTAGCTGTAGTCGACGCGGTTGCCGGACGGATACGTGACGCGGGTCACGTTGCTGGCATCGTCGAGCGCGTAGGTGGTGACAAAGCGGCGGCTATTGACCACATCCGCGCGTTGCGTCAGGCGATCGGCGGGATCGTAGTCCAACGTGGTCGCCACGTAGCCGTTGGTCACCGTGCGGCGGTTGTTCGCCGCGTCGTACGTGATGGCGGTCGAGTAGTGCCAATCGGGCGAGGTGACCTGGATCAACCGGTTGTTGCGGTCATACCCATAGGTGGTCACCTGACTCTTCGCATCGCGCTGCCAGCTCAGGTTGCCCACGGCGTCGTAGCTGTACGTCACCGTGCCCAGTTCCGGCTGGGTCTGGGACGACAGCCGATTCGCGCCGTCGTAGCTCCAAGACCGGGTGACGCCGCCGGGCGAGGTCACCGTCGTCAGGCTGCCCAGCAGGTTGTAGGCGTACGTCGTCGTCTGGGCCGCCGACAGGCCGGCGGCTTCCTCCACGCTCACCAACCGACTCGCCGACGGCGTCCCCGACGCGGCCCAGATCTGGCGGGTGACGTGGCCATTCTCGTCGGTGATCGACACCCGCTGGCCCGTGGCGACCCGGTCATACGCGTACGTCACCTGGCTGCCGTCGGCGTGCGTCTTCGTCCGCACGCGGCCGATCGCGTCGTAGACGACGTGGGTGCCAGTATCCGAGGTGATGTACGGCAGGCTGGTGTAGGTCGGGCGGCCCAGCACGTCGTACTCGACGCGCGTCTTGACGCCCAGGCTGTTCTCGGTCAGCACCGTCCGCCCGAACCCATCGGTCGTCGTGGTCACGACCGACGCGCCACGCGTCACGGTGACGGACTGGCCATTCGCGCTGTAGCTCGTCTGCGTGTCGAACCCGACAAACGGCCGGACCAACGTGGGCCGGCCCCCGGCGTCGTAGTAGTAACGTGTGTAGTAGTCCTCACGGACCTTGGACGACTCCGTCTGCCCGTGCTCATCCACGCCGAGCACGACGTTCGCCGACTCGGGAGTGTACGTCGCGCTGACCACGCCCCAGCTGTAGTCAAACGTCGTCGCGAATCCGTTGGCGTTCGTCTGAGTCCGCAGATTCCCGACGCCGTCCGCGGCATAATCCGTCCGTACGCCCAGCACGGTCTTCTGGGTCAGGAATCCCGTGTTGGGGTCATAGACGTACGACGATACCGCCGTCTCGGCACCATTCGTGGTGGACTCGCCCGACACCCGGTCCGCGAGATACGTCGTCCCCGTGAAGGTCCGGTAGTCGTACGTCGTCGTCCGCGCGAAGTCGCCGGACTCCGTGACCGTCACGGGTTGCCCGAAATGCTGGTAGTTGAGGTCCGACCCGCCATAGGCATACGCCGTCGTGTAGGCGAACCCGTCGCGCGTGCGCGTCACGGAGGCGGGGACGAAGGTGCGTGGATCGGTCTCCGGCGGATTCGGATTGTGCTGTTCGGGCGTGCCGAGAGAGGCGCCCTCCTGCCAGACCACGGTCGTCAGGTCGCGGCCCGTCCCACTGGAGCCCACCAGCAGCACCGCCGGATAGGGCTGCTCAGGATCGTACGCCCCGGCGGGGTTGCCGCCCGGATAGTGGACAAAGCTCGCGCTGAACGGCACTTGCTGGCCAGGAGGCCCCACGGGCGTCGTGCCGGTGACGTAGGTCGTCCGACCGTTGTCAACATAGTCAAACGTCCACACGTCGTCGGGCAACCCAATCGTGCCCGCGACCGACGTGCGGCGCTGATACAGTTTCGGAATCCCCGTCGGCCAGTTCAACGCGAAGAGTTCGTTAGTAATCTGCCACTGCCCCTCCCACGAGAGATACTGCACCTGGCCGCCCGTCGGCAGCGTGACGGTGAGCGTGTGCTCCCGCCGCGCGGGATTTCCCAGGGTTTGCACGTCGTAGCCAAAGGTCCAGCCCGGTCCGACGGGGGGCGTGACGTGCGTGAGCCGTACCGCTCCCGCGACGGTCTCCCACGTGTACTGCCACGTCCGACCCTGGCACGTGATCGAGCTGGGCAGCACCGTGCCGGCCAGGTACGCAAACGTCACCACGCGGGTCTGCGTCGGCCCGACGTGCTGCGTGACGCGTTGAAGACGGTGGAGCTCATCGATCTCGACCTCCACCAGATTGCCGAAGGGGTCCACCATGTCATGCAACTGGCCTCGACTGTCGAAGTGCGCCACGATCCCGCTGGCCATCTCCAGGGTCGGAATCTGGTTCTCAACCGTGTAGCGGTCGAAGGACGGCGAGAGAAACACGCCGTCCGCGATCCGGTGCAGGCGGACTTCGGCGCCGTCTGCCAGACGGAGGCGTGGAAACTCGCCTCCGGGGCCACCGTACGGCATGATCATCGTCGGCCCGACGCCCCAGCGCCAGCCACCGTCCTTCGTGTTGTACGTGCGCGACACCACCACGTTGAACCCGGAGTTTCCGATCATCACAAGATCCTGATGCGAAACGACGACGTTGCCGGTGTACGCGTCGATCCTCTCCCAGGGAAAACTGCTCAGTGAGCCGTGCTCGGGCATCGACCCCTTCCCGGCCTGCGGGTGGTCGGGACCAGTGCCTTGCGCATATGCGGGCGCGGCCGCCGAGACTAACGCCACGATCAGGAACGCGGACAGGATCACTGGGCGGGGACGGATTGGGATGGCGGAACGGGACATTGTGGTCTCCTCACGTGGCCGAGTCGCAACGTTCGACAACATGCACGCGTGGGGGCGACGCGTCGGCGCGCAGCGCTCACGTTTCGATCGTCATCGCCGCGCGCCAGGCGAGATTGTGCAACAGGTAGTACCCCCCCCTGCAAGGGGAAAGCCAGGGTGTGTCGCGAGTGATACACACTTTTCGCAGCGCCGCAATCTCTGTGCAAAATCGTCCGACAACAGTCGTCGGGTGCGGTGTACTAAGCGGTTGCGTCGCAGCGCGCGCCATTCAGGCTGGACGAACCAACAAGGCACACCTGAGGACACCACTCAGGCTGTTGCGACATGACAGAACGCCGAACGACACAGTGTCTGCCCTCGAGACCGGTCGGGATAGGTGAGAGACTATGGATCGAACGCACCATGCATCCCTGGCACTTCAGCTTCGCAAAAGGGCGTATGCTGCCTGTCAGGATTGACTCAAGGGGCAGACGAGGATGACCGAGACGCGCACCATCGTCGTGACGAGCAGAACGAGTGTGACGGCCGTGGCCTATCCGACGGCCGAAGCGGCGTTGGCAACGCTCGTGCTGGGGCACGGCGCCGGAGCCAATCAGTCGAGCGACTTCATGGTCGGGTTTGCCAGCGGTTTGGCGGCCCGCGGCGTGAACGTGGTCACGTTCAACTTCCCGTGGGCCGAACGAGGCAAGAAGCTGCCGGACACGCAGCCGGTGCTCGAGGAATGTTATCGGGCTGTGCTGTCGGAGGTCGCCGGCGACGCGCTCCTGGGCTCTGGCCCACTGTTCATAGGCGGGAAGTCCCTCGGTGGTCGGATGGCGACGCACGTCGCGGCCTCTCTGGCTCTCGACGCGGGTTCGGTCTCGACGTGGCCCACGCGGCTGCGGGGCCTGGTCCTGCTGGGCTACCCGCTGCATCCCCCGGCACGGCCGCAGCAGGTGCGCGTCGCGCACCTGGTCCGAATCACTCACCCGATGCTGTTCGTGCAAGGCGCGAAAGACGCCTTTGGCACGCCCGATGAGTTGCGGGCGTTCGTCGACGTGCTACCGGCCCGCTGCGAAATTCATACTGTCGAACTGGGCGGACATTCCTTCGACGTGCCCAAGCGGTCGGGCCTGGCGCAAGACAAGGTCTGGGCCGCCGTGCAGGATCGGATCGTGGGCTGGATCCAATCGGTGATAGCGGCGGAGCCAGGGGTTAGGGATTAGGGGTTAGGGATTGGCCAATCCCTAATCCCCAATCCCGACGTGCGGTCGCCTGACGTTTCGAGGTTAAGGTCTCTGGGCGACCGCGAGCAAGCCCTCCTCAACCACGCCACGCACCATCTGAAGCTTGTACGCGTTGTGCTCCAGTGGTTTGGCTCCGACGATAGCGGCTTCTCCGGCCTTCGCGATGGTCGCCTGGTCGAGCTTCTTCTGGAGCAACGCCTGCTCGATATTCAAGGATCGCCACGGCGTCGGCGCGACGCCCGAGAGCACCGCCCGCACGCGATCGACTTTGCCCGCCTTCAGCGAGATGGCGAGGGCGAATCCCGCCATGGCGAAATCCCATGACCCGCGGGCTCGGACCTTTCGGTACGAACTCTTGATCGCTGGATCGGCTGGTGGCAGCAGCACCTCCGTGACGATGTCGCCAGGCTCCAGCACCGTCTCCTTCTGCACGTTGTCGTCTGGCAGCACGAAGAACTTCTCGATCGCGACCAGTCGCGTACCTTTGGCGCTGGCCACACGAACTTTGGCGTCGAGCGCGACGAGCGCGGGTGCGGTGTCGGATGGATGGACAATCCAGCAGGCCCCTCCGCCAAAGATGGCGTGGTACTGGTTTTCGCCGCCGATCGCGTAGCAGGTGTCTCCACCTTTACGAGCGCAGGCATATTCGCCGCGAAAGTACCAGCAGCGGGGCCGCTGACACAGGTTGCCGCCGATCGTGCCCTGATTGCGCAACTGGGGACTGGCGACCACGGATGCCGCCTGCGCCAGCGCCGCGTACTTCTCTTTGATGACGGCATGCGCGGCCAATTCGGCAATCGTCGTCAGCGCGCCAATCCGAAGGCCGCCGTCCGGCGTTGGTGCAATGCCGCGAAGCTCTGCCACATGGCCGATACTCACGACCTTCTGAGCCGCCATCACGTTGTCTCGCAGGCAGCCCAGCAGGTCGGTGCCGCCGGCGTGCACGCGGGTCGCGGGGCCATCCAGCTGCGTGAACGCGGCGGAAAGCGAGTTGGCGCGAACGTACGCAAAGGACCGTAGCATCACTCGCCTCCCTTCTGGCCCTTCGGGGCCGGCTTCAGCGCCGCTAGTGCCTGGAGCACGCGCGCGGGGTTCATCGGCGCGTCAGTCAGCCGAACGCCGGTCGCGTGGAACACCGCATTTGCCACGGCCGGTGCCGTGGGAATGGTCGCCGGCTCGCCGACGCCCTTTGCTCCAGTCGTATTGCACTCGGTGTCGTGCGGATCGACCACGACCACGGTCTTGTCTGCCGGCGCGTCGAGGGCGGTTGGCAACTTGTAGTCGTGAAGGTTCGCCGTGAGCATCCTGCCGAGTTGCTTGTGATCCATCACCCGGTCTTCGGTCAGGCCGAGGCCAATGCCCATCGTAATGCCGCCGAATATCTGATTCTGGAACGTCTTGAGATTCATGATGCGACCGCTGTCGTGGGCCGCGAGGAATCGCAGGACTTTGATCTCGCCCGTCTTCGTATTCACTTCGACTTCGGCAAACTGGACGGCAAACGGATTGATGGCCTTCCCGGCGGGGTTGGGGCCGCGGTAGCCGACGCCGACCAGCAGCGCCCGTCGGCCAAACGCGGGAATCTGACCGAGCGCGGCCTTCTTTGACGGGTCGCTCTTCGAGACGACCTCGCTGCCGCGTAATTCGAGATCCGCGGCGGGTAGCTTGAGATGGTCGGCGGCCATGGCGAGCAGTTGCTGCTTCACCTCGAGCGCGGCCGCTCGAATGGCCGGCGACTCGGTGGGCACGGTCTTGCTGCCTCCACTCGGCGTGGCGAATTGCGTCGTGCCGGTGTCGGCATGCTCAACCGAGATCCGCTCGACGGGCACGCCGAGTTCTTCGGCCACAATCTGGGCGCCCCACGTCTTGGTGCCGCATCCGTTATCGCTGGCGCCCAGGTTCAGATTGGCGCTGCCGTCAGAAAACAGCTTGACGATCGCGGTTGACGGCGGCCCTCCGTTACCGCCCTGCCACATGCCGGCCGCGACGCCGACGCCGCGCTTGATGTGCCCGGGCTGCGACGCGCGCGCACGTGCCTCCTTCCACCCGAATGCGGCCGCGCCCTCGTCATAACAACGCACGAGTCCGTTGGAGGTGTACGGCATGTTGCCATCGCGAGACTGGCTGATGCCAGTGAAGTTCTTTCGGCGCAGTTCGAGCGGGTCCATCCCCAGTTTCGCCGCCAGCGCATCCATCGCGATCTCGAGCGCCCACGCCCCTTGTGGATGTCCGGGTGCGCGGAACGCCCGCTGCGGCCCGGCGTTGATGTACGCGCTCTGGTTCTCGCAGCGCACGTTCGGGCACTTGTAGAGTTCCCGGATGACGTAGTCGACGCCGCCGGTGCCGCTCCCCGAATACGCCCCTCCCGAGCCGACCACGCTCGACTGGAGGGCGACCAGCGTGCCGTCTTTCTTTGCGCCCACCTTCAAGGTGATCGTGTTGCCAGGCCTGTTGCCCATCGATTGGCATTCCTGTTCGCGAGTGACGAACAGCCGGACCGGTCGCCGCGTCTTCCGCGCGAGCAACGCCGCCATGACGCTGTTCTTGCCCGCGTCGAGTTTGCCGCCGAACCCGCCGCCGACGTAGTGGCCGATGGCCCGCACGTTGGCGAGCGGCAGGCCGAGCGCGCGCGCGACGGTGGCCTGCACGGCGTAGACACCCTGCGTCGACTCCCAGATCGTCAGGTGGTGGCCATCCCATTTCGCCACGCAACCGTGCAACTCCATCGGGTTGTGAAGCTCGTACGGCGTGCTGAAGGTGTGTTCGAGCACGACGTCAGCTGTCTTGAACGCGGCGGCGACATCGCCCCGCTGGTATGCCGCTGGCGCCGGTATCTTGTTGCCCCCCTCACGAACGGCAGGCGCATCCGGCTTCAGGGCGTCCTCGACGGTGGTCACCTGCTTGAGGATCTCGTACTCGACCTTGATGGCGCGGATCGCATCCCACGCCTGGTAGATCGTGTCTGCGGCCACCACGGCAATCTCGTCTCCCTGGTACCGCGCGTGCGTGTCGAACAGGCGGCTCGCGAATCCACCACCTCCGCCGAACCAGGGAATATTGGTCCCGACAACCCCGTCCTTGAGGATGCACTGCACACCTGGCATCTTCTCCGCCTCGGTTGTGTCGACCTTCTTCACCATCGCATGAGCGTGCGGACACGACAGGATCGCCGCGTGCAGCATGTCCGGCAGTACGACGTCCGATGGAAAGATGGCAGTGCCACTGACCCGGTCGAACGCGTCGATCCGGACAATCGGCTTGCCAACCACCTTGGTCTCGCCCCAGGGTTCTGGCGCGGAGGCAGGTCCCTGCGTTTCGGGAAGCGGGCCGTCCCAGTAATACGTGTCATCGAGTTTCATGGCTTACCTCCCCTGCCGCTTCAGGTCGGCCGCTTTCGCGACCGCTTTGAAGATGTGGGCGTACGCGCCGCAGCGACAGATATTGCCGGCCATGCCCTGTCGGATTTCGTCGAGCGTGGGTGAGGGCGTGACGCGCAGGAGGCTCTCGGCGGCCATCACCTGGCCGGGCGTGCAATACCCGCACTGGAACGCGTCCTCCTCGGCGAACGCCTGCTGGGTCGTGCCCAGTTCCTCGCCCTTCATCACGCCTTCAATCGTCGTGATGTCGTGTCCGTCGGCTTCGACCGCCAGCGTCATGCACGCATAGCGCGCCTGTCCATCCACAAGGACGGTGCACGCCCCGCATTCGCCTCGCTCGCAGCCCACCTTGGTGCCGGTGAGGCCGAGCTGATCGCGCAGCACGTAGAGCAGCGACCATCGCGATTCGACGAGCATCTTGTGGCGGCGGCCGTTGACGGTCAGGCTGATCGTGCTGACCTCGCCAGCCGGTATGTCGGCGGGCAGCGGCGGCTCGACAGGCGCGGCCGAAACGATCGTGGCCGCGGCCGCGACACCGATCGCTCCGGTGCCGACTGACGTGATGAAGCCGCGACGGCTGATGCCAGCCGCCGGCAGCGTGTCTTTCTCATGGTCATCGTGATTCATGCGGGTCTCCAGACGCGCCCCGATCGAAGGGCAAGCGGGATTATATACGTGGTCTCGCGACGACGGCGGACACGCCTGGGATCGCCGCCCGGACTGGTCCTACTTCTTATCGAGCCGGATGCGAATGAGTTCCACACGGGACCTCGGTGTCTCGCCGTCGCACGGGACCTTCTCAATGGCCTCGACAACGCCCGTACCGCCGATGACCCGGGCAAACGCCGTGTATTTGCCGTCAATGGCCGGCGTGCGCGCCGTCACGATGAAGAACGACGTCGACGCACTTGCCGGATCGTCGCCCCGCGCCATAGACACGATCCCCAGATCGTGGGGCGTGTCGTTGAACTCAGGTTGCAGCGTGCGAATCAACTGCTGCTGGGTGTCGTCCATCACGCCCTGTTTCGAGCCCATGTAACCGGTCTGGATCATGAACCCCGGCACGACGCGATGGAACGACGTGTGATCGTACACGCCGGCGGCGGCCAGCCGCAGGAAGTTCCGGACGTGTTCGGGCGCCTTGTCGGGAGACATCGACAGGGTGATGGACCCCAGGCTGGTCTCGAGGACCGCCTGGTATGACGACATCTCCGCCGTCGTCGCAGTCGCGAACACGTCGCTCGGGGACGGCGGCCGGTCTCGAATCGTGACCGACGTGATCTCGATTCGGTCCACGGCACGCCCGTTTTCGTCGACGGCCGCCTCCGAGATCTTCGTGACCACGCCAATGCCCTCGACGACTCGCCCGAACACCGTGAACTGGCCATCAAGCGCGGCTTGCGGTGTCACGCAGATGAAGAACTGCGCGCCCGCGCTGTCGCGCTTCCCGGGCACGAGCACGGCCGACACCGCGCCGCGGACGTGTGCGCCCGCTCCGGGTTCGGCCTTCAGGACACCGAGGCCGCCGGTGCCGTACTGGGCCTTCCTGGCGGGGTCTTTCGATAGCGGATCGCCGCCCTGGATGATCCCGTGTTTGATCAGGCGATGAAACGTGGTGCCGTTGTACGCGCTTTCGCGCGCCAGCTTGATGAAGTAGCCCACGTGATTGGGCGCCTGCTCGGGCAGCAGGTCGATGACGATTCGCCCCGCGCTCGTTTCGAGAACCCCCTGCTTGCCAGTCATGTCGGCGAGGCTGAGGGGCGTCGTAAACGTCGTTGGAGCTGCCGGCGCGGGCTTCGGCGAAGCGGGCTTCTGCGCCTGCCCGCCAAGCGCGAGGGCGGCCACGGCAGCGACAATCGCTATCAGGCGCAGGCAGACTGAACGAGACGTCATGATGTCCTCTCGCGGCGACTTGCCGCTCGCCGCCTCCGGCCGATCGTCGCAGTGCCGCGGATGACGGTTCCTCCGCGTCCCCAGCCCCCTTGTCCGCCGTAGCTTTGGCGAAGGCGGAAGCCCCCAGCTACACCAGCAGACGCCCACCCTCCATCACCTTGCGATCGTCAAACCACACCGTCGGCTGTTTGATGAGGCCGTCGAGGTGACTCGCGACGCGGACGCTGCCGCCCATCGACTTGTTGTCGCCGAAGGCGATGTGAATCGTGCCCATCACCTTTTCGTCTTCAAGAATCACGCCCGTGAGAATTGCGCGGTCATTGGTGCCAATCCCGAACTCGGCCACGGTGCGCGCGTCTTTCCCGTGCGGCTCGAGCAACTCCACCAACCGCTTCGCCGACGCGCCGCCGGTGATGTCGGTGGCATAGCCATCCTTCACCACAATGCGGATCGGCTGATCGACCATGCCGACGCTGGCCATCGATCCGTCGACGACAACGATGCCATTCGAGACACCTTCGAGCGGTGCGAGATAGGCTTCGCCAGTCGGCAAATTCCCGAACAACCCCTTGTCGCGAAAGACTCCCGAGCTGGCGTGAGCCTCGCGACCGGCAATGGGCAGCGTGATGTCGGTACCGGCCGGTGCGGTCACCCGGACGACGCTGGTCTTGCGCATCAGTTCGCAGATGCGGAAGGTGCGGGCCGCGATCTCGTTGTAGTCCGCGTTCATGCAGCGGACCATCACCTCCTCGGTGACGCCCGGCAGCGTCGCCACGCGCACGCCTTTCGCGCTGGCAGCGCGGCGGGAGTCGGTGTGCGTCAGCGACTTGGACGTCGGGCACAGCACGACGTCCATCTGTGTCATCAGGGCCGCCACTTCGGCGGGCGGCTCGGCGCCGTTGCTCTGGCGCGGCGTCATCTCGAGCAAGAGCACCTCAGTGGTCAGCGTCTTGGCCGCTTCGAACACGGCGTAGCCGATGGTTCTGAGCGGGGCGTCGGTGACCACGAGCACGCGCTCGCCGGGCTGAACGCCCATGCAGTCACGGACGGCGATGAGGGCAGCGGAATGAAGTTCGGGAGAAATAATCATGGTGGCATTCTAGCCTCAAGCACCCCCGGTGTCGCGGAGACGAGGCCAGTCACCCAGACCACCGACCCAGGTTACGAATGCCGGGGAATGGGAATCCTGTTTACCGATAGAATCGGAAGCGTGACAATGATGAGCAGCCTGGCCCGGACCTTCTTCCGCTCACCGACTCCGAAGGAAGGGCGATGTCGAACTTGAAGCGCCTCTCCTGTCCACACTGTGGGGCCAAGATGGCCTTTGAACGGCCCAGGTGTATGTCGTGCGGGGACATGATCGACTGGACGCTGCTTGCCGATCCACCCAGGCTAGAGCTTGACACACCGAGGTCGGCACGAAGCGGGAGAACAGGAATCTTCATCGCGATGGGTGTTGTCGGAATCGTCGTCGCCGTATCACTGATGATCCGATTGACGTCTCCGGCACCAACTGCGACACCGGGGTCCTCTCAGCCGGCGCCCCCGGCCGGCGTGGCGGCAACCGGAACGATGGCAACCCCGGCCGTCCAGGAGTCGGCGGCAACGCCAATCAGCACACAGAGTCAGGCCGAACGAGCCGCAGGCGATGCCGCCTCTCACGCTGTCGAGTCTGGGCCAGCGCTCGCACGCTGGCAGGAAGCCATCAAACGCGATCCTGCCGACACCGACGCCCTCAACAACGCGGGCCAGATCCTTCTGCGGCTGAACCGCGCGCACGAGGCACTTCAACTGCTCGACCGGGCGGCCACCGCCAGGCCCGAGAACACGACGTACCTCTTCAATCTGGCGGTGGCGTTGGAGCAGGATGGACAGATCCCGCGAGCCGTTGAGTACTACCGGAAGCTGGCCGCCGCAACGCCGTCCGACCCGCGAGTGCACTACAACCTTGGCCGGAGTCTCCGCCAGTTGGGCAAGGATGATGAGGCTATTCCCGAGTTCGAAAAGGCCACGGCACTCGACTCTGGCCATGAGGGGGCGTGGCTGGAGCTGGCGATCAGCCTGGATCGGGCTGCCCGCGCAGACGCGGCCGCCACGGCCTTCGAACGATACCTCGCGCTCGCCCCGGACTCGCCTGATGCCCCACGCATTCGCCAGCGCGTCGCGCGTCTTCGGCAGTCAGGCACAACGATCGCAAAGCTCCCGTAGCAGCGGCGCGAGGCCGTCGCGCCTCGGCGTCCCAAGGGCAAATGCGCTTGTGCTACAGTTTCCGAAGCCCCGCAATCAAAGGAGCCTTGTATGTCGAATCCTATCGAAGGACTGAAACCGGCCGGCGTCTGGAAGTGGTTTGCTGAAGTCGCGAAGATCCCGCGCTGCTCCAAGAACGAGGCGGCCATCGCCGCATTCGTCCTCGCCAATGCCAAGAAACTCGGCCTCGAGTGCCAGCAGGACGCGGCCGGTAACGTCGTGGTCCGCAAGCCGGCATCGGCAGGGAAGAACAACGTGTCGATGGTCTGCCTGCAGGGCCATCTCGACATGGTTGGCGAGAAGCGGCCGGACAAGGTCCACGATTTCGCGAAGGACCCCATCACGCTCGTGCGCAAGGGCAACACGATGATGGCCGATGGGACCACGCTTGGCGCCGACAACGGGATCGCCGTGGCCACGCACCTGGCGATTATGGAAGACAAGACACTCGTGCATGGACCGCTCGAGTTCCTTTTCACGATCGATGAGGAAATGGGCCTCAACGGCGCCAACGGCCTCCAGCCTGGATTCCTGAAGAGCAGGACGTTGATGAACCTCGACTCCGAAGAGGAAGGCGCGGTCTACGTGGGATGCTCGGGCGGCAGGGACTCCGCCGGCGTGTGGAAACTCGAGACCGACCCGGCACCGGCCGGTACCGCGGCACTCGAGGTGAAGGTGGGCGGCCTGCGCGGTGGCCACTCAGGCCTCGAAATCGACAAGGGCCGTGGGAATGCGCTCAAGATCCTCAATCGTGTCGTGGTGCGGATCGGATCGGTTGGCGGGCGCCTGGCGCGCATCGATGGCGGCAACAAGCGCAACGCGATTCCGCGCGATGCGGCAGCGCTGCTGTTCGTGCCGAAGACAAAGCTCGCCGATGCCAAAGCCATCGTCTCGGAACTGAATGAGACATGCCGCGCCGAACTGGCGACGGTGGAACCGAATCTCGAAATCACGGCCGCCGCGATCAAGGCGCGCGGCAAGGTGTTCAAGAAGAGCCTGCAGAAGAAGCTGACACAGACGATCGCGGGACTGCCGCATGGTGTGATCAAGATGAGCGCCGACATCCCGGGGCTGGTTGAGACCTCGACCAACGTGGCCGTCATCACGACCGGCAAGAAAGACGTCACGCTGGCGACAAGCCAGCGCAGTTCGGTGGCGTCGGAGATCGTCGAGATCGTCGATGGCGTCCGCGCGGTCTTCACGCTGGGAGGCGCGACCATCGAAGGCTCGGCCGGCTATCCTGGCTGGAAGCCGAATCTCAACTCCACGATCCTCAAGACGGCCATCGCCACCTACAAACAGCTCACGGGCAAGGAACCCGAGGTCAAGGCCATCCACGCCGGGCTCGAGTGCGGCATCATCGGCGAGAAGTATCCGGGCATGGACATGGTGTCGTTCGGCCCGACGCTCGAAGGCGTCCACTCGCCCGACGAGAAGATCTACATCGACACGGTCGATAAATACTGGAACTACCTGATGGCGATTCTGGGGAATGTGAAGTAGAAATCAGGGGTTAGGGGTTAGGGGTTAGGGGT
>Ga0334722_10005037_pt1 | contig 13496 bp, 19 predicted proteins | sample C3_bottom_MG_FD_207210 | JGI IMG/M metagenome (GOLD analysis project Ga0334722, IMG submission 207210) | Sediment microbial communities from Yellowstone Lake, YNP, Wyoming, USA - C3_bottom | ecosystem: Environmental > Aquatic > Freshwater > Lake > Sediment | place: USA: Wyoming | collected...
CCACATTTTTTACACGTAATGATCGGCATGATTTTTATTTAGTACATTACTCTGCACCTCAACAGCAACGTAATTATGAGCTAGATGGTGACAATTGTAGCAAAGCCACATGAGGTTTTTCACGTCATTATTCTTTCGGTTCTTGTCGACATGGTGGGCTACCAATAACTTTTTATTTGAAATGCCACATAAACCACATTTCTCATGAAGATTACTTCTTTCTAAAATCCTTTTATAAGAAAAGGATCCGTATACCCGATTTGCGTGTTTTTCTTCTTTAAATTCCCTATTATGCCAAGTAATACTGCATGTTTTGCTACAGAAATAATGCTGCGTTTTTGACCGTGTAATTGCTTTCTTTTGTTTGTAAACTTTCCTTCCACAAAGAAAACAAGAAATAATTTTCCCCGTCTTTCTTCCCAAGTTTTGGCAATCCTTAGAACAGTACACTCCAGCTCCCACGATGAGCCACGATAGCTTCGCATAAAATTGCTTGTGGCAAACTCGGCAAGAAACGTTGGGCATGTTTTTAATTATGCCACCTTACTGAGTATTGGTAAACACTTACGACTGTGGACAATGCCGACACGAAGACCTTCTTGTTAGTACCTCGGATGTTCTTCTGAAGCGCCCGCAAGGTGATTCGCGAGGCGAGCGAGGGCAAAGAGGAGTGAGGAGAGACGGTTCATATATGCCAGCGTTTCGCTTGAAAGATTGCAGGCTTCCGCGTCTTTTGCAGCAATCAACGCCCTCTCAGCTCGGCGCGTGAATGTGCGTGCGACATCGAGCAACGCAGAGAGTTCGGTCCCGCCTGCACTAGTGAAGCCGGTAATTGGCGGAATTTCTTTTTCTATTTCCCCTATTATTTTTTCCATCTCCTCTACTGCCCCTGCCCCAATCTTTTTTTCTGCGCCAGCGACTTCTGCTTGAATGATAAATAGATTTTCTTGTACTTCATGCAAAGCATTCGCGACTCTCGATTCTTTCTCACTTTTTACTTTTACCAATCCAAGAAAAGCTTGTAACTCATCGAGCGCACCAAGTGCCTCGGGCACTTCAGATGACTTGGATATCCTCTGCTGGTCGCAAAATAATTTTGTCTTCCCGTCATCACCAGTACCGGTATAGAGCATGTGCATATAGTACACTAAACACTTTATTCTCTGTATCTCTGTCATGAGGTGGTGAGCGTTTCCATGAGTCAACAGACCAAGATAAGAGCTGATTGTTTCTAGCTTTTTGTTCATTTCTTCAATCCGTCGGAACATCCGCTTTTTAGTCGATGTTCGCAACACGCGATGATTGGGGAAATGCACCCAACCGAGAAAATCAATGCCAGAAGCGAGCGTTTCAATTGAAATTTTGTCTGGATGCATCTCAAGTTTCAATCGATTGCGCAAAAACGTTTTTATGCGAGGAAGTATTTTTACCAAGTACTTTTTGTTGACAGATAGAATCACAAAATCGTCAGCGTAACGAATATAGTGTTTGGCTTTAAGTTTATGCTTCGCAAGCTGGTCAAACTCATTCATGTATATATTCACAAGCAGTTGCGAGGTTAGGTTCCCGAGTGGCAGACCTATTTGTGCAACACCAGGTGTCGCACAGAAACTGCTGACAATGTTTGCGATAAGCGCACGAGTGCGTATGTCGGGTATGTATACGCTGATTATTTCCATTAACACTCGATGATCAATAGATGCAAAGAATTTTCTTATATCACATTTTAGAATCCAACAGGTGCACGTGTTATTTTTTGACACTTGATATGCGAAACTCCGAAAGCGATTTACCGCCCTATGTGTCCCTTTCTCTTTTCGACATGAATAAGAATCGTTTATAAACGTACTGTCAAAAAATGAATAGAGTTGCCGGTAGAGTGCGTGATGCACCATCCGGTCGCGCACACTCGCTTTATGTATATCGCGCGGTTTTGGATCAGAAATTTTGAAGTGATGGTATCCGCCATGTTGGTAGATACCTGCCGCGAGGTCGTGATGTAATTCTAAAACATTGTGCATCAAATACCGTCCGAATTCCTGTACGTCAGCACGTTTTCGTTTCCCTTTTATAAATTCTAGCCACGCGCCGAGTAAATTTTCAACCGAGATGATATGCTCGTATGAATGAGTGAACTGAATCTTAGAAGCAACCCCCCCCCCCGAAACTCTTGCCTGTGTTGGAGCGAATTAAGCATGCGTATATCCTATGGTACGCATTTTATCAGACAATTCCAAAGACTCATCGGTATACGCTGGGCGGTAAAGTAGACACAGAGTTTGTCACATTGATTGAAGCGGTCGCGAGCGCGACTTTTTTATCGAAAACTGAGAAACAACCGTGGGTACGGCTCGCCATTCGCAAACTTGAGACGTTAAAGATCTTTCTGTTAATACTCTGGGAAACCGAATCGCTTGAAACGAAAGAGTATATTGCACTCTCAATCCCGCTTGAAGAAATCGGCAAGATACTCGGCGGATGGAATGGACAACTCACCAAACAAAACTCGCCCGTGCCGTGAGGCGCGGACGAGAAATGAAAAGAGTTGCGGGGAGAACGAAGGCGAATGCACCATTGTCGTTCCAATGATTGTCGGGATTGTCCCAATAACTGTTGAGCCATTGACCATCATCGTTGCGATTCGCATTCAGCACGTTCGAGTTGCCGTCGGCATCCGTGATATATGCGCTCGGTCATCAATGCCACCGTCCATAGAATACAGCTCTCCGGACTGAATCGTATTTGCCATCGAAATGGACCAAGCGAGCGCACCAAGTATCTTCATTTTTTGAAGTGTCTGCATAAGCCCTCCGTCCGAAACCGTGATTGCGAACGTTCTCAGCTTATGGATACTGGGTTCGGTAGCGGAAAACCTAAGATTGTTCTAGTGATCGTCCGCATATTCACCTACTACCGCCACCTATCATAACAAAGCCCCGCACTAAAGTGCGGGGCTAAGGGTTAAGGATCTAAGCGTAAGAGCTAAGATCCGAAGGTTCAATTTCTAATTTGCGGGGAGAACGAAGGCGAATGCACCATCGCCGCTCCAACGAGCGCCGGGACTGCCCCAATAACTGCCGAGCCATCGACCACCACCGCCGCGACTCGCATCCAGCACGTCCGAGCTGCCGCCGGCACCCGTGATGGGTTCATGAAGTCCGGCAATATACCAGAACCCCATTTCTTCCATCTGTTTGTCAGAGACCGTCTCGCGAATTCGCGGGACGATGCCGGCTAAGGGTCTGCCGTAACCGAGTTTCTCCGCCGCCGCACACAAGTTTTTTGTAGTGCGGTCTGAATCACTGACAATGTACTTGCCGGGAAGCAAGACGATTTTATACGTCTGTCCTGCGATAAGCCGATGCTTCGCATCGTACCCATCGGGCTTCGCACTCACGAGCAGCTGCTTCGCGAAGTCGCCTATGCGATACGCGGCTCGAAGTCGCTCAATCTCCTGTGCGCCAGTGAGATCAAGACCAATGATCGTAAAGACGATATGGCCGTGTTCATTGCGCTCGAAGGTAACCGCTGTCTTTGGGGTCAATCCTGCTTTGAGCAATCCTCTGAAGCTGGTATACCACTCATCGCCGTTTGGATTGTCCTCTGCTATCGCACTCGCGATTTTGGCGAGCACTTCAAGCCGATTTTGAGGAACACTCACTGCCGCGCGTACTACTGCACCTAACATATCCTTCGACATACTCATTCTCCTTTCCTCTTACGAGGCATGTTGTGTTGTCCGATACGGCGAGACCATCCCGCCTATCGCGACACGCAAATTGAACCTTTCAAAGGTCTATCTCTATCTATTTATGAGTATACACGAACCTATCTTTTTGTCAAGGTGCCCAGGAGAGGACTTGAACCTCCACGGTCTTGCGACCACAGCCACCTCAAGGCTGCGCGGGTACCAATTGCGCCACCTGGGCATTAACCTGTCAATTTCTTTCCGCGTGAAAGTAACGACTCACCCACTATACGCAATGCGCGCTCTATTTTCAATCTTTTGCGAGAGAGGTGTATTGTGCAAGAAGTTGAATATATCGCATTTATAACCAGCAATGATTCCCTTTTTGCAAATCTAAGATTAAATATCGGGTTCCGATCTGTTCGATTTTCCCCCATTTTTGATATGTGCCCTTTTACTCCAAGAAGCCTGTGCGATGTCTCCCGTAGCCAGTCAATATGAAGAGGGCTCGCGGAGGTGATACTAATGTAATACATAAAGCTCGACTTCCAACGTGGGTCAAAATAACTGTAAAAGGAGCCATCGCCATCGAAGCTACCACGCAAGAAGTCGAAAAAGTATTTGTCTGGTATAGCGAGTACCCCAATTGTTTTAGACTTGTTCTGCGTAAGCCCTATTTCAAGTAAAAAGTTATAGAAAACTACATCGCCCCACTGCACTCTGTGATAAAGCCGGTTTTTCATTCTTGCACCTGCTCGATGGATACCAATTTTCACTTTAAGTCCGAGAGCTTTCTTGAGATTTTTTATTTGCTCAAGATCTTTAGACACAAAGAACAGATGTCTTCCATCATTCGATAGGCACCCGTCAGTCGCAATAAGCCCGATCGCGTATGCCAATTCAGGCGACCAGACAACTTCCCTCCTCTTCGGTTTTGGGCCACGTAACCCCATACCTCAAGTATAAGCGTATACCAATAATATATAAAGAAAAATCGAGTGGATAACTCGATTGTCTTTTTTTATCTTTAAATTTACGCAGCGACTTCTGCTGCCTGTTCCTCAATAACGCCGACGCTTTCGGTCGGCGCCTCGACCTCTTCGAGCATCGGGGCTGGCATTGTCTCATCACTCTTTAAGTGCAGCATGCGCGCGTTTCGGAGCTGGCGGCGTACCGCCTTTGCCGCCTTCTCACGGATAAAGTAGAGCTTGGCGCGGCGGACATTTGAGCGCTTCACAATCTCGATTGAGTCAATCATTGGAGAGTAGAGCGGGAGGGTCTTCTCGACCCCAACACCTGAGAGTGTTGCCCGGACAGTAAACGAAGCCCCTGCCTCGGTGCCATGCTTTACCGCCAATACCAACCCCTCAAAGACCTGCTTGCGGGCGTTCTTAATAGTCTTTTCCTTCTTGTCGGTACCACGACCCTTCTTCAGTTCAACAATGTTCTGAGTGACACGCACCGTATCACCCGCACGAAGCCCAAGCTTCGCGCGTCCCTCAACATTAACTGTCGTGATGACCTTCTCCATATCCCGCGCACTCTACCATGCTCCCTTAAATTGAGCAAAAGCTGAAGCGAGATCTGCGGGAGTTGGCGCTGAGATATTGACCCTCTCGCCTGAAGGGACCGAGAGGTCAATCATGGCGGCATGGAGCCCGAGACGCGTGATACCCAAGGCGAGTTCGCGCTTGGGCGCATAGAGTTTATCGCCAATAATGGGGTGATTAATGGCTTTAAGATGCACTCTGATTTGATGAGTTCGACCCGTCTCTGGCATGACTTTAAGAAGAGAATATTCTCCACTTTCGCCGATGACTTCATAGCGGGTGAGCGACTCGCGCAACCTACCCTTAGCTTTTGGTTGCGCGCTGCGGAGTCTGAAATCTTTGCGAGAGCGGCCAATATCAAAATCGATCATTCCTTTTTTTTCTTTCGGCACTCCATACACAAAAGCGAGATACGTCTTCTTCACCTCCCTATCGTGAAATGCTTTGCGCAAAAATTCGTACGCGTTTTCGTTCTTTGCAAAAACCAACACGCCCGAAGTATCGCGATCAAGACGATGAACATACGGCCTCTCTACCTTCACTTCAGGAAACTTTTGTTTAAACCACTCCTCCGCGGTTTCTTCTTTTGTTCTACCATCACTATGCGTCACCAATCCTGCGGGCTTTGCGACCGCAACAATGTCCACATCTTCATAAAGAATCGGGAGATCCATATTTTGTGCACCCTGCAGGACTCGGACCTGCGGCCTTTCCCGTGTAAAGGGATTGCTCTACCAACTGAGCTAAGGGTGCCTAACAGATACAAGCGTACCTGATTAGAGTTGTGTAGTCGAGACACGCACAATTTCTTGTCGAAGTTTCCTCGCATTCCCATGAGTTAGTAGGCCGAGATAAGAGATAACAGTTTCTGACTTTCTGTTCGTTTCTTCAATCCTGCGAAACATTCGCTTTTTGGTCGCAGTTCGCAACACACGATGTTCTGGAAAATGCACCCAGCCGAGGAAATCTATACCCGAAGCGAGTGTGTGAATAGAAACCTTGTCGGGATGCATTTCAAGTTTCAGCCGATTGTGCAAAAACGCTTTCATATGTGGAAGTATTTTAAGCAGGTAATCTCTGTCGCGCGAAAGAACGACAAAGTCATCGGCATAGCGAACATAGTTTTTCGCTTTTAACTTGTGCTTCACAAACTGGTCAAATTCGTTCATATAGATATTCACCAGAAGCTGGCTCGTGAGGTTCCCGAGCGGCAGACTCGCTTGTTTAACACCAGGTGTTGTACAGAAACTGCTGACGATATTTCTGACAAGCATACACGTACGTTGGTCAAACATATAGATGCTGATACTTTTCATCAGTACTTCATGGTCAATAGATGCGAAGAATTTGCGTATGTCGCATTTCAATATCCAGCAGGTGCGTGTGTTATTTTTTGATACATGATATGCAAAAGTTCTGAAACGATTCATCGCCTTATGTGTTCCTTTCTCTTTTCGACATGAGTATGAATCGCTGACGAAAGTGCGGTCGAAAAATGGATACAGTTGCCGATACAGAGCATGGTGCACTAGCCGGTCGCGTACGCTCGCTTTGTGAATATCGCGCGGTTTTGGATCGCTGATTTTGAAATGCTCGTATCCGCCGTGCTGGTATTCGCCAGAAACGAGATCGCGATGAAGCGCGATTATGTTACTCATCAAATCTCGCTCGAATTCCTGCACATCCTTTCGCTTTCTCTTTCCTTTTATAAACTCTGTCCACGCGGCGAGCAAATTTTCAAGCGAGATGATAGTGTCGTAGGTACAAGATTCAATACGCCATGAGTAACCCCCCCCGACCGGCACTTTTGCCACTTCTTGAGAGAGTGAAGAGTGCATATATGCTGTGGTATGGATATTATCAGACCCTTTCGAAAATCCATCGGCACACGCTCGGACAGAGAGTAGACGGCTTGTTTGTAGAGATTATCGAGTGTATCGCACTCGCCAGCTTTCTCAAGCGCGAAGACAAACAGCCGTATGTTCGCTTAGCCATTCGAAAGGTGGATACGCTCAAAATACTCTTGATGGTGCTCTGGGAGACAAAATCACTTGATAATAAAAAATATATTGCTCTGTCAGAGAAGATTGATGAGATCGGCAGGATGCTCGGTGGGTGGAATGGTCAACTTATTAAAACTCAACCCCGCTAGAGCGGGGCGAGGAATGAAGAGAGTTGCGAGACGACGAACGCGAAACCGTTCTCACGATTCCACCTGTTGTCAGGATTGTCCCAATAGCCGTTGAGCCATTGTCCATCATCGTTGCGATTGGCGCCGAGAAGGTTGGGATTGCCGTCTGAAGTGTATGAAGTACCATCCATACCACCATCCATTGAAGCTCTGTAGCGATCTCAGGATTGTCTGCAGGGGTTCTGCGGTCTTCGGCATCATAATGCCTTAGCACTCCACACCAAGTATCTTCAATTTTTGAAGTGTCTACATAAGCCCTCCGTTTGAAGTCGTAAACGCAAACGCTCTCAGCTTATGGATACTGGGTTCGGTAGCGGGAAACCGTAATCGCCCGCGTATGCACCTACTACCGTTTCGTATTGTATCAAAATCAAAGTCCCGCACCTCGCCAAAAAAGGCAAAATGCGGGATCAAGGGTTAAGAATCCAAAAGATCTAAAGTTCCGAGTTCTAAGCGCTAACTTGCGAGACGACGAACGCGAAACCGCTCTCACGATCCCACCTGCCGTCCGGAATGGCCCAAGAGCCGCGGAGCCATCGCCCACCATCGTTGCGATAGGCGCCGAGAAGGTTGGGAAAGCCGTCTGAATCTTTGATAGGTTCGTGCATTGTTACGATCCATATCAGACCCATCGCTTCGATTTCTTCATCCGTAAACTTCTCACGAATGAGGCAGGCGACTTCGGCGTTCGGCTTCTCAAACTTACGTTTGTCAGCTTCGGTTCGGATGTTCTTGGTAAGGCGCTCGCTGTCTGCGAACAGAATTCCCTTGAGAACCGCGATTTCAGTCGTGACACCATTGGTAGGTTTGAAGTCTTTCGAACGAAGCATATCTTCGGCATAACCTCCAACTCGGAAGCCTTTTCCCTCCAGTCTCTTGATCCATTCCTCGCCAGTCGTGCCGTCGGACGTAACGGAGAAATAAATCACTCCGCCTTGTTCTCGCCACGCACGAACCGGTTCAGAAACGGTAAGCTCACCGCGAAGAAACCGTAATGCTCCTTCTTCACCGCCGAGTTTTTTCACGATTGCGTTTAACTGCCCAGCCGTAAGGTTTTTCGATGCAAAGTCCATTTTGTTCTCCTTTCATTGGGCTTATTCGCCCGTCAGAATTTTCCTCTCATCCGAGGTGGAACTATGGCCGTTTGTGGTCATAGCCAGAAAATGCCGTATATACAGCGTCTTTTGGCTATGACCACGCGCAAGTTGGTGTCAACGAACTCTCTGTTACTAGTATTGCATAGTCTGGCTATTTTGTCAAGTGCCGCGGGGGAGATTTGAACTCCCAACCCCTTGCGAGGACTGCGACCTGAACGCAGCGTGTCTACCAATTTCACCACCGCGGCAATACTCTCACGCCTGAACTTTATCAGAAATCCTTAAATTACGCGCGCCTCGAATCGCCTTGCAAGTGCTTCCGGGCAAAAGCATGCCCTGAACCTTCTTTTAAGTAGCGTTCAAAATCTAGCGCCACTTTCTTATCGTAGAACGCACAGTACCATAATAATTTCGGCCCTTGATAAACTTTCGTTGTTCCAACCCTTTTATGCTGGTGGTCTCGTATGCGCTCTTTTAGGTTTGCTGAATATCCAACATACAATTTTTGTTGTTCGTCACGCAAAAGGTACACATAGTGCATGTCTCAAGTATATGCCCTACTTCGCCGTTGCGGCTACGAAGGGCTACTTCGCTATTGTGCGCGGTCTATTATGTCGCATAAGCTATGCTATGCTGTGCGCGCACTTCGAAGCTCTTGGACGAAGTCCTTGAGCGAAGTAGTGCCCCCGCGAGGAATCGAACCTCGAATAACGGCTTAGAAGTCCGTAGTTATATCCATTTAACTACAGGGGCGAGCACCCTTCTACAGTATCGTATATCGCTATAGTTGCGAAGGGTCGGCAAAACGATAGGTACCCGTCTCATACTGCGCCTCCTCTTCAGCACGATTAGAGAACACCGTACGAATAACACTTAATGAGGACTCATTAAAAACGGGTGGGGTGCTCGTTGCGGCTGCCCCAATAATGCCTCCATTCGCAACGGTATCAAATGTCCACACGTTCCAAATAATGATAATGATAAGTGCAAAGAGAGCGACGACAAGCATCGCCAACCAATCACGCACCGGATTCAACACTTTTTTGTGTAGGCGCTGCCAGAACCTGTTGAGCGTTGTAAAAATATTCATGGGGTTGTGACTGCTGTTTTTACTGAGCCGACACTAATCTTCATATCAGCACGCCAACCACCCTTCTCTTCTTGGAGGATAGAAAATTGTGAAACGGTCACCGCGTACGGTGCATATTCGATTGCGCCAACCGTACGCATGACTGCATCAAATGTTCCACTGATGGTGAGGGAGAGCACGAGCGTTGGCTTGGTGAGATCTTCACCCTTGGAGACCGATGCTATTTCTACCAAGGATCCTTGCGTCTTTCCTTTTGTTTCAAGCGTGTCGATAAATCCGACCACGCCATTTTCAGGAACAAAATAACTTTGCACCGTTGTTTCATCTCCAATGATCTCAGAGAGTGCCGCGCGCGCAGAAGCAATACGACCCATGGTTTCTGTTTTTGCAACAATCTGCTCTTGGAGTCCCGCGACGGCCGCGCTCTTTGCAGAAACAGTTGTATACCAGAACCACTGACCACCAAATAAGAGGGCGGTAAAAATGACGGCGAGAGCAAGATGAATAAGATGTGATTTCATGGGACAAGTTTGATGCTGATAGTGAATTCTATATCGCTATCTTTTGCATACGCAGAAACAGGGAGATCCGCCGTTCTTACCAATGAAGAACTTGAGAGCGCCAACTGATACTTCCGTAGTGCATCACGCGTTGCTGCGACACCAGAAATAGTCATGGCGCCCAGATTCTTCCCTGACGGAGGAGTGTATTGTAAGCCAGAAATCGTGATCCCCGGGCGACCAATCATCAGCATCTCACGGATAATTCCACTTACTGATGGCACATCAGCGAGTGTCGTGAGCGTTTTGGCATTTTGCGAAAGGGCAAGCAATCGTGCTGAAAGTGCCGACTCGTCAGCAGAAGAAAGGGTTGCATTTATAGTGGCGAGGCGAGCTTCTTTTCCGCTGGCACTTCCCACAAGGAATACATAGGTTGGTATAAGCAAGACTGCTGCCGCGAGAGTAAGTGCCGAGACGAACCAGAGCATGATTACCGCGAGACGCACAAAATAATCCCGCCGGACTGCGTGCTGCCGAGCAAGGGGGAGCAGATTGGTGAGTTCTTTATGCATGGAGGGCGGTGTAGTCATAGAGCGCGAGGCCAATCGCCGTTGCGTAGGCAAGTGACTCGGTATAATCAATAGTTGGTACCCACGTGTCGCGTGAGGCAAGGTTAGTGAACACATCTCCCGTTACGACCGGGATCTGCAGTGCTCCCTCAAGATATTCGGGGAGACCGCGAACAGAGGCGTTGCCTCCCACAAGAATCGCGCGAGACACGGGCTCGTGCGCGCTTTGGAGTACTGCTTTCTTCTGCCAATATTCAAGACGACTTGATATCTCATCGCGAATAGCTGATACCGTAGACAGCATCGCCGCGAGATAGTCCTCATTACCAGGAATAGGAACAATGCCCCGCTCCGCTTTAACCTTGCGCGCTTCAGCCTCAGTCACGCCAAAGTGTTTTTGCACCGCAAGAGTGAGCGCGTGGCCGCCAATGCCGATAGTGGTAGCAAAGCGAGGTATCCGCCCCGCAACAATGGCGAGTTTTGTTGTTGTTTTACCAACATCAATAATAAGGACGGTTGATGTGTCTCCTGGTGGCAGGAGTGCTCGTGCCATAGAAAACGTCTCACCCTCAAGCACCCGGACCGGTATCCCCACCTCATCAAAAACAGAAAGCGTGCTGTCAACCACCCGCCCCGCAAAACCAATACCCGCAACAAGCGCCTGCCCATCTTCACGTCTGCCGGTCTCGACAAGGTCAAAGTCAGTTTCAGCGGGTGGCAATGGGATCAACTCATCGAGTTGTTGTTCAACAGCGATACGCCACTCATCAACCGATGATCCAGTCGTCACGGTCTCAAAAAGAAATGCTTTTGATTCGGGGAGCGCGACGTTGGCTGAAGAAACATTGGCTGCCCGTGCTGCCTCAGTGAGTGCTGTCACGATTGCAGCACGATCGATTATCTCACCGTCGGCGAAAGCGCCCGGTGGTATTTTTATTTCGGCATAGTTAGACAGCACAAGACCATGCAACCCTTCAGATAGTCTGACCGCTTTTACACCACTCGTTGAGAGATCAATACCCGAGAGCGGGAGTGCAAGATAGCGTGGTGGCGCAAAAGCGGCACGCAGATGTTCACCAAATGCGAGAGACATGTATAGAGTATAACCCTAGTTTGCTCTCACTTCGTGAGTCACTCACACCTAATGTGCACTGGTGCCTGGTGGTACCGGTCTATCTGGTATCACAAATGAAAATGATTCCCCTTCCCCAACCGCAAAAAGCATGCCGTTTGATTCAAGACCTCGTATTGTGCGTGGCTCAAGATTTGTAACAAAAGCGAGTTGACGCCCAACAAGAGATTCTGGTTCTGTCACATACAGAGCGATGCCTGAAACGATCTGACGTGGTGCGCTAGCGGGCGGATTTTCTCCTTCAGTAGTTACCTCACCAAAATCAACCATAAGCCGCAGAAGCTTATCGGTCTCAGGCACACGCTCGGCACTCATGACCGTGCCAATCTTCACTTCTATCTTACTAAATTCTTCTATTGAAATTTTTGGTTTATCCATGGTTTTCGCGTGACAAAAAACTAGTAAGAATAAGAGCCGCGGCAGAAGCGTCAACATTAGGATGTTTTTTTGGCGCTCGTGATTCTCGCTCTTTTCCGCTGGAGGCGGACCAGCCTCCGGCTGGTTCTGGTGCTCGACGCGCCTCGGCGCTGGTGAAGACTTCTGATTCAAAAAAGAGTGGCACACCAGCCCTCACCGCCACCCGCTCGCCAAATGCGCGAGCATCTTTTGCAATCGGATTGTCGCGTCCTTGTAGATTCTTTGATTCTCCAATCACTACCGCCCCGACCTTTTCTTTTTCTATTAACGCGCATATCTCACCGATGAGCCGCGGCGTGTTCGTCAAAATGGCATGAGGGAACCCCATCATGCCTGCCTCATCTGATAGCGCGAGGCCAACTTTTGCACTCCCATAATCCACCCCAAGATATCGCATAGTAGTGAGTGTGTGGTATAATCGACGTATATGCAACCATTCACACCGTTCTATTCACCGCTCACTCCAGGATTTGCAAGCATATTTATTCCTATTATTCTCGTCATGGTGCTTTGGACGATCGTACTCAAAGGCTACTCGCTCTGGTACGCCGCACGCGCCAGCCAGAAGTGGTGGTTCCTAGCTCTTCTTGTCATCAACACGCTCGGCATCCTAGAAATTATCTACCTCATCTGGTATCGTCCTAAGACTGCTTCAGAAAAGAAAGAAGTCGTTGAAGCAGCTCCGGTGCACACCTCATCACCGGAGTAGGTAGCAGGTTTTGGGAGGGGTCGCATAGTTGGTCTAGTGCGGTGGACTTGCCCGCCGGAGGACGGGTCCGCCTCCGGCGGAAAATATGGCTGTAACCTATATTCTCTACAGCAAGAAAACAAATAAGTTCTACACTGGGTCGAGTCGCACCAGTGCGGCAAATCGTTTGGTAGCGCATAACGCTGGTCATACGAGATCAACAAAATCAGGAAGACCGTGGGTGTTGGTGGTCGAAGAACAGCAAACGACTTATACTGACGCAAGGCGACGAGAGGACTTTTTGAAGTCTGGTTTTGGTAGAAAGTGGATAAGTGAGAATTATGGATCTTTAAAATTTGGCTCCAGCGCGGAGAGGTGGTAGAGCGGTCGAATACGCGAGTCTTGAAAACTCGTGTCTCGGAAACGGGACCGTGGGTTCGAATCCCACCCTCTCCGCATTGGGGCTAAGTCTTGCCCGCCGGAGGACGGGTCCGCCCTAAGGCGGAAAAACTTGCGGGTGAAAGCCCTTGTGGGTTCTCAGCCATAGGACTGATCCGTCCTTCGGCGGAGAGTC